>Ga0315287_10001197_pt1 | contig 23666 bp, 14 predicted proteins | sample YL17G11_0_MG_FD_205037 | JGI IMG/M metagenome (GOLD analysis project Ga0315287, IMG submission 205037) | Sediment microbial communities from Yellowstone Lake, YNP, Wyoming, USA - YL17G11_0 | ecosystem: Environmental > Aquatic > Freshwater > Lake > Sediment | place: USA: Wyoming | collected... | reverse complement strand
TTGTCAAATATCGCGTTTTCAGGCGACATCGAAGGACAGGTAACAAGCCAGCCATATTTCGGATGCTCAATAAGAATATCGACAAAAAATTCCGCAGCGCCCTTCATAGCCGGATAATATTTTTCAAGAAATTCCTTATCGCCTGTGTATTCGTAGTGATACCACAAATGCTGACAAAGCCAGGCCCCGCCGCTCGGCCAGAAACCATAAAACGCGTTGTCAATAGGCCCCGTCGCCCGCCATAAATCGGTATTATGATGGCAAACCCAGCCGCCGGCGCCGTAATTTATTTCCGCGGTTCTCCGGCCTGTTACTGAAATATCCTTAATCATAGCAAACAAAGGCTCGTGGCATTCAGACAGATTTGTCGGCTCGGCCGGCCAGTAATTCATCTCCGTATTAATATTGATTGTATATTTGCTGGCCCAGGGCGGTTTAATGCTGTCGTTCCATAATCCCTGCAAATTGGCAGGCTGGTCGCCCGGCCTCGAACAGGAAATAAGCAGGTAACGGGCGAACTGAAAATACATCGCGACAAGCTGCGGGTCTCTATTTGCGGCAAAACCTTTTATTCTCGCATCCGTTGTCAATTTAGCTGCATCAGTTGTACCTAAATCGAGCTGGACACGATTGAAAAGTTTCTGATATTCACTGATATGGTCGGACAGAATTTCCCCAAAAGGTTTCTTCGACGCTGTTTTAAGCTGTTTTTCTACGATTGCTTCTGGATTGCCGTTTGTCTCTTTATAGTTAACGTAATTGGTCGCTGACGCCAAAAACAAAGTTGCCGAATCTGCTCCTTCAATATGTAATTTATTATTTTCGAGTCTGACTTTGCCTTTTTGCGTGATAACTTTCACTCTCGAATGACATCTCAATTTACCCTCAACTCCATTTGACGATGTGCCGTAAACTTCAAGCACAAGAGTATCGTCTCCGATACTTTCAATTTTCTTTTTGTCCTGCACAGCATTGAAATCGGCAATGAAACTTATCATTCCCGGCTTATCCGCCGAAAGATGAATAACTGTAACCTGGTCAATTGGTGTGCTGAATATCTGCCGTTTAAATGTTACATTACCAACTTTATACTCAACTGTCGTTACAGCGGTATTCAAATCGAGTCCCCTGCGATATTCTGTAACCTGCTGATGTCCGTCAAATGTGAGGTTTAATAATCCGGCCGGCTGATACGCTGCCTGCCATGACGGAACAGCCATCATTTTTTGATTAATTAAGTCCTGTGCTTCTTTTGCCCTGTCTTCAAATACAAGTTTTCTCGCCTGGGGCAGCGTATCCAGCGCATTGGGATTGACAGGGTCGTAAGGCCCTTCTGCCCAGAAAGTATCTTCGTTGAACTGAATCAGTTCTTTATCAGTTCTGCCGAAAACCATCGCCCCGATTCGGCCGTTGCCTATTGGTATTGCCTGTACCCATTCGGCGGCAGGTTTGTTATAAAACAGTATCATTGGCACTCCATCATAATCAGCGGCATTGACAAGACACAGAGGTAAGAATATTATAATCAATATCAAAACACAAGGAAGAGTTCTCATGTATATTGCTCCCGAACAATTCATTTGCTCCTTAGTTCTCTTTACTTTCAACGCACTTTGTATTTTCAGGTTATACCACCGTCTGTCAAGATTTTCCTGCGAAATTTGCGCGATATGACGTTCTTTTTTGCGCGGTTTACAGTGGACATATAATGCTTTTCCTGATATGGTCTTATGATTAAACTCGGATTTGCTATTTTCATCTAAATTGAAAGGAACAGCCGAATGACTATCATTGGATTCCATATCATAGACATTTTAATTATCGTAGCATATCTGGCAGCAATCATATATGTCGGCAAAAGAAGCACTAAAAAAGTTAAGAATCAGGAAGACTTCTTTTTAGCGGGCAGAGGCGTCGGCAAGGTACTGCAATTCTTTTCGAATATGAGCACTATAACAGATGCCGGCCAGGCCGTGAACACTGCCGCCGCCGCATTCAGCAAAGGACTTGGCGGCGTTTGGCTGCTCCTCGCTCCTATTCTTACCGGCCCGTACTACTGGTTTTTGGCAGGCTGGTTCAGAAGAGTTCGATTGATTACAATGGCAGAGCTTTTCGAAGAACGTTTCAGAAGTAAATTTCTGGCAAGCATTTATGCCGTTGTCGGAATCTGGCTTAGCGTCATCAACATCGGTATCGCAAACAAAATTTCGCTTCGTACCTTCCAGGCTATGACTGTAAAGCCCGAAGTCAAATGCACTGTCGAAGAAAAAACTCAGATTAATATGTATCGTGAGTATGTAGATTTAGACAAATCTTACAAAGCAAAACAATTAACGCCTGAAAAAATCGAGAGATATAAAACCCTCGACAGTATGTACAAAAAAGAACAGATTGGCGCTTATGTATCATATACAAATACCTGGTGGTTCTACGCCCTTTACATCGGCACTATGGGTGCGTATGTAATAATGGGAGGGCTTCAGGCCGCCGTCTGGAACACTCTTCTTCAAGGTATTCTGATACTTATCTTTTCAGGAATGATGATTCCGATTGGACTTTACAAGCTTGGCGGCTGGGGCGGTTTTACTGCAAAGGTGCCGGAGCATATGCTGTATCTTTTCGGCTCCGGCCTTACCGAGTTCACAATTTGGTCAATTATAGCATATATGATTGCCAACTACATCATCGGTATCACGGGCCATCAGGGAAATATGTCCAACAACGGCTCTGCTAAAGATGAGATAACCGCCAGAACAGGCAACATCGGCGGCTCATACACGAAACGTGTTCTCACTATTATGTGGGCTATTTGCGGTTTGCTTGCTTATGCCCTTTATAGCAATTCTATTTCCGACCCCGACACTGCATGGGGCGTAATGAGCAATAATCTCCTCGGTGCAGGTCTGAAAGGTGTTATGATTTCAGGCATTCTCGCTGCGAATATGTCAACCGTTGCCGGCGTTTCCATTTATCTATCCGCATTGTTCGTCAGGCATTTGTATAAACCTTTCGTACAGAACAAATCTGAACATCATTATGTTAATGTATCGAGAGTTTCCATAGTCTTCATCCTTTTACTTTCTGTTTATGTCGCCGTATTCAGCGGAGGAATCCTCGAAATTCTTAAGATGCTTCCTTCTCTGAACGTTATCTTTGGCGCTCCTGTTATGCTTCTGCTGTTTTGGAAACGTCTGACGCTCAAAGCCGTATATGTACAGGTTATTATCTGTTCAGTGCTCTTTGCGATTCTGCCTGGAATGCTGCCGAAGTTCGATGCTGTTAAACAATCTAAATGGCTGACACAGCAGACAAATGAAGTAACTGTTTCTCAAAATATGCACGCAAAACAAAAAGATGTCGAACTTGGTCTGGCCTCTGCCCTCGGAGAAAAGATAAATAAAGAAACTATCATTCCTCCGAAGAGTATCTACTTTGAAAAGGTTGCAAGAAGCAATCCAGACGATGCAAATTCACCGATGAGCGGCATCGGCAGAATAAATATGGAGCTTATTATAGCAAAAGTCATTGGCATAGACCTCAAAGACAGAACACCCGGCGCTCTGCTGACGATAAGATATCTCATCGATATATTCCTGCCGTTCCTTATTCTTATACCGATAAGCCTCGTCACTCGCAATATAGGATTGGATGAAAATATAGCTCGCTTCTATGTCAGGATGAAGACCAAAGTTATTGCCGACCGCAAGCTGGACGATGCCGAGCTGGCAAAAAGTTATGCCAATCCGACAAGGTTTGACCATACAAAACTTTTCCCGAACTCAAATTGGGAATTCTGTAAATGGAATTGGGAAGACACCTGGGGCTTTTTGCTCTGTACAGTTTTGACCGTCGGCATCTTAGGCGCTTTCTGGCTGCTGATCAAATTGCTTTAAAAACATTTATCAGATTATTTTGTGCTGAAAATCCGCCAGCCTGCAAATCGGCATGGCGGATTTGTTTATCGCTTTAGCAAGAGATTGAAACAAAAAAGAAGACACATAGGGGTTTCTCGTCAGCATCACCCTTAAAATCACATCTCTAATACATAAAAAACTGTTTCGCGCAACAAAAAATGGTTTTTCGCGCAAATGTTGATTAATTAAGCACTTAAATCTTGTTTTGCAGATAATTTTTTGGTAAAATAAGCAAAATAAATGAAATTCATATTTTAAGGGCGGAAATAATGAAAAAAACATATTTTCTGGCGGGGCTTATTGCAGTTTTATGTTTATGCCTTACATCAAGCGCCTTTGCCGCAGCAGACGGCTGGGCATCAAGGAATAGTCCTTATTATAATGGCACTACAGGAGGAACAGGCGGAACCGTTGTTACTGTCACCAACCTTGCAGACTTCACATACTATGTCTATACCGTAGGAATAACACCATATATCGTTCAGATTTCAGGCACTATCAACATCGGTACTGGTGAGGCTTCCAGAGTTCGGCCAAACAAAACCATTAGGGGTATTGGTGCTAATCCAACATTCGTGGGAAACCTCCGTTTTGATAATGATGGGGGAAATGTAATTATTGAAAACCTGAACTTTACTAATCCCGATGACATTGGTGAGGGAGACGGCATAAGCGTAAAGGAGAATCTAAACAATATCTTTATCACCAAGTGCACCTTCTATAACAGCGGTGACGGCAATCTCGATATAACCAAGGAATCTGACTTCGTTACCGTTTCATGGTACAAGTTCTATTACACCTATAATACGGGGCATAATTTCGTAGATCTCATCGGAGCCAGTGACAGCCAAACCGTAGATGCGGATAATCTTCGCGTCACAATGCATCATAACTGGTGGACTACTTTGTGCAAAGAAAGAATGCCTCGCGTACGTTACGGCCAGGTGCACGTCTATAACAATTATTACAGCGATCTTATGGCCGGCGGTTACTGTGTTGGTGTAGGCTGCGGTTCTCGTATTCGAGTAGAAAGTAATTACTTCAATGCTGTACCAATGCCATGGAAAAATTATTACACCGGACAAAGCGGTTGCAGTAGTGCCGGACACATAGGCTGGAATACCGGCAATATATTTTATGGCTGCTTAGAACCAACCTGGGCTACGAATGAGTACTCCACTATCTTTATGATTATACGCTTGACGATACTAACGATATACCGGCTATGGTTCAGGCTTACGCAGGAGCCGGAACTCCTTATCCGCCGCATTGGTTTTATACTGTCTACGGCGACTTCGACCGTAATGACGTAGTGGATATGCATGACCTTGCAACATTTGCCGATTACTGGCTGGTTCCTGATTGCAATCAGCTTGCCGATGCGGATTATAACGGCGATTGCAAAGTTAATTTCTATGAATTTTCACTACTGGCGAAAAACTGGCTGCAATAATATAATTCCCGGCTATCTGTCAACGCGAGCTGTGCCGCCTGCCATTGCCTTTTCGACATCGGCCAAACTAACGGTTGTAGTATCTCCCGGAGTAGTCATCGCCAAAGCTCCGTGCGATGAGCCGTATTCAACGGCCTGCTGAGGAGTTTTGCCTTCCATCAGGCCGTAAATCAAGCCCGAAGCGAAACTGTCTCCGCCGCCGATGCGGTCGTAAATCTCAAGATTTTCACGCAGCGTCGCCTCGTAAAAGTTGCCGTCCATATAAAGTATAGCGCCCCAATCGTTTATGCTCGCTGTTTTTGCGTTCCGCAAGGTCGTCGCTACCGCCTTGAAATTGGGAAATTGTTTTACCGCTTCGAGAATCATCTTCTTGAAATTCGAGGGGTCAAGTTTGGAAAGATGTTTATCCATTCCCGGCACTTCCAATCCGAGACAGGCGGTAAAATCCTCTTCGTTTCCCATCATAACATCAACATACGGCGCAAGTTTGCGGTTGACTTCCTGCGCTTTTTTCTGGCCGCCGATGGATTTCCAAAGGCTTGGACGGTAATTGAGGTCATAAGAAACAATTGTTCCATATTTTTTAGCGGTCGTTACCGCTTCGATAATTACATCTGCCGTCGTTTCTGAAAGTGCCGCAAAAATTCCGCCGGTATGAAACCACTGAACGCCTGCCCTGCCGAAAATATCTTCCCAATCTATATCGCCCTTCTTTAGCTGCGATGCCGCCGAAAGACCTCTGTCGCTGCAGCCTTTTGCCGCTCTTATACCAAAGCCTCTTTCTGTAAAATTCAGACCGACGCGAACCTCTCTGCCGACACCGTCAAAAGGCACCCACTTAATATGCTCCAGATGCACGCCGCCCTGCAGCATCAAATCCTCAAGCAGTCTGCCGATCGCGTTATCAGGTATCGCGGTTACAACCGCGGCGCGTTTGTTGAAACAGCGGCGCAGGCCTCTTGCAACGTTATATTCGCCGCCGCCTTCCCAGACCTTAAATTCTCTTGTTGTGTGGATTCTGTTATCGCCGGGGTCGAGACGAATCATAACCTCGCCAAGCGAAAGAATATCATACCTGCAGCTTATAGATGGTTTAAGATCAAGCGTTGACATTTTATTTCCCTTCCCTGATTTGCTTAATCAATTCGATTGTGTCTTTTACTTTTTTCGTTATGCCTTTGAAGTCTTTTGCCGCGACAAGTTCTTTGGTAATTAACTTCGAGCCCATACCGGCACAGACAATTCCCGCACCGAACCATTCAGACAGGTTCTCTTTTGTCGGCGAAACGCCGCCGGTAGCCATAAATTCAGTCCATGGACATGGGCCTTTGACGGCCTTAACAAATGCAGGGCCGCCAATAGTATCAGCGGGGAAAATTTTTACAATCTCAACGCCAAAAGTGTGCGCTCTTTGAATTTCAGTAACAGTGCCGCAGCCGGGCAAATATGGAATCTTTCTGCCATTGCAAAGTTTCGCCGTCTCCTCATCGAGCATCGGTCCGACAATAAAATCCGTTCCTGCCGAAATATACATTGCCGCTGTTGGGGCGTCGCAAATTGAGCCGATCCCCAAAATAATATCAGGTCTCTGGCTGTCGCGGTATTCAGCAAGTTTTGTAAATATATTAATCGCCCTGTCTCCGCGATTGGTAAACTCGACGCAAACAGAGCCTCCATCGGCGCAGGCTGTCACGATATTTTTAGTTGTTTCAAAATCTGAATTGTAAAATATTGGAACGATACCAGTCTGTTTCATAGCCGTTAAAACTTCGAGCCTTGAGTGTTTTGACATAACAAAAACCTTTCAATTGTAAATTTTACCTTCTCTGTAATCCGTCCAGGCCGGCTCGAAAGCCTTTCTGTCTTTGGGGGCAGGTCTAACCGGAACAGATTTACATTCGAACTCGCCGGTACCTTCATTAAATTGTATCCTTATTATTGTATTTCTCAAGTCCTTATTTTCCGGCTTAAATTTCAACGGTTTGCCCGTATCAGGGTCTTTAACGTCAGGATGAATCTGGATGCCGTCATCGCTCGAAACGAGATGCGACCCCCTTGAGCCGCTGCCTGCCCTTAAAAGCTCAACTATCGCCTTTAGAAAAGCGATACTTGAAAAAGCCAGATGCTGGGCCTGTATCGCAGGGATAATATCTATCGGCTCATTAATTTTCAGACCGTTATTTTGTATTTTCTTATAAAGCTCAATCGCATCCGCAAGTGCTTTTTCAGCGTTTTCCTGTTTTCTAATATGTCCGCCGAAAGCCGTCATTTGATGCTGTATCCGGGAAATTACCTGCTGCGGGATTAAATCAGAGTTTGAATTGCAAAGTTTGGAAACTCTGTCTATTGCCTTTTTAATTTGTGATTCGTCAACCAAATCTCCTGAAATTTTATCGCCGTATACGTTTGCGATGTATTCAGCCACTCTCGAAGCGCCGACCTGACCGGCATTAAGCGCTGAACCGCCGGGCCGTTTAATTCCGTGCGAACCTGCCATTTCGCCAATGACAAATGTTCGCTTTATATTCGACTCCCACCAGCGATTTATCGCAAAACCGCCGTTATTATGCTGCGAACAGACCGATATTTCCAGAGGCTCGGAATATAAGTCTATATCGTGCTCCTTGTAAATATCTATCGCAGGCATATTCATATGCTCGAGCCGTTCTATCGGCAGTTTCTGTATTGCGCCCGCGGCCTTTAAATAATTCAGAGCCTCTGATTCGAGGTCTTCGATTTTAAATTCAGACATATTTTTACTGCCGATGGGGTTATGCAGAAAATCCATAAATACCCGTCTGCCCTTTTGATTTTCATTAAAGACAAGAATATCAATCAGGGACGATTGCAGGCCTTCAATTCTCTGCGGGTCGAAAGGCCACTGATAGCCTTTTAAAAATATGTTTGTCGCCATTTTGCTCATTGTCGGGAAAAACGACGTCAGAAATTCACGCTCATCGCCGCCGTTTGCGTCTGTGCTGAATATCCTTGGTATAACCTGCATATATGTGCCGGAGACATTCCAGCGGAATTTAGTGCTGGCAAGGCCGAACTGGGATTCGGTAAGATTCTCGCCGGCCAATCCTGCTTTAAAAGCTAAACCGTGAATGCCGACCTGACCGCGAGGATATACGCTGGTTTCGTATAATTCGCCCGGGCCGCCGGCAGCCAGAACAAGATTATCACAATAAAAAACATTAATGCCAAAAACATCTTTTGAAAGAGATTTACTGTCTATTGCAACTATACCGATAATCCTGTCTTCTGACTTGAGAAATTCGACCATTTCCTTATTATCGAAAATCTCAATACCATATCTGCGAATAATCTTTTCGAGACATCCGCTCATAAATTTACTTGTCTTTGGACCTGCGGAAGTCGCTCTTTCGTATGGGTCGTGGTCGGTTTTGTAACCTATATATGAGCCCATCGAGTTATGCGGAAAAGGAACGCCTGCCTCAACAAGATTATAAAAACCGCGAAGTGAACCGATAGCCTCTGCCATCGCCAAATCCCCGTGACAGCAGCCCGCTGCCGTAAGAGATGCCGCGAAACTTTCGGCGCTGTCGGCAACATCCGGACTTGTGCCCATTTTATAATATGTCTGCTTATCCGAGCCGCTCATTCGTGAAGCGCCCAGAGGCAGCCCGCGTGTAACTACCGCGATTTTCGATGCGGCTTCCTTAACGCCTTTGCCGTCAAAAAATTCGTACAGCTTCTTGGCACAATTCATACCGGCCGCACCTGAGCCGATTATTATCGTGTTGTATCTGTAAATTTTTATTTTTTGATTTCCGATTTGTTTTTGTTCCATTTTTTTACCTCTTACAATCTTCTCATGTGAAAACCGCCGTCAACATTTATTACCTGGCCGGTTGAAAAATCCAATCTGCCTTCTGCTATCGCACCGACTGCCTTTGCGACATCCTCAGGATAGCCCCAGCGTTTAATCGGCGTTATCCCTTCAGCTATCAGTTTATCGTATTTTTCCTTAACGACGCTTGTCATATCCGTCATAATTACGCCGGGCCGAATCTCAAAAACACCGATACCGAATTCCGCCAGCCTGTCGGCGTAAAGCATCGTCATCATACTGATTCCCGCTTTGCTCAGGCAATACTCGCCGCGGGCAGGACTTGAAGTATAAGCCGATATACTGCTCGTATTGCATATCCTGTAATTACGGTCGGGAAATTTCTTTTTCTGCTCAATCATCCAGTTTGCGACAAGCTGAGTAAGAAAGTACGGACCCCGTAGGTTTATATTCATAACCCTGTCATAACTTTCCTGGGTAACTTCGAGTATATCTATTCTCTTTGTGGGCGCAACACCAGCGTTATTGCAGAGCATATCGCATCTGCCGAACTTCGACTTTGCCAAATCGACAAGTTTCTTTCTCTCCTCAGGATTTGAGACGTCGGCGCGGATAACTTCACATTCAGCGTCTAACGCCTTGATTTCTTTTTGCGTTTTTTGGCCTGTCGCCTCGTCAGGTTTACCCTGCGCGTCAAAATCGAAATGACTTATCACAAGGTTAAACCCGAGCTTTGCCAGTTCGCAGGCGATGCCTTTACCTATACCCCGGCTTGCGCCGGTCACTATCGCTAAGGGTCTTTCTGCCATTTTTACACCTCTATTCTAAAATTAACTTTTAAGAAATTGATTTATCTGCTCGGCAGCTCTTGTGCCGTCGCCTACCGCTGTAACAACCATTTTCCCGCCGTTGATAATATCGCCGCCGGCAAAGACGCCCTTTTTACTCGTCGCAAGACTGCCGTTTTTAACTGCTACAAGATTATTCGCTGTAAGTTCAACGCCGGGCAGAAGAGTTTTTAAATCTTTCACTGCCTTTTGCCCCAGCGACTCGATAATCACATCGGCATCGACCGTAAGTTCGGCCCCCGGAATCTCTATCGGTGCGCGGAAGCCTTTTTCATCAGGTTCGGCAAGATTAACGTGATTAATTCTAATGCCTTTTACTTTGCCGTTGCTGCTCAAATATTCTTTAGGCATAAACTGATTCAAAAATGAAATGTCTTCAGCCAAAGTATGCTGGCGTTCGCTAAGCCAGGCGGGCATCGTAACAAAAGACTCAAAGCAAATCATATAGACGCTGCTTGCCCCTGCCTGTTTTGCCGCGACGCAAACATCCATTCCCGTATTTCCGCCGCCGATTACAGCGACACGCTTGCCGGTAAGGTCCATCTTTTCGCCGGCTTTCATCGCACCCAAAAATTCCAATGCACCCCAAAGACCGTCAAGTTTGCCGCCTTTGTGCAGCGTCTTGGATTCCCAAAGACCCATTCCGATAAAGGCAGCATCGAAACCTTCGGCTATTAATTTGTCGAGGTTATAATTTGCGGTAAGGCCCTTGCCGAAATGAAATTCAAGATTATTTGCGGGAGCTGCTTCGAAGATAGCCTTGAGCTCATTTTCAAGACTCATCCCCTGCTTCTCGCGCGCAATGATACCTTTTACCATACCGCCCGATTCTTTTCTCGCTTCCAGGACAGTTACCTTATGGCCCGACTCAACGAGTCTTGCCGCACAAGCCAGGCCTGCCGGCCCTGCGCCTATAACAGCCACTTTTTTGCCGGTCGATTTAGACGGTATTCTCAGTTTTGACCAGCCGTTCCTGTTGGCCTGAATCGCCAAATAACGCTGTATATCCGAAATAGACATCGCCATATCGCCGAGGAAATTCTGCATACAGCTTCCCTCGCAAAGGTCTTTCGTCGGGCACAGCCACGCGCAAACCTCCGGCAATATATTCGCTTCTCTTATGACTTCGTAAGCGCCCCTGTCGTCGCCGTCGAGGAACAGCTTAATAAATTTTGGAATATTGATTCCGGCCGGGCACGCTATCTTGCAGGTAGCATCGCCGCATTCCCGGCAGGCGTCGGCAAGACGAACAAGATTTGTTCTGTCGCCCATTCTGCCTCGTTCGTATATCGGGCCATATACTTTGTTATCACGCACTACGCAGCCGGCCATTCCGCCATCGCGCATAATCTGCGTGCAGCCGCTGCAGCCTATACAGCATTTTTCCGGGTCCATTTTCCCCTTCTTGATAATATCGTATGGGAAATCCGGATAAGCGAAACTCATTCTGCCCGCGCCGACAACGGTTACTCTGCCGTTTTTCTTGCTCGCCGCGCCGACATAAGGTAAAAGCGACCTGAGCCAGCTATAGCCGGTACCAACGACAATAAGATTCGGTGCGGCTTTTTGAATTTCCGCGGTAATATTAAGAATTCTTGTAAGAGCAATCAGCGGATGTTCCGGCGATTCATACGACCCGAGAATCGGCTCATTAAACGGCCTGCCCATATGCGGGCTGTAATAAGGATTGCCGACTGTGGTATTGACAAATTTCACACCCTTGTCCTGCAAAAGCTTGAGCAGTTTTTTAGGCTCGGTAAAATCGGGCTTGGTGTAATCGTCTTTATCAACGCCCCAGCCGTATGGATACGGTATCGCGTCATACATCGGAAAACGAGTTGTAACTAATTTGTCTTTGCCGAGTTTTTTATGTATTTTGTCAATCGTTTCGAGCAGAATCCTCGTGCGGTTCTCAAAACTTCCGCCGTATTTGCCGGGCCGATTGAAGCAGGCAAAAATTTCATTTATAAGATAGCCATGACAGGCTTTTATATCAACCGCGTCAAAACCTGCCTCAAAAGCTATTTGCGCGGCCTTTACAAAACGCTCCTGAAGCTGGTCAAGATATTCATCGGTCGCAACCGGCCAATCTGGAGACAGATTCTTTTTGGCATTCGCGTTCGGCGGATACTGGGGAACCATAACATCTCTGTATGGGTCGTGCTGCGGAATTATCGGCTCCGGCACGCCTTTCGGCTTCGAATATCTGCCGCTGTGAGTAAGCTGAGCGACTATAATGGGATTATGATTCTTGCCGAAACGTTTCCAGGCCGCTTCACGTGCCTGCTTTATCATATCTTTAAATGTCTCTTTGCTGTCCTGGTTGAGCCAAAGCTGACGAGGATTGGCCCTGCCTTCCGGAACGGCCGCTATCGCTTCAGACCAGATAATGCCTGCGCCGCCCGCAACAAAGCGTTTGTATCTGCGGAAAGTCAACGGTCCGGGCCTGCCCTGCGAATCGCCGTCACAGCCTTCCATCGCCTGGGTCGCAAAAGAGTTCGGCGATGTAAGACTGCCAATTTTTACCGGCTGGGCCAGAATTGAAACATCTTCGCTTGTTTCGATTTTGACTGAAAGCGATTTGGCAAGTTTGTGTAACTGCTCAACACTGCTTAAATCAAAATCCCACACGTTTTGCTTCTTTGGTCTGATTCTTAATGCTTCCATAATTCCCGTTTTTTAATAAAAAGGTTAATAAAAGTTATAGCCTATACCGCAAGTCTATGGAAAAACCGCTTTTTTGTCTTTGTAAAAGCGGAAAATATTCATTTGCGTTTTCGGCAATTTTTCTTGCAATTTCCAGAACTGTTGATATAATAATAACTTATGGAAAGTGAAAATAGACAAAAATGGCATATATTCAACCCTGATATAGAACTGCCGGATAATGGGGTGCTTGTCGAAAGCAGGCTGGAAAGGCCGGCTTCTGCCAATATCGCCCACAGGCATAATAATTTAAGCATCCTTTATGTAGTTTCAGGACAGGGAATTATCGAGTTCGACAACAAAAAATTCCCTGTTAATGCCGATTCGGTTATTACACTTGAAAAAGAAAAAGTTCATAAGCTCTCTGACAAACCTCGAAAAGCTATGACGGTTTTTTCCATCTACTTTGACACCAAAACATCCGGCCTGAATAAATATATCGTTGATTATCTTTTCGCCTCGACGGAACCTTTCGCCCTGCCGCTGTATCACTCTGAAAATATTAAAAGGTATTTAAGACAGATTCTCTACGAACAGAACACAAAACCGCCGGGATATAAACTATCGATAAAACAAAATCTGAGCCTGGCCATATTGCAAATCTATCGCGCCAGATTAGCACAGTTAAAACAAAAATCTTCCGACAGTCCCACAAGCCGTGAAAGAACAAAAGCGGTTCTGGATTTTATCGCACAAAATAGCCACGAGCAATACGGCCTTGCAGATGCCGCAAGGTTGGGGAAAGTATCGCAGAGACAATTTACAAACCTATGCAGGAATCTAACAGGAGAGAGTTTTATAAAATTTCTTAATTCGACAAGATGCAGAAATGCTGCCGAACTTCTCAAGCAAACAAATAAGCCGGTGGCAGCAATTGCTTTCGAAGTGGGTTATGAGGATTTGTCCACTTTCTACCGGGCATTCAGGAAAATTTACAAGTGTTCGCCTATGCAGTTTAAAACAGCTTTGTAGTTTAATTAAATTTAGCGGAACTTGGGAACTTCTTATAACCTTTTAAATCGAACTTCGTCGATTTTTTCGTCCACTTTGCGCCCATCTCAGAAAACAGTTTGCCGTTTTCATGAGCATCTTTCAAAACATGGTCTATATCTTTTATTGTTGTCTTAATCGTATCGCTGCCTTGTTCGCTTTGTTTGGAATATATCAGATCATCCTCGTAAATAGGATGCGGGTTTCCGCAGGATTCGAATGCCCCGTTCACAACCTGCGTGAAAGGCCTGCAGGTCTCAAGAGTTACAGGATAAGGCTTTTTATTCTCGTAGCAATCGGCCAGTTTTTTGAGCATATTAACGCGTTTCTCAATCAGGTCGTCTATTTTCTCGACTTGGCCGTTATCAAGCGTTATCACCGCCTTACAAAATGCTGTATATTCAATTTTAGCCTTCTCGCATTCGATAATAACCGATGTGTCCATTTTCTTATCAGAACAAAGCGTTGCGTTAAACAGCACATCAACACCTTTATCCGTTACAACTCTTAAACTGCTGGTATCTTCACTTTCGATATTATGCCCATGATACAATTCCGCCTGTACGCTTACAGGCTCTGCCATCGTATCGGGTTTGTCGGATGCGAGATATAGCTCATCGGCAAGCATATGAGCAAGAGGATTATTAATCGTTCCGTCAAGAATCCAGTCGCCATTCAAACGAAGTTTTCCCGCCCAGTTACTGCGGCCGTAATAATTATCAAATCTCGGCCAGCCGGCCATACCCTTTACTCGCTTTACCTGACCGTAACGGCCCTGGACAATCCGCTTTTTCAACTCCTGTACAATCGGTGAATGAAGATATTGAAATGCAACAGGGACTCTTTTGCCCTGCTTGGCCACATATTTTGTCAACTCATCCAGTTCTTGTATGATGGCCACAGGAGGCTTTTCGAGAAAAACATCAAAGCCGGCATCTATACACTTTTTGGTCAGATTAAAATGCGTATTAATCGGCGTTGGAATATATATCACATCCGCCACTCCTTTAACCTTTGCAATCAGTTGGTCGACATCATCGTAAATCGGAATGCCCTTCTCCTGACAGGCAGTTCTTCCGATGGAATTTCTCTTCGGATTACTTGTAACAGCAACCAATTCTATTTTATCCGGTATCTCCCATATCCACTTGATCAAATTATGCGCATACCCGCCTGCGCCTATCATCGCCAACTTAATCATGAAATACTCCGTTAAAAACTAAGTCCAGTTTCTCGCTTTAATCCCCCCTATTCGATTCTTATACGTCACACCTTAAATATATTCTTATCTGCGCGATAAATTCATCACCATTTTTAATAGAACTCCATATTATAACCAGAGTTAACACAAACTACAAACAGATACTTCGATACATTAGTTTTTAGTATATTATCCACATCTGATGTCGATTAATATTTCTGGTTTCAACTCTTGTTTCCTCTGCAAATCCGTCGCAGGCAAAACGATATAACTATAATAAAAATAATATGTTATGGACATAAAGACCTGTCTAAAAAGAATAAAAACTATTTTGAATTTTAATGTGCATAACATGAATAAGTTTCATAACCAAAATAGCAATGCATGGGTTAATATATTGCCAATGAAAAGTGGAAAACTTTGGTTATGAGGCCATGAACTGATACTGCATACTCTCTAATCGAATGAAATAACTTATGTCTTTGTTTTATTGTTCTTTCGAGTGAACAAATCATAAAGTATAGGCATCACAACAAGCGTTAGGATGCCGGAGACAAGCAGGCCGCCTACAGACGCTATACCAACACCATTTCGCATCTCAGAGCCTATTCCTCTTCCTATCGCCAGCGGCAGCATACCAAGAATCGCAGCAAGAGTAACCATTACTACCGGTCTGAATCTTTCGCAGGCCGCGCTAATCATCGCTTTGTGAATTGGAACACCTTCTTTAACGTGAACGTTGAACTGGTCCATAATCAAAATGGCGATGTTGACCACAATGCCAATCATCATAACCATTCCCATCATAACGAACATTGACATACTTTCGCCGGTAAGTGCCAATGCCCCGATAGTTCCGATAAGTCCCAGCGGCAGTGTTACCAGAATCAGCCATGGCTGCTTGAACGATTCGAGCATAGCTGCCATCGTAAGGTAGCACAGCAATATTGCGATAATACCGGCTTCTCCAAATGCAATTACTGCTTCACCCATCATCTCGGCGGTACCTCCGAAGTAATAGCTATAGCCGGGAGGCAATTTTCCACTCTCGTCAAGTTGCGTACCAAGTTCGGCAACAGCAACGCCAAGCGGTTTTGCAGCAGAAGGACTCGCCAGCAGTTTGGAAATACGCTGCTTATCCTTTCTGGTAATTTGAATAGGAGCGATTTTTTGCTGAATATCGCCGAGACTGGCCAATATCAACGGTTTTCCCGCCTCGCCGGGAAACATAAATTGTCCGACTTGTTCTTTCCCCTGTTTTTTGTCAAATTTGACAACGATGTCGTAATTCCGAGCGTTCTTTTTAAATGTACCGCATTCGATTCCTTCGATATTGGCTCGAAGGGCGGTGCCGAGACTTGTCGCAGCAAAACCGAGGTCGGAAAGAACAGCTCTTTTGGGCAGAACTCTTAATTCCGGTTTGCCGGGGCGAACCGTTGTGTCCGTATCGAGATAGCCCTTATCGGAATCTGCCATTTCTTTTGTCATTAGCGCCAGTTTGTCGAGTTCGGCAAGTTCAGGCCCTGAAATTTCGAGTTCTATATCCTGCGACTGTCCGCCGACAATAGAGGCCTGGGTAACCGTGATAATACATTCCGGATAGTTTGACAGTCTTTGCCTTATTAATTCCATAAGCTGTCCAATTGTCATCTGGCGTTCAGTGCGTTCGGAAAATTTAAGCAGCAGTTGAGCGAGATAAACGCCTTCTGATGCCTGGCCGATTCTGCCTTCGACTCTGCCTATGGCTGTTAGAACATGCTTCAGTTCGGGCAGGTCTTTTAACCTTTGTTCAACCTCATTAACGCGTTTTACCGTCAGGTCCAGGTCGTATCTCGTCGGATACTCAAGTTTGACATATACCTGGCCGCGGTCCGGATTCTGAAAAAAACCGAAACCAACTTTTTTTGCCAGTTTTAAAGAATAAACGAACATAACTATTATTGCCAAAACAATAATAATTGCCACAGGCCGATTTTTTTCATTAAAGGTAAGCAGTCTTCTATAGGTTCCAGTTACCGCATCCAGAAAACGGTTAAAACCGTTTTCCATTCTTGTAAGGATAGTTTTCTTGTCCGGCTGGGCGGGCTTGAGAATTATGGAACAAAGCAGCGGCGTCAGTGTAAAAGATATGAACAAAGAAACAATATTCATAATGAGCATTGTCAAAGCCAGCGGCCTCATAAATAGCCCGATTCTGCTGCCCATCATCGCGATTGGGAAAAGCACAACAACATTTGTGCCTGCACTTGCGGCAACAGCAATAAGAACCTCTGCGGTTCCCAGCCTTGCGGCTTCTTTGGGGTCTTTTGTCTTGTTAAGTCTGTCAACAATGGCCTCCATAACAACAATCGAATTTGTAACCAGAATACCTACTGACAGACCTATGGCCAGCAAAGTTGAAATATTAAGGGTGTATCCCAAAAATTGCATAAAGAACAAGCCGATTATAATGGTAAGCGGCATTGTTACGGCGATAATAAATGTTGAGCGGATATTATAAAGGAAAAAGAATAGAATCAGAGCTGTGAGAACTATGCCCTGCCATATATCGCCCCAGGTACTTTCAATAGTTGCCTTAATAAAAGTACCATCATCGTTAAACCAGACAATTTTCATTCCGCCCGGCAGTTCCTTGTTGAGTTTATCAATTGCTGCTCTGACCTGGTCGACAACTCTGACAGCGTTTGCCTCAGCTTTTTTAATAATTTTTATATATATTCCCGGCTTTCCATCAATAAAAGCCTTTTGTCGCACTTCTTTAGTGCTCATTTCAACTTTCCCAACGTCCCTGATATAACAGCGTTGTCCGTTTTCACCGGTTATCTGCAGTGATTCAATGTCCGCTATATTGTAATAATCAGCATCAACTTTAACATCGTATTCAATGCCTTTTTCCTGAATGCGTCCGGATGGGATTAGTTTTATGCCTTCTCGAACCGCCTTGATAATATCAAGACTTGACAAGCCTTTTGCGGCAAGTTTGTCTCTATCGAGAGCAATATGTACCTGTCGTATATTTCCGCCGACAAGTTCTGCATCTGCTACGCCTGATATAACAGTCAGCTTGTCCCTCAATTCATTGTCTGCATAATCATACAGCTCATCAAGCGGCAATTCGCCTGTAAGCGCCAAATAAACTATAGGTTGTGCGTTGATATCGAACTTCAAAATTTTCGGGTCTTCGACATCTTCCGGAAAATCCGCTTTAATCAAATCAAGTTTTTCGCGAACATCTGTCGCAGCAATATCTACATTAACACCGAGATTGAACTCAAGCATAGTCTGGCAAACATTTTCCATACAGGAGGAGCTGACGTGTTTAAGCCCGTCAATGGTAACAACCTGGTCTTCGATCCGCTTTGCAACATCCGTTTCAATCTGTTCCGGACTTGCCCCGGGATAAACTGTAGTTACCGTGATAAATGGAATGTCGATCTTGGGCATGAGTTCCAGACCCATCTTGCGATAGGCATTAAAGCCCAGCAGCGACAATCCTATAATCAAACAGCTTATCGCAATTGGTTTTTTGATGGAAGCATCAGAAAGAAACATTATTTATTCTCCTTCTGAACCAAAACCGCTTTGCCCTCGTCGAGCATATTCTGTCCCATCGTTACAACCGGGCTTTGTTCACTTAATTCATTACTGATTACTTCTGTCCAGCCGTCATTTTCAATGCCTTTTTCAACCGGAACTTTATGTGCTTTTTCACCGCTGACGACAAAGACGATAAATTGATTATCACGGCTCATAATGGCCTCTGTCGGAACTGCCAATCCTTTTTTGGTTTCAAGAATTACGCTGATTTCAGCCATTGTACCTGCCGCAATAGTTTGCGCAGGATTTTCAAGGATACATTTAACTTCAAAGGTTCGCAGTTTTGGATTTATCGTGGGACTTTTATAATATACTTCATGTTCGCCCATGTTTTGGCCAGAAACATTGACCCGGATTTTAGTCTGGCCGGAAATAACCTCTGCGTAATATTGCGCAGGTATGTAGGCACTTACTTCAATCAAATTCGGGTCATCAATACGTATGGCGGGTTCGCCTTGTTTTCCCATTTCTCCAGGTTCTTTAAATCGATGGCTTATTTTTCCGCTGATAGGTGCGTATATAACCGTATCTTCAAGATTCTTTTCTGATATGGCAATATCCGCCTTTGTTTTTTCTATATTCGCTTCCGCCAGATCAACGCTGGCATTTGCTGATTTGACAGCGGCTTTAAGCTGTTCGTATCGTGACTGCTGCTGTTCAAAAACATCAGCGGTAACAGCCTTTTTCTCATATAGTCTTTTGAACCGATTATAGTCAAGTTCGGCCTTATTAAAATCAGCCTGAGTTTTTTCAAGATTTGCGGCGGCCTGTTGTTTCACGGACTTGGCCACTGTCAGTAAACGTTTCTGGATTTCGACAGCTTGTTGAAGTCTTATCGAATCAGTCCTGAATAGTTTGCTTTCGTTTGCGATGACAGTGTTGCCTTCATCGACGAAAAATTGTTCAATGGTTCCGTCGATTCTCGGTGACACCACGGCAAAATTTTTGGATTCAAGATTCGCCTGCATCTTGACCAATCTCTCGAAAGTTCTTGTTTTTACTATAGTCGCGACCACAGGAGTTTTTTGTTCGATATCCTGCGTTTGTGCCTGTATCGGCACAGGATTAAGAATCTTCTTTGCAAAATACAGGGTAACCAGCACTGTTGCGGCAATCAGTATGACAAGACCGATTATTTGTTTAATGGTGATATTTTTCATTTTTGTTTTTCCTTATTCGGCACTTCCGCAGTTCCCATCACATTCTGGAGTGTGGCTATACAAACCTGTAAATTAAAATTGCTGTTCATTAATTCCATTTGCGTATTATCTTTTTCAGCCATTATGCTGAGCATTTCCGAGCTTTGTATCAGCCCTTCTTTCCATTTTTCATTTACTTCATCAAGGTGTTTTGATGCCGTGTCAAAATATTTCTGCGAAAGCAGAGCTTCTTCTTTTGCGTTTTCGAGATTTAGATACGCCTTATAAACCTGGAGTATTAAAGTAAGAGTTTGCTGTTCCCTATCGATAAATGCGCCCTTTTTTCTTTCTTTGGCCGCTTTATATTCGTTGATATTTGCGAATCCATTAAATATCGCAAAAGTTCCTGCCAGACCATATGTCAGGGAATTCTGATAAAGCTGATAAGAGTCAGAGGTATTTGTTCGGTTCGCGAAAATTGTCAGTCTTGGCAGAAATGCCGCCAGGGCAATTTTAATTTTCTCTTCCGCAATGGCAATTTGAAGGTCGGCAATATGAAGCTGCGGATTTTCAAGCAGCGCCTTGCATATGAGGTCTTCCAATGGTTCGGCCGGCGCCTGCAGCGGTTCTTTAATTTCCAATGAGATATCTGTCAAAGGCGACATGCCCATCGAAACAAGCAAATCGGCCCGGGCTTGTTTTATCGCGTATTCTATACGGTTTACTTCTGTTCGGCGCGACAGAACAACTACCTGAGCCTGTTCATATTGCCATTGTGTAACCAGTCCTTCCTTGAAAAGTTCGCCGATTTCTTTTTCAAGTTCGCCGGCCGCGTTGAGCTGACTTTGCATAGCCTGCCGAGCCTGCTGTAATGTTAAGCAATGATAATAATCGACAGTAACTTCCAGCACAGTCATTTGCTCGGTGTATTTTGTGACTAACTGAGCGACCTCTTCGCCCCTCTTGTGCATTGCGTATAAAAACCACGTTGACGGGTCGAATATAGACATCTCCATCTGCCAGGTAATATTTTTTATCGTCTGGTCATGCGTAGCCATTGTAGTTGTGCCTGTTTTAACTCTTGGCTGCCGGTCCCATCTTGTGGAATCATATGAAAGGTTTACGACAGGAAGAAAATTGGAAAAGGATATTTTCCGTTCGAGAGTCGCGATTCGCTGCTGAATTTGTGCCGCTTTTACCTGTAAGCCATTTTCCAGTGCGATTTGGACGCAGTCGTTAAGGTCGAAAACTGTTTTTTTAGACAGTACGTCATTTGTTTCTGCAGCCAGGTCACGCTGGTAATCTTTCGTATGCTTTTCTCTGACCGCCCTGCCGTCAAAGCTGCTGCAGCCTGCAAAAAGAGCTAAAAACAGAAGCATAACAAACGGTATATTTTTTATTTTATTAACCATTACTACGATTCTCCGGCATTAACAGTCCATCTATAAATAAATGTTCAATCTTCGCCAGGTCCTCTTCTACTTTTGCTTTTATAAAATCTTTTGAAGATTCAAGAATAAAAGATTGAAGTGAAGCTGCCAGAGCCAATGCAGTGATTCTCGTATCGACAGACCTGAAGATTTTCCCGCTGATTCCTGATTTAATTGTGTCTTCCAATTTCCTGTGCAGAGTTGCTTTAATTTCATTGGCTTGTTCATCTTCACATTTGCCAGACACTGTTAAATCGCCGTGTTCGGAAACATATAGCTTGATAAATTCAATATTTTCTTCGGCCAGTCGGCTGTGTCGCCTGATAAAAGTTCTAAGTTTTATATCTTCCCGCTCCTTGCCTTCAAGAATTGGCCAGAGCATTTGATAGATTCTTTCAGCACAATCGTTTAACAACTCAGTGAAAAGCTGTTCTTTGCTCTGGAAAAAATTATACAGAGTTCCTACTCCAAACTCGGCCTGGGCAGCAATATCCTGCATCGAAACATTATGGAAACCCTTCTCTGAGAATAGTTTAAGCGATGCCTTCAGGATTTCGCTCCTATGCCTGATTTTTTCTTTTTCTTTTCTCGTAAGTGTCATATTATCCATAACCATGACTCCTAAATTTCCCGTTTTAACCACATTAACATACAAGAACTACCATTCATATTATGAATAATAATTCATAAAAAGTCAAGGGATATCCTTTCTTTTGAATACATCGTCATTCTACCCCTGCCAATTAACGCTAACTCATTATTGATAAGGGTTTTGTAAGTTTTTATTCGAAATCGTCCTATAAAAAAGTGGAAACCATAACATTGAATTAACCCTTCGAGTAGTAATCAATCACAGTGGATATGTTCGTGGCGGTTTGTACTTGTCGTGTTTGTTGTAATTGTGCTATAATTTACTGGGTTTTTGAATGGTATCATTAATAAGATATGTTCTCCTATTTGCCTCGGATTAGGATAAAAAATGATAAATGACAACGGTTCGCAGCAAAAAAGCAATTTAGGCTTGATACTGCGAGCCTTAAAACATAGAAATTATAGGCTTTTCTTTTTCGGTCAGGGAACCTCGCTCATCGGCACATGGATGCAGCAGGTCGCAATAAGCTGGCTGGTTTACAATATGACCGGCTCAAAATTATACCTGGGATTAGTTTCATTCTGCGGTCAAATACCTGTGCTTCTTGCTTCGACGGTAGCCGGAGTTTGCGCTGACCGCTGGTCGAGGCGCCGAATTGTTATTATTACGCAAATTCTGGCTATGATTCAGGCCTTTGTGCTGACATCGCTGGTTTTCTATCAAAGTATAAATCTAATATGGATAATTCTGCTCAGCATTTTAATGGGCTTTATTAACGCATTCGATATGCCTGCCAGACAAGCCTTTGTTTATGAGATGGTGGACAACAAAGAAGATTTGCCAAATGCCATCGCGCTCAATTCACTTATCTTTAATATGGCCAGACTAATTGGTCCATCCATAGCAGGTTTTGTGATTGCTCTGGCTGGTGAAACAGCCTGTTTCTTTCTTAACGGCGTAAGTTTTCTTGCGGTTATTTATTCCCTTGCTGCTATGAGGCTGACACTCAGCGGCGGGCCGAAACAAAACGGCACAATAGTTGCTGGAATAAAGGATGGTCTGGCTTATGCGTTCGGTTTTGCGCCTATAAGGGCCATACTAATATACACGGCGATAACGAGTCTTATCGCGATGCCGTATGTTTTGATGCCGGTTTTCGCGAAGGATATTTTGCACGGCGATTCGAGAACTTTAGGGTTTCTTATGGGTTCAGTCGGGTTGGGTGCGTTTATCGGCGCGATTTATCTTGCCAGACGCAAAAGTGTGCAGGGCCTCGAAAGGGTCGTAGTAGTGGCGGCGTGTGTGTTTGCGGTTGGAACTATTGGTTTTGCGCTTTCACGAAATCTTTGGCTCTCACTTCTGTTGGCGGCTTTGCCGGGTTTTGGAATGATGGTTCAGATGGCCTCAATAAATACGATTCTCCAGACGATAGTTGACGACGACAAACGAGGCAGAGTAATGAGCCTTCACGTAATGGCATTTATAGGTATTGCGCCGCTGGGCAGTTTGCTGGCAGGAGTAGTTGCCGAATATTTTGGCGCACCCCGCACTCTGCTGCTAAGCGGACTTTTAAGCATAGCTGTTGCGTCCCTTTTTGCGAGAAAACTCCCCTCTATACGCCAAATGATTCACCCAATATATGTCCGTAAAGGAATTATTCCGGAGGTTGCCGCCGGGCTGGAAACAGCGGAAAGATTTTCAGCAGAAGCAAAGGATTGAAATTGGGGTTAAAATACTTTCTCGTAAACTTCTATACCGTTTACCATTTTACAGATATGAACGGCATATTTTTTTGAAAATTCAGGACAAATTTTCGGATATTCTGCCGCAACAGCCGCTTTTAGTTTATCAACACTATTTGCCATTACTATAGCCCCGGACGCTCCTTTATCGCCGCCGCCGAGCATTCTTTCCCCCAATACCCCAGGGACTTTTCGAGCAATATCGCACATAGCTTCAAGCTCGGGGCCGGAAATTTTATA
>Ga0315287_10001195_pt1 | contig 23677 bp, 24 predicted proteins | sample YL17G11_0_MG_FD_205037 | JGI IMG/M metagenome (GOLD analysis project Ga0315287, IMG submission 205037) | Sediment microbial communities from Yellowstone Lake, YNP, Wyoming, USA - YL17G11_0 | ecosystem: Environmental > Aquatic > Freshwater > Lake > Sediment | place: USA: Wyoming | collected... | reverse complement strand
CGGCAAAGTTGCCGATCCATGTGCTATCAGTACGACTGTATTTATGGACGCCAATTATGCCGTAGCAGCCAACTTCGAAGCCAATCCCCCTGACTTTGACCCGCCTACGCCGAACCCAGCGACCTGGGCTTCAGTACCAACCGCCGACAGCAGTTTAGCAATCAGTATGACTGCTACTACCGGTTCAGATGCCAGTGGTCCTGTTGAATACTACTTTGATGAGACAAGCGGCAATGCAGGCGGTTCGGATAGTGGTTGGCAAACAAGCTCAAGCTATACCGACACCGGCTTAATCGCCGATACGCAATATACCTATCGTGTACAGATGCGTGACAGTCTGAGCAATACCGGCAGCTATTCAACATCTCAATCGGCAACAACACAAAGCGGCGGCCCTATCACCTTGGAAAGCCCCAGTTTCGAGGACGATGGCTCTCATGGTGATTTCACACCGACCGGCTGGACCTGGAACGGCAGCGGCGGACGTGGAATCGCATCGGGCGGGACTGATGGCGCCTATTACTACTGGCAGGGCAATGGCGCTACGCTATATCAGACTACCAACAGTACCATTACTGCTCAAGGCGTCGAATACACTCTCACTGTTGACGTTCGCAATTCCTGGCAGGGTAGTCCCAAGGCAATTCTTTATTATGCCGACGGCGGGAATCGTGTCGAACTGGCAAGCGCATCTCTGCCGGCAAACGGAGATTCATGGACCAACTGGGACACTATCAGTTTCTCGGCCTTGTCAACGGCTGCTTCTGTAGGCAATAATATCGGTATTGAACTGACGCTTGGTAACTATCCCGGAAACTACTGGTCTGAGTTTGACAATGTGGCGCTGTCCGGCAGCGGCGGCGGCGATACGACAGCTCCTGCGGCGCCGACGAGTTTATCAGCAACGGCAGGCAGCGAAACAGTATCGCTTGACTGGAACAATAACTCCGAAGGTGATTTGGCCGGCTATAATGTATATCGCTCGACACCTTCCGGCGGCGACTACAGCAAGCTAAACAGTTCCCTGGTAAGCAGCTCGGATTACATTGACAATACCGTTACTAATGGAATCCCGTATTACTATGTCGTAACAGCAGTCGATACGGCCAGTAACGAGTCCGGCTATTCCAGTGAAGCTTCATCTATACCAGAATATCAAAATTGCGCAGATGTTCAAAACGGCGGAGATGGGCTTTTGTCGGACCTCAATGGCGACTGTTTCGTTAACTTCGAAGATCTTGAAATTGTATCGCGATACTGGCTGAATCCGGATTGCAGCAGTTCCAGTAATTGCGAGGGCGCCGATTTTGCACCGACAGATAATACTGTTGACTTCCTCGATTTCAGCAATTTCGCAGAGCAATGGATGCAGTGCAACAAGCCGCAGACAACGGGCTGTACAGCAAACTGGTAAGGATAAACAACCCGCCGTGAAACAGCGGGCTAAATATATTCTCCCTGCGCTATCCCACCTACGGCGGGTAAACGCTTGGGCTCTGTTATTTATTATAAATAATTTCCGTAATCTGATTCCTGCTGCCATACTCCGAAAAATGTTTTTTTATAATTGCTTCAGCACTTTTAGAGAGCAGGCGAACAAACATATCCTTTCTTCCCTTGTCTTCGACATCATAGAACCCCTCTTTCACAATAAGTATCGTCTCCGTTGCATTATACGGAATCAGCCCTAAAAGTTTTTTCCGTTTTTGTTCCTGAATCATTAAATGAGGATAGCCGGCAGGAGTGCTTAAAGGAGTTCCCTGCGGAGGAAGCACCCTTTGGATAGAGAGTTTTCCTGTATGCAGGTGAGAATTTTCAAGGTCCTGAACTATTTTTTCAAGTAAACTTCTAAGTTCTTCTCTCTGGCTTTTACTTTGAATTGTTTTCATAGCAATTTTATCTCCTAAAAATATTTACTATAAACATTCTTCGTGCCGCAGCTCTATTTGTTCAGGTAATTTGCCGCGTGCGAGAGTATCCATACCACTATCGAACATATCAGGAGAATGGCGGCATACTTGCGCCAATGAACCATCGAGGCAGGGGCACCTGTAGAGGCAGAGTCGCCAAAAAACTTTATATCGAGATACCTGGCCAAGAGAAGAGCCGCGACAATAACCCAGAAAACCACATCAGCAGTGTGAAACTTCCAACTTTCACCCTGAATAATGAATATCGTTGAAATTAGAAGGATTGCGTTTCCGAGAAGCATCCAGAAAATTCTTATCAAAAGGCCGAATATACTATCATACTTTTCAATTGGCTGGCTGGTTTCTTTAGACATGACCTGTCTCCTAAAAAATCATAATAATTGATTAATTAGGCGGCGGCCCGACCACCTTGACAGTCCTCCGAGGCCCTTGCAAGCCCCGAACCCTTAGATAATGAATTATAATTAAGCCTAAGCAGGTGTCAACATTTAATTTTAGAACATCTGGGTTCGATAAATTCAGGACCGGCAGGACAGTCAGGGGTAAATATTTTTAGATGACCGCTCCATTACTGTCGCGGCTCTGTTGCGTTGTGAATGATTGGGGCGGCATAAACAAACAAACCCCCAACCCGGGGTTTGGGGTTTAGCGTTCAATTCCAAGAATGGTGAGGGTGTCACGTTCAATCACGCCGCGAATGCTTTCTCGCGGAACGGTCGGAAGATTCGTATCGGCGAGCAATTTGTTAAAACCTAAAAGAGTCTCGGCGCAGCTTTGAGGCTTATTGAAAGGCAGGCCGGAACCGAAAAATAATTTGTCCAGGACGCTCGCCTCGTGAGCGGCAAGAACAGTATTGTAAACATCCCAGACATTTTGAGGATTTATAGTCAAATCGCCGAAAACATTTTCGTGCCTGGCGAGCATACAAACAGTTTCATTGACAAACGGCCGGCCCATAGAGCCGATGATAATCTTAAGGTCGCCGAACTTCTGCGCTATCTCGTCAAGCAAAAACGGCCTGGCATATTCGAGAACCGAATCTGCTGTATAGGGCGGAGCATTGTGGAAGAACAACGGGATTTTCAGGGCCTGGGCAACTTCGTAAAACTGCAAAGCCCTGCTGTGAGCGGGATGAAAACCCTGGCCGCTGCAGTAAAGCACGGCGCCTTTGAAAGCCAAATCCTCTTTCATTCCGGCCCAATACCGTTTTGAAATGTCATCCTTTACAGGGTCGACAATAGCAAAGCCGACCATCTTCTTCGGATGCCTGATAATGTATTTGCTGACAAACTCGTTTGACCCGAGGTTGGACTGAGAAGGACAGGCATGTACAAAACAAACATCAACCGGCCCGGAATCAGCGAAATGATCTTCCGTACCGGTATCACGGCCGGGACAGTTTATATGAGTATGACAATCAATTATCATCGTTCTTTTCCAGAAAAGCCATTGCAAAACAACAACTTATAATCAGTGGTATAATATCGGCAAAACAGAGTAACTGTCAAGAACAATAAACTTGCCTTGAAACAGGGTTTAGGGTATAGGGTTTAGGGGATAGAAAGAGAACGCCGCCGTGCCGGCGACGGCTAAACAAATATTTATGATAGAAACAAACATTAAAAATACAAAAATACTTAAAAATATCCTCGAAGGACTTTACCGCAAATATAACCATAAAAAATTCATACCGCCGGACCCGCTGCAATTTGTTTATCGCTATAAAGATAAAGCCGATATGGAAATCGCAGGTTTTTTAGCGGCTTTGTTCGCGTACGGGGCAGTGGAACAGATTGAAAAATTCCTTGTCGTCCTTTTAGGAAAAATGGGGAAAAGCCCGGCCAAATTTATCAAAAATTTGTCGGCTAAAGATAAAAAACTCTTCGAGAATTTGAAATACCGCTTTAATACCAGCCAGGACATAATCAGCTTACTGGAAATCTTAAAAAAAGTCCTTGTCCGATATGGCAGTTTAGAAAAACTTTTCCTTAAAGGCTATTCCAACAGCGATAAAAATATCATACCGGCGGCGACAAAATTTATCCAATCGCTGGACGGGAAAAGCAGCAGAGGCCTGAAATTCCTGCTGGCCGAGCCTTCAAGCGGCGGGACAAGCAAAAGATTGTTTCTTTTTTTACGCTGGATGGTGCGAAAAGACGCGGTTGACGCGGGATTGTGGGAAAAAATCGATAAGTCAAAACTCGTCGTGCCGGTCGATGTTCATATAGGACGATTGAGCAAAATTATCGGCCTGCATAACAAAAAAACCGTTAACCTTAAAACGGCTATCGAAATAACAGCTGGTTTCACAGAAATCTGCCCCCAAGACCCCGTTAAATACGACTTTGCGCTTTGCAGAATAGGTATTCTGGAAAACTGTAGCGGAAAGGCAAATAAATACTGTCCCAATTGCGAACTGGCGGAATTCTGCAAAAAAAACTTTATTTTTAACCCAATTTAGGGTAGAATGGCAGTGTAACCAAATTTTGTGAAAAAGGCTTAAAAATGAAACAGAAATTATTTGCCGGTATTATAATAATACTATTCTTTGCAGCAGTTAACGCATTTTCGGCGCCTGAGCCTGCGATTGTGCCGGGAGCAAACCAGTGGACATTAAATGTTGTATTCACCCAGCCGCAGCAGATAACCGTCAGGATTCCCGGCGAAAGAAAACCGCAGCGATTCTGGTATATTATCGTAACTCTCACCAATACATCCAATATGGACGCGTCTTTCTATCCGGGCTGCGAACTTGTAACAGATACTTTTCAGATAATACCAGCTTATAAAGATACAAGAAATGTCGTATTCGATAAAATCAAGGCCCGACATAAAAAGAAATATCCATTCCTCGAATCACTCGAATCGGCAGAAAATAAAATACTCCAGGGGCAGGATAATACAAAAGACCTCGCGATAATCTGGCCGGACTTCGACGCAAAGGCAAAAAATATATCGCTGTATATAGCCGGGCTAAGCAATGAAACGGCAGTCGTCAAACACCCAACTAAAAAAGACCCCAACGGAATACCTGAAAAAATCTACCTTAGAAAAACGCTTGAACTGCAATATTCAATCGGAGGCGACCCAACACTGCGAAACAATACAGTGCTTGTTTACAAGAACAAGAATTGGGTAATGCGATAATAGCGAACGAAAACGAGATTGCCCGCCAAGTCGGGTAAACTTCGCTGCGCTCGCAATGACAAGGTGCATTAAATTGATAAAATCTGGCTGCAACGGGGGCACTGAACCTGGGCGGCTTTGTAATTGGGCGGGATTTTCATTTTCAGGCCGCAGGAACAATCCACAAAACGGAAGCCCGAAGTCTTAAACATTATATCGCCAATATTACGCTGCTGATTTTTCGCTGAAACGGAAGGCTGGCCAGAAGCAGAACGAATCTGAACGGTTTCCTGTTTAAGAGCAGACGAAGGTATCGGAGTCGTGTGTTTTGTCGCATTCTTAAAAGCATCAGAATAATCAACAAACGACGCGCCTGCCATGCCGCGAAGTATCTTTATACGCTCGGAAATCGGCGGATGAGTGCTGGTCAAATCCGACAGCTTCATACCCTCTTTCTGCAATGGATTAACAATATACATCGGGGCGGTAACTTTGTTGGCGACAGAAAGAGGCGTGGTGTTTTGAGAAATTTTTTCGAGGGCACCTGCCAGACCTTCGGGGTATCGCGTCAATCTCGCAGAGCCGGCATCGGCAAGATACTCACGCTTTCTTGAAAGGGCAAAATATAAAAGCGTCGCCATAATCGGGGCAAGAACGGCTGCGATAATCGCAATTATAAGCATAAGGGCCTGCCCTCCGCCAGAATCTCTGCCTCTGGATGAGTACCGCCTGCCCATCGAACTGTAAAACATACTGCGGAGGAAAATTTCGGAAATTAAAGTTATCGCGCCGAGCATAACGCCCGCCATTGTTACAAATAAAATATCACGATGCAGAATATGACTCATTTCGTGGCCGATGACACCCTGAAGCTCGTCTCTATTAAGCCTGCCGAGAAGGCCCGCTGTAACGGCAACTGACGCACTTTGCGGACTTCTGCCAGTGGCAAAGGCATTTGGGGCAGGGTCATTGATTATATAAATCTTCGGCACAGGCAACTGGGCGGCAATCGCCATTTCCTCGACTACATTGAAAAGCTGGGGATGTACGTCCTTCGTGACCGGCGTCGCTTTGCTTGCGGCAAGAAAAATCGCGTCGCCGCCGGCGAAACTGACCATCGCAAGAATCATCCAGATAATCAACGCGACGACCAGCCCGAATATACCTGCCATCGGGTCGGGCGAAACAGATAATCCTATTATCCAGCCCAAAAGGCCCAAAACCGCCGCCATTAAGACAAGCAGCAGTATCGAATTCCGCTTATTTGCTCTTATCTGTTCCCACATACAATATTAATTTCCAAAACTGACTTTAGGAACTGCCTTTTCGCCGGCATCTTCGATTTCAAAGTAATCGCGTTTGGCGAAACTAAACATTCCCGCAACGACATTCGACGGGAACATCTGGATTTTGTTGTTGTAGAACAAAACCTGGTCGTTATAGGCCTGACGCGAAAAGGCGATTTTGTTTTCCGTGCTGGAAAGCTCTTCCTGCAAAGACAAAAAATTCTGATTCGCCTTTAAATCAGGATAAGCCTCGACCGTCAGAAGGAATTTGCTCAGCGCTTTACCAAGAACACCTTCGGCTTTGGCGGATTCGGCAACGCCTTTTGCGCCCATCGCCTGACTGCGGGCATTGGTAACAGCTTCAAGCGTTCCACGCTCGTGCTGCATATAACCCTTTGCAGTCTCAATAAGATTAGGTATCAGGTCGTGCCTTCTTTTGAGCTGAACGTCAATCTGCGACCAGGCATTGGCAACCTGATTGCGAAGAGAGACAAGAGAATTGTAAATGCCAATCACAAACATAACCAGCAAAACAACTATTACAATCAGAACAATTAAAATTCCCATAAACATCCTTTCGAAAATTTACCGGACTGAAAATTTATATGCCGTCAACTGACTATACGTTTCGCCCGGCTTTAAAACCACCGATGGAAAATAAAGCCTGTTCGGCGAATCAGGAAAATGCTGAGGTTCAAGACAGAAACCATAATACTTATTATATACGCTGCCGTTTTTGCCCTTTACGCCTTTAAGGGAATTGCCGGTGTATAACTGCATTCCCGGCTCTGACGTGAAAACCTCCATAACTCTGCCGCTGGTCGGCTCGGTTACCCTGGCGGCGAGTGCAAACTGGCCGGCGAAACTCCTGTTCAAAACATAATTATTGTCATAACCGCCGACTTTTTCAATCCTGCTTCCAATCTCTGTCGGCTGTCTGAAATCAAGGGACGTGCCTTCGACCTTTATGATTTCGCCTGTCGGTACGCTATTGCCGTCCGTCGGCGTGTAAAAATCAGCGTTTATCATCAATTTGTGAGCGAGAATATCGCCGCTGCCCTGACCTGCGAGGTTAAAATAGCTGTGGTTTGCAAGGTTAACTATTGTTTTTCTGTCAGTGGTCGCTTTATAACTTATCCTCAATTCATTATCATCGGTCAAAGTATAAGTAACAGTAACATCGAGATTGCCGGGATAGTTCTGGTCGCCGGCGGGACTTAAATATTTAAAGACCACACTGGAGGACTTGTCGGTTTTAATCTTTTTGCCATTCCAGATGACCTTGTTAAAGCCCTTAATCCCGCCGTGAAGGTGATTTGGGCCATTATTGACGGCAAGTGTGTATTCTTTGCCGTAAAGTTTGAATTTCCCATTCGCTATACGATTGGCGTACCTGCCGACTATGCCGCCGAAATAAGCCGTATTTTTCATATATTCGGCCGGGCTGTCAAAACCAAGAACAACATCCGCAAATTCGCCGTTTTTGTCCGGCACCTTCAGCGAAACAAGCGTCGCTCCCAACGAAAGGAACTTCGCTTCCATTCCGTTTTTGTTTTTCAGCGTAAAAAATTCCACATCGGATTTTTTGTCCGCCTTCGCGAATACGTCTGCCGATATCAGGGCAAGCAGCAAAATGAAACAGTACTTAACCTTTATTTTTACCCACATAATTATTTCACTTTTTAAAGCACACTAAACTTATGAACGGTAAGATGCCTGTAAACCTGTTTCGGTTCAAGCGTCACAGAAGGAAAATCAGGATGATTCGGCGAATCAGGATAATGCTGCGTCTCAAGACAGAAGGCTTCGTGTTTTTTATACAGTGCGCCGGCCTTGCCCGCTACTGAATCAAGAAAGTTGCCGGTATAAAATTGAATCGCAGGTTCAGTAGTGAAAATTTCCAACACCCTGCCGCTTTGAGGCTCGATGACCTTTGCGGCGAATGAAAGTTCCGCCGGTGACGATTTATTCAGGATATAATTAAAATCGTATCCAAGCCCGAGTTTGCCTATATTTTCGCCGATCGGCTTTGCCTCGGTAAGGTCAAGCTCAGTACCTTTGACGGATTTAATCTGGCCTGTAGGAACGCAGCCGCTATCAATAACTGTGGTTTTGTCGGCATTTATTTGTATCCGGTGCGAAAGGACACTGCCTTTATTGTGGCCGGCAAGATTGAAATAGCTGTGGTTGGTAAGATTAATAACAGTCTTTTTATCAGTTACCGCCTGGTAGCCGATTTTCAGTTCGTTATCGTCCGTAAGGGTATAAGTAACAGTAACATCGAGATTGCCGGGATAGCCTTGCTCGCCATCGGGACTTAAATATTTGAATATAACTGTGCAGCCATCGCTGTTCTCAAATGATTCAGCCTGCCAGGGCGCCCTGTTAAAGCCTTTAATCCCGCCGTGAAGATGATTTTTGCCGTCATTCGCAATCAGTTTATATTCTCTGCCGTCAAGCGTGAATTTCGCATTTGCAATTCGATTGGCAAAGCGTCCGACAGTGCAGCCGAAAAAACATTTGTCGTTCATATACCCTGCAAGGTCGTCATAGCCAAGAACGATATCGGCGAATTTGCCATTTTTGTCGGGCACTTTGAGCGAGACAAGTGCCGCTCCAAATGAGATTAGCCTGGCCTCTATGCCTGTCTTGTTTTTTAAAACAAAAAACTCAATGTCTTTGTTTTGGCTCAGTTTTCCGAAAATACCTTTTTCAACCGCCATTTTACGCCTCGCTTTCATTTTTACCGAATATTTCCGCCAGAAGTTTAATAATTTTCCTGTCCTTATCCAAACATCCTTTTGCAAACACCTGGGGCAATTCGCCTTTATCAAACCACAGGCCGTGACCCTTCGGGCAGCGGTCGATAATAACGGGTTCATCGCTGCCGGCGTGGATTTTATGCATCTTTTTAAGACATATCGGGCATATTCGGAGTTGTTCTTTTGAGGATTTTACCTGTTCAAAAGAATCAATAAGCCCTCGGCTGCGCTGTCGGCCTTCAAACAGCAATTCAAGCTCACCGGCATCGAGCCAGATACCGCCGCAGGAGGTGCAATGGTCAATTTCGACCTGTTCGTGCTCCAGTACAATCATCGGATTTTTACAGGCCGGGCAATTCATTTACCCCCACACCAATGTATCAAGTTCTAAAAGTTTTCTTTTTGATAAAGATTCCATATTCATTATTCCCTTTGATATCTCCAACGCCAAGACATTGGTGTGGGGGTCTACCACTTCTTTCGCCACCATAACATACCCACTGTTGTTGACGACGCAATCGCCATAAAGAAAATAATCCAAAATGCATGCGGATGCTCTTCGAGCGGAATCCGAACATTCATCGAAAAAACACTTACAATAAGTGTCGGCAGCATAATAACAATAGTCAAAATAGTAAGTGCCTTGATGCGAATATTAAGATTATTACTGATAATCGAAGCACGGGCATCCATCATACTGGACAAAACCTGAGAAAATATCTCGGTTTGTGCCAGACACTGATTATTTTCAATTGAAATATCATCGAGGAATTCAAGGTTTTCCGGCGTAAAACCTATTTTTGCGGCATAAGTTTTCAGCCTGCTGACAAGCACGGCGTTTAAGTGTATGGCGTTAAGATAATAAACAAGGCTCTTTTCAAGTGTAAACATATTCAGGAGGTATCTATTCTCCATCGCGACGTTGACCTGCTGCTCAAGCTCATTGGAAATATTATTGATGGCTTTTAAGTGCTCTACGAAATGCAAAATCGCACGATAGATGAGTTTGAGCGATATATCAAGAATCGAGGTAACCTTGTTGAAAATTTTGCCGTCAAACAAGGGAATGTCCTCAGCAATCACAATCACAAGACGGTCGCTGAAGAGAAAGACGCCGGCGGAAAGAACTTTGAATAAAAATTCGTCCTGAGGGGCATAATACTTGGGCCGCTTGAAAATCATCGCGACGTGCTCAGGCTCAAACTCAAGACGACTTGGCTCATCAGGGTCAAGTGAAGAACTAAGAGTATGCTCGTCAATCTTGAGCTGGTCAACCAGATACTTTCGCTCATTTTCGTCCGGAGCGATATAAACAAATATAACAGCGTCGTTATCGGCACACTCAACAAGCTTGCCGTTGGCTATCTGCAGTTTTCTTAACATACGAGGACTCCAAATCTATTTGCGATTGCATCGATTTTAACAGCCACTACCCTGATGAGAAAGCAAAAAATACCCGTTTGGCAGACTAATTCCGGATAGCTGGCTAAATCTTTTGACATTTTCTGGGGGCGTTCCTACAATTGTACGATTATTCAGGAATGAAAGGACTAAAAATGGACTCAGCGGGAAATTCTTATCTGTCAAATCCGTCGCCTCGGCCTGCGTCAAAAGGGACCGGCTGGAAGATATTCTTCGGCATCATCCTCGGCCTGTCAATAATAGCAAATTTTGTCCTCTTTCTGGCCCTTATAGTTGTCGGCTCCCAGCTGCTGATAGGAACGAATTTGAGCGAATCTGTTGTTGAAAAAGTAATCGAGGACGGTCCGGCCAACAGTAAAATCGCAATCATTAAAATAGAAGGCATAATCAATACTGAACTTGCAGACCTGGCAGCGGGCCAGATTAAAGCCGCTAAAAAGGATAAAAACGTCAAGGCGGTAATATTCAAAACCATCACGCCCGGCGGAGGAATCTCGGCAAGCGACAGGATATACGATGAAATATCCAGATTCAGGACCGAAACCGGCAAGCCCGTCATCGCGTTTATGCAGACAATCGCCACATCAGGCGGCTTTTATACCTCGGCAGCCTGCGATAAAATTATCGCCGAACCGACTGCAATCACAGGCTCAATCGGCGTGATAATGGGGCATTTTGTCCTTCAAAATTTATTCGAAGAGAAATTAGGCATAAAACCAATAATTATTAAGTCCGGCCCCAAAAAAGACTGGCCGACAAGTTTTGAGCCTGTAACCGAAGAACAAGTGGTATATCTTAAAGAAACACTTATTCTGCCGGCTTATGAAAGGTTTCTTGGAGTTGTGATAAAAAGCAGAAAAGATAAACTAACCGAACCGCAGATACGCGCTTTGGCCGACGGCAGCGTTTATAACGCACAGCAGGCTCTCGATAAAAAACTGATTGATGAAATCGGCTATATGCCCGAAGCGATAGCGGAGGCAAAAAAGCTGGCAAATATTACCGAGGCCAAAGTTGTGGAATATAACAAGACATTTTCACTGGAAGACTGGCTGGGAGGAAAATCAGGAGTAACATCATTCCTGCATCTGAACCGCGATACGCTATATGAACTTACAACGCCGCAATTGATGTATCTTTGGGATGCCGGGCTGAATTTTTAGCCCTGCTATTTACTGCCATAGTCATAAATCCCATCGCAAGCAAGACCATTGTCGCCGGCTCAGGGATATTAAATGATGAAGCTACTGTAACATTATCCAGCCCCCAGCTTTCATCACAAACATTCTGAAGTCCAAATCCGGCAAAGTTGAACGTTAACGAACCGGCAGAATGATCCGGCAGAATGATTAAAAGTAAAGTCAAATTTGTAAACGGAATCGCCATAGAATCCATATCCGAGCGTGTTTGTTTCTGCCGCGCCTGTGTACGCCGGATATTGTTCTGAGCCTGAATAAGAGGCCGGATAAGACTGCAGATGACTGTCCTGGGCGGTATTACTAAATGTCGTACTCAACAATTCAGGACCACCGACCACACCAAGCTGCCAAATATCAGGACCCCAATCAGTATTGATGCCGTCCCATGACTGAATTACAAACAAATCAAAGGACAATGTAATAGACTCATGCGCGGGCAGATTATCGAGAGACAAACTAACGGAGTCGTTATTGGCAAACTGGCCAAGAAATCCCCTGCTGCCGAGAGGGGTTGTATCCATCGACGTATTTGACCACTCTGAACCGACAACTGACTGGAAATCATTTGAGTAAATAATAGCGGCATTAGTCGTACGAACTGAAGTTAATATGACAACTAATAAAGCGGCTGCCAACCAAAATGCGGTTTTGTTCATTTTAATTCCCCCATATTTTTTATTTTTTGTTTTACCAACCGAGTTTTAAACTTTTCAAACCCACAAAAAATCAGGCAATCTTTGCCGAATTCTTTTTACTGACAACCATAAGAAAACCAAAAGCTACGAATGCGAGTGTGGCAGGTTCCGGAATTACACCCGGGTCCTGTACCGCAACAAGGAAATCCTGCGAGCCGAGATAAGAAAGAGACCTCAAATCCGCCATAGGACCTGTGCCGTTAAGAGCATGCAGCCAGTTATTTGCCTTTTGATAATCGAGATTCGCCGCCTTGAACCCTCTATTGCCGCCAGTGCCGTCTCTGGTAATATCCCAGCCGGCAGAAGAAGTCGGCAAATCCTCATAAATAATTTCCCAGACGGAAGCGGCAAAAGCCTCTGCTTCGCCCTTCTGCTGAGAAGTATAGCTGCCGCCTGCGGCCCATGCCGGATTGTAAAATCTGCCCCATAACTCGGCCAGATAATCAGCTTTTGCCTGTCCCATAGAACCACCGAGAAACACCGTCGGCCTTGGGCCATCCTGCACTTTGAGCACATCATAAGTAAGACTTCCGGGTGTCAAATATTCAGAAAGGTCCATACAGAAACCGCCAATAAGACCATTGTCAAGGTATTGACCCTGGTCTGTCCCTGCGGTTTTGTTAAATATAAACTGGCCGGCGGAAACATTCAGGCCGTTCCAGCCACCGCCCCATATTGTCATTGTATCATTTGCCCCGTAGCCGGACAGGCTCATAGTAACAGTTCCGTAAATCGGAGTAGCCAGACTTGAGACACTCAACAGAAGCGTAATAACCATAATCACCGTTAATTTCGTTTTCATCACCGTTAAAACCTCCAAATTTCAAGTTTTCGGGGGTATAGCGCCCCCGTATAAAATCGTTCTTTATATATATACTACGAAATAAAACGGTGCCGGCTGAACGAAGCGGCGGAAAAATACTCAAAGTCCTGTAATACAAATTTTCATGAAAGAATATTGAGGCAGGAGCAGATGAAATTACGAAAAAATTTTTTATGGTCTTAAAATGTGCAGGATTTGAAAGCAATACTTAGTGTGCAATGGACAATATTATGGTTAAACAGAGGGTAAATTTTTATTTTTCGGAATTTTCGCCGGCAACCTGCCAGGAAAGGCCGTAAGAGGTAAAACTATCCGGAAGCTGAGAACCGAGGCTGTAAGAGACAACAAGTTCATAGGCGGCATTAGGGTCAAGGGGCACATAAATATGCTCAATATTATCAACGGGACTATCGCTGTAATCAACAAGTTTAGACCTGCCTGCGCTGTCAATGGTCCATAACTGAAGCTGCAAATTGCTAAATAAGCTCAACTGGAGATTAAATGGATAATGGTTTTCATAAATTCTGTTCCATACGAGAGTCGCGGTCAATCGGCTTTTTGCAGTGCCGTCGGTCTGGAATCTGTAAACTTTTTCCACGATATAATTAGGCTCAATAATATTGATGTCCCAGCCTGCCGTATTCACATCGCCGTCACGATGCATACCTGCTGTAAGAGTATTGTAGGCGGCAAGGCCGTCAACCAGCCCGGCTCCCTGTCTGAAATCGAGCGGATATTCATAATCGTCATTGCTGTCAGGATAACCTTTGTGCCAGCCGGTGAGCTTTTTCGCACTGGTCATTAAAATAGATTTTATTACACAATTGCCTGCAAAAGGAGACGCCGCAAACTGCAAATCCGGCTCCTGCTTTGCTTTTTGAATAAGTATGGAAGCGATACCGGCTGCCAGGGGCGCGGCAAAACTCGAATAATCGCCGCTGGGTCTGTAAAGGCCCTGGGTGCCTGCTACGGCAACAAGACAATTTCCCGGTGCAACTATGTCGGGCTTGCAGCGGCCGTCAAGCGTTGGACCCGCGGTAGAACGATTCGCATCAGGCACGCCAAAGTCGGCCAGCGAACCATTTGAATCAACAACACCAACAGCAAGAACATTGGCACCTGCGGCCGGGTATAATGGCAAATCATAAGAATCTTTCCCATTGCCGATTGAAGCGATTACCAAAAGACCGAAATCCTCGGCCATATTGTCAATGCCCCTGGTCCACCATGCTTCGCAAGACCAGCCAAGACTCATCGTAAGCAAATCTTCTTTTGGCCAACGGCCCGGAAATACATAGTCCGTTATAAAATGCCAGAACTCGTAGACATTCAATTCCACATCAGGCACAGCGGCCTTGTATGAAAAATTACCAAGCGGCTGATAAAATGCGTTTGCGTCAAAACCGGCAAGAATTGAAGCGATAGCTGTTGAGTGACTTGAAGTACCGGGTTTGCCGGACTGGTCATCGTAAAAATTCACCTTAAGGCCTTCAAAACATTTATGAGAAACATCCGGCCTGTAATCATTCTGAGGTCTTGAATCCACATACGTATCACTTCTGCAGATAAGGCCGATGCTCAGGCCTTTACCTGTAAGATTAGGGTCTATATCGCCGACTTTGTACAGCCCGACAAAATCAAGAGCGGCCGGCTGAACGGCTGCCGCTACAACCAAAGTTGTGCAAAACAACAATACAACTGCTGCCAGATTTAAAAATCTGCGAACCAAAAAAGTACCCTTAAAAATTAGAAAATTCACATCTATTATACCACATTTTGTTTAGTTTTTCCAGAGCGCCCACTTTATTTTTTAACTCTTTAGACGCACACGGTTAACGGCATAAAATAAGGCCGATTTACGCCTTGCTAAAGGATAGTCCTGTTGCTATACTCTTCTAAGCTATTTCGGACGTCTGGAGATTGGGATTAAGCAATAATATGGAAGTTCTTTTAAGCTCCGATAAAATCGCTGATTGCATTACAACTCTGGCCGATGAGATTATCTCAAAGGCGACCAGGGACAACCAAATTGTTGTTATAGGTATCAGAAGCAGAGGAGAGATCCTTGCCAAACGTCTGGCCGAGGTATTATCCAAAAAACTCAAAAATAAAATTCCCTGCGGCACTCTGGATATAACCCTTTACCGCGACGACATTAACAATCCTCAAGGCGAAAGCCAGCCGCTGGTCAGAAGCACAGAAATAGGTTTCGATATCGACGATAAAATACTCATTCTTGTAGATGATGTTCTATACACAGGCAGAAGCGCCCGTGCGGCAATGGATGCGCTGATTGACCTGGGCAGACCAAAAGCAATAAGACTTGCCGTGCTGGTCGAAAGAGCCGGTAGAGAATTTCCCATACACGCGGATTTTGCCGGCCTTAAAGTCGACCTGCCGGCGGATAAGTCCGTACAGGTTAATTTTGTGGAATCCGACGGCAAAGATAGAGTAATTGTAATATGAGCAAAAAAGAATTTATATGGAATCGCAAACACCTTATCGGGCTGCGGGAGCTGAGCAGAGAGGAAATCGAATATATTCTCGACACCGCCCAGGGCTTTGAGCAGGTAAGCACGAGAAGTATCAAAAAGGCCCCTACTCTTCGCGGCAAGGTAGTAGTTAACCTGTTCTTCGAGGACAGTACAAGAACCCGAAACAGTTTTACCCTTGCGGCCAACAGATTAAGCGCAGATGTCATAGAGTTCACACAGAAAAGCAGCAGCGTAAACAAGGGCGAAACGCTTCTGGATACCGCAAGGAATCTCGAAGCAATGGGAATTGACATCGTCGTGATAAGACACAGCGCAGGAGGAGCGCCAAAATTTCTAAGCAGAAATATCAACGCCTGTGTTGTCAATGCCGGCGACGGCTTTTGTGAACATCCGACACAGGGACTGTTGGATACTTTCACAATAAGAAAAATAAAAGGCTCGCTCGAAGGGCTTAAAATCGCAATCGTTGGCGACATCGCTCATTCGCGAGTGGCAAGAAGCGATATATACGCGATGACAAAACTCGGCGCCGAAGTAATTCTTGTCGGCCCGCCTACTCTTATGCCGGCAAAAATCAACCAGCTTCCGGTACAGGTAAGCTATTCGCTGGACGCGGTTATCGGGCAGGTCAATGTAATCAATATGCTGCGAATACAATTTGAAAGAATGGGAACAAATCCATTCCCATCTATAAAAGAATACTCTCACTATTTCGGCCTGACGGTCGAGAGAATGAAAAAAGCGAAAAAAGACATTCTCGTTATGCATCCGGGCCCGATTAACAGAGGCGTGGAAATAGAAAGCGAAGTCGCTGACGGGGCAAACAGTGTAATCCTGCAGCAGGTAACAAACGGCCTTGCGGTGAGAATGGCGGTGCTGTTTCTTGTCAATCAGGCGGCAATGACAAAAGAAACTTAAAACTTAAAAATAAAAATGCAAAACCAAAACTCAAAACTTAAACCTGAATTGAAGCAAAGAGCTTATCAGTATTCAATTAATATGATAAAGTTTTTGGACTCTCTGCCGAAAGATAATTCAGCTAATATTATCGTAAATCAATTATTAAGGTCATCTACATCTATCTGTGCAAATATCGTGGAAGCTAAAGGTTCAAGTTCCAAGAGAGATTTTACCAACTTTTTTGGATATTCTCTTAAATCCGCCAATGAAAGCTTATATTGGCTGGGATTACTTCGAGATGCCAAAGATATTCGCAACCAACGATTAGATTACCTCTTAAATGAAACAAAAGAATTGGCGAATATTCTTGGTGCAAGCATATTGACTTTGAAAGGCAAAAATAAATTTTAAATTTTAAACTATGGTTTTAAGCTTTAATTTTTAAACTTTAAACTTCTATAATATGGCTAAAAATATACTTATAAAAAATGGTTTCGTAATCGACCCGGCTAATAAGATAAATCAAAAAGCCAATGTCTATGCCGTCGATGGTAAAATCGCCGAGGTCGGCAGAATCGAACCGAAGGCAGATTTAATAATCGACGCGACAGGCAAACTTGTGCTGCCCGGTCTGATTGATATTCACGTTCATTTCCGCGAGCCCGGCAATGAGGAAGAAGAAACAATAGCATCCGGTTCGTCAGCCGCTGTCGCGGGAGGATTTACATCAGTAGTATGTATGCCGAACACCGACCCTGCGATTGATGACGCGACAAGCGTCGAGTACATCCACAGAATGGGCCGCCAGGCAAGAAGGACGCACGTATATGTGATGGGAGCAATCACAAAAGGCAGAGCGGGCGAACAGCTTAGCGAAATGGGATTTATGGCTCAGGCAGGCGCAGTCGGCTTTACAGACGACGGAAGCGGAGTGCAAAACGTCGCTGTGATGCTAAGGGCGCTCAAATATTCATCGATGTTCAAAAATATCGTTATAAGCCAGCACTGTCAGGATAATTTACTTGCCGGAGCCGGCGCAATGAACGCCGGTTTCAATTCGACAGTGCTCGGACTGCCGGGGATAGACCCGCTGGCTGAAGAAATGATGCTCTGGCGGGATATTCAGCTTGTACGAAAGACAAATATGCGATACCACGTCCAGCATGTTTCAACCGCAAAATCGGTAGAACTGATAAGACAAGCCAAAAAGGATTGTCTGCCGATAACGTGCGAGGTTGCGCCGCATCATCTGCTTTTGACCGATGATGCCTGCTGTGATTATGATACAAATTATAAAGTCAATCCGCCGCTAAGAACAGCCAAAGACATCGAGGCTATAAAGCAGGCGATAAAAGACGGCATAATCGACGCGCTTGCGTCCGACCATGCGCCGCACCTGAAAAGCGAAAAAGAACTTGAGTTTCTCGCGGCGCCGTTCGGAATAGCAAGTCTTGAATGCGCGCTGGGACTTTATATCAAGGCATTGATTGAGCCGAAAATAATAGACTGGCCGCAGCTTGTCTCGATAATGGCCGTTAACCCGGCGAAAATAATCAGCGTCGATAAAGGCACTTTAGGAAAAGACAAACAGGCTGATATAACCATCATCGACCCTGATTTTGAATATACGGTCGATGTGAATAAGTTCCGTTCGAAAAGCAAAAACTGCCCTTACAACGGCTGGAAACTAAAGGGCAAGGTCGAATATACAATCGTCGGCGGCGAAATAAGATATTCGGCGCGGGAAATTTAATGTGCTGATAATCGACGGATATAATTTGCTGCGGACCGTGCAGAATCTGACAGAGCATTCCTCAGAAATCACCGATGTCCAGATTTGTCAGATAATAAACGATTATCTTTACAGAACAAAAAAGAAAGGTTCTCTTGTCTTTGACGGAATTGGGCCGAGAGACAAATCACCTTTTAATAATTTGTTTTGCCTGGAAATAATTTTTTCCGGCACCAGCCGCGAAGCTGATGATATTATTGAAACGATGATTGTCGAAAGCAGTGCCCCGAAAAGTCTTATAGTCGTCAGCAGCGACAGAAGGATTAAAAGAGCGGCGGAAAAGAAAAAAGCGACCGCGGTCGACTGCGTCGATTTCTGGACGGAAATACTAAAACAGCTTGAGAAAAAAAGAAAAAGAAAAATGGAGCCGCAGGCAAAATTTACAGGTATAACCGAAGCCGAAACGGAATACTGGCTAAGAGAATTCGGTCTTTTAAAATAAACTTAGTGAGAAAAATATGGCGTACACAATCGGACTCGACTACGGAACTAACTCTGTAAGATGTGTTATCGTCAACGCAAAAAACGGCGATGAAATCGGAACGGCCGTCTTTTCATACCCATCGGGCAAAGCCGGCATCATACTCGACCATTCAGACGCGAATGTCGCAAGGCAAAACCCGGCTGATTATATAAAAGGCATCGAGGTTAGCGTCAAAAACGCATTAATACAGGCAAAGAAAAACGATAAAAAGTTTTCAGCCGATAAAATTATCGGTTTCGGCGTTGACACAACAGGCTCAACGCCAATCCCGGTCGATAAAAACGGCACTCCCCTATCAATGCTCCCAAAGTTTAAAAACAACCCCAACGCAATGGCATGGCTGTGGAAGGACCATACAGGATACGCTGAGGCGGCACAGATTACCGCTCTTGCGAAAAAACTTCATCCCGAATATCTTGCCAAGTGCGGCAGAACATATTCATCCGAATGGTTCTTCAGCAAAATCCTGCATTGTCTGAACGTCGATAAAAAAGTTTTCGACGCGGCTTACAGCTGGGTCGAATGCGCAGATTTTATACCTGCAATTCTCGTCGGCGATACAAAACCTGAAAATCTCAAGTGCGGCAGATGCGCAGCAGGTCATAAAGCAATGTTCAACGAAGATTGGGGCGGATTGCCGGCGAAAAATTTTCTAAGCAAACTTAATCCCAAGCTCGGCGCATTGCGAGAGCGGCTCTATAAAAAAACTTATACCGTCGAGACTGCCGCAGGCGGACTTTCCAAACAGTGGGCAAAAAAACTGGGACTTGCTGAAAATATTCCCGTCGCTGTCGGCGCTTTCGACGCACATCTTGGAGCGGTAGGTTCGGGCGTCAAAAATGGCACGCTCGTAAAGATAATAGGCACAAGCACTTGCGATATTATTGTGAGTCCGAAAAAAGGAAAATTAAAAGACATTCCGGGCGTTTGCGGAATAGTTGACGGCTCGGTACTGCCGAATTTTTGGGGGCTCGAAGCAGGACAATCCGCTGTCGGCGATATTTTTAACTGGTTTGTAAATTATATTCAGCCGGGCGGAAAAATCGAAGGCTCGCACGAAGAGCTTACAAACAAAGCGGCAAAACTTAAACCTGCTCAATCGGGTTTGCTTGCCCTGGACTGGAACAACGGCAACAGGACAATTCTCGTTGATCAGAGATTGACAGGATTACTTATCGGCCAAACACTTCATACGAAGCCGGAAGAAATTTATCGTGCACTGATTGAGGCGACAGCTTTCGGCGCACTGACAATTATCAACCGTTTTGAAGAATACGGAGTAAAAATAAAAGAGATTATCAACTGCGGCGGTATCGCTGAGAAAAATCCCCTGCTGATGCAGATTTACGCGGATATCACCGGCAGAGAAATGAAGGTTTCACGCTCGGCACAGAGCTGCGCGTTAGGTTCGGCTATTGCCGCGGCGGTAGTCGCGGGCAAAAAGGCAGGCGGGTTTGATAATTTTGCCTCCGCACAGTCTGCGATGTGCGGCGTAAAGGAAAAAACATACAAGCCAAACGTAAAAAATCATAAAGTTTATGCCGAATTATATAAACTCTATAAAAAACTTCACGACACGTTCGGCATAAAAGGCCATAAAGACACGTTAGCTGATGTTATGAAAAAATTACTTGAAATTAAAGAAAAGGTCAATAAATAATGTTTGAACAATTAAAAAAATCCGTTTGCAAAGCAAATTTAGAACTTCAAAAACAAAACCTCGTCATTTACAGCTTTGGCAATGTCAGCGGCATTGACCGTAAAAAAGGCGTTGTCGCCATAAAGCCCAGCGGCGTATCTTATGATAAATTAACGCCGGGGCAAATCGTCCTGCTCGATTTGCAGGGCAATGTAATCGAAGGCAAACTGAAACCATCATCTGACACGCCGACTCATCTTGAACTGTACCGGACATTTTCTGATATCGGAGGAATCTGTCATACACATTCGACATACGCCACGATGTGGGCACAGGCCTGTCGGGAAATACCGCCGCTTGGTACGACTGGGGCCGATTATTTCTACGGAGCGGTGCCGGTTACCAATTGTCTAACCGATTCCGAAATCAAAAATGATTACGAACTTAATACCGGTAAAATAATAGCAAAGAGATTCAAAAATATCGACCCGCTTCAGATGCAGGCTGTTCTGGTTGCCTGTCACGGGCCGTTTACATGGGGCGTAAGTCCAGAAAAGGCCGTGGAAAATGCCGTAGTTCTGGAAAACACAGCCAAACTTGCGTTCGGTACGGTAATGTTAAATCTGGATATAACGCCGATTTCGAAACTGCTGCTCGATAAGCATTATCTCCGCAAGCACGGCAAAAACGCCTATTATGGTCAAAAATAAAGAGTTAAAACTATTTTGTGTTATACACAGGATTTTGGTATATTTACTGAGTTAATCGGCGTAATTATCGCCAAACTTTGAAGACGGAAACTCGTAAAAAATATATGCAATCTGAACATCAACATCAATTACATTTTGAGATACCAGAACCTCAAGGTCAGGAGCGGCCTGCAAAATACGCAAGTCGTATCGGCCAATTATATTGCATAAACAGTTCACCGGAAAAAAGGAAAAAAACAGGGCAATATTTCACTCCTGTTGAGATAGCCGATTTAATGTCTGCACAAATCGGGCAGAGAAAAAAGGGGATAAGGATTTTAGACGCCGGCGCAGGTACGGGAGTTTTAGGATGCGCTTTATGCGAATACCTTGCCTGTCAGGAAGAAAAACCCGCCAAAATCGAACTTACTGCCTATGAAAACAACGAAAAAACTGCAGAACTATTAGAAAGAACTATTAAATATTTAAAAACTTATCTAAAAGAGAGAAATATATTATTAGAATATCAAATCTATAAAGAAGATTTTGTATTAAATAATGCGCATAATCTTCAAACAGCACCGTCGTTTTTCAATCAACCTGAAAGCGATTCTAAATACGATATCTGTATATCAAATCCTCCTTATTTCAAGCTGGCGAAAACAGATATCCGGTCAATAGCCGCATCAGCGGTGGTTTGTGGTCAACCCAATATTTATTTTCTCTTTATGGCGATAGCAGCATCTGTTTTAAAGCCAAATGGTGAATTTGTTTTTATTGTACCTCGCAGTTTCGCGTCAGGAAATTATTTTAGATTGTTTCGGGAAAAGTTTTTTAGTATTGCAAGACCGGAATTTATTCATCTATTCAACTCAAGAAAAGAAGCGTTCAAAAAAGACAGCGTTTTGCAGGAAAATATCATTCTCAAAGCTACACGTGAAGAAAACTGGCAGGCTGGTATAAAGGAAAAATCTGTTATCATTTCTTCAAGCAGTGGAATAGAAGATATTGAAAAATCTAAAACCACTACAATATCTCTTGCAAGTATAATCGATCTTAACACTAAAAATAAAGTATTAAAAATTCCCCAGGAAAACTGGGAACAAATTTCTGTCAGATTCCGGGAATGGAAAGGGTCTCTGGATGAATATGGGCTTAAGATATCAACAGGGCCGGTAGTAGCTTTTAGAGCTAAAAAATTCATCACTGAAGAGAAAATGGAAAACAAAAAATATGTCCCTCTTCTATGGCTGCATAACGTCAAAGCGATGGGAATTATTTGGCCAACTTATAAGTCCGGAAAACCTCAATATATTGAAGAATCGCCTGAATCGCTGCGATTGCTGATACCCAATAGAAACTATGTTTTATTAAGGAGATTCAGCGCAAAAGAAGAAGCACGAAGATTAGTAGCATCTCCCTTTATCAGCAGACTTTATCCCTATGAACTTATTGGTTTGGAAAATCATCTCAATTATATATATCGACCAAAAGGATTTCTGACGGAAGAAGAGGCGTTTGGATTGGCTGTTTTGTACAATAGCTCCTTTTACGACAAATATTTTCGCGGTCTGAACGGCAGTACACAAGTTGGCGCAACAGAAATAAATTCATTATCTTTTCCATCTTTGGAAACAATCATTGAAATTGGAAAAAAAGCACTGTCAACTGCCAACTCACCAGAAGAAATAGACTCGTTGGCCAATCTGGCATTCAACGAGACTGCCTGCGATGAAAGGATTCTTGCCAATGTCTAAAATCAAGGATGCACAACAAATCCTTAAGGATTTAGGCCTTCCAAGAGAGCAGCAAAATGAAATGTCCGCTTTAACCCTTCTGGCATTATGTAATATTAAACCAAAAGACCATTGGGATAAGGCGGAAAGAGCAAGTATGACCATAAGTAAAGACATTATGGCTTTTGCGTCCGAAAAATACCATAAAAAATATGCTCCAAATACAAGAGAAACTTTCAGGAGACATGTTCTTCATCAATTTGTACAGGCAAATATAGCTGATTACAATCCCGACAATCCCGAATTGCCGACAAACAGCCCCAAGGCTCACTATGCCATTTCCACAGCAGCATTAAAAATTATTAAAAAATGGGGCAACAAAGAATGGAAACAATTATGTGAGGAATTTAAGACTCAAAAAGGCAATTTATCAGAGATATACCAAGGCAAAAGAAGAACAACGATGGTGCCTCTTGAATTAGACGGGCAGGTTTTGGAAATATCGCCCGGAAAACATAATGAAGTACAGGTTGTCGTTATAAAAGAATTTGCCCCTCGCTTTGCTCAGGCTGCGCAAGTTGTATATTTTGGAGACACTGCCAATAAAAGTTTATACTTAAATAAAAAACTGATAGCCGGTTTGGATTTAACTATTAACAAACATGACAAGCTGCCGGATATTATCCTGTATGATTCCA
>Ga0315287_10001194_pt1 | contig 23680 bp, 17 predicted proteins | sample YL17G11_0_MG_FD_205037 | JGI IMG/M metagenome (GOLD analysis project Ga0315287, IMG submission 205037) | Sediment microbial communities from Yellowstone Lake, YNP, Wyoming, USA - YL17G11_0 | ecosystem: Environmental > Aquatic > Freshwater > Lake > Sediment | place: USA: Wyoming | collected... | reverse complement strand
TCCTTTACGAGGTCGCAATGCCTCAGCAGAACGATCCAGCCTGTGACCTGTCTACTCCGAGGAAAGTGTACCTCCCCGGAGCTCACCGCCCGCAAAACTCAATTCATACCATCTCCTTTTCTTTAGCAAGTGTGGACTTCATCTTCGCACGGCAACAATGGGAATGTCAAGGCCGTGGCGCACGCCGGTGATGGTTTCACCGTGGAACAGGTCGAGCAAGCCGCGGTGGCCGTGGCCGCCGAGAACCATCAGGTCGATCCCCTTCTGCTTGGCAATCTTGACGATTTCCGTGGATGCGTCGCCATAGCCGAGCACGGCATCGACGGCCGGGACCTCGTGGAGGGGCAGTTCCGTACGCAGCCGATCGGCCAGGCCTTGCAAATATACCTCATCATCGCGGCTTTCCAAGGCGCCGGTTTGGGCGCCGTACCACGTGCCGCCGGCGCCGTTGACCACATGCATCAGCACCAGTTCGGCCCGATGGGTTTTGGCCAGGTTGATGGCTTCGGCGAGCATGGCCGCGTCGCTGGGCTGAGCGTCCAGGGCAACGCCGATGCGATGAAACCGCTTTTGGATACCCGCCGCATGATTGAACACCTCGTCGGCCGAGACCTCCGGCGGGAGCCCCTCCGGCCTCTCGCGGCGGAAGATCATCCACGCCAACAGCCCTGCCAGCCCCACGGCAAAGGGCACGCACAACATACCGACCAGCCAACCCCAGCGATCGGCCGCAGCTATCCAGTCGCCAATTTGCTCGTACACCAACTTGCCGTTGAGGACCATGATAATCGCGGTCACCAGGCAAGCAAGCGCCGTGACCCAACGGGGATTCACGAATGGCCCCATTTTCTGTTTGCTGGACGTGAACCGCACCAATGGAACCACGGCGAAGGAGAGTTGCAGACTGAGGATCACCTGGCTGAGGATCAGCAGTTGATACACGCCTTGGTCGCCCACCCAGAGGATCACCGCCACCGCGGGGATGATCGCCAGGGTGCGGGTGATCAATCGCCGCAGCCAAGGGCGGATGCGAAATCGCAGAAAGCCTTCCATCGTGATCTGCCCGGCCAGCGTGCCGGTGATCGTAGAACTTTGTCCGGCACACAACAGGGCGATGGCGAAAGCGTAGGGAGCGATCTGCGTGCCCAGTACGCCCTCCAGCAGCGCGTGCGCCTGCTGGATTTGAGTCACTTCAATCGGCCCGGAGGGATGATAGAAAAACGTCGCGGAGGCCACGATGAGAATCGCCGCGTTGACGAAGAAGGCGGCGTTCATGGCGATTGCCGAGTCGATCAGGTTGTACTTGCACGCTTGAGCCACCGCCTGCCGGCTGCGCGTCACGTCGCGGCTCTGCACCAGGGCGGAGTGCAGGTAGAGGTTGTGCGGCATCACGGTCGCCCCGATGATGCCGATGGCTACGTAGAGTTCCAAGCCAGAAAGCGGCCGCGGAACGAAGCCCGACGCAATTCCGGTCAGCGACGGCTTGCAGAGAAAGATCTCGACCAGGAAGCACGCGCCGATGGTCATCACCAGCACCAGAATAAACGCCTCCAGCCGGCGGATGCCGAAGTGCTGAATCAGCAACAGCAGCAACACGTCGCCGCCGGTGATCAGCACTCCCCAAAGAATCGGGATGCCGAACAGCAGGTTCAAGCCGATGGCCGAGCCGAGCACTTCGGCCAGATCGCAGGCGGCAATGGCGATTTCGCACAGAACGAAGAGGACGTAGTTTACCGCCGGCGGGTAGTCATCGTGGCAGGCCTGCGCCAGGTCGCGGCCGGTGACCAACCCCAGCCGGGCGCTGAGCGTTTGCAGCAACACGGCCATGGCGTTGCTCATCAGCAGCACCCAGATCAGCCGGTAGCCAAACTGCGAGCCGCCCTGGATGTCGGTGGCCCAGTTGCCCGGGTCCATGTAGCCCACCGAAACCAAGTAGGCCGGACCGGCGAAGGCGAAGAGTCGCCGCCACCACCTGCTGGTGGGAATCGCCACCGAACGGTGGACATCTTCAAGCGACCGGTTCGTCGGCAAGCCGTTCGGCAGGTTCGACATAGGCCGTCCCAAATTCAGTCTGACCGATAACGGCGGAATTATAGGCGCTAGCCTGTAGCGGGGACAGGGCAATCGGGCTCTGTACCCGGGCGACCACCGCGTTGAACTCCTGGGCGAACTCCTTCCAGAAATCGCCGTCGCGGAACTCGATTGGCTCGACGTCTTCGCCCTGGGCGAGTTGCCGCATCGATCGCCGCAGCCGCAGCAGCGGGCCGCTGAAACGATTACTGAACCGGAGGACATCGACGATCACCAGTGGCAGCAGAAGCAGCGAAGCCACGCACGCCGGGCCATATTGGAACCACATTTCGTCAAGGTGCGTGTAGAACAACTGTGCGGGCCCGGTCACAATTCGCCAGCACAGCAACATCAGTGCAATAGTCAGCAGACAGACGAACCAGTAGAAGATCACCCGGAGCAGCAACGCCCCTTGGACCTTGGGATCGACGAACAGATGTTTTCGCATGGTTTTCGTGTTGGACATCGTTCAAAGCCCTCCGATTACAGATAGTCGTTTCACCCCACTACTGTAAGGATAGCTTACTGGAGGCAGACGGGGGAACGGCAGGCCGCACTAGCGGGCCACGCCACAAGTGATTGTGGGGCAAGGAGTTGCGGGCCGACCGGAGAGCGTTCTACCGCAGCGAGATGGCGCGGCTGATCGGCTGGAGAATGTGGTCGATTACGTGGTTCTCGATCGCCTCGTGGCACAACTGGCCGAGCTTGTCGAGCGTATCGACGAACGTCTGGTCGGGCGCGAGGCTCCCGTATTGCCGCGCGGTGACGTACACGCTGAGTTGCTCTTCGGGATAGTCGCCCATGCGAACCTGATAGGCGTTGGTGCGCGCTTCAATGCTCAGGCGAAGCTGCATGCGACACTCGGCGTCCAGGGCGATGGTCAGCGACGGCTCGTAGTTGATCACGGTCGTGCCCGGGATTTCCAAGATCGACTCCATCGCGGGACTGACCCCCAGGGCCTCGGCCACCAGTTGATTGTGGTTGCCCCGGAAGGTAAAATCGAATCCAAACAGCAGATCGAGCGCTTCGCAGTCCAAGGGGCTGACCGAGAGCGTGTAGGGTGCCAGTTCGAGGATCAGTTTGTGTTGCGCCATCGCCTCTTCGATGGTCTCGGGATTGACCTGGCCCGAGCATACCCGGCGGGGCTCGATCGTACACCACCTGTAGTTGCCCTGATCTTTGTCTTCTTCGAGCACAAAATCCCCCCGCTCGCGGCAATAAAAGTTCCGCATCGAAGGGTAGGTCTTTTGGACGCGCTCGAAGAAGTGCAGCACCGTTTCGCGGTTTGCGGGGAGTTCCATCTCCGTGCCGAGATTCATGTTGACGTAGAAGTCATCGCACAGAGAGGCGTAACGGCTCATCAAGCGACCCTTTCCAGCCCAACCGCCGCCGCCTGGTAAAATGGCGCCACGGGGCCTGGGAAAAATGTTCGTTAACTCCTGTAAGTATAGGGCCCGCCACCACAACCTGTCAAAGGCGGCCCGGTGAATACCCTGTTGGACGGGGGAAAGGCGACAACATTGCCATGACACGCACAACTGAAACCTACCGGGTCACTGCACTGCCAAGCTCTCTGGGGTGGATGGCGATCCTTGGCAAAGGCCGAGTGGTGCAGCAGCTTGTGTTTGGGCATCCCACGCGGGCAAGGGCCGTCGCCGCACTGGACGAGGGCCTTTCTCACCACATAGGGCCAATTGACAACAGAGTGTTCGGTGGGGCAGACATTCCTGTCTGCCCTGCTTGCCGACATTTCAAGGGCAGACAAGAATGTCTGCCCCACCGTGGTGAGAAATGCGTGCTGGTGCGTCGCTTGCAGGCTTATGCCGAAGGCGAGCCCGAGGACTTCCGCGATGTGCAAGTCGATCTTGATGGATTGAGCAGGTTCCGACGGCGCGTCTTCGAGGCGTGCCGCCAAATTCCCTACGGCGAGACACTCAGCTACGCGGAATTGGCGGTTAGGGCCGGTTTTCCGAAGGCGTTCCGGGCCGTGGGCAACTGCATGGCCGCAAACCGCGTCCCGCTGATCATCCCCTGCCACCGGGTCGTGTGCTCCAACGGCCAAATCGGCAGGTTTTCTGCCCCCGGCGGGGGGAGGATGAAGTGGCGGCTCATCAAGCTTGAAGCCCCCAAATTGGCCTAGAATTGGATAGCGGTTTTCTGCACAATACGCCCCGCGGATAAGCAGGGAGCCCCTCGGGAGTATCGCTGGAGTCTATCCAAGTGTCGCAACAAAGTCTACACACCGGGCAATCGGCCGATCAAGCCGCTGCGGTTCAGACCACGGCCGCGCAATCGGGTGCGTGGGAGGTCGAGCGCCGCAGCGACGGAGCAGTGTTGGTGCGCGTCCATTCCGCCGACCGATACGGAAGGCCGTTGCCCGACGCAGTATTCGCTTTTCGCGCCGGCGATCCCCAATATGACTACTGGGATCGGCTGGCTACAGGCCGCCAGCCGAAATCGCGTTGACCTCGCCGCGCGGCCGACGCACCCCTCCCGGCAATTTCCCGCCAACGCTACAATTCTTACGGCCAGAAGCAAGCGGCAAGGAGGTTTGCTCCGTGGGAATTGTCGAACTGATCGCCATGCTCGCGATGGTGCTGCTCAACGGCGTGTTCGCCGGCTATGAGATCGCCTTGGCTTCGGTGACTGCCGCCCGGCTCCAAGTGCTGGTCCGCGAGAACCGCGCCGGCGCCAAAGCGGCCCTCCAGATGAAGCAGAACATCGAGGGCAGCCTGGCCACCATGCAGGTGGCCATCACGCTGTTGGGGGCCTTCGCCGCGGCGATCGGCGGCGCCGGCGCCCACGAGAGCATCATGCCGTTGCTGCGCGAAGGCTTGGGGTTCTCGCCAACCGCGTCCAGCATCGTCGCCATCGCGCTGGTGGCCGTGCCCCTGACTATCGTGACGATTATGCTGGGTGAGTTGGTGCCCAAGGTCTTCGCAATGAGAAACAAGGAATGGGTCTGCCTGCGGCTCTCGCCGCTGATGCGATGGTTCTCTCTCAGCGTGTGGCCGGCGGTGTGGGTGTTCCAGACGATGGTCAACGCGATGATGCGGTGGGGGGAGCGGCAATGGGGGACTCGGCTGGATGCATCGCACAAGTCGGAAGCGGCGGAAATGCTGGAACTTCGCGCGCACGCGGCCTACGCCCGGGCGTCGCGGTTGATCGGCGAAAAGGAAGAGAGCATCATTCTGGGCGCCGCGCGGCTGGCGAGCCGCACGGTGTGCGAAGTCATGCTGCCGGACGAGCACATCAGCCTGTTGGACGTACACTCTTCAATCGGCGACAGCCTGGTGACCGCGCACCTCGACATGCACACGCGTTTCCCTGTGGCCGAGCGGCCGGGTGATCCGCAGTCGATCCTGGGCTACGTGAACTTCAAGGATCTGGTGGCCTTGATGCGGTTGAGCCGGCCGCACGAAGCCACGTTGCGGGCGATCCTGCGGCCGCTTCCCAGTCTGCCCGCCGACATCCCGTTGGCCACCTGCCTGGAGCGGCTGATTCGCGAGCACACGCACATTGCCCTGGTCCGCGACGCCGCCGGCAACGTCGTGGGTCTGATTACGCTGGAAGACATCTTGGAGGAAGTGGTCGGCGATATCCAGGACGAATACGACCGGCTGCCGGTCCACGCGGTGCCTTCCGGTTGGGCCTGGGTGGTCGGCGGCGGGCTGAGCCTGACGCGGTTCAAGGAACTGAGCGGGATCGACTTGGCCCGCGATCCGCCGCAAACGCCGCCGGAGACCGGCCTGCGAAACATCAGCGATTGGGTCATCGGCCACTTGCAGCAGCAACCATTGCACGGCGGCGAGGTTGTGGAGCGGCCTGGGGTGCGCGTGATGGTGCGAAAGGTGCGGCGACAGAAGGTGCTGGAAGCGCAGGTGGCCCGAAACGATTCCACGGCGCCCGAGTAAGCCGTTATGTAGTCCGCACACTCCGTGTGCGGACAAGACGCTCGGCATAATTGGCGCATTCCGGACATGCCGTAGCGGGTATGAAGTGCAGGCGCGCCTGTCCGCACACGGGGTGTGCCGACTACATTGGCGAAATACTCTAGAGTCGAAGCATGACCTTTGAACTGTTCGATCCGGCGATGGACCTGCGGATCACGGTTGGACACCTGCCGCATTGGTTCCAACCAAGCGTCACGTACTTCATTACGTTTCGCGCCGACGATTCGATACCCGCCGATGTCGGCAAGTTGTGGCGTTGTCGCCGCGATGACTGGCTGCGAAGACAAGGCATTGACCCGTGGACGCAAGATTGGCCGTTGAAACTGGAATCGCTGCCAACGTGCGCTCCAACGCGAGTTTCACAACACGTTTTCACGCGAGTTCATGGAGTACCTGGACCGCGGATACGGCGCGTGCGCGCTGAAGCAGCCCGATCTGGCGGCCATCGTGGCAGATAGTTTGCGGCATGACGATGGACAACATTATGAGTTGGGCGATTTTGTCGTCATGCCGAATCACGTGCATCTGCTGGCGTGTCTTCTGGGCGGAACGGATCTGGAGAAGCAGTGTTACTCGTGGAAGAAGTACACGGCAACGCGGATTAACCGCGCCTTGGGACATCGAGGCAGATTCTGGCAAGCGGAGAGCTTCGATCATCTCGTCCGCAGCCCTGAACAGTTCGAGTATCTGCGCCACTACATCTTCGAGAACCCGGTGAAGGCAAAGTTGCGTGTGGGCGAGTATCTGTATTGGCGTCGCAACGATATTGGGTCCTGACAATGTAGTCCGCCGTAGTCCGCCAATGTAGTCCGCCAATGTAGTCCGCCAATGTAGTCCGCCAATGTAGTCCGCACACTCCGTGTGCGGACAGGTTCGCCTGCGCTTCATACCTGCTGCGGCGCGTGCGGGAGACGCACCAATCATGCCGGCCGCTTTGTCCGCACACGGAGTGTGCGGACTACCTACCGTCTGCCCCACCGGTGACCGTATGCCACTTTCTTATGATGTATAGGCGGGGCGTGAGAAATGCGCTCAAGGCAAGACCCGCACCGGCGGAAGCAAGTCGGGCGGGTGTCCTTGGCCGGCCAGGTCCTGGTTCCATGTTGCCACCCAGCTATCCCAACTCACCGCCGCCTCGCTGAAGACAAGCCGCCATCGCTCGATCGTCGGCAGCAACCGCCGCGCCAACCCGCGGACCGATTGCGGGGCAATCCACGGGCCATCGTGGAGATCGTAGAGCACCTCCACGCTCCCATCCGCATCCGGCCAAACAATCACACCTTGCGTGGAGACATCGCACCACGGCACGGGCGGCGAAAACTGTCCTTCGATCTGCTGCCGCACCAGATCGACGCCGGCCGACTTGTAGAGGCCGATGATTGCCGTGGTCAACACTTCGCGCTGGTGCGGCAGGAGTTGCCCGCTCCAACCGGGGCCGGCCACGTCGGCGACCAGCCACCCCGATTGGACCGCCAGAGTGATCCGCAAGCCGTTGCCCGAATCACCTTGCCTGCTGAGGGCGATCTTCACGCAGCACGCTCCCAAACAGATTTCCTCGATGACGGGCAAGGGCGGCTGCCAACATCGGCTCTGTGCGAACAGTTCCAGGAATTCCCTTTCGACGCAGCGGCGGATCGAGACTTCCACGTGGTGCAGGGCTCGCAGGTGTTTGCGGACGGGGCGCCAGTTTCCGTCGGCCCGGGCGTGGCGTTCCGCCCAGCGGAGCTTCGCGTATCGCTTCGGCAGCGTGCCGGAGTGGAACCCCGGCTTCAGCAGGCGAGCCATGGTCTCACCGTGCGAGCCGATCAGCGCGGGCGCCAAGTTCTTCCGCCGGTTGGCGGCGTAGAGACGCCAGTTTTCCTTGAGTTCCCAAACGAGGAAGCCGAAAATGCCGGGGATGCTGGTGATGACCGTTGTGGCCACCGTCCATGCCAGGGCCTTGTCCAACGTCAATTCGAGCACGCCCGCAACGCTCGGAATCAGCGGCAGCAACAGCTTGTGCGACACGGTCACGACCGGGAAGTGCTTGATCGGGTTGATCTGCGGCTCGATCAGCAGGTTCACGCTGAATCGCACCACGTAGGCCACGAAGAACCACGCCAGTCCGAGCACGGCCTTGACCGCCAGCGAGACCGCGCCCTCGCCGCTCTTAAATCGCAGCCACTCGTCGACGGCGTACATCAGCCGCTCGATGGTCTCCAGAATCCGCTTGAAGACATCGACCACGAGCAAAAACAGGCCGGTGATGATGCGGATGCCGAAACGGTGCCAGGTCTGCACGATCGAGTCGGCAAGGACCTCCTCGATGTTCCGCCCAAACCGCGAGTTTAGCAGTAGATTCACCGCGAGAAAAAGCGATGCGGCGGAGCCCGCGGAAGTGCGCCAGTTCGAAACGTCCAGCGGCAGCAGCGCCCAGGCGACGGCTGTCCAGATCAGCGGCTTGACGACAAAGCGAAACAGAAGCACGAACAGCCGGCTGGAAAAGATCTGTTGGAGCAGCGGGGAGCGGATGATCCACCGAATCGGCTCGACGACGACGGCCCGCAGAAAGTGGAATGAAGTTTTGAAGAAGCGCGCTGCCGCCTGCCGGAAGGCGGGGGAGTTGACCAAGCACATCAGAAACAGACCCAAGGCGACGACAAGCCATGTCGAGGTGAGGTGCGCGTGGGGTTCGACGGCCGCCTCGCTCAATGCCGCGGCGCCCTGTTCCATCGCGGCGTCGTCCGCGGCCTCCTTGCCGCCGAAAAACAGTTCCGCCAGATGCCGGACCCCGGCCAGGGCGACGTACGCCCCGCCGAACGGCACGAAGGCAAAGCGGGTGAGGAAACGCCCCGCGCCCGTGCCGAACCCCAAAGCGCTGAGCCGCTGCATCCAGCGCAAATAGAACTCGGCGCGATGGTACACACCGTCCAACACAACGGCCAGCCGCCGGTCGGCGCGAAGCAACTGATCGCCGCGCAGAAAGTCGGCCGGCTCGGAAAGGTCGGGGAGTTTCAAGTTATTGCGCGAGATGGCGTCGCGCAGGGTCCCCATGTTCAAAAAGCCTCGTTCGACAATCTGATCGAGCAACTCCTCGACCAACTTCTTCCGCGCCACGACTTCCGGCAGATTCTGGGGCGCGAAGCCCACTTCATCGAGCGCCGCGGCGATTACGGGCCGCAATCGTTCGCGAAGCCGCGCCTCAACGCGCTCGGTGGCCTGCTGGATGAGCGCCGCCAGTTCCTGCCGCTGGTTGTCGGCCAGCCGCACCACGGCCAGCCGTCCGGCCGCGCTGTGCAGGTGCTTCGACATCAGCACGTCGCGCTGGTTGGGCAGCGGACGTTTGATTGGCCGGCGCCCCAAGGAAAGTGCCCACTCCACCAGATCGACGGTGTAGGTTTCCCGCTCGTGGTCGACGCACACTTTTTGCAGGTCGTACAGCAGCCGCGCCTCGGGCGTCCAAATGCCGCGCGGCGTCTGGCTCACCAACGCGAACAGCGACTCCTGCCACGCTTGCGGGCTGGACTGATCGAGTTCCAGAGCCGCTTGAAGCCGGCGAATCAGCCGGTACACGTCCATCTTGATGGCGGAGCGAACGCGGGCGAGCATCTCCGGCGGGGCGCATCGCTCGGCGCGGGCACGATAGATGGACGCCCGCACGATGTTGCCCAACGCGGCCGGCCGTTGCGACTTGCGCATCAGCAGCCGGTACTTCGTTTCGGACGGGTCCTCCGGCGGCAGCGCCGGTTCACGGCGATCGACCGGCTCCTCTGGCCCATCGACGAGGTGGTCGATCTCGCAACGATCCGCGGGTCGAGGCGCGCCTTGCGGCCGGGTTGCCCAATACAGCGTCTCGGCGTCGACGTCCTCCGCCAGCACGGCATCCACGGCGGCCAGATCCTCGATCGCGGGGAAGTAACGGGGAAGGAAGCTCGGCGCGAATCGCCGCAGTTCCAGGTAGACCGCGGCGAACTCGGCGTAGATCGATTCGTCGCTCCGCGGCGGCAGGAGGAAGTTGTCCTGTTGCAGCACGAGGCGAATCTCATCGAACTCCACCGGCCCGATCTGCCGAATCCGTTGGCGGACGACCGCCGGCGAGAGTGCCCCGGCCGATACCCGCTCATCCAAGGCCGTATGAACTCGTCCATGGAACAACAGCCGCCAATAGTGGATCAACACGTCGCCGGCCGGCGTTTCGGCGAGCTTCTGCGAGGCCGGAATGGGCAAGAGGATCACTCTGCCGGACACAGCCGAACCGTCGTTGGGGCTAAGCTCCGGCCGGTCGACGATCTGCAAGAGCGGCCCGGCGTCGATCACGTAGCTCTTGCGATGCGGGACTCTGAGCGCAAAACCAGTCAGATCGCGGTCCTGCTTGATGGCGCGGCGGAGCACCCGCGGCAGTACGAAGAACGCCTCCGGAGCGACCGCCCGCACCGCCTGCTCCACGCCGGCCGGCGTCAGACGCGCCGTTGGATTGCCCGTGTACTGCTCAGGATCGTCCTGCTCCGGGATACGCGCCTTCATGCAGGCCGATTATCGCACATCGACCAGAAGATGCCAAGCCCACGATGCAGTGTCGCGGTGCCCGACGCCCCAGGCCTGGAGTCCTGGGGATTACTTGGCGGCCTGGTACTTCAAGAGGTCGACGTAGGCATACTGCCCGCCGTTTTGCCTGGCTAGTTGGGCAAGGAAACTGTTGCGTTCGGGCTGGGGGCCCGTGCCAAACTCGATGGCGTTGATGACGATGCCCGCCGCCATACTCTGAATCTTCTCGAGTTGCGCCGGCGAAAGCTTGGGGTCGTCGGCGTCGGTGAGGAAGAAGATTACGTCGGGCTGGAGTCGAATGGCCAGCTTGAGGGCTTCCTCGTGGGCCGTGCCGCCTTCGGCGGTGATCGATTCGACGAACCGCACCGCCCGTTGCTTGTTCTGCTCGTTGGCAAAAGCCAATCGGCCCGGCATACCCGTAGGGTTGAAAATTACCGGCCGTTCGTTGTAGAAGATGATCTGGAACTGGTGGACGGTGTCGAGGTTCTTAAGGCTTTGCAGGAGTTCGGCCTTGACGGCCCGCAAGGCCGTGCGGCCGGAGCCGCCCATGCTGCCGGAGCGGTCGAAGACATAGACGAACTTATAGCCTTCGCCGGTGACGCCGAAGAGGCTGGTGCGTGCCTTGCCGCCCTCTTTCGGAGCAATGGAGAAGCCCAGCCCTTCCAGCCCGCCGGCCAGCGGCGGCGACTGTTTTTCCTTCTTGCCCTCCGGCTCCGCGCCGAAGCCGCTGCCGCAGCAACTCAGCAGCAAGCACACCCACAGGCCCGGCCAAAACCCATTCACGGCTTCTTCCCGTCGCTTTTCTTGTCGGGCGAGCGTCCTTGCATGATGATGGCCTTTTTGATCAGGGCGTTGAAGCGGGCGACCGCGTCGGGGCGATTGCCAAGGGTCGGGCTGAGGATCAACGGCGACTTGAGCACCTGTTCGGCCTTCTTCGCACGATCGAGTTTGACGGCCGGGTCCTTGCTTTTTTCGGCCTCGCGCATCAGACAAGCGGCGACGTTGTACATCACGTCGTAGTATTCGTCCGGCTTCTTATTCATCCGTTGCAAGCGTTGGCGCAACATGGCCCAATGGGCCACGGCCTCCTCGAACTTGGCGGGGTCCTTCTCCGCCCAGGCTTCCAGGATTCGCCCCTTCTCCATCAGCGGCTCCAGGGCATTCGGATTGTCCTTGATGAGCTGATCGACCTGCGTGACCGCCGCGTCGAACTTGCCTTCCTTGCGCAAGACGCCGATCAATTGGGCGCGAACGCGCGTGACGGCCCCTTTGGCCGCAATTTTGAACTCCTCGTCCGTCTCAATGCGTTTCAGGATATTCTGGTACTGCTCACTGGCCTCGGCGGTCATGTCGAGAGAAGCGAGCGTATCGCCGATGAACACCATCCCCGCCGCCGACATCTTCTGCCGCTGTGCCAGCTTGGCGAGCATCTTGCCGAGCAACTCCTGGATCGACTTCAACCGCTTCTGGGCCTCGGCCAGCTCGCCGAAGTTGGTGCTGCTCTCCAAGTCGGTGACGCGGGCGTCGGCCTTCTTCTTCTCCACGTTCAGCAGCTTGGCGAACTCGATCAACGCGCCGTTGACTTGCGGGCTGTCCGGCCCGAGCTCGATCAGCTTTGTGCCCACCTTGCCCGCATTGTCCAAATCGTTCAATCCGGTATAGGCGCGCACGGCGCCGAGGAAAATGCGCATCGTGGTGGCGTCGAGCGATTGCTGCTTCTCGGCCTCGATGACGTCGACCAGGGGCTGGTACAGTTCGGCGGCCTCTTTCAACTCGTTGCCCTCGGCCCGGATTTCCGCCAGGAGCAATTGTGTTTCGAGATAGTACCTCGGCAGCGGCTTGTTTGGCTCGACCTGCTTGCGGATGATCGCCAGGGCGGCGGTGAGGCATTCGATCGCCTTGGCGCGGTCGGAAGTCATCCGGTCCCGGTTGCGTTTCTTCTCGTCCTTCATCTTCTCCGTGACGTACAGGCGCCAGTAGTTCTGGCCGGCCATGTACATCGCGGTGGGGTAGCGCTCGGACCTCGGGTTCACCCGCTCGAAGATCTCGATGGCTTTGCGGACGTTCTGAACGCTATCGACCACCAGGTACGCCTGGGCGCGGTTGATGCGGGCGTCGTCGGCTTCGGGGCGGTCGGGCCAGTTTTTCTCGGTGAACTCGGCCACTTTGATCAGCCGCTCCAGCGCCGCCTGCTTCTTGTCTTCTTCCGTTGCAGTCACGTAGAGGTTCAGCGCCGCCGTGACTCCCAACGCCGATGCCTTGGCTGCCGCGGCGCTGTCCTTCCTCACCGTGCCGTCGTCGTCGCGGGCAATTTTTCCGACCAATTCGATGCACTCGCCCAGTTTGCCCTTATTGAAGAGGTCGAGGGCCATCGCGTACTGCACGCGGCCGATGGCCTCGCGGACCGCGCCGATCCGGGCGGGGTCCTTCATCTTGACCTTCTCAGCCAGCTCGATGGCCCGATTGTAGGCATCCAGCGCCTTGTCCCATTTTGAGTCGCGGAGGGCTTCGTCGCCCAGCGCCACGGCCTCGTCGAATGTGGCGGCCTCCGCGTTCTCATCCCCGCCCCTCTTCTTGAGGAGTTCCCGCTTGAGCAAGATAAACTCCTGCTGGTGCTGGCTGCGGACCTTCGAACACCTGGTGAGAATCTGCAGGACTTCCGTCATGCGCTTGCTCTTTTCCGCGCTGGACCCTTTTTCGGCGCGCTCCAGCAGCACCTTCACGTACTCCAAGGCGATGCCCTGATAGCCGTCGGTCTGTTCCAAGCGGCGGTAGTCTCTCAGCCACGCCACCGCCTCGTCGAGAAACTCTTTCTGCTTCTGCTTCTGCTTGGCGAGAATCAACAGGCGGAAATGCTCAACCTGGGTGAATAAAGGCTCCAGACCGGTGCTCGCGCCTTTTTCCCCGGGATCCTTCTCGGCGGCCAGGACCTCGTCGTAGATGTCCAGGGCCTGTTGGTAGTCGCCCGATTCTTCGCAACACTTGCCTTCCCACATGTGGGCGTACACGCCGGTCACATTGCCGCGGTTGGCTTGAAAGATTTCGTTAAACGCCTTCGCCGACTTCTTCACGGCGGCCGTGCGCTCGGCGCTCGCCGGGTCGATAAAAGTCTGGGCGAGGTAGTAGTCGACCAGCGCCGTCTGGAAGATCGCCTCGCGAATGTTCATGCTCGCCTTCTCCCGCGCTTTGGCGGCGGGGTCGGTGCGATCGCGCGCCGGCGTCTTGGTCGTCACCTTGGGGGCCGGCGGCAGCAAGCGCAGTTGTTCCCTGAACTTCTCGAGCGCCTGCTGAAACTTTTCCCGCGCCTCTGCCAGCGTAGTCCGCGCCTCGGCCAGTAATTCGGCGCGTTTCTCTTTGTCCTTTTCCTTGTCTTCGAGCGCCTTCGCCGCGCGGATCGATTCCAGGGCGCGCTTCACGAGAAAGTCGCCCCAAGCGGCCATCGCCGTGACGGCTTCCGGATGATCGGGCTTCTCCTTGATGAACTTCGCCAGGGCCTTCTGCGACTCGTCCATCAACTGCTCGTATTCCCTGGCGTCAAAGGCGTCGGAAGCGGCGGCCCTGAGCGCCTTCGACATCTCCAGGTCCCAAACGTCGCGGAGATCGGCCGGAAGATCGGGCCGCTTCTCGAGCAGCTTCAGATACTCGACGGCCATGTCGCCGTAGCCGTTCTCCTGCAACGCGTCGAGAAACCGTTGCGGCGATTCCTGGGCGGCGGTGCGGCCGGGGACCGCGACCAGCAGCAAAGCGGCAAAGGACGCTATGAGAGTGCGAATCGTTTTCATGAGGTCGCCAGGGCGCTATTTCGACACCGAACCGGCTACGTGCCACTTACTTCGCTTCCGGCTTGGCCTCAGGCTTGGCCGCCGGCTTGGCTCCAGGCTTGGCGGCGTCGGGCATTGCCGCCTCCGCTTTACCGGCTACAGGCGCGGCAGGCCCGCCGCCTTCTTCCTTATCCAGCTTGTATAGCGGCAGATAGCGATAGTATACTTCGAGCGTCAGCGCCGAAAGCGCGGTCATCATCACTCGCCCGCCGTGAGAACCCCACTGATCCGCTGCGGGAGCGTTCGGGTCCCAGCTTCCGGACGCACAACCCTCCTTGCACTGGGAATCGATCAGCACCCGCCGCATCTTGCGGTTCCATGCGTCCCAGTCGGGCCCTGGGATATTGTGCATCACCTGTGTGGCGTAGTACCAGTAGTAGAGGTTTCGGGTGGCGATGTCGGGCAGGTTCTTCATCAGGAACTCCGTTCCCTCCCTCATGGCCGGATCGTCCTTCGGCACTTTCAGGTACTGGTTGCACAACAGGCCGACCCCGGTCATGGTGGTGGTTCCACCCGTGCCGGGCATGTAGCCGAACTGGCCGCCGTACTGCCCCGAGGATGCCGACTTAAGGAACTCCTTGGCCTTCTCGAAGACCGCCGGGTTGACGTTGAGGTAGGCCATTTGGCCGCTCTTCAGGGCCATGATTTGCCAGCCGACCACCGAGGTGTCGCCCGCTTGGCCCGGATTGTACCGCCAGCCGCCGCCCGCCTTGTCTTGCGCCTCGACGATGAAGTCCAGGGCCTTCTGGGCCGCATGGCCCACTCTCTTGTCGCCGGTCATGCCGTAGCACTCGCACAGTGCGATCGACGCCAGGCCGTGGGAGTACATCGTGGAGCCGGCGCGGAGATCGCCGTTGGGCTTTTGCGCGCCGAGCATCCAATAGATGCCGGACTGAATGTTCCGCTGATAGGGACCCTTGGACTCGTGCGTCTGGCCGGCGGCCAAAAACGGCAACAGTCCCATTGCCGTCGCGCCGGAATCGTGGTTGCCATTTCCCGGTCCGGTGCAGGTGGCGTCCTTGCAGCGGGCATTGTAGCCCTTGAGGCTCCAGCTTCCGTCGGCCGACTGATGTTTGGAAAGCCAGAAGAGCGCGGCGGCCACGGCCCGTTCCGACTGCTTGGTGCCGCCGCCGCTGGCCAACATGGCCTTGCGGCTGCCGCTGCCGCGGCCGCCAAATCCCCAGCCGTCGCCGCCGCTGCCGGGGTTCTTGCCGGTGCCGACGCCCACGCCCACGCCGCCCTTGCCGCGGACCACGGGACCGGGGCCGATGGCCTTTACGTCGAATCCGCCGAGGCCGCCGAGGTTCGGCTGGTCGGACGCCGCCATCATGCCGCCGCCTTTGTGTTCGAAGATCGCGCTGTCGTCGTTGTATTCCGCCTCTTGCGCCAGTTGCGCGGGTTTTTCCAGCGTGAGCGTATCGGTGCTCAGTTCCGTGGGGTCGTAGGGCGTTTCGCCCACCTCGAAATGCTCCATCTCTTTCGGCGGTTCCTTGTTTTTATCATCCTTGGCCGCGTCGAAGGATGGGGCCTCGTCGGTGGCCACCTCGATGGCTTTCGTGCTGATCAGCGCCAACGAGCAGACCAACAGCATGTGGAAGACGAAACTACAGAGCCACCAGGGACCTTCCTCCTGGGCCCAGATCTTCATCCGCTCGAAGATGCTAGGGCGGTCGTACGCGAGTTCATCCGCCGCCGTTTCAGCCGGGGCGGGCGTTTGGGCCGGTTCCTGTTTTCCGGTATCCTGCTTAGCCATATCCTTGCTGCTCCGTAAGGGCCCCGACCCGATCGTCGCCCTCTGTTACTGATTATCGACCACCTCTTCCCCCCCGTCAAGTCCGTCGGCGAACTACCCCAGGATTGCTGAAGGAATAACTGTCGCACCTTCCCGTAGGACGGATTTCCTAATCCGACCACCAACATGGACGGATTAGGAAATCCGTCCTACGGGAAGCCTGCCACTTGTTTCTCTGCGAGCCGCCAACCTCACGCGGAGCGTGAGGAGTACAGCAGTAATTGCGTCCCCACTGCCAATGATCTAATCGCGTACAGACGTTGGATTATTCCCGTCGTCTTCCCCCCCGAAATCGGGCCGTTCGAGCCACGATTCGATGGGCACCGACTCGCCGGCTTCGCGGCCGGCCACAATCGCCGGTTTTTTGGCGGGTTTCCCTCGGATGGCGCAGTAGACGAGCCGCAGGCCGACCGCCAGACCGAGAACGGCCAAGAGCCCCAAACCCCAGACCCATTCGGAGGCCGAATCGTCGCCTGCTTGGGGGGCCCTGACCGGTTCCCACTCGAGCCGGCCGATCAACAGCGGTGCCCGAAGCGGCGCGGCATTCGGCTTCGCCCCGGCCTCGTGGTAGCCCTGTAGTTTGAAGAAGTAGCCGACAAACTTCGCCTTTTCGTAGACGCTCGGGCCGACGGGCATGTCCTTGGGAAGGTCTACAACCACCGCCCAATACAGCCACGCCTTCGATTCGGTGGTCCAGGCGCGAACTTCCCAAAGATGTATGCCGTTGTCGTTCTCTCCGGCGTCGAGCACTTGCCGCACGTTCAGATCGAGAGCGATGATCTGCCCGCGATACTTCTCCGGGTGTTGGTACATCTGCGTGAACACCACGTCGGTGAGCGCCCGCCGGCGGAGCACTTCGTACGGTTGATTCCGCACCCACCGCACGATTCGATTGTAAGGCACCATTTCCTCGCGCTGCAATTCGAGGGTGCCATCGCTGACGGCCTGAAGCTCCATCGCGGCCTCCTTGGCTTCGTCGGAATCCTCGTCGGTCGGACCGGTGGCGACGGGGGGGCTGGGCTGCGGCGGCTTGGGCGTCTCGGCTGCTTTTTCTATGGGCTCCCCCGCCGTTGCGCCTTGCTCTTTCTTCTCGCCCGTGCCGCTCTTCTCGCTCGGTGCGGCAACGGCAGAGGGCTTGGGCGATTGGTTGCCTGACTCGCCGACAAGCCAGCCCCACGTGTTGGGATCGCCGGCGCGAGCGATCAGCATGGCCAACACACCCAGCATCACCACGCCCGTCAACAGCCGCGTCAGTTCCGCGCCGCGGAACATGCTCGGGGGCTGCGGTTCTCGCCAATAGCGGCGCATAAGATAACTTCCTGTCTTAGCCGCTGGGCACTTCCACGAAGCTCAGCTTCGACAACTTCTTGCCGTCCGGCAACAACTGCTTGGTGCAGATTTCCACGATTTTCATCAACTCGTCGTAGCGGCATGCATCGCTCACTTGGATGATCACCTGGTCGAAGGGATTGCCCGGATCGGCGAACACTTCCTTTAGTTTGCCGTCGAGGGCAACGATGCCGGGGACTTGATTCTCGCCGACGCCGAGGCTGGCGATCTGGCCGTTCTTGGGATCAGCGAAGACGCTGATGGTCAGCGTGTTGACGCCGATGACGGGGTTCTTGTTGGTTTCATCGGAGCCGGCCTGCTCCACGCCCTTGACGACCACTGCCACCTGCGGCGGCGGCAATCGCAACGACACTTGCCCCTCGATCGGGGCCGGCTTGAACGTCAAGATGAAGAAGCAGAGCAACTGGAACGCCATGTCGAGCATGGCGGCCAGATTCAACTCGACTTCCGAATGGCTGCGTTTTTTTCTTCTGCGGCCCATCTCAGGCTTCCTTGTTGATGGCCTTCAGCGCAAACTTGCGAAAGCCGTTGTCCTGGCACGCCTTGATCACCCGGTTGAGCATTTTGAAGGGCGTGGCACGGTCGGCCCGAATCACGATCGTGGTGGGCAACTCCTCGCCGGCTTCGATGTCCTCCGGCGTCAAGCGGGCGGCCATCCTGCTGGCCTGCGCTTCCTGCTGAATATAGCCGTCAATGTTGGCGACCGGTCGATTGTAGATCTTCAGAGTGCCCACGTCGTCGATGTTTAAGACCAGCAATTCCTTCTGACCTTTGCTATCGACGGGCCGGGCGGAACCGACCACCGGCAGTTTCAAGCTCAAATCCATCTCCGCCGATTTGAAGTTGATCACCAGCATGAAGAAGGTGATCAACTGGAACACCATGTCCAGAATAGGCGTGAGGTTCGGTTCGGCCTTGACATTGCTGGATACAGAACCTGACATGTTCGTCGCCTCCGTTTACTTCGTCGCCCTGGGGGCGGGGGCGGCGGTCGAGGCCTTGGCCCGTCCGGCGTGCGAGAAGTGCCGCAGGAACTGGTCCGCCGTCAACATCACCGAACTGGCGATAAAAATCACCCGGTTGCGAAACAGGGCGAAAAAGTAGATGGCCGGCACCGACAGCGCCACGCCCTCGAACGTCAGCAGCAACGCTTCCGAAATACCGTTGGCCACTTCGCTGGCCTTCAACTGCACGTCGCTGCGGGCGATCACGCCGAAGCTGGCGATCATCCCCTTGAGCGTGCCCAGCAGACCGATCATCGGCCCCAGCGTGCCGAGCACCGCCAACATGCTGATCTTCTTTTCCATCTCGGCGGTGATGGCCTCGCCGACGCGATCCATCGCCTCGCGGGCTTCGGCCAGACCGTTGGGCAATTCGGAAATGCCCGTGCTCATCAGCCGGCTGAAGAACGAGTCGTCCTCCTTGACCAGGTTGTAGATCCCTTTGAAGTCGCGCTGTTCCAGCAGGCTTTCGCACTGCAACACCATCTCCGGCGGCGAAGCAATCTCCATGCGCATCTCCCAGAACAACCGGCCGACGGTGGAGACGAAATAGATCGACAACAGCAAGATCACCACGCCGATAAAGCCCGAGCAGCGGACGACCCAGGAAAGGAAACTCTCCATAGGCACCGTTTCGGGTTTTTTCACTTCGTCGGCGGGGGCAGCGGCCTTCTCTTCGCCTTGAGCCAGCGAGTAACGCGGCACGGTCGTCAGCGCCAAGGTCACGCAGACCATCAGCCCCAACAGGAACCACGCCTTTCTCCGAACGACACTCGACTCCATGTTCATGACAGCTTGACCCTTCTCTGAGACGCGGTTGTTCGTTGGAAACTGCCAAGCCGGGATCTGCGGCACCCGCGCCGTGCCACAATAAACAGCCGCGTCGCCATGCCGCGGCATCTCAGCTTCGCGAAGAAACACAGACATCCACCCGCCGAGGTCCTAGAACCTCAGAATCACGTCAGTATGCTATACCCCCCCTAGATTGTCAAGGATTTCGCATTTTTTGCCGTCAGCGGGCTCGCAACGGCCCTGTAAAGATTTTTGTGTCACCTCAAAGTGGCACGGCCATCTTGGCCGTGTTTTTCCACGGGCTGGAAGCCCGTGCCACAAAATTCCTTACACTCTCCTCGCAACCATCAATTCGGCTCCCACCTGCTTGCCCCGTCAGTCACTTGTTCGCCCATAGCAGAACATCTTATTCCCCGGTTCCTGCGGTGATTATCGCGACAGTTGTACTGCCGCCCCAACGTGAATTGACTATTGACAGTTTCGCCAAAACTAAATATAATAGGTTACTATGTTGGTGTACATAGTAAAGTACCAGGCCGAGCTGGTCGATAATTCTCATGTCCTAACGGAGCAGCACACATGCCATACAAGAAGACGTTCGCCAGTATTGTTGAAACCACATACAATACCCCCCTGGTGCGGCTCAACGGAGTCGTACCGCCCGGGGCGGCAACAGTCCTGCTGAAACTCGAGTTCTTCAACCCCCTGTCGAGCGTGAAGGACCGCATCGGCCGGGCGATGATCGAGGCGGCCGAGCGCGACGGCATTCTCAACCCGGAGACCCACATCATCGAGCCCACCAGCGGCAACACGGGCATCGCGCTGGCCTTCGTCGCCGCCGCGCGGGGGTATCGCTTGACGCTCGCCATGCCCGAGTCGATGAGCCTCGAACGCCGGGCGTTGTTGCGGGCATTGGGGGCGAATCTGGAACTGACGGCGGCCAAGGACGGCATGCGCGGGGCTATCGCCCGGGCCCAAGAGTTGGCCGACAAGACGCCCAACAGTTGGATTCCCCAGCAATTCGACAATCCGGCCAACCCCGACATCCACGAAAAAACCACGGGCCGGGAGATTTGGGACGACACCGGGGGCCGGGTGGATATGATCGTCGCGGGCGTGGGCACCGGCGGCACGATCACCGGCGTTACCCGTTACATCCGCGCCCAGAACCCCGACTTCAAGGCGTACGCCGTCGAGCCCGTCGATTCACCCGTCATCTCCGGCGGCAAGCCGGGACCGCACAAGATCCAGGGCATTGGGGCCGGCTTCATCCCCAAGAACCTCGACACCAGCTTGCTTAGCGGCGTCGAGACGGTCACCAACGACGAGGCGTTCAACTGGGCTCGCCGCCTGGCCCGCGAAGAGGGCATCCTGGTCGGCATCAGCACGGGCGGCAACGTGGCCGCCGCGGTGCGCGTGGCCGCGCGGCCGGAGAACCGGGACAAAGTGATCGTCACCGTCGCGTGCAGTTTCGGCGAGCGGTATCTCTCCACGCCGTTGTTCGAGGGTGTATGAGCATCGAGGTCCGCCGCGTCGTCCCGGCGGCATGGTGGGCAACCGCTCGGCCCTCTTCTCGGCAAGAGAACGGGGCACGGCGCGGCCCTTCTCATGGTTTGCACTCGCCACGGGGGCGTTTTCCCGCGTGTATCGCGTCGTTTCGGCTATTGGCCGCAGGGACTTGAGACGTGTCGATGCGGCGCACGATCGCGTCCGGGGCAATCTCCGGCGACTCCGACGGCGGCCAATGCTTGTCGGCAAGGCGGTCTTCGCTCGGCAATCGCTTGCCTTGGCAGCCGAAAAACTCATCCCACGTTTCATCCAGCCGGCGCAGTGCCGAAAGCAAGTCGTAGACCCGTAATCCTTCTGCTCCCGTCACAGTCCCTTTGGTCAGTGGCATCCGCGCGAGAAGCCCCTTGTCGGCCAGTCCGTTCAGGGCGTCGTCGATCTCGAAATCAGACTCCACGCCAAACTCGGCCAGGAGCCATTCCTCGATGCGCCGGTCGAGTGACGTTTCTGTGTGGTTGCGATCGCGCTCGACGTAGAGGAGGTAATACGCCAGCAACAACTCCTTCAGTTTTTCGGCTTCGGCGGCGTCAACCAAGTGAGCCAGAGCGCTGCTGTTGTTGGCCAGATTCTGGAAATAGAGCTTGTTGGTCAACGCTTGCATGTAGTGCGACTTCCGGGAGAGGAAACCCATGACACTGCGGACCGCGGCGCCCGTGAAGCCCAACAATACCATCGAGAGCACCCACGGCGAAATCGCCGCCGCCGTCAGTGCCTTCCAGACGGCCGTAAGGGCGCCGCCCGTCACCGAGGAACCGACTTTCAGGTGATCGAGCAAACGCATACGGATCCGCACGCGCGGCAATAGCATCTCCAGATCTTCCGCGACGACGTCCTTGAAAAGCTTCAGCGTGATTCCGGCCTGGGGCGCAGCGGCATCGCAAACGAGCATGGCCACCCGCGAGAAGATATGCACAGGCTCGCTCATTCGCTTCCACGGCATCAACCAGGAACGGAAGGTCCGTTCTTCCGCGTGCATTCCACGATAGAAGACCCGCAAGTCGTCGTAGTCGGCGAGACGCGCTTTGACTCGCAATCCCTTCTGTGAATCGTAGGCGACGCATGCCGCGATCTGCTCTCGCGGCATCTCGGCATAGTTGGCAGCGAGGAACAGTTCCTCGAAGGCATCGCCGATCAGAGCGCGATGACCAACGACGCAGACTTCATCCTGAGGCAGCGGGGATGATTCATGGTCCGGATCGTACGGCGCGTAGATGGCCTTGAGGCGTTCGAGGTTCCTGTGATGCTCGAAATGCAGACGGGCCGCCGCCATCTCGAACAATTCGTGAAGCTGGCGGCGCTCTTCGGCGGACAACCGCGAGTTCGCAAGCATCCTGGCCCGCAGCGCAGTCGTATCGACGCGGAGGAAATGCTCGCGGGTGTTAAAGAATTGCAGACCGCGCGTCATCTCCCGTCTCCTTGGCCTGCCGCGGTGCGCATCACCCTCGAAAGAAATCAATCCATCCCAGTTCCAAGGCCTTCGGCTCGCCTTCCAAGAGGGCCTTGGGCAATCTGATCTCAAAGCAACCGCCTTTACCGGGCAGGCCCTTGACAGGCTTGCCCGCTGCGTCCAGCACCTTGATCTCCGTTTCCGGCTCCCGGCTTTCGGATTTGCCGTCCTCGGTCAAGTACAGCCGCTTCGGGTTTCCACTGTGGCTTGCGACCGCCCCCCTGAGAATGACCTTGCCGTTGGACGCCGAAAAGGATTCCAGCCCACGAAGATGGAGGCGTAGGACGACCGTCGTTGGCCACTTTCCCTGGGTGAACGTGATCGTCGCACTGCCGATCCCACTCTGGCTGGAAACGTCGAAGGTGGCGGTGTCCTTTTCGACTTTCACCTTGACCTGATCGGCGGGTTTCTTCAACGTGATGCCGAACGTGGTTGGCTCAGCGATCTCTTCCATCGCGGCTTCCTTGTCAGTTCTCGAAACAGGTTGTTCAACGCGGCTTGCAAACGCAACCTTGGACTTCTTCGGCACGGCGAAAAAATCGTTCCCGAGTCGAAACGCTTGGCCTCGCACGTTGGTTCTTGGTTCCTTGATGTAGAAGGTGATGAGTTTCCCTTCCTTTTCCTCAAGTTCCCATCCTTTCATGGAGGTCTTCGTCCCAGGAACCCGGACTGGTTTCCAATCCCGCTGATACTCGCCCTCGTATTTTGGTTTGAGGTTCTCTGTCTTCTTGCGCAGGGCAAGCAGGGGTTTGTAGACCTGATCGAATCGGGGAATTGCGTCGCTGACCCACTTCGCCAGTTCGTGTGTTTTGCCCTCGGCGTTCCGCAGAATAATCCTTGGCCTCGCTTCATCCATCATTCCAGGCCGGTCTTTGATCTGAACCGTCAGGAGATCGGCTTCGATGCACGCCTTTCGCAAGGCCGTTGTCTCTTCCAGCGATAGCTTTAACGTGAAGCGTTTTTCGTTTTGGTGGTGGACGATGCGGATAAGGCAGACTCCGGAACCCTCCAGGTAAATCGCCGTGCCACCCCAAAGTCCTTGGATGTCCTGCAAGGCAATGCCGCAGCGAGGCCATTGGCTTTCGGGACCGAGGAAGGCCGTTGTAGCGTTGGGTTTTTCGCCAGACGCAGCCTCGCCATTTGGCTTTTCGCCGGCCAAAGCCCCATTAGCCTGGGCAAGAAGAATAGGGGCGAGAGCCACCCCGAGTAGCACAGTCTGTCGAATCGTTTTCATCTTTGCACCCTTTCGATGTTATGGATGGTTCATCCGACTAAAGCGTACTTGGTTTCGTGAATGCCGAGGATTTTGAGTTTCAAGAACTCTGTGTCTCGAAATCCGTAGGCTTGGCGTTTCATGGTTTTGA
>Ga0315287_10001192_pt1 | contig 23718 bp, 7 predicted proteins | sample YL17G11_0_MG_FD_205037 | JGI IMG/M metagenome (GOLD analysis project Ga0315287, IMG submission 205037) | Sediment microbial communities from Yellowstone Lake, YNP, Wyoming, USA - YL17G11_0 | ecosystem: Environmental > Aquatic > Freshwater > Lake > Sediment | place: USA: Wyoming | collected... | reverse complement strand
TTCGCAGGGGCGGATGCTGAAACCCCCGAATCCCCTGAATCAAGTTCGACGATGGGACTCCGAGGTGTATTCCCCCCCAACCTCCCCGGGGTATGCTGAATTCAGCCATGAATGACGCATACGACCCAGCGATTCCCAAAGGTCTGACCGAGCAGGAGGCTGCCGAACGCCTGGCGATGGAGGGGCCCAATGAACTTCCGTCCTCCAGACCCGCCGGCGTGTTCGCGATCGCGCTTGGGGTCGTTCGACAGCCCATATTCCTACTGCTTGTCGCGGGCGGCATTACATATATGCTGCTCGGGGACGTCGAAGAAGCCCTGATGCTGTTGGCGTTCGTGCTGGCCGTGATCGGCATCACGATCTACCAGGAGCGCAAGACCGAGCGGGCGCTGGATGCGCTACGGGACCTGTCGAGCCCACGTGCGCTGGTGATGCGAGACGGCCGGCAGCGGCGCATCGCCGGGCGGGAAGTCGTGTGTGGGGACGCACTCGTGGTCAATGAAGGAGATAGAGTGCCAGCCGATGCCATTCTATTGTCGGGCATGAACGTGATGACGGACGAGTCCCTGCTCACGGGCGAATCGGTCCCCGTGCGAAAAATACGCCGACCGGACGTCACGGAGATGCAGCCGCCGGGCGGCGATGACCAGCCGTTTCTCTACTCCGGCACGCTGGTCGTGAAGGGGCAGGGGATAGCCGAGGTTAAGGCCGTCAGTGTGAATACCGAGATCGGCAAGATCGGGGCCGCCCTGCGCTCGGTCGAGCCCGAAGAGACCAGGCTTCAGCGGGAAACCACGGCTCTGGTCAAGCGCTTGGCGCTGGTGGGGGCCGTGCTGTCGGCCCTGCTGGTCCTGGCATACGGCATCTCGAAAGGCGCATGGATAAAGGGACTTCTGAGTGGCATCACGCTTGCCATGGCCATATTGCCGGAGGAGTTTCCTGTGGTGTTGACGATCTTCCTGGCATTGGGCGCATGGCGGATCGCGCAGAAACAAGTCCTGACACGCCGTATTCCCGCGATCGAGGCGTTGGGGGCGGCGACTGTGTTGTGTGTCGACAAGACCGGCACGCTGACCTTCAACAAGATGACCGTGCGCGAACTTTACGCCGATGGCAAGACATTCGAACTGCCCGACACGCCGGATGGCGAACTGCCGGAGGAGTTCCATGCGCTCGTGGAGTACAGCATCCTCGCAACCCAGCGGGACCCGTTCGACCCGATGGAAATAGCGATCAAGCGCGTGGGTGAGTGCTACCTGGACGGTAGCGAGCATCTTCACGAGGAGTGGGTGCTTGTCAGGGAGTATCCCCTCTCGCCCGAGCTATTGGCCGTATCAGAGGTCTGGCGTTCGCGGGAAGGCTTAGAGTACGTGATCGCCGCCAAGGGCGCGCCTGAGGCGGTGTTCGATCTGTGCCACCTGTCCAAGGATGTACAAGTTTCGCGGTCAAACCTGGTCAGGGCAATGGCTTCCAAGGGGCTCAGGGTGCTTGGAGTGGCCCGCGCGCGGTTTGCCACATCCGACCTGCCCGGCGAGCAGCACGATTTCGATTTCGAGCTCATCGGCCTGCTGGGTCTGGAAGACCCGGTCAGGCCGTCGGTTCCTCAGGCAGTGCGGGAGTGCTATCAGGCCGGGATCAGAGTCGTGATGATCACGGGGGACTACCCGGACACGGCGCGCAGCATCGCCAGGCAGATCGGGCTGCACCTGCCGGATAGCTGCATAACCGGTCAGGAACTCGACGCCATGCCCGATGACGTGCTTAATGAGCGCGTCGGGGATGCGAACATCTTTGCCAGAGTCGTGCCCAAGCAGAAGCTCAGGCTTGTGAACGTGCTCAAGGCGAGGGGAGACGTGGTGGCGATGACGGGCGACGGCGTGAATGACGCCCCCGCCCTCAAAGCCGCCAACATCGGGATCGCGATGGGCCAGCGCGGGACGGATGTGGCGCGCGAGTCAGCCGCGCTCGTGCTGCTGGACGACGATTTCTCCTCGATTGTCGAGGCAGTCCGGCTGGGCCGCCGCATCTTCGATAATCTCAGAAAGGCCACGGCCTACATATTCTCCATCCACGTTCCCATCGTCGGGCTGTCGCTGCTGCCGGTGCTGCTCGGTTGGCCGCCGATACTGATGCCGGTGCACATAGCCTTCCTCGAACTTATCATAGACCCCGCGTGTTCCGTCGTCTTCGAGGCCGAACCCGAGGAGCCCGACGTCATGCGCCGTCCGCCGAGACCGTCGGATGACCCACTCTATGATATCCGCACGGTCGGCCTGAGCCTGCTGCAGGGCTTCAGCGTGCTGGTCGTGATTGCGGTGACATTCTCGATCGTCTGCTGCGTGGTCGATAGCGGCTGGGCAATGGCGCGCGCCCTGGCGTTCACGACGCTGATCTTCGGCAATCTGGCGCTGATACTCTCCAACCGGTCCAGGTCGCGCTTCAGCCTGAAGATGACACAGACACGAAATCCCGCGCTCTGGTGGGTTTTCGGGGCCGCGCTGGTTTTCCTCGGGCTTGCCCTCTACGTGCCGTTTCCGCGGAGCCTGTTCAGGTTCGCGACGCCGGCCCTTGCGGACATTGCCGAGTGCGTGGGGCTTGGGTTCGTGCTGGCGGTCTCATTCGAGTTGTTCAAGAGACTGCCGTTTTTCCAGCCCCGGATCAATCACCGATGCGATGGGGCTGGGCCGGTCTGACGTTATGCGGTCCTCTGTGCGAGACCTTGTCCAGGTATAGTTTCTGCTCGAAATCCGGGCTGCGCTCGGGATTGTGGCAATCGATGCAAAGCTTGGGGTCCACCTTGCGCTTCGCGGCGGGACCCTTGGAGGGGTGCGGAATCACGGCCGCATGGCATGTCGCGCACTCGATGCCGGTGGGCCTGGACGGCGAAGGTCGCCGCGTGGTCTTGAGGGTCCGCCGGTATTCCTCGGAATGGCACCCCAGGCAGTCGGGAATCACGCGGTTTTGGGCGATGAGAATGCTCAAGGCCGAGGCGTGCTTCGTTCCGCGCCAGTCCCGGTAGATGGCCGCATGACATTTCCCACAGTTCTCCGGGGCAGTATACTTGCTCTTGCCATAGGGCTGGGGCCGGCTCTTCAGCGCGGCCTGCCTGGACGGTTGGAGCAAGAAGCTCTCTATCTCCTTTTCCACCGATTTGTCCTCGGCTGTGTTTGGGTCGATCACCAGCATCTGAGCCTCGATGTCCAGCGAAGAAGAGGGCAGCATCCGGATGTCCGCCACGCCGAGATGCCTGCCCAGGGCCGACGTCGGCACGATGTGCGTCTTGCCGACGACTCTTTGGTCGGCAATCACACCCTTGGGCGAGCCGCCGATGACGATATCCGGCGCATTGCCGGCTTGAAGCCATTGGTCGGTGGCGATCCCGCCCTGGTCCAGCAGGATCAGCACGTCTGAGAGGCTACGCGCGGCCTGAAAGGCTCGTTGGAAAGCGCCCGCTGAGCCCTGGGATGCGGCTCCGTAAGAGACAATGCCGATCTTGACGCCGTCGAGTTCCCTGATCAGATAAGGCGCGACGTTTTTCGACTTCGGCTGCGATGAGTCTATTACAATCAGCCCGCTGGCGGCAGCCTGCTTCAGGAACTCTCCGCGAAACGCCAGGTCTTGCGCTCCCATGCCGACCGCGCAATACTTCATCCGGGCCATCAGCCGGCAGGTTATCCCGAGCGTGTCTGCAGAGCGGGCAAGGTTGCCACTGTCCAGCACCAGGCAGTTCGGGCCGAACCTGGCAAGCCTCGCTATCGCTGTCGCGCGTCTCGCCAGGCCCCCTTCATAGCGTCCACCGCAGCCGCAGGGTTCAAGGTAGCCCAGGGTATCATTCGTGTAGATGATCCTGATGTGCTTTTGGGCGTCTTGGGCATGCGTGCCGGGCTGGCCTGACGTTATCCATGCGGCGGCCAGACAAGCAAGTCCAGCGCATACGGTTCGGGCTCTTCGTGGGTTCACATGGGTTACTTAGAGAAATGGGCCGGAGCATCCTGTGTGGCGAGAAGAAAAGCCCGCCATCCTTGTAAGAACGACGGGCTTTATGCCAGACACCGGAGCGTCCCTAAGGCACAGCCCCGATCGTCTGGGCCTGGACAGTCTTGCCCACGCTCAGGATGCTCACATTGTAATCACCAAGAGCGAACTAACTCTTGCATATCCGTCAATGTATGACTCGGACATCACTGCCCAGCATTGGAAGCAGCAATCGGAACGCCTCGCCGCTTGTCTTGTAGCACGAACTGATCCCGGTTACCACCACGAAGTCGCCTTTTTGTGGAGACGTCGCTCCGGCGGGCATCAGCACCTTCACCCCAGGCACGTCAGGGTTGCCGTCGTCAAAGTTGGACATGTCGTCGAGGAAGAACAGGGTGTTGTTCCTATCAGTCACTCTTCCCCAGGTTCGGACGAGCAAGCCGATGTTGTTGAGCCCGGACACGTCCACAAAAATATGTACGGGGGGCTCAGTGATGACCGGCTGCACCCAAGTCCATGCCTTTGTCCCCCGCTGTCCCGCCCCTGTCGAGGCATTGTAGCTATAATTGCCGCAGCCAAGACTTCGGCCGGCCATCCCAACCGGGTCGCACGATCCCGGACCGTTGTCGAACACGTAAGTTGCCCGCAGGCAGCGCTCGAAGTCGGCATTGGTCTCAAGCGAACCCCTGACCTCCAGAATATGCCCAACGGTGGGCTTGACCGGCCAGATCACCCTGATGCCCATCGTCCGATCGGGTGCTTCAACATAGAAGAAACCATCGAAAGTAGCCGTGACAACCGGGCCCGTGATAGCGACCCATGCACCGTCCGGCTTGGACTTGATCTGGGAGACTTTCTGCACGATCTGGGCGAATGTGGCCGAGATCGTGTGATTGGCGATGACGTTCGTGAATGTGTAGCTGCCGACCACCCCCTGGAACACGCCATCCACCGTCACACTGGCTACTGCATAGCCGGGATTCGGCGTGATGGTAAATGCCTGGTCCGCGCCAGAGCTCACCACGACGTCTCCGTTCGGGCTGATCGATCCACCAAAGCCGGCGGAAGCTGTGATGGTGCTTAGAGGCAAAGCAATTACGAACTTTTCGCCGATATCGGCTTCCAACTGCTGGCGTTCGGCATCACTCAGCGCTACTTTGTAGACGAACACGTCGCCTATGTTGCCATTAAATGCTGACCAGCCGTCAGGATTGTTGCGGCCGACATTGATGTAGTGCTTGTAACTGTCAACGCCGGGCTGGAGTGTCGTGTAGTCCACGCCACTTGCCTGTGTCCACTTCTGTACACCGTTTGCATACAGCGTGAGGGTTCCAGTCGCCGAAACAACCAGACTCAGAATAGTCTTCTGGCCTTCAGGGACATAGTAACCGGTGCCGGATTGTGCGTAGTTCCTCCTGCAGACAATAACGTGACCGTCCGTGTGGCCAACGGCAAGGAACAGATCGCCGTAGAAGATGTCGACGATCTCACCTCTGGCCTCACCGCCAGGATTGCAGTAGGTTGGCTTCACGGCCGCGACTATGGTGACTCCATTGACCGCAATGGGACTCGTATACGTTCCTCCGAACCTGAAGCCGTCCTGGGAGGTCATGCGGTTGTTCTTCTCCCACTTTGTGCCACCTAACACTTCGACAGTGGGATTGCCGATACTGGTCAGGGTCGAGCCCGACGGGATATAAGTGGGCCAGTTGCCGGCGGCGCCACTTGCAGGAAGTGAATCGGTGATCACCGAGAACAACAGATCAGCGGTCCTTGGGATGTTCCTGACGCTGGATTTCAGCGTAATGTCTATATTGGTGACGTCTGCGCCATTGATAACCACAATAGTATCTGATGAAGTATTATAGTTTATCGCACTGGCACACACATACCAGGTTCCGTTCTGAACCAGTTGAGAATAGTTGCCGGATGCATCTGTTGTGGTAGTGAATATCGGATTCACGGATGCGTCCGGTGATGTGGAGAAGTAAACGGTGGCGCCGAAAATAGCTGTTCCATCGCTTTTCTTTGTCACCTTACCGGACATCCTCGAATTAGCTACCAGCGAGAAGTTTGTGTTCGGGAGATTGGTTCCAGTGACGACCTTGATCAGATCGGCAGATGTATTGTAGTTGCTGGCCCCCGCCACTATATACCAGGTGCCATTCTCCACGGCCATACTATAGTTGCCGCTGGCATCAGTAGTGGCAGTGAATTTGGGGTTAGCTGACGGATTAGCCGCATTGGAGAAATAGACCTTAGCTCCGGAAATTGCTGTTCCATCGCTGCTTCTGGTAACCTTGCCTGATATTATGGCGTCTGGGACAAGCGAGAAGTTGACGTTGGTGATATTGGCTGTACTAACGACTTTGACCAAATCGGCAGACGTGTTGAAAGTGCTTGCGCCCGCCGCTATGTACCAGGTGCCGATTGGAACGAGCAAACTCCAGTTGCCATTTACATCAGCAGTGGCAGTTATCATGGGATTAGCAGATGGATTGGCCACTTCGGAGAAGTATACAGTAGCTCCGGAAATGCCTAACCCATTAACACTGTTGCTGACTTTTCCAGATAGAGTGTAAACAACCTGGCTCTCACTCCATAACTGGCTCTGCGGAATAACTTCTCTCGGCTGGCTTTGGCTCTCCCAATCCAGACTAATAATAGCTCCACCGCCACCCTGGAAGTATTCCATTTTGATCGAATACCATTTGTTGGCGCCCAGAGTGATCGTCCCAGAGTTTTCGGTATTGGCATGATTTGTCCAATTTTCCAAGAGGAGCACGTTGTTAACCCATAACCTTACACCATCATCTGAATGTGTGTAGAATGTGTAGGTTTCGCTGTATCTGGGCTTAATCTGTCCTGTCCACCGAACGCTGAAGTCGGTAACTCCCATAGAGGGGTCGGGCGCAACGCCTTCCCAGTTGAAGTCTATCTTAGGATCAGTTCTGGTGACCATTAGACTGGTGAAGTTTGTGTTGTCATAGTATTCGCCCTTCAGTCCGTCGCCGCCCTTGACCAACGCGAAGTTGATGTCTATAACGTTTGACGACAGCATATTAACAGTGGTATCCGCTGAAGGGCCATATCCTGCTGCTTTAGCAGCCACATACCACTTAGTGTTGCCCTCAACGCCTTTGCTGTAGTTTCCTGAAGCATCGGTCGTCGCCGTATAGGTCGGATTGACTGTTGCATCGGACAATGTAGAGAAGCAAACGGTTGCACCTTGTAGCGGCGTTCCTGTCAAATTGGTGACTTTGCCTGAAATCCTGGGCATAGCGACGAACGTCGTGAAGTTGATATTGGGTACGTTGGCGGTTGTGACCACTACCACCTGATCTGCCGATGGGTAGTAATCCGGCACTTTGGCGGCCACATACCAGGTTCCCGGCATAACGGTCCTTGTGTAGTAGCCGTTGGCGTCAGTCGTGGCTGTCACGATGTAGGTTACAGAGGCATTGGCGGCATCCGAGAAATAGACCGTAGCGCCTGCAATGCCCACGCCTAAGTTTGTGACCCGGCCGGAGATTGTGTAAAGCGTCGGATCGCCGGTCGATGTCACGGTGGCGTAGGTAACCCACTTGGTTCCGGTATATGTGAAGAGATGCCCCTTCACGCTGACATTCTTCATGGCCAGTGCGGGATTAGTCGCGCACGCGACCGCGTTGGGTTTGACTTTGATAGTAGCGCCGCTGGACAGGTCCTTGATATCGTAGTTGTCTACGTTCACGCGCATCACCGTGCCGTTGAAGCTGGCCAGGTAGTGGTCCTGCAGCGTGGCGAGCAGCTGGGCTATCGTGCATGTATGGTAACCCGTCGTCGGGTTGATGGTCGCGTTCCAGGATTGGGAATAGGCCGACACGTTGGCTGTCGCGTTCGTCTGCCTGACCCGGAAGCGGTAGGTGTATGTTCCGTCGGGTTGAGCCGACGTCTTGTACGTATTGCTACTCTGCCAGCCGCTGGAAGGTCCGCCGCCGCTGGTGCATTCGAAGGAGTACTGGACACCGCCGGTGTCGGTGATTGACCTCGCAGTCATCGATACGCAGTTGTTAGTAGAATTGTTGTCCATTGTGGCATAGGGCCGCATGACCCACTCGCCCAGCGCGTAAAGCGTCGGAATGGTCTTGTCCGTTGGCTGAATCGCGGTAGACACCGACGACGCGGTACCCGTGATGCCTCTGACGTCTCTCATCTGCACCGTATAACTATAGCTCTGGGTGCTGGTGAGGCCCGTCGCGGTCCAGGTCGGGGATGACTGCCAGCCGCTGCTGCTGGCTCCGCCAGTACCCGACACCTTGGTGAAGTTGTATTCCACAAGCCCGCCGGAGCAGGCGCCCTTGGTGGCGGTCATGGTGATCGATGTAGTGGAAGCGCCGATCGGGCCATACGCAAATGTCGCCGGGTTCGGAGTAGGCGCCCCGGAGTCTGCCGTTGTGGACACCGTCGCGGGGGTGGACGTGCTGGTCGTGTTGCCCCACTTATCGCGCATCTTCACCGTATAGGTGCAGCTTGTACCGGGGGTCAGATTGCAGTCGGTGTATCTGTTGGATGAAATCCATCCCGAGTTGTGCCCGCCGCCGGATGTGCATGTGAAGTAGTACTCGACGAAGCCACTCGCGTCGGCGCCGACATTAGATGACATCTGGATGCTGGCCTCGTCGAGGGCAGTCGGTGACTGCAGCCACGTCGGCGCGTTCGGCGTCGGCGCGGTGACGTCAGTCTGCGGAGGAATCGATGTTGTTGAACCCGTATTGGCGGCTATGGTAGCAATCTCTGAAGCGCTCAACGCCTTCACGTAGACAGCGAACAGGTCTATCTGGCCGGCGAAGTAGTTGCCGGAGGCGCCCTTGCCCAGATAGTTGCAGTTGCCGCCGTTCACAGTGTTCGGACCCATCAGGTCGCATGGACGAAGTGTAAACGCGCCGGATGCGGCTGAAGCGCCGTTGACATACAAAGTAACCGTACCGGACGAGAACGTGATCGCAATATGCGTCCAAGCGCTTGCCGAAATATCAGAACTGGTCAGGGCTGTCTCCCCGCCCGAGCCGGAGTTCGTGATAGCGAACCTGAGCTGACTGGTAGAGCCCTTGGCGGTCAGAGTCATATACTTGTTTGCGCCGTCTCCCATAGACAAGATCACCTGATCGCTCGACCCGCCGTTCCACTTGACCCACGTGCTGATCGTGCAGTCGACGAAATCGCACACGTCCTTGTGCAGTTCGACATACTGATCGGTACCATTGAGGGCCAGCGCTTTGATTCGAGCAGTGTTGCCGCTGTCGACTGTTGTCGGCTTGGTTGCGCCGCCCATGAGATAGCCGTGGGTAATGCCGTAAGTGTCCTTGGCAAAAATCGGGCTGTAAGTTTCAAAAGTATACTCACAGTAACGCGACCCAATGTCCGGCCTGCCGTCTGCAAAGGATTGGTCTATCCCCCACGCCCAGCAAGTGAGCACGCCGTGGTCGATATTGGCGTAGTTACCTGCGTCACCATCAACGATAGCGTAGCCATCGATGTTCGCCACGCTGTAGTCGCACGCAGCGCCCTTGACAGTCGCATTGGTATGCACCTGGCAGCTGTCCCAGATCATCGCTCGCTCACACACACGGCCATAATCGTAAACCTTGGCATTGCCCTTGACACAGCCCCAGTCACGCACGCTGGCGTTTCCATAGACCTGTGCGCTGTCACTGATCAATGCGTGGCCGCTGAGGACGGCGTTGTCTCTAACCTGGGCGTTGTTCCTAACGACCGCATAATCCTCGATCCTGGCGTTGCCGCGCACTTGGGCGCTATTTAGGATCAGGGTATTCGGCCCGAGGTAGGCAGTGGCGTCTACTGTCGCAGTGGTGGCTTTCCAGCCGCCGCCGTTGGCATGCTGGGTCATTCCCGAATGGCTCTGGGTTGCCGCAGGGTTGGACTCATAAGGCCCGGCTTGCGTGTCGACAAACGCTATTTCGAACGCCTGTGGCTGAAGGATCGGATCCATAACCAATGGACGCTCGAACCCGTTGAAACCCAGCATCTTGGGCGTTGCTGCCACGACGAGGTAAAGCGAGTTCTCGTCGGTAGAAAGTGTGATATAATTGATTCCGCCGTTCCATGCCTTGGAATATCTCGGCTCACCGTTGGTGTTGACGGCCACAAGAGTCGCGCGCCAGTCAGAAGCTCGAGTGCCATCCCAGAGGGGCTGGAAGTTGACGCCGACCTGATAGCCGCCGCCGGACTTGCCGGTCAGAGCAATCGGGATGAAGTCGAAACCGCCCTGCGAGGGAGCATCGCCCCACGGGATTCGATACCACGCGCTCTGGTTGCCGCTCGCAACGCTGCCGGGGCGCTTTTCCAGCTCAGAGAACCCGCGCCTGTAATAGTCGCTATAGAAGTCAGATGTGAGAGGCGCCTGGGTCTTGAACAACTGCTTTCTCTGAAAATCCCACGTTAGACAGTGAGCGTGGCAATCTCCGAGCGCGTCTTTGATGTCGTTGAGTTTATCGACCGCGCCGGAAGTATCCAGGCGGGCCATGGCGTCGAAGATATACTCGGACTCGTAGCCGCGCCCCTGGGTCATCACGGTATTTATGAACGATGATCCCCACCTGTCCTCGTCCTTGAAATACTCCAGCAACGGCCACGCATCGTAGTAATCGCGGCCATGAGGCAGTGAGCACGTGTGATTGTAGACAGTGTTGCCGACTGGCGGGTAATCGTTATCAATTTGGAGCTCCAGCCAGTTGGCCATAGCTTCGTGCCACATTCCATCGTAAGGCGTGTTATTAAAGCCGCCCGCGGTTATAAAGACCGTGTGGCCGTATTCGTGAGGGGTAGCCCCGGAAGGCGGATCGAACCTCAAATAGCTCGGGGGCAATCCAAATATGGGGAATCCATGCCCATCGGCGCCTCCCCATGCGCCTCCTCCCCATAGTCCAGTCCCGTTCATACAGAGGGTATCTCGATACGAGTTTCCGTCCCAATAGGCGGGGTTCGCCGATTGAGCCGGAGCCTGGATACCCATTCCTCCCGAAGCAATCGGGTCGTGCAGGATACGCCACTGGATCTCCAGCATCTGGAGATTTCCCTGCGCCAACTGCTCGTTGACCTGAGGGAAGTTGCCATTGTTCCCGTCTGCGCGATCAGCAATGCCCCACATAATCTTAAAATGGTCACTGCTGCGGGAGTTCACATTGGGGTTGAGGCTGGAAGTATCCCATCCCCAATTGTTATCCAGCCATGTTCCCTGAGCGGATGCTGCCCCTGAAACAAGCATCAGGCACAGGCCCGCCATCAGACACACTAGTGAGATGCGCGAAGATACTGTTTGCATTAACTACTCCTCCTAATCCTGAACTGGATTCAGGATGGCAGCCGTGCATACGGGCCGGGCAAAACCATCCCATGGGAAACTGCCGCCTGGGTCGGAGGTCGAAGCATGACCGCCGGCGCCGTGGTTCACTTGTAGTATGCCCCAGCATTCGTATTTCGTCAATAGCTAATTTGAAGGATTATGCCTAAGAGCTGCCGCCGGACATCCATCTCATTCGACATCTGGCTGCCTCTTCGCTTGGAAGAGTCGCACGGCATCGTCGGCAAGCGAGTAGACGACCGGAACGACGAACAGCGTGAGCGCCGCGGATGTGGTCAATCCGCCGATGACAGCGGTCGCCATGGGGGCCTGTATTTCCGAGCCTCTGCCAAGGGCCAACGCCAAAGGCAGCATCCCGAGGATGGCCGCCGAAGCCGTCATCAGGATCGGGCGAAGCCGGGTGGGGGCCGCGGTAAGGATCGCTTCATCCCTGAGCATCCCGCGCTTGCGCAGCGTATTGGTGTAGTCCACCAACAGGATTGAGTTCTTCACGACTATCCCGACGAGCATCAGGACCCCGATGAACGCGGTCAGACCGAAACTCCGATTGGTGAGGAACAATCCCAAAACCACACCCGAACCCGCCAACGGGACCGAGAGAAGAATCGTGAACGGGTGTATGAACGACTCGAACTGAGATGCCAGCAGCATATAGATCAGTGCGATGGCAAGAAAGACCGAGATAGTCATGCCGCCGAATTCCTCGGCCCTTCGCTTCTGGTTGGCGCCCCAGTCCCAGTAGTAGCCTGCGGGCATCTGGACGGACGCCATGGCTTTCCGGATATCCGCCTGGATCTCGCCTGGCGAGCGGCCCTGTGGCGCCCCGGTGACGGCGACATAGCGCTGCCGGTCGAGGCGCGTGATCTCGCTGGGCCCCAGCGCGTAGACCGGGCTGGCGATCTGGCGCAGCACGATCTGCTTGCCCTGCTGCCCCGAACCGGACTTGATGACAAGCTCGCTCATGCCGGAAACAGTCTTGCGCAGCCTTTCGGGAACCTGCACGACGATCGGGTACTGAAAGCCGCTCTCCTGATAGTAGCTGACGACAGTGCCATTTGTGGCTGTGTTGATCGTATTTGCTATGTCGGAGAAGCTCAACCCAAGATCCTGCGCCTTCCGGCGGTCCACTTTCCATTGGATTTCGGGCATGGCTTCCTGCCAGTTGACATCGAGGTTCTCCAGGCCGGGGATGCCGCGCAAACGCTGCATAACGTCCCTCGACATCCGCGAGAGCACGGTGAGGTCATTTCCGAAGATATCGACCTCCAGGTTCTGGTTGCCGCCCGTCATGATTTGGCTGACAATGTCATTCTGCTGCGGGCGGGCCATGGCGCCGGGTATTCTGGCGAGTTGCTTGCGAAGGTCCGCGACTACGTCCGCGGTGGGCTTCTTACGGTCCTCTTTCAGCTTGACAGTCACTGATCCCTGGTAAGGCCTGGGAGCGCCTCCCCGCCCGCCCGTGCCGGTGGTCGCAAAAGCCGTCAGAACGTCGGGATTGCTGTTAACAATCCGTTCTACTTGTTGCATGGCCTTGTTGGTCTCGTCGAGAGCCGTCCCGACCGGCATTTTCACGCTGACGGAGAAGTCGCCGCTATCGGACATGGGCATGAGTTCGGTTCCTATGAATGGGATCAGCAGGAAGCTCGCGAGAGTGATCCCAAGAGCGGCCGCGATGGTCGACCATCGATGGTGGATAGCCCATCTTAGGCCGTTTCTGTAGGAGTTATCCAGCGCCTTCAGCCACTCGCCGAAACGATGGAACATGCGCATAAGAACGCTCTTATGGTTCGCGCCGCTGCTCAAGTCCTCCGCGTGGGCTTCACCGCGTACCAGCCTTGTCACAAGCATCGGCACGACAGTGACTGCGTCCAGGAGCGATACGGCCAGCGAGAAGATAACGACCAGCGCAAACTGCGTATACATCTGCCCCGCCTGGCCTTTGATGAGCAAGAGAGGCAGAAAAACGACCATTACGGTCCATGTGGAGGCAACCACGGCTGATAATATCTCGCCGGTGGCGTCGATGGCCGCGTCCGTGGCATTCTTCTTGTCCCTCTCGATGTGGCGGAATATGTTCTCCAATACAACGACAGCATCGTCCACTATCAGACCCGTGGCCAATGCAAGGCCACCCAGGGACATCGTATTGATCGTGAACCCGCACAAATACACCAGCGCGAAGGTCGAGATGATGGATGTCGGGATGGACAACGCCACGACGAGCGTGCTGCGGATATTGCGCAGGAAGAACAGCAGGATCAGGACGGCCAGAATGCCGCCGATAATCGCTGAGTCCCGCATGTTATTCACCGACTGCCGGACGAACTTGGACTGATCGTAGGCAACACTGAATTTGAGTTCGGGATAGAGTTTCTTGATGTGTTCCACCCTGTCAAACACGGCGTCTGCGGTGCTGATGGTGTTTACGCCGCTTTGCTTGGTGATCGTGATACCGACGGCTGGGGTGCCATCGAGGCGGGTATATGAGCGGGTTTCGGAGTGATCGTCGCGCACAGTGGCGACATCCCCGAGCGACACCAGGTCTCCATTGACCGAAGCGATGGGTATTCGGGCTATCTCGTCAGTGCTCGTGAACCACCCCAGACTGCGGATCGTGTATTCGGTCTTGCCCTGTTTGCCTATGCCGGCGGGCAGGTTCTGGTTCTCCTCATCGATGCGCCTCATCACATCGGAAAGCGAGAGATTATGCGCCCGCACCTTGTCGGGGTCCACATCGATTACTATCGCTCTCTGCTGCCCGCCGCCCACGGTAGCCGACGCTACTCCGTCCACCGAGTCCAGCATCGGCGTGATCTGGTTGTCCAGCAGCATTCTGAGCTTGACCGGGTCATCGATGCCGGAGACACCGAATTGCAGAATCGGCATCTGGTTGGGATCGAACTTTTGTACAATCGGAGTCTGAAGAGTCGGGTCGGTCGGGAACGAACGGCGCGCGCGTTCCACTTGCTGAAGCACATCCACGGCGGCCTGGCCGATATCCGTGCCCCAGCGGAACTGTATTCGCACCGAGGAACTGCCTTGCACCGAACTCGAGCTGACCTGATACATGTTGGGAGTCGACGAGACGGCTCTCTCCAACGGGCGCGTGACCATCATCTCGATCTCTTCAGGAGCGACATTCGGCCAAGTGGTGGTTATGCCGATGGTCGGAAAAGTGACATTCGGCAGCAGGTCGACCGGCAGTCGAAACAGGCAGACCGCGCCCAACAGAACCAGCGCCGCGATGCGCATTGTGACCGCTACCGGCCTGGTGACGGCGAATTTCGCAATGCTCATTTCCTACCTCGCTCCGCCACGTCCGCCCATGCCGGGACGGGCCGGAAGGTGGATTCCCGCTTTCGCGGGAATGACAGGTTGCGCGGGCATCACCTTCTGGCCTTCTCTTATGGGCATCGCGCTCAGGGTCACGACCTTATCGCCGGGCTTTAGGGCACTGCCGATGCACACGTAGTTTTCATCCTCGGCGGTAACCGTCACAGGCATTCGCATGGCATTTTGCCGGCTGTCCACGGTCATGACGAACTGGCCGTCCTTGCCGATCTGGACCGCTTCTCTGGGAACGACGTTCACCCCGGCAAACGTCTGGGTTACGAACTTCACCCGACCGAACATCCCCGGTTTGAGCGCGTTGTCCGGGTTGCTGAGTATGACCCGCACAGTGAACTGCCGGCTCTGGGGGTCCGCGGACGGGTTGATCTGGATGATGCTGGCCGTGAACCGGCGATCACCAAACGCGTCGAGACTGATCTGGGCAAGCTGGCCGATATGGAGCCTGGCGCAGACGTCCTCGGGAACCGCCGCCGTCACCCATATCTGCCTGGTGAACTGCACTGAGATGACCGGCTGCGAAGGGGAAGCGATCGCGCCGGGGTCGGCAAGGCGCCCCGTGACATAGCCATCCAGCGGGGATATAAGCACGGTATCGCTTCGAGCGGACTGCGCGCTTGCGAGGGACGCGCGGGCCGCATCGACCGACGCCTGCAGGGCCGCGATGCTCTCGCGGTAGGCGCTCTTCTGGGCCGTGTTGGCCTGAGCGTAATCCAGCGCGGCTATTGCCTGAGCGAGTCTCGCCGCGGACGCTTCGACGTCGGCCTTCGCCTTGGCCTTGGCGATTTCGTGGTGCTGCCCAGCGGCTTCCCTTTGGGACGTGGCGGATTTCAACTGGCCCTGGGCTATTTGAAGCGCCGATTCCTGGACGGTGACGGCGGCCTTGGCATCGTCGACATTCTGAGCGGCCACGAATCCCTTCTCATATAAGCTATGAACCCGACTGTACCTGGTCTTGGCGTTGTCCAGATTGGCCTGAGCGCCGTTGATGCCGGCCTGCGCGTTCTCTATCTTGGAGGTTGCGTCGTTGAGGCCGGCCAGCGCGGCGGCGATCTCGGCCTCGGAGGTTACTTTCACCTGGACGTAGTCCGCCTTCGCGCTTGTTGTGGCGGCGTTTTGCTGGCGGATTTGGGTCTGGACCGAGACGTCGTTCGGGTTTTGGGTCAGGCGGGCCTGCGCCAGCCTGTATTGGGCTTCGGCCACAGCGGCCATCTGCTGCTGGACCTGGGCCTCGACATTCGATGAGTCGATTCGTACCAGCACTTGTCCCCTTTTCACTCGATCGCCTTCGTGGACGGCCAGGTACTCTATCCGCCCGGTCATCTTGGGGGCGATCTTAACGCTCAGAGGCGCCTCGACGGAGCCGGTCGCTTCATATGTATGGACGATATCCCTGACTTCCACTACCGCGAATGATGCCCTGGCCGGAGCTTTCGTTCTCGACGTCCGCTGCTGCGCCTGGTCGGCGGCGTCGGTGCGTTTCTGGTTGATTCGCCATGCGATGAGGGTAGTCAAAACGAAGATGGGGAGTAAGACAGCAAGCCAGCGTTTCACACAACACCTCCCTTGAAAACAGAAGTTAGAGGTTAGAGATTAGAGGTTAGAACTCTGACCGCGAAACCTCAGCACGTTGTTTCGGGACACCCTTGTCCCGAAACCATTGGAAATTCAACGGCCCGATCCCGCGAGTCGAAACCGGGAGTATATGCTTAATATACATAAACAATTGTTGAGCGTCAATAGATGGGCCAAGATATGGAACGTAAAACATGGAGTATGCATGATAGAAGTTAGCCCTTAGAGATTAGAACTCTGAGGGCGAAAGCGCTGGTGTCTTCTCACGGCTTGCGCTATCATGATAGAGTCGCACAGTATTCCCGTAATGGAAAGGAGAGACATTGGAATGAAGAAAGTCTTGGGGCTTGCGTTTGTTGTGGCAGCGGCTCTGGTCGGAAGCGCGTTACTGGCGACCGAGGGCGCCGCCGATCCGCCCACGCTTTGGGGCTATGTTACGGATGCGAGCGCACACGCGATCCGCAATGCCGTTGTCCAGATCGGCGGTCAAACCGGCCTTACTGTGATAACCGGCGATGATGGCAGGTATGACTTCGTTGGGGCGCCGACGGGTGATTCAGTCGAACTCTTCGCTGATGCTCTCGGCTATGCGAGTTCGAGCCGGCAACTCAACATTGGGCCTGACTATGGCACGAAGCGGGTCGACATTCCTCTGACTGCCCTCCTAGAGACCGGGGTCGTCGCCAACGGTGACTTCACAACGGTAGTTGGCGGCAAGCCTGCTCATTGGGCTGCCACCGTGCCCACGGTCAACATTGGTGTGACAGCAGGCGTTGTCGGTAACGCCGGCTATTGTGAATCGACCGGCGTGGGTTGGAGCGGCTGCCTGTCCCAGATTATCCCGATCATCCCGGGCAGCGTATATACCTGCTACTTCAAGATGAAGGGTGACGCCGGCGTCAGTGAAGCTTTCCCGATGCTTGCGTTCAGGGATGCCAATGGCAACGAACTCAAGGGCTGGATCTCCGCTGAGCCCGGCTTCAGCGAGTGGTTACACACACCGTCGGCGGACTGGATGCAGTACCTGCATTTCAAGACCTACTCCGGCGATCTCGCAGCGCCCTTCGTCAGGATTGCTCCGCCCGCGGATGCGACGTTTATGAGTATCTGGACGGGCTTTGGTGAGGTTCCTGCCGCCGGTAAGCGTGTCTACCTCGATGACGTTGTAGTTGACAGGATAGGACCTGCCGGCCCGCCCCTGACCCCGCTCGCCAACATCGCGGCTGTCAAGAACGCGGCCCCAGGCGACCTGGTCTCTCTGAGTGGCTCCACCACGGTCACTTACGCGCCCAATGACGGTCAGTTCAGAGCGACTCTGTTCTTCTACGTGGCCGAGGCTCAGGGACTTGGCGGGCTTCGCATCCATGACGGCGGCCATTTTTCTCCGCCTGTCGGAGCCACGGTTGCTGAATTGACCGGTCACGTCCGTCAGACACCTGGCGGCGAGAAGTACCTGGAGATCAACTCGACGCCTGCTTTCTCGTCCGGCACCGTGATTCGTCCCGTCGGCATAAATAACAAGGGAGCCGCCACTGATCCGAAGGCCCCAACCAACTTTGTGAAGGTTTGGGGTAAGGTCGGCGCCATCGTCAGCCACACCGTGGACGATCCTCCCGTTACGGTCATCGACACGTTCACCGTTGATGACGGCTACAATGCTCCGATCGCGGTTGACACGATTGGCATTGCGGTGACCGATCCTGACAACTTCGCCGGCAAGACCGCGGTGGTCACCGGCATTCTGAGCAAGGATGATACCGGCGCTTTGGTTATCTTGATGGCCAATACACCGACTGCTATGTAGAGATAGGCGTTAGGTTCTAGGTCTTAGGTCTTAGGAAGGGAACTGGCGCTTTGCTTCCGCTATTCCGGCATTGAAATGCCGAAACATCAAAACGGGCTCAACGGGGGCCGCGCGCTCTTGGGCGCGGCCCTTTTTCGATTACAGAGGGTCCTTCCCAGCTACTTCACCCCGGCGGAGGCGGCGATTTCTTCGGCTGTGCGCGGGTAATCAAAGACTCGCAGAGACGAGATGGCTCCCTTGAAGAGAGACTTCTCGGCCATGGCGGGGCTCATGATGCCGCCGATCGTGATCGGATAACCGCCGAGGGTGTCGATGGTCTTGAACTCGTATTGAGCGTTGAGCTTTCCGTCTCTGTAGAGGCGAACTTTCGAGTTCATGCCTCCATCGTAGACCCAAGCCAGATGCACCCACTGACCAGGCTTCTCATCGCCGTAGCCTCTCCAGTCGCAGCCGGAGTTTCTGCGGTCAATAGCCCTGCCGTTCATGTTGAAGCACGTGTATCTGTCGCTGGTCTCCTGCGAGAACGCCAACAGGTGAGTCTCGTTAGAAGGCTCATCTTGCAGCGCCCACACTTCGACCGTGAACGGCCTGGCATCAGCAAGAACCTCGGGCAGAATGAAGTCAGACGTCATCATTGAGACGCCGTTGAAAGCAACAGCGTTTCGGCCATTGACCTGCTTCACTTCAGGCTTGCGATCAATATCGGGCTGTGCTGTGAATGTGCCCTTGAGCGACCCGGCGTTGTTCAGTACGCTCAGTCGCGTGCCTGCTTTCATTGCGTCCGCGTCGACCCTGATGATCGGGCTGCCGACCGGCTTGCCGCTAACGATCTGCTCTATGTCGGCCTTTTTCATAACCTGGCTGTAGATTCGAAGATCATTGAGCAAGATGCTGCCGTTGCTCGCAGGCGAGTCCCAACCTAATACGAAGTCACCCAATTCGCCAGTAGACAGGTCAACCTTCTTGCTTTCGATAAGGCGGTTGTTATACCACATCTCTGCATTGCCGTCAGCATAGGTTATTGTGACTGTTTTCCACGCATAGGCCATCCTGGCGTTGCAGCCCACAGGATAGATCATCTTGAGGGGACCCGTTGGAGAGTTGTCGATTGTAAGGAGACGACGATCCTCGGCTCCAGTTCCAAACCAAACACGCGCCTGCGCATCATTCTTGCCCCAGTTCAAGACCGGAACTTCCTCGGTGTTGTTGTCGCTAGCGACCTCGATCGATATGGTAAACGGTCCTTTGAGTAGAGTGTCGAGCTTGCCTGTGGCCGGCTTGAATGTCATAGTCTTGCCCCTGACCAGTCTCAGGCCGACCTTGCCATTGAAGGTCTCTACATCCATTCCCAACAGGTTACCACGATCAGCCGGCACGAACTTCCCACCTGCCGTGCCGGTGTTCTTCCAGGCAGCCAACGCGCCCTGAGGAAGGTCCTTCGCTGAAAGGCTGATCAGTTCGCCCTTGGTTGTCTCAAATGACCACACCGCGCTATTGCCGACGCGCCAGAAGTAACGCTTGCCGTCAGCCAATTCGGGTTTGAACTCGCCGGGCTTGAAAGCGCCCGCAGAGGCGAGTTTTGCCGGATCTTCGCCGATGGAAACTTGCTCCGCGGCAGTTATTCCCTTACCGGATATCCAACCCAGCGCAGCCTTGCGCGCCGCAGCTATTGTGGCGCCGTCCACCGGGCTCGGAGTATGCGCGGTGAATACGAGTGATTGCTTCGCGTTTGCGGCAATCTGTTCGGCCGTCAGCGGCAGTTCGTGCACTCGGATCAGTGCAATCGCACCATTGAAGAAACGATACCAGCTCTCGCGCTTGACATCGAAGTGCGCGCCGAGGTTCAGGTGATCATAAACGCCCAACTTCAATGCGCCCTGAATCTCGCCGGCTTTGACTCCGTCGACATAGACAGTGGAATTGCCTCCGTCAGTCGTCACTGCTACGTGCTGCCATCCCGGCTTGAGATACTTGGCGTCAAGCATAAATCTGCCCCATTCCAGCACGACTTCGTCCGGAGAAACAGCCTCGGAATAAACGACGGCCTCAAGAGTTCCAGCGGGCTTGTCCAGTATGGGTCCGCGCATATCCCACACGCTGACCATTCGATCTTTGCCCATGAATCGCAGGGCCTGAACTCCGTCAAGGGGCCTGTAAAGAGGCGTGCTGCCTGAATAATGCCACAAGGTGTCGACATCATTGTGCATGCGTCCCTGAAGCGTGCCCCTGTTCGACCAGCTCCTGACCCACGGCTTGCAAAGGCTCGCGGGGTAGAGCGGGCAGTGTTCATCATTGCCTATCTCTTCAAGCTGATTAGCGTCAAGATCGACATAGAGCCTGCCGCCGATATTCGACGGAGAGGTTTTCTCGTAACCGCGGCGTTCCTGAGTGTAGTGCTCGGTAACCTGATCAACGCTAATCGCGTAGTCGTATACCCGAACGTGCGCCAGCGCGCCGCTGTAACCGTTGCTGACTTTGCCGTCGGTTACGAGTCCGGCGATCTGAACGGGCATCTTCGACGCCAGATTCAGCTTGTAAGACTTTGTGAGTATCTCCTTGCCGTTCACAAACAGTCGCATTGGGCCTTCGCCGTCGGCCAAACCGCCGCCTTCGAAGATGGCGACGATATGGTTCCACTGACCCATTGCAGGCTTGGCCGGCCAGGTGGCAGAGTTTGGGCCGATAGTCCAGGCTTTTGAGCTTCCGGCAGAGTAGAGGCGAACGCCCTTGTCTGCAGGCCCCCAGCCCAGCAGCAGTTCGTCTCCGCTGCCTGCCGCTTTCTGATATGCCCAGAATTCCGCGGACCACGCGCGGTTCTTCTCAAAACCGTACTTGGGTGCTCTATCCCAGACAAACGCATCCGAGCCGCCGAAGACGATCGCGGATGCTCCCTGGACTGTCTCCAGTTTCGGCGAGCCCGCAGGCTTGAATGTGCCCATTGTCTCAGGCACAATCGAGTAACCATCCTTGTTGGGCGTCCTGTCTTCGACGCCGCCGCGGTTGTCCCACGCAAGCACGCTGTTGTCTTTGCCGATCTTTAGCCCGTAAGCGGGATGCAGATCAATGGCCACAGTACCAGACAGGTACTTGGACAGCAGGTAGAAAGTGGGCGCGTCGTCGATAAGCATTTGCTCACGACCGCCGCCGGAGATGAACGCAGACATGCACACCGCCATATTCTCCCAAACGTTCGCGGATGCGTAGTCACCCAACCAGGCGTTATTGTCAGCGTGCAAGTTGAATATGGTGTTGAGGTCACCCGGGAAGTTCGGATCCCCGCCCTGCAGGGCGCCGCCCTGGATCTGGTGTCCCATCTCGTGCATGGTCATGTTCCAGTTAGGGAACCCGCCGTAGGCCATGCAAAGGAATCCATCAACGCATGGCGGTCCTTCGTATGACGAACTTGTAGTAGCACAGGGAACCGACGCCATGTGGTTGCGCACTAGAGTGCTCTTCTTGAGGAAGAGCAGCGTGCCGTGCGCGATGTCATACATGTCGGATTCGGCAGCACGAGGCGTGCTCATAAGCGGGTAGCCGTAATCCATCATGACCCGTGAAGCGCGCGAATTGGGCATCCCAAGAGGGAATGGCTCCGACGCCCGTCCATCGGTTTCAGCCGTGAAGTAGTTGTATACGGTGAATTTCCAAACCTGTCCTGGAACCACCGTGCCATCGGCCATAACCGACTCGATGCGCCAGTAATAGGTTTCGCCAAATGCGAGCCTGTCGCTGGGGTAGTTGAAGTCACGCCTGCCGCCGTCGAACCTGTCTGTCGGCACCGTGGCTTTGGCAACCTCATTAGCGTTTAGACCAAGATAGAAACGCTGCTCCTTGAGTGTGCCTATAGTTTGAGTCCAATTGAAATACCCGGTTCTGCTCATTGAAGAGTTATCTTTGGGTGTGGGTAGGGTTGGCTCGCCGTAGCTCACATTGACTTTCCATACGGCGCCTTGCGCAAGGACTTTTCCGCTGTTGTCGAGCGTATCCACGCGCCAGTAGTGCGTTTGGCCCGGCTTCAGTTTCATATTCTCAAGCTTTGTAGCTGTGGTCTCTTGTCCTTGGGCTGTTCCATCCGTCACCTTCTTGAGATCGGTATCCAGGTAGAATCGGAATTTGGTGGCGGTGGATATGCCGCTTTTCCAGGCAAAGTCGGCCTTGTCAAGGTCGATTGTGTCGTCATTCGCGGGCATAGCATCACACGTCGCTTCGGCTTTGGCTTCGGCTCTGACCTCGTCTTCATTCAACGCGCGATCGTAGAGTTTGAGATCGCCGATGTAGCCGCGGAAGAGGCCGGCGGGGCCGGAGAAGGACGAATACCAGCGGCTTCCCCACTGCGTGCCCAGGAAAATATATCTGTCCGTGTCAAACGGGACTAGCTGTCCGGGCTTGCCGTCTGCGGTAGCGGTAATAAACCTGCCCGCGCCGTTCGCCCAGCGGCGAGTCGGTTCGCCGGGGTTCTCGTAAGAGGTCGGATCCTCCGTCGCGAACATTCGGTAATAGTAAAGAGTGCCTGGTTTGAGGTCCTTGAAAGGGATATCGAACTCACCCCGAGGCTTCAAACCTATCTCATTCATCTGATCCCAGCGGCCGATGTGGCGAAGCTGGCCGAAGTGATGGGCGTCGTATTCGCCGACGTACCCGCGCACGTAGGCGATCTGCTTCTCATCGACTGTGTCCAGATTGCCCTTGAGCACAACGGAGTCTTTGGTAATCTGCACCGGGTCCCGGAGCTGCGGCACGAACTTGGAGCGCCCGATAGCGGCAAGCCTGCCGTTCTCGTAGATTCGCAGTTCGCCCTTGAGCCCGCCGCCGTTGTAGACATAGGCCACGTGGGTCCACTCCATCATCGGCTTCGCTCTCATATGCGGCTCCACCCACAGGTCGCCGCCGAGTCCCATGACGTAGAAGTCACCACGGCCGGTTTGGCGTTTCCAGTCGAGGCCGGTGCCGTTGTTGCCGAGTCGGGAGTGCCAGCTCATTATCATCTCGGGGTCATCCCCGTCGGGATCCTTGGGATGCAGCACCCAGCACGACAGCGTGAAGGGCATGTCCTCCTTGAGGGTGGCGGCCGGCATGGTGTCGAGCACCATCGCGGTGTATTGCGTATCGTAGAACCAGAAGTTGCAGTCGAAATGGACCGCGCGGCGTCCCTGGATATCCTCGACAAGAGGCGGCGTGTTCATGGAATGGAAAGAGCCGCCCAGCACGCCGCGATTCGGCCATGCATTGAGGGGGCCAAGGGCGAGCTCGGAAGGCTTCAAGTCCACAATCGGCGCGTTGCTGGGCGTGTAGTCGATCACCTTGGTTTGGGCTGGGAACTTGGCCATCTTGTTCACGAGTTCCCCGAGGTCGCGCGCGGTGAAGTGGAAGAAAGGCACTTCCACTACATCGCCGCTCTCTTCGCGAAGGAGCACGCGATTAAACGACTTGACACCAGCGAAGGTAGCGCGCTCGATGCCCAGACGGTTGTGCGAATGCCAGTTGTACATTTGCGGCTCGGGGTTGGCGCTCTTGATGGTCCGAACCACCTTGGCCGATTGGGACTGAGCACCCACTGCAAGCGTCAGCAGGCAGATGAGGGCAAGTAGATACCGGTGGAATGTTCTCATTACAGTTTCTCCTCGTATGTTCAGGTCTAAGTTTGATTCACCAC
>Ga0315287_10001191_pt1 | contig 23722 bp, 22 predicted proteins | sample YL17G11_0_MG_FD_205037 | JGI IMG/M metagenome (GOLD analysis project Ga0315287, IMG submission 205037) | Sediment microbial communities from Yellowstone Lake, YNP, Wyoming, USA - YL17G11_0 | ecosystem: Environmental > Aquatic > Freshwater > Lake > Sediment | place: USA: Wyoming | collected... | reverse complement strand
CCGAAATCAAAGAGAAGCGTTCTGGTACGACCAGCGGTAGTAGTTCTTACTATGGCAGAAAAGCCGTGTTCGGCCCGTATGGAAGTCTTTATCTCCCCATTTATGAGAAAGCGGGCTCGCGAAATAATCGCGCTGTTGTCGGAGGCCATGATGTCGATGAAATTATCCTGAAGCGTCAGGATCTCGACTCTTTCCACTTCCTTGAGAATTGTTGTTTCTTTCATTATTCTACCTCAGCTTTGTTGTCATTCAGTCTTCCATTTAACCTTTCAGGATACGCGCTCCGATTCTCGTCTTGTCAAAGCAGTATGTTTCAAGTCCCGGAACGATCATGCGCACCGTCGGAATGTCCGTGTCCGTCCTTGTAAGATCCACTGCGATCACCCGATCCAAACCCCTTGCCTGCAGCTTCCCGATTATGGTCCTGACATCCAGGAGGATGTCATTACTGTAACTCACTTCAATATCCCGAAGGCCCTTCTGGTTATATGCATAAAACCGTGGATCATCGTTGCGTTCCTGGTCGCCAAGATAGGCCGTTACGGGTTCGCACATCCCTTCGATCCCAAACTTCTGAATGAACAAAGCCCTTGTGGTCACGATCTCGAGAAGGGAGCGGACCATGGCTACACGGGGATCAAGATGGGCGCCAAAACCGTCGATGGGCTTCATCGTTTGATATACCAGGTCACGGGAAAAGGCGGCAATCACCGGAACTCCGATATCAGAAGTGATGTCTTTGGCGACGATTTCGATATTGGCATTTTCTATTCTTTCAAAAATGTTGATAATGAACTGGTTAGCAGGTTCGTCCTCGATAAAAAGGGCGTCGCTGTAGTTGCGCTCGTACCGTGCGATGCTCCATGCGTCACGCTCGATGACCTCCGCAAGACCGTGCACAACGGCCTCTTCCATAGTATTGCCTGCCGCAATGCCGTTCGTATGAGTATCCATGAGAAAGACATTGTCCAGATGGTAGGGATGGTAGACCGCGCAGGCAGGGACCAGAATATCCTCATCCCGCGCCAGATCGCATCCCCAGACCCAGTGAATATCCCGATCATGATCGTAATCGCTGATCTTCGAAAGAATCATCTCGTGAGGATCAAGAATGTTGAACTTCCGTTTCAACTGGTTATAGCTGTCACTGACCAGTTTACTCTTGTACTCGTCCTTGAATTCTGACGAATAGCGCTCGATCGATTCCATGGTAAGAGACACCTGTGCCTGAATCATCGATACTCCCTTACCCGTGTGGCTCGTTCTTGAATTGTCCGGCCTTGTGCGGTGGCAGATAAAGACCGGAATCCCGATCCTGTCGAGATCCGATGCTTCGCGGAAGTCAATCATGCTGACCAGCTCTTTGATGTTCCGGATAAATTGAAGTGTGGAATCCGGTGTCTTAGATCGGTGCGTCTCCAGGATGTAAACCTTGGGACACTCTCTTAGAATTATGCTTGGCATATCAATATGCGTCCTTTTTTTCAATCCCAGTTCTTTAATGAGCCAGCCGCAACAATGCAAATTTACGGCAGCTATGGAAGAGGAATCACCACAGAGTGACAGAGAAGAGTCAGTGGATCATTTAACTTGGACAGGTTTTTGTTTATCTGGTGGGCCGTAGGAGACTCGAACTCCCGACCAACGGATTAAAAGTCCGCTGCTCTACCAACTGAGCTAACGGCCCGCCCATGACATAATTTTTAAAGCTTGCCCTCTTACTAAGAAGACTCTTGAGTTGTCAAGAAAAAAAGCTGTCAGTCTCCAAAGGGATTTCTTATGATTATTGTTTCGTCCCTGCCCGCTCCCACAGAGACCAGCACCAGTTTCGTGCCCGCGAGCTTTTCCAGTCTCTCAATATACAGCCTGGTATTGCGGGGAAGCTCATCGATCTGCCTGGCCTTGCCGATGTTCTCCTTCCATCCCTCCATCTCTTCATAAACGGGCTCGCACCGTTCCAGAATGCGATGGTTTGAAGGAACGGATTCTGTGAATTCTCCCTGCGGCGTTCGGTAGCCTACGCATATTTTCAGTTTTTCGAGACCCGTCAGGACATCAAGTTTGGTGAGGGCAATTCCCGTTATACCGGATAACCGCAAAGATTGTCTTACCAGGACCATATCCAGCCAGCCGCAGCGCCTTTTTCTACCGGTAGTAGCGCCGTATTCACGCCCCACATCGCGTATACTGTCTCCGATTGCGCAGGTCAATTCTGTCACAAATGGACCTTCTCCCACCCTCGTCGTATAGGCTTTACATATCCCGATGACTTCGCCGACGGCCGATGGCCCTACACCGGTTCCGCAGCTGGCGTTGCCGGATACGGTATTTGATGACGTGACATAAGGATAAGTACCGTGGTCAATGTCCAGGTGACAACCCTGGGCGCCCTCGAAAAGTATTCTCTTCCCCCTCTTGATCTGGTCGTTTATGACCATCGATGTATCTGTAATATACGGCCGGAGGCGCTCGGCATAGGCCATGTATTCGTTGTAAATAGCTTCTGCATCCAAGGGGTCTTCCTGGAAAAGTTTCGTCAGATAAAAGTTCTTTTCCTCCACATTCATGGTAACTTTTTCCCTGAATGCCTGATCATCTAAAAGATCGCACATACGTATTCCCACCCGTGCAATCTTGTCTTCATAGGCCGGTCCGATGCCTCTTCCCGTGGTCCCAATTTTCTTGCCGAGACCGTGGGACTCGCGGGCAACATCGAGCTTCCAGTGATAGGGCATGATTACGTGAGCTCTCTCACTCACGTACAGTTTCGTGTTGGGTGGCAAGAGCCCCCGGTTCTTGAGGCTGTCTATCTCTTCCAGAAGAACTTTGGGGTTTACCACTACCCCGTTGCCGATTATGCAAATCTTGTTATCATGCAGGATTCCTGAAGGTATCAAATGAAGGATTGTCTGTTCACCCTTTACGACGAGAGTATGGCCGGCATTGTTTCCACCCTGGAACCGCGCAATCACATCGGCGCTCTTCGCATACAGGTCAACGACCTTTCCCTTGCCTTCATCACCCCATTGTGTTCCAACAACAGCGACATTTGCCATTTGTCATTCTCCTCTCTACATCTCCAATTGGGTAACGGAGATGATGTTGGGCAGATTGCGGAGTTTATCGAGGACATCCTCATGCACCATCGTGTCCGTCGTCAGGACCACGAGTGCCTCGCCGTCGATCTGCTCACGGCTCAAGTGTAGTCTCGCTATATTGACATTGTTGCTGCCAAGGGTAGTGCCAAGATTGCCAATGACGCCGGGTTTGTCGTAGTTGGATACGACGAGCATATGACCCTCCGGAATTACCTCGACAATAAATTTGTTGACCCTGACGATTCTGAGATCCTGTCGCCCGAAGATGGTGCCCGCGGCGTAACCCGCTTCCTTGGCCGTCTTGACCGTCAGCGATATCATGCTCGTATAATCCTTCGCCTCGCTGCTTCTTGACTCGACAACCCTGATGCCGCGTTCTTTGGCGATGAGAGGCGCGTTTATATAATTAACGTTCTCATTGAGAATTGGCGTCAAGAGCCCCTTCAGCAGGGAAATGGTTATGGGAGCGACGTTGTAGTTCAGGATATCTCCGCTATACTCCACCGTAACTTCCTTTATGCCGCCCTTAACCAGTTGCGCCTCGAACGTTCCCATTTTTTCCGCGAGGTGCAAGTAAGGCTGGATAACAGTCAGCAGTTCGGCGCTGACAGACGGGAAATTAACGGCATTTTTAATTTCTCCTCTGGTGAGGAAGTTCACTATCTGCTCAGCGATGGCTATTGCCACATTGATCTGGGCTTCGTCAGTTGACGCGCCCAGATGGGGCGTACAGATTACATTGCCGAGAGAGATGAGCTCTTTGTTTTTTGTCGGCTCTTCTTCGAAAACATCAAGGGCGGCGCCGGCAACTTTTCCTGAGACGAGGGCGTCACAGAGGTCCTTCTCATTGATGATCCCGCCACGCGCACAATTTATCAAAAAGACCCCTTTCTTCATTTTGTCGAAAGCCTTGGCATTTATCATGCCTCTTGTCTCTTTCGTCATGGGGGTATGGACTGAAATAAAGTCGGACTTCTGTAGCAGCTCGTCCAAAGTAACGAGGGTGATCCCCAGCTTACTCGCCGCTTCCGGTGAGATGAAAGGGTCATAGGCGATAACATTCATCTTCAGACCCATTGCCCGGTCGGCAACGATGGTACCAACCCGCCCGATGCCGATGATGCCGAGGGTCTTGTTGTAGAGCTCCGCGCCCATGAATTTATTCTTTTCCCACTTTCCCTCTTTCATGGACGCCGTGGCCTGGGGCACTTTTCTCGCGATGGAAAACATCATGGCAATGGTATGTTCACCCGTAGTGATAGTGTTGCCTCCTGGTGTATTCATGCAGACGATACCCCTCTTGCTCGCCGCGGCAATATCCACATTATCAAGGCCTATTCCTGCCCGCCCGATTACAGAAAGCTTCTCTGCATGGTCGATAATTTCCTTGGTGACCTTCGTCGCGCTCCTGATGGCCAGGCCATCATAGTCCTTAATGATACCTTTTAGTTCATCCGGCGTGAGGTTTGTCATCACATCCACCTCAATCCCAGGTGCGTTCTTGAGTATTTCAATGCCCTCGGCAGCTAGGGTATCGCTTACGAGAACTTTTTTCATAAGTCATCCTCCTGAATTTAATTAATGAGATATTCTGATGATCCAAATGAGATCATAATTCTTTGACTTTCTGATTATACACCTTTTCCATTTCCGTGAGGGCGTTTTTAATATCTTCCGGTTCGATCGTTGGGCCGCACCAGAAACGGAATCCCGGCGGGGCATCCCTGTAAGAATTTATGTCTTGCGCAATATTTTTCTTCCCGAGTTCGCTGGCGATGCTCTTGAGGAACTTTGCCTGATCGTCCTTAGAGAGCTTACATACTTTTTCACCGGTTACGGAGAGACACACGGATGTGCTCGATCGTGTGTCCTTTGAGGCCGCAAGGAAATCGATCCAATCATTTTTTCCAACCCATTCTTCGACGGCCTTAAGGTTTTTCTCGCTCCTCTCTATGAGACCGGCCAGTCCTATTTCCTTTGCCCATTTGAGGGCATCGAGATAGTCTTCCACACAGAGCATGGAAGGCGTATTGATGGTGTCGCCTTCAAAGATTGCTTTATCGATCTTGCCGCCTTTTTTCATCCGGAAAACTTTGGGAAGCGGCCAAGGCGGATCGTAAGTTTCGATGCGCTGTATGGCTTTCGGGCTTAAGATGAGCATGCCGTGGGCTGCTTCACCGCCCAGGCATTTCTGCCAGGAATACGTCAGTACGTCCACTTTTGACCATTCGATATTCATCGCGAAAACGGCGCTGGTTGCGTCGCAGAGGGATAACCCCCAACGATCCTTCGGAATCCAGTTCCAGTCTGGGATTCTTACGCCACTTGTGGTGCCGTTGGCAACGAAGACTACATCATTGGACCAGTCAACGGCCTTGAGATCCGGTATTTTCCCGTAATCTGCTTTCAGGACAGTGGGGTTCAATTTCAAATGTTTGGTAATATCCGTTGCCCAACCTTCGGAAAAGCTCTCCCAGACCAGTACAGTAACAGGACGAGGCCCAAGGAGGGTCCACATGGCCGCTTCAAAAGCGCCCGTGTCCGATCCGGGCATTATTCCGACAAGGTAGTCCTTTGGGATTCCCAGTATCTCTCTGCTTTCAGCTATGGCCTTTGCCAGTTTTTCCTTTCCCATGGACGAGCGATGGGACCTGCCGACGGTGGCGTTCTTGAGAAAATCAAGACTCCAGTTTGGCCTCTTGCTGCAAGGGCCGGAACTAAAATTTGGATTATGCATACTTCACTATCTCCCGATTTTTTTTGACAGACGCTAAAATATATCAGCATTGAAATGATTACTCAAGATTTTTTGAATTGTCGTATTGACTGGTTGGTTAAAAAAACATATGTTCATGGTATATTAAAGCATTGAAAAGGGTTATTTAATTGAAAAAGATTAAAACCGCATTTTTTTGTCAGAACTGTGGCCACCAGTCACCAAAATGGCTGGGTAAGTGTCCCTCATGTGATGAATGGAACCGGTTTGCCGAGGAAGAAATAAGAGCTATTGATCCCGCGGGTCCAGCAGGCATCCAGTTCAATGAAGCCCCTTTGCCCATCGACGAGATCGTTGCGGATGAAAAGGAAAGGATGACGACCGGGATTTCAGAAATGGACAGGGTTCTTGGCGGTGGCATTGTAAACGGCTCTGTAACCCTGGTGGGAGGCGACCCCGGCATCGGCAAATCGACGCTGCTTCTTCAAGTCGTCAACAATATGGCAGAAAAGGATTTGAAGATCCTCTACATCTCCGGTGAGGAATCGGCAAAGCAGATAAAGCTCCGGGGCAAACGGATCGGGGCTTCATCGAAGAATCTTTTTGTCTTGGTTGAGATTGATCTGGATAGCATTGTCAAACATATCAAGGAGATATCGCCGAGGGCGGTAGTAATCGATTCCATTCAGACCATGTATTCACCGGTCCTCACGTCCGCGCCGGGAAGCGTCGGACAGGTGAGGGAATCATCAGCGCGTCTCATTCTCCTTGCAAAAAAGACGGGCATCCCCATTTTTCTGGTCGGTCATGTAACCAAGGACGGCTCCATAGCGGGCCCGAAGGTGCTGGAACATATGGTGGATACGGTGCTTTATTTCGAGGGGGACTCCAGTCATGCGTATCGTATCATCAGGGCCATCAAGAATAGATTCGGGCCGACCAATGAAATCGGCGTCTTTGAAATGAGGAGCAACGGTTTAAATGAAGTTGCGAACCCCTCGGCATTTTTCCTGACGGAACGGCCGGAAGGGGCGCCAGGTTCCGTGGTTGTGCCGAGCATTGAAGGCACCAGGCCGATCCTTATAGAGATCCAGGCCCTTGTTAATCCTACTAATTTCGGTATGCCGCGAAGGACGACCATCGGGGTGGACCATAATCGGGTAGCCTTGCTTGCCGCTGTCATGGATAAGATGTGCGGTTTCCGTCTCAGCGGTCATGATATTTTTATCAATGTGGCAGGCGGCATGAAGGTGGACGAGCCGGCAGTTGACCTGGGAATTGTTGCATCCATGGCCTCCAGTTTTCTCGACAAACCTATTGATAAAGGTACCGTGGTATTTGGTGAAGTGGGTCTTGCAGGCGAGGTGAGGGGGATCTCCCAGATGGACATCAGGATCAAGGAGGCAGCCCGCATGGGATTTGTGCGCTGCATCATTCCTCAGACCTCTTCCCAAAATGGATTTGCAGAAAAAAAGATGGAGTGTATCAAGGTCAACAGTCTGAAAAAACTCCTGGAGTATCTCTTCTGATTATGCCGAAAAAAATTCTTACTGTCAGGAGATCGGGTATAAATTTGTAGATACGAAATAAGCGTGATACAAAAGAAAACCTTTGCATAACTCCTCTATTCGTCATTCCGGGCTTGGAGACTGTGTTGCAATAGGGAAAAATGTCATTCCGAACGAATGTGAGGAATCTTAGAGCCTCAATATGATTAATCACTAAGATTTCTCGTTTCACTCGAAATGACAAGAAAGAGAATTACGACACAGTCTCTTGACTCGGAATCTAGGCGCTGTCCTCGCGCAAGCGGGGAACCACGAAATCAATACTAGATTCCCGCTGGAGCCTGTCCTCGAATGTCCTTATCGGGGGCGGGAATGACAAAATAATTAAGAGTTACCGATACGCATAATAGGATTGGACATGATAAGAAGGAGCAAAGATATGCATAAACTGATGCGCTTATTAATTACCTTTTCCATCTTTTTTTTGCTTGCCGGTGCGTCAATTGTTTGTGCGCAAGATCAACAGAAATTATTGGGGGACGATTTTCTTTACCAGCTCTTTCTTTCCGCTAAGGATGGAAGAACGGACAAAGAGACCTTGGTAAAAAAAATAAACAGTCTGGCAAAAGAAAATTTCGATCAGCAGTATAAAGGAAATGTCAAAAACATAGAGTTAGAGGGCATCTACGAGCTCGCTAAAAACTGTTATGTGACCTGTCATACCGCGCAATTGACGAGCGGGGAGGAAGTTTTTCTATTTCATGCCCACATATTTAGTAAATTTGAAAATAATGATGTCCAGATACATGGTCGCGGAAAAGAGGACATGGCAGAGTTTGGAAAGTTCATGATCATGAGCGAAAGTGGGAAAATCAAATTCATCAGATATTTTTTCAAAACGTATGCAAAAATTGAATTGCCTTTGTAAGAGAGGCAGGTTCTAAATTGCCCCTGCCGGCAATTCATCTAAAATCGAAATAAAAATCTCCCTGACATACACCACCGTCAAGCATCAGACATCTTTGTACCTGGGGTGTGACATTATACTTGATCCCAAGGCTGTCAAACCAGCACGCAAGCCTGTAGATAACCCCGCATTCATATTGATCGATGACTCCTATTCTCTTTATTCCTTTGTATGCGAAGCAGTTTCCTGGTTCAAATTGCCAGTGGACTATGTTTTCCTTCGGGAAAGTCATGGTGATATTCATGAAACGGGGTATAAATAAATGAGAGGTGGTAATAAAGAAGTCTTTGAAATCCTGAAAATTCTCAATTTGTTTATCCGTGCCGAGGGCCTTCTTAATCCTGTCAATTTCCATCGGCGCTAATGATTTTATTGCCGCTTTATTCAGCTCGTTCGCCTTTTCTATACCGAAGTTTTTTAAGCAGTGATAGAACCACATCCCGTCATGGGTCATCCAGCACCGGTTCAAAAGGTCGATGATTTGTTCTTTTTGCAGTTCGCGCGGCATACTCATGGGAAACCTTCTTTCACTCTGTGTTTTCACAAATATTCTTGTATAAGATGACAGCGCTGCGCATCTTACGATCTTCTCATCTGAAAGGTACAGTGGGCAATGCAGCAGACGTTTCCCTGCTCATCTTTCAGTTCGAGATCCAAAGCCCAATCTGCCTTTCCAGTTTCATCAGTAATCTTTTTAATCCCTTCAGCCTGTTCAGGAGTCATCGATGTTTCAACCGTAATATCTGTGGTCGCAGGTCTTTTGAAGGTGATCGTAACCTCTTTCAATAAAGGATAGTATTTCCTGAGGTCGAAAGCGGAATAGAATAGGACCCCTCCTGCAAAGTCCGCCAGCGAAAAGAGAGACCCGGCATATACCGTGCCGATGTGATTCACGTTCGGTTCTTTCGGCAGCATAATTTTTACGGACTGCTTTTGGAAATCCAAAATACGCATCCCCATTTTTTCGATGATCTTGATCGCCTTTTCGAAATAACTGACAAGGTCTTTATACTCATCGCTGATTGCCATTTGTTAATTCTCCTAACTTGTTTTTATCTTCTCGCTAAGAAAGAATAAGTGTAGTACGAACTCGGCATGCAAGTGTAGGGGTCAGGTCTTTCCTTTTAGCGTTCTCTGGAATTGGCGATCAGACTGCTCACAGAGGTGTAATGCAGGCAGATATGGTGAGCAAGGTCAAAGACCTGAATCCAATTTCCTACCATGGCGGTTCCCTATCATGGCTTCATGAGAAATGTCAAGATTAAAGACCTGACCCCGCTGTTTTCGGCCTCGAAAACGGCGGGCCATTCGGCTTGAAGGAAGTTGAAGTGGGTCATCTGTAAGCCCCGTTAGATCACCTTTCAGACCAATAGAAACCTTGCCTGTGCAACATGGAACAGGTTAACGGCGATTAACCGCTTTGGTTCTTAGAGTACTCGTTGGTTTTCGAGAATTCTCCTGACCTCGTGCAAGCCAACCCCGGCTTGTGCGGCGAAATCCGGCCAGGCGGAAACCGCCTCCCCGACCTGCATCAATACCTGCGGTGCGGTACCGATGCCGAAACGGTCGGCCACCGCAAGCAGATCGTTACGGGAGATACCCGAAAATTTTCCATTTACCGCCATCAGGTGCTGGCGGGTCCATTCGCCTTGGGGATTATGGGCGTGCGTCACATCGTAGGCCGGGGCAAGCTCCCATTCCTTCCCTTCGCGTAGCATAAAGGAGATATTTTTGGTATGGTCGTCACAGTTGGCCGCCATCACATTGAACGCCATCCTCCGGCATGCCTCCTCCAAGGCGTGGTAGCCCGGCAGGAGCCGTTGGATGGTCAGAAAGAGCTGGTTGTAATCATGGCTGGCCTTCTGCTTGTAATCCATATGAGCCATTGCACAGAGGGTTTGCAGGTGATGTTTTTTATTGCCGTCCCGGTCGAAACGCCGCGTCATGAAGTGGGCGCGACCGCCCTCCTCCAGCAGCCGGCTGGGCGACATGGCAATACCGGCGGCTCTGGCCATCAAGGAATAGGCATATTCGATGCGGCCGTAATCCTGAGAGCCTCCCATTTCCCTGTCGGCGCCCATTCCGTCAAATTTAAGCAGCCAGTGTTCGAAACCGGGCTCCACATCGAATTGTCCCGACCGTATTTCATCGGTCGTCGGATTCCAGGCAATGGCCGCCTTGGCCCTGGCCCCGCCCGCCGAAGTTCCCACTTGGATGATCTGGGCAAGCGCTGCCTTGACCAGATGGTCTGAACCGATTTCCCCATGCACGGCAGAGCGGGCGCTTTCAATCAGACGGGAAAGCTTGATCGCAGTACTGCCGACCGAGGCGGGACTGCGTGCGGGTCTGAATTCCAAGGCGCCCGTGCCCCTCTTGCCCATATAGGCCAGCCGGTCGAGGGAGGTGACTTGCGACTTGGGAACACCCTTGCCGGCCATCCAGGCGTCAATCAGGTTATTGCCGAAATCGTCCGGCAGGGCATCGGCGAGCAAGGCAGGAAGTCGTTTGAAGGTCAACTCCTGAAGGTCGGCAAAGATAACCGGTTCGCGCGCTTGTGCCAGCGGCATGGTCAGGGGCGCAAGCTCGATGCCTGACGTGATGAACCTGGGGTCATATTCGAACGCGTAGTATCCCAATTTGGGGTCAAGTGCCACCGCTCCGACGGTCTTCCCCCAAATGCGGACTTCGATGGCATGAACCGGTTTATACATGCGGCGTTCCTCTTGCCCGGGAAGCACGCTGTCGCGATGGTTTTGGTTTCAGCAGTTGCAAAGGGCTGATGGAGACCGCCGGCCCCAGAGAGTCAATCCACTCGGCCCGACCCAGGGCGCGCAATACTTTTACAAGGGATTTGACTGTTGCCCCTTTGCCGGCTTCCAGATTTTTGACGACATTCAGGGCAACTCCGGCCTGTTCGGCAAGTTGGCGCTGGTCCACATTTTGCCGGAGCCGAAGGCCACGCAGTTGCCGGCCGAGTGTCGCCTCCCATTCTTCGGTTGTCATGCTGTTTGTCATTAAGAGCCCTGTTGTGGTCTATTGGTAACTGGATGATACGTAATAGCCCTATAAAAGTCTACTAAATAGTTATGCAGACAGATTGCCACAAATCCCCTATTCCTGTTGTGGCAATTTCCTCACAACTCCCCCGGAAGGCGCGGTGCTGGAGGGAGGCGAAGAGGGCGTCCATCTCCGCCAGCGAAAAAAGAGACCCGGCATATACCGTGCCGATGTGATTCACGTTCGGTTCTTTCGGCAGCATAATTTTTACGGACTGCTTTTGGAAATCCAAAATACGCATCCCCATTTTGTCGATGATCTTGATCGCCTTTTCGAGATAACTGACAAGGTCCTTATACTCATCGCTGATTGCCATTTGTTAATTCTCCTAATGTGATTTTATCTTCTCGCTCAGAAAGAATAAGTGTAGTACGAACTCGGCATGCTACCCAGGATTAAGGATTAGCCGCCATCAATTGCTGCGGTGGACTGTGCAACCTTATCTATCATTACTTGCAAGAGAAATCTACAGTGATATGGCAAGAAATATATCAAACGTTTATGGGAAGGAAGTGCGGTTAGCGGTAACACGTACTTATTAACGCCCGTGACTGTACCGAGAGATTACTCATGATTTACTGGAAGTGAGATTTGCGGTTGATGCGTTCGTGTAACAGCTTTCATTCCGTTATGCTCAAGAGCGAGCAATGAAAAAATGAAATACGTCGGTTATTGGTGCCACCTACAAACAAACGACTTTGAAAAATATTGACGTTGTGAATTACGATTTGAAAGGTGCAACGCCTGAATCAGCCGCGACTTTAAGGAGTCGGCTGCATCTAGGCAATAGCCGACTCATAACCCTTTTCCGTTTGGCCACTTCCAGACTGAGCTTGTCTGGAAAACACTTACTGGTTGGGCTTGAGCCTTTCATCGAGGAACTGTTGAACCGCTTGGAATAGCTGCATACGATTCTTCTCCATCATGATCGTATGAGTGCCTTCGCCGATTTCGGCGTAGCGCTTATAAGGAGCGTTGGTCAACTTGGCGAAATAGGCATACAGCATGTAGCTCGGCAGATCGGCGTCCCACTCCGCGTGGACGAGGAAAGTAGGAACCCGGATGTCGGCTGGGTCGTAAAGCGCCTTGCCCGCACCCCAGAAATCGCGGTCGTCCTGTAGTGTTCCATTGGGTGCACGCAGCACTTGGGGCGTCTGTTTCGAACCCACGGGATCCGTAGCAAAGGCGACATCAGCCCAAGCCTCGAACCAGCCCGGCGGGATTAGGTCTGCTTTCTTGTTTTCGGGGACCCCTGTGAGCCAGCGGGCCTTCGCAGCGTCGCGCGAGACGGTACGGTAAGCGCCAAGCTTGCTGCCCGAGTCCATAAGGGACGCCGTCTTGCGGATCCACTTGGGCGCATAAAGCACAAGCCGGTTCACCTTGTCATTGTTCTGTGTAGTGTACCAACCCGCGACAGTGGTGCCAAACGACCAAGCCAAAAGGTTGATCTTTTTGACACCGCGACGCTTCAAGATGAAGTCCACGGCGGTGCCGAAATCCTTGACCGCTGTCTCTGTGAGCACGATCGGCCCGTTTTCCGCAGCAGGCCTGTCCATCTCGGGTGGCCTCGTCGATTTGCCATACCCGCGGAGATCCAAGAAATAAACGTCGTACCCATGGCTTGCGATGTAATCCATCCACGACAGGCCGTTCAGTTTCATGTCGAAACCGGCCTCGGAGGGGTAGGTCGAACCGTGCACGAACAGCAGGGTCTTTTCGGCAGGGAACTTATTTACCCCTTGCGGATGCTTGTTACGAACATAGAGGCTAATGCCTGAGTCAGCCGCGGGTACCATAAACTCTTCCGTGACGAGTTGTTGGCGATTAGCGGCATATGAGTCTATACCCATAAAAAGTAATAGCGCAGCTGATAAAGCAATAAGTGATGCTTTCATATTAGCTCCTTTTATATTCCTGTTTGAAATATTACTATTTTCGTTTGAAATCTTCAAGAAGAACTAAACATGATCACTAGTGGACTACAGTCAATAAGAATTACCGTTTGAAAGGAAGTATGTCAGTTAAAATTTACGTACGCTTTGTTACAGGAAGGAGAAGATACCACCTCCCGCCCAAAAAATCACCATCCCTAAAGTGCATGTTTCAATTGGCTATCAGCAAACCTCAGAATAGTCCAATGGATTGTTTTCACTAATTTGAGGACGCCAATTTCAGGCTCGACGGGTATGGTGCGGGTAGCTCCCTGAAGGATCGGTTTGGCGTTTGGGCATGGAGGCAAGCATCCTTGAACGTCCATTTTAAAACGATCCACCGCCAGTCAGGTCTTCCTCTGTCCGACCTTGATTCGTTTAGTTATCCTTTCCATCCTGTCCATACGAGCAAATACAAATCTGGATAGAAATTTTAGACTTACCACGGCCCCGGTGCTTTCCACGTCAGCGGGAAGGGTTGATGATTGACCAGATGTTCAACGACCGGTTTGAGAAAAGCAGAAACGGCGTGAACCGCCTCCGCGAAGGTATCCGCACCGTCGGTCATCCGGTTCTTGCGGAGGAAGGCCTTCCATTGGGCCGTTTTCGTTTGGTCCCTCATGAAGGTTTCGGTAAAGGCGATCGGATCGGCCGGAATGTCGGTGTGGCGCTTTGAGAAGGTTCCCACAATCGCAGTCGCCAGCGTCTTGCCGTCGAAATCGAACTGTCGGGAAAGAAGGCGGATATCCCAGAAATCTTTCATGCGGCTGTTCATGACGCCAAGTCTGACCATCGCCTCGAACTTCTCGGCAATTGTGCTCTCCCGACTGTATCCACGGACCTGCGGCGCCGGCAGATCGAGAATGGTGGGATAGGTCATCAGCTTTGGAGGCGGAACCACAACATCGCCGAACCCAACATCAAGCTGAATGACGATTCGCGCGGTATCCAGCGCCCCACGGAAGCGGACACGCACCCCTTCATAGTTTGCTTCTTCGGTGATTCGCTCTCCCCGAACACTGTCCGGATCGAAAACAACCCCATCCGGCTCCACCTTCTGACGGCATATGTCCCGGATTATGTCGAGAATGGCTTCAGGGTTGTTCTTCATCCTTCCCAGCATGTCGATGTCCATCGTGGAGCGTGACACTCGCGCATTCCAGACCAGGAGCATCAACGCCCCTTTGAGAATAAATTTTCTGGCATGGGGTGACCGGGAAAGTCGGTACAGAAAACGCTCGATCGCGTAGTATTGGGAAAGCTCGTTGAAGGGCCGGGCGGATTCTTTTGACTTGTCGAGCAGGCGTTGATGAATGGAAACGGCGATGTTCCGGGGACGGGGGTTTGTCATAGCGTCGCCTCCAGATAGGGGCGCATGACCTTTTCCACACGGCATATCCGCGCAAAATGCATGACTTCGTCTACCTTGAACCGTTTGTGCTGCCGATAGAGCTTCAGTGCCTCCAGAGCAACATCAATGCCCATCTTGTTGCGGAATTTAAAACAGTCGGCCAGGGTCTTTTCCGGGCTGTAGATCCGCACCCGGATGCCGTCCATGTCATGCTCCTCAACCCCTTCTTCAAATGCGTCTCCCTGAAACCAGAAGATCCTGAGAGGAGGATACGCCAGGCGAGGCGGTTCTGCGCCGCGCGGCAGGGCGAGATAGATCTCGTGGGGAATCTCGGATGTCATCTCATGCCAGGAGAGAGCAGAAATGAGACAGATCACACCCTTCGGGACCTTCAGAGCAACGGTCACGAGATCCGGGTTTCCCATCGCCGGCATGTCGGCAAAGCGATACACCCCACGCCCCAGCTGCTCTACAGCTCCCTGATCGCGCATCCCGTAAAGAGTCCGGGGATGGATGCCCGCCTTCATCGCCTCCCCGGTACGAAAGGCGCCGCTTCGAGAACGGAGCAGATCCTTCGCCCTCTGTACGACCGCTGTGTCCGTCTTTCTGATGTTTGGCCCCATGGATAAAGATACCTGCACTTGTTATTATTTGCTGGTAATTCTATCCGAGATGATTCGATATAGCAAGAGAAATAATGATTGAACAATCAGAAACAAGGAGATAACAATCCTGAAAAAAGATTTTGGTCATCCCGGTGTTGGTGACATCAAGTTTCGGCGGATTGCAATATTTACTAAACAAACCTCTCAGTTCCAAATACTAACATACAGTGAACATTTGTTGACGGAATCGCACATTAACAAAACTTTTTAACGATGATGAATGCCATTTGAAAGATTGGATATCAGTCAAAATCCATAGATGCTTGACTTCAGGAAGGCAGCCGCAGGCTGCATGCACGGGGAATAAGCTGTCAAGGATTAGCATGTTTCGTCTCGTATTCAACGAGCTGCTCCGACAAAACGACCTGCGACTTTGTATTTGTTGTTGTGGATATTTGCGATGACGAAAAATCAATTGATCTTGAAGCTAAGTTGAAGCGATGCCAACTATAACATCCTGTTATTTAGCGAGCTCAAATGGCTTTATCAGGCCGCTCAATGCAATTTCGGCATTGACAAAATCAGGTAAAAATTTCTATCCCCTTTTACACTTGTAGCGTTGATTTCTCTGTATCAAACGGTCATTTCTTTCAACACTTCCGGACGTAAATCAGCTATTCTGATTAATGTTTTTGCCGCCCCGGACGGTTCTCGCCGCCCCTGTTCCCACTGTTCCAACGTTCGTTTCGACACGCCCATCAATGCAGCAAACTGGCTTTGGGAAAGTCCTGTCTTTATGCGCACCTTGGCAATTTCTGTTTTCGGTGTGACGGCATACCTTTTCCCGCCTCCCGCCTTAATTTCGTCTATGCCGTCCAATACTTCCCGCCAGACGTCCCGTTGCGCCTCATGGCGTTCAAGCTCCTTGTCTGACAACTTACGCCCTTTCATATTAAAACCTCTCTTTCATTTCCCTGACAATGTGCGACGGGATGTTGTCATGCACCGACTTAGCATAAAGGGTCAACATCCATATTCATGCTGCTTTGTTATGACGTAATAAATAATGCGAACTCCTCCCCGCTTACCCATGCCCCGACGCTGCCATCGAAGTTTACGAACTCCGCCGGAACCGGGAATAAGATTTCCGGCTTCCGGATAGTTGATCAGATGTTGCTGCAGGTCGCCATATTCATCATCGTCAAGATAATTCGCGAGTTCTCGTGAGAATATCGATGATTCAATAAATGTAAACATAGTTTCTCTATACGCCTTAAGCGTATAGACGTCAAGGTTTATCTTTCTGAACATCTAAAAAGGCTTTGGGTCCGAATGCGCAAACGCGCAACCCTTTCTGGAAGGAACGTTTCCACTCCAGGAAAAAAATTGGCTTTCTATCATATGCGCACTTTCCTCCCATTTATTCAATGACCTGGCCAGATTACCCAACCTGTTGCTTTGTATTTGAAGAGTTTATCGCGCTCTGTCAGAAGCTCTTATTGATAACAAGGAAGGCTTCAATAAAAAAGCCGCATTAAGATTTTTCAAGATCCCTTAACCGGCGAAACCGCAGTCTCCACCGGCCAAATCATTAACTTGATTACTCAAAAAAATGCTTGAAGATTACCACTTGGAAGAAGGGGCAAACACACAACCAATCTGTCTGAGCCTGCAGTTCAGGGTCGCGGCATGTTTGATCCGGAATACTTGGCATAATGCAGATCTGTTTTGTTTTTATATCCGGCAAAAAACATCTTGGCAATAAAATCCACCAGCGGATCGGTTACACCGTTCAAAAATGTATAACTTACGTTATCTTCAAGGTGATGTGTGGCATGTTGTCGTTTCGGCAATAACAATTTGATGCGCATCAGAAATATTACAACTGCTGAATTAGAATTGTGGCACAGGTAATGTGAAACTTCTGCTATCGAGGACAGAATGCCTATGTATGTCAGCGTATATAAAAGGACAGGATTACTATTGGGCAGATGAAATAAAATAGCCACGGCAACGAGATAGAAAACCAGCCATATTTTTGATCCGGTTTCATTAAAATACACCACGAGTAAATTGTCGTCCTGGTACCTGGGTGTTCTATGGTGCAGGTGAAAATTTGCAATTAAAGGACCCGCTAATGACTCATAATTGTCATTGTCATCCATGTATAAATGCACAAGGCCGTTAATGAAGTCCGTTATTAAGTAAGCTGCGATTATGGATACTATTTGCCACCAAAATCCTATGGCAAGCGTAAGCGCGCGTGACAAAATATATATTTGCAGTGAGATATTTATAATCGAAACGAATCTGCCAAGTAATTTATGCCTCTTCCTGCCTTCATACAATTCCATTGCCGAATTAAACTGCTTTTGTTTTAATTCTAAACTCATAAATTTATATTCGCTTTTAATCCAAGAAAAATAAAACGACTCCCCGTTATTTTATTCTACTTCCCCGGCCGGAATTATCCAAGCACAATCCGCTTATCCATGGCGAGTTTGGCAAGCCATTGCTTTTGTGATGTGGAGATGGAAATATAAGCAGAACGGTCTTGTATGTCAATTCTATAGTGATCACAATTCAGACAGACCTCTCCTTCACGCTTTTTTCACGATGCGTCATGATTGGATATAGGTATGCCAAGAGTAAGCGTAGTAATGGATGTCAGGCGAAAATTGGTGATAAGATGGATCGGGCGGGGCGGCTGCGGTTTTTATTATCACCATTGTTATTGATAAACTGATTTAACTTGATCCCTAAGGGGGGTGTCAAATGAAGGCTTACAATTAAGTACATCCCTGGAGATTAAACACTTTTCCATCGATGCATATTGGTTGGTATGAATATCATTATCAGAAATAAAATGATTATACCGCTCGCAAATAAATTCTTTCAGCATGATGTCAGATAATTCACGATCTTTCTTGTTCTTGTCGAGCCATTACAACCGTCATAAAGTCGAATTAAGATTATGTATATGGCCCCTTATTCTATGCTTTTAACGATCTCCTCCACCAGTCCCGGTTCAGCTATTTCTGAGCCTGCGTTCGGAGTGCGCGTTTTTATATTAGCTTTCTGCTGTTTAGCCATTATGCGCTTTGAAGCCTTATCTATTTGTTTCTGCTGTCTTGCTTTTTCTTTCACCTGTTTGCCAAAGTCGTACATGGACTTCCCCATTTTTAAGCTCCTATTTTTTGTCTTTCTTGCAAACGTTACAGAATATGCTGAAAATGGAGAGACGCTCCAAGACAGAATATCGTAATGGAACGCCTCTTTCCTTACCCAAGGTTTAATTAACTGAGTTTCACGTTTTCTGCTGCAGGGCCTTTTTTACCCTGGACAACATCGAAGCTTACAGACTGGCCCTCAGTTAAAGTCTTGAAACCAGCGGCTTGAATGGCACTGTAATGGACGAAAACATCCCCACCATCATTCTTCTCGATAAATCCAAAACCTTTACTCTCGTTAAACCATTTTACTTTACCTTCTGACATAATTAGTCTCCTCCTTTCTTAGAATTTACCAAAAGTCGAATTACCAATATGACAGAAATAAAAAAGCCACCAAGACTCTAAAGAGCATTGTGGCCGCCGTTGCACTTCAAATTGTCATAACTCAACTTTAACTGTACCGTACTGACTTAAGACCATAGCGAGGTACAGGATATGTATGTATGATACTTTACTGTTTGCGCAAAGTCAAGGCATATTTCATAACAGGCATATTTCATTACCGAATTGCCTCACATTAAATGTTACCCAAGGAGGTGAATAAAGCGGATATAACCTCTCACATGATTCTCTCAGAAAAAATCTTTCTTCATCTCCACTGTTATCGGGTTGCTTGCGAGCAGACTCTTGGCCAGACCCTCGATTTTGGGAAGTTCGTATTGGAAAAAATACCGGAAGGTGTAGAGCTTCCCCTGATAGAAATTCATCTCCGTCCCGGCGGGATTTTTCCTCAAGGCCTTCTGGGCTGCTATGGCCTGGAGGAGCCACTGCCAGCCGATAGTTATAATGCCGAAGAATTCCAGATAAAGCGTGGCGTCCGCCAGGAAGAGGTCCACCTTTCCCTGCATGGCAAGGCTGACCAGATGCGTCGTGACCTTGTTGAGTTTGTCCGTGGCCTCTTCGAGTTCCCTGGCGTAAGGCTGCAACTGCGTCTCCTCTTTGGCGAGAGCAATGGTTTTTTCGATCTCCTGGATAAGCAACATGGCGGCCTCTCCGTTCTTCATGGGCACCTTGCGGCCCAGAAGGTCGAGACCTTGAATACCTGTGGTTCCCTCGTGGATGGTATGGATGCGCGCGTCACGGTAGAGTTGTTCCAGTGGAAACTCATCGCAGTATCCGTACCCTCCGAGACATTGCAGGGCCTGGCTTACGGCGAGGATTCCCATCTCTGCGGGATAGCTCTTGGCCACAGGCGTGAGAATCTCCAGGAGAAGGTTGTATTTCTCTTTTTCCTTTCCTTCAAGGACCTTCTCCAGATCGATATATTTGCCGCATTGCATGAGGAGTGAAAGCGAGCCTTCGACGACGGCGCGCTGGAAGAGAAGCATCCTCTTCACGTCAGGGTGCTCGATGATAGGAACTTGAGGAGACAAGGGATCCCTGGCTGTAAGGGGCCGTCCCTGAGGCCGCTGCTGGGTATATTCCAGCGCCGCATAATAGGCGGCGGAGGCAATGCCGGCGGCCGCGATTCCTACGGCAATACGTGCCTCGTTCATCAACTGGAACATGTGGGAGAGTCCCCGGTTAGGCTGTCCGACGAGATAGCCCCTGCAATCATTGTTCTCGCCGAAGCTCAATTGGGTGATGGGCGCCCCGCGGTAGCCCATCTTATGGTAGATACCCGCCACATGGACATCGTTAAAGACGAGTCCGCCATTATCATCGGGTCGCATCCTGGGGACGACAAATAGAGAAATGCCTTTCACGCCGGCAGGCGCCCCGGCAATCCGCGCAAGAAGAAGATGCACGACGTTTTGCACACCGTCATGATCGCCTGTGGATATAAATATTTTCTGTCCCCGTATCCGGTAGTACCCTTGGTCGCCGGGTTCAGCAAGGGTCGTTATGTCAGATAAGGAACTTCCCGCCTGAGGTTCTGTGAGGGCCATAGTCCCCTGCCAGTCGCCAGCGTACATCTTGGGGATATAGGCATTGATCAGTTCTTCGGTACCGAAGGAATATATGAGATGGGCGGCGCCGGCGGTGAGGTAGGGATAGACGCTCCCTGCGTAATTCGCTGCGGAGAATATGAACATGGGGACGAATCCCAAAATCACCGGGAGCTGCTGCCCGCCCAGTTCGGCAGGGGCCGTGGCGGATATCCAGCCGCCTGCGCCGCAAATCTGCATGATCTCTTTCACCTTCGGATGAACCTTCACCCGGCCATCGACGAATTCCGGCTGGTTCTTGTCCATTTCCCGTAAGGTGGGTTTGAAGAGATCCCTTCCCAGTTTCAGGGCTGTTTCAAGGATCATCTCGAAGGCCTCCCGGCTATGATCGGCATAGCGGGGATATTTGAGAAGGGAGGATGCATCGAAAACCTCGTAGAGCAAAAATCTGATATTTCTTTCACTAACGAATTTATCAGCCAAGATTTCCTCCTTTAACGTTCCTGAGAGAGAAGAGAAATTTTGATTTGCCACTCAATGCACGTTTCTTATTGAGGACTCTTTTTTTCTATTCTACCATCGATGATCAGGTCGTCGCCAAGTCTTCGGACTTTTCTGTAGGCGAGTCTGAGCGATTCATTTATGTTCTTGATTCCAAGATCGCCGATTGCCTCAAGCCCTTTCCCTACGATCTTCGGAGCAATAATTATGACTACTCTATCGGGCAGTTGTTCCACCAACATAGATGTGATGATGTCCGCTCCGCCTTCGACGAGGACAGATGAGATGTTCCTCTTTCCCAGTTCCATAAGAAGTCTCATCAGATCAACACGGCGATCCTTGTCGGTGTCAACGGCCAGCACTTCTACGCCGAGATCCGTAAGCCGGGCGCGTTTTTCGCGGTCCGCGTAATTTGTGGTCGCGACGATAGTCCTGGCCTTGTCCTGATCTTTCAGAATTCGTGCATCAGGAGATATACGCAAATGGGAGTCGACAACGACCCTGAGAGGGTTTCTGCCTCTGCTCAGGCGGACAGTCAGTTCCGGATCATCCTTCGACAAGGTGCCCGAACCAACGAGGACAGCATCATGATGACTTCTCAATGCGTGAGCAAACTTGAGTGACTGCTCGGAGCTGATCCACCGTGAATGTCCCGAGGCAGTGGCAATTCTTCCATCGATGCTCTGGGCGAACTTGAGGGTTACGAAGGGAATTCCCGTCCGCATGAATTTGAAAAACCTTTCATTGAGCTCCTTGCACGATTTTTCCAGGACACCCACCGTTGTCTTTATGCCGTGGCGTTTGAAGGCTTCGATGCCTTTGCCTGTGACTATAGGATTGGCATCAGGGGTGCCGATGACTACTCTTGCGGGTTTAGCGCCAATAATACTTTCTATGCAGGGAGGCGTTTTCCCGTGATGAGTGCAGGGTTCAAGGTTAATATAAATGGTCGCGCCCTTGATGGGTTCGGTTACTTGATTAATGGCATTGATTTCGGCGTGGTTGCCGCCGAATTTCTGATGATACCCCTCTCCGATAATCCGGCCCCGCTTTACAATAACAGCACCCACCATGGGGTTGGGACTTACCCATGCTTCTCCTCTTCGGGCAAGCCTGAGGGCCCGTTTCATATAGAATTCATCCATCACAATGTGTCTTCCTCCCTGTATTTTCTGCATCTTATATCACGCCTGCCTGTGATGTAAAGGGTGAATACTAAAAGAATGTTTCTGTTGTTGAGGTGGCTTTAATGTGATATACGAATGCGCAATTATTGGTCTTGCACAGAGGACAGGGGTGATGCCCATCCTGGCAAAAAGGAGAAGAAATTATGAAAGGTGTTGTCCTGGCGGGAGGTTTGGGCAGTCGCATGTATCCTCTCACAAAAGTTACTAATAAACATCTCCTTCCCGTTTACAATGAACCTATGATTTATTATCCCATAAAGATATTGGTGAATGCCGGTATTGATGACATCATGATTGTTACAGGAGGGAACAATGCCGGCGAATTTCTGAAACTCCTGGGAAACGGGGCTGACTTCGGACTCAAACATCTTAATTATACCTATCAGGAGGGCGAGGGGGGAATTGCGGCAGCCCTGAGCCTTGCGGAGTTTTTTGCCGATGAAGGGAAGATTGCTGTTGTCTTAGGGGATAATATCATTGAGAACAATGTCAGAAAGGCAGTTGAATCTTTTAAAAAGCAGAAAGATGGGGCCCGGATTATGCTGAAAGAGGTGCCTGACCCCAAGAGGTTCGGCGTCCCAGTTTTCGACGGAAACCGCATTATACGTGTTGAAGAAAAACCTGCCGTGCCGAAATCGCAGTACGCCGTCATCGGCATTTATATGTATGACAGGAGGGTTTTCGATTTTATCAAGAATCTAAAACCATCACAGAGAGGGGAACTGGAGATTACGGACGTTAATAATTTCTATATTAGCGAAGGAAAAATGGAGTGGGATATTCTTGATGGCTGGTGGAGCGATGCGGGGACATTTGAATCCCTGCAATATGCCGGGAATATGGTGGCAAAAACAGGGGCAAACAAAATGTGAGGGCATCGAATATGATCGAAGGTGTCATGATTAAAAAGCTGAAGGTCATACCGGACGAGCGGGGCAGATTGATGGAGATCCTGCGCATAGATGATGAGATGTTTAAAAAATTTGGCCAGGTGTATATGACGACCGCCTACCCGGGAGTTGTAAAAGGATGGCATTATCATAAAAAGCAGTATGACAATATGGCCGTTGTAAAAGGCATGATGAAAATTGTTCTTTATGACGGCAGACCGGATTCTTCGACATACGGTGAGATAAACGAGTTCTTTGCTGGCGAACATAATCCTGTTCTGATTCATGTTCCGCCCTACGTGTATCACGGATTCAAATGCATTTCTCAGGAAGAAGCCGTGGTGGTCAACACTCCCACAGAGGCATACAATTATACGGATCCCGATGAATTCAGAGTGCATCCCCATGATAATGATATTCCTTATAAGTGGGACCGGAAAGACGGCTGATGCCGGCAATCGTTAGACCGTTCAAGAAAATCATTAGATGATTGCTATTGCGGAAAGTGAAACGACCGAAGGGATAGGGTACATTCTTGCGAAAATTAGACGAAAGATATTGATAAGGGTTTTATGGGCGTATTTCTGGACATCTTTCTCACGTGCGTGGGCGCCGCCGTTGGGAGCTTTCTCAATGTCTTAATCTTTCGAATTCCTGAAGGGCAATCAATCGTCCTTCCATCTTCCCATTGCCCGAAGTGCGGCCATGCCGTCAGGGTTTACGATAATATTCCCATTATCAGTTACCTTATTTTGCGGGGGAAATGCAGGGACTGCCATGAGAAGATTT
>Ga0315287_10001190_pt1 | contig 23726 bp, 31 predicted proteins | sample YL17G11_0_MG_FD_205037 | JGI IMG/M metagenome (GOLD analysis project Ga0315287, IMG submission 205037) | Sediment microbial communities from Yellowstone Lake, YNP, Wyoming, USA - YL17G11_0 | ecosystem: Environmental > Aquatic > Freshwater > Lake > Sediment | place: USA: Wyoming | collected... | reverse complement strand
GCACATTAAGGCCCTCAAAGAAGCAGAAAAACTTATTGCCGAGGCGCTCAATTCATTAGATAATAAGCTATCCTTGGAGTTTATTGCCCAGGATTTAAAGGACGCCTTGGGTTATCTTGATGATTTGTTGGGCGCAAGATTTGGCGAAGATTTATTGGATAAGATATTCAGCGAATTTTGTATAGGGAAATAGTCCCTCGCATCTAATAATTACTGAGCTTTCTGCTCGGGACGATTTTTCAGATAATAAATAGCGAGAAAAATCGGAGGATAAATGGATAAGAAAAAGATTGAAAAAGCGATTAAAGAAATATTAGAGGCCATCGGCATAGATCGCAAGAAAAAAGACCTTCTTGATACTCCTAAGCGTGTAGCCGAGATGTATGAAGAGATATTCGCCGGTGTGCATAAAGATCCCGAAGAAGAATTAGAAGTTGTTTTAGACCAGAAACATCACGAGATAATTCTTTTAAAGGGTATTCCTTTATATAGTATTTGCGAACATCATCTTTTGCCTTTTATCGGTAAAGCGCATATTGCCTATATTCCTAAGAACGGCCGGGTCACGGGATTAAGTAAATTAGTCCGCGTAGTAGATATTTTATCCCGCAGGCCACAGGTTCAGGAACGCCTTACCACCCAGATAGCTGAAATCATTATGTCCAAACTTAAACCGCTGGGCGTAATGGTAGTGATTGAGGCCGAGCATCTATGTATGTCCATGCGCGGAGTAAGAAAACCCGGCACGCTTACTGTCACTTCTGCAGTAAGAGGTATTTTTAAAGAAAACCAGAAGACGCGCTCCGAGGCCCTGGCCTTAATGAAGGGATAATATTCCTAAATTCTAATAGATTTTTTAGGAAAAAGTAGTATAATTTTATCTTAGTAGCAGTTAACCCAAGATATTAAAAGGAGGTGAATATGTTAGGGATAGATGACCCTGGCGTATGGTTAGCTTACCTTTTGTGTATATTAAGCGCGCTTTTTTGCATTATTTACGGGATGATTAATTGGAATAAGGGCGATGAACCGGTTCATGCCGAAGATGTAAAATGGGTAAAGGATGAGAAGCAAGTGGAAGAGGAGCTTTAATAAGGAGGAGGTATGGGTAACATTTTTGTTTTAACTATAGTTGTGGTTATATACCTCTTTGTGATAGGTTACCTTGGTTATTATGGTTACCGTAGAACCAAAAACGCTTTAGACTATCTTGTGGCAGGCAGAAACATCCATCCTTTTATTATGGCGCTTTCTTACGGAGCAACCTTTATCAGCACTTCTGCTATTGTGGGTTTTGGCGGAGCAGCCGGCCTTTTTGGGATGGGGCTTTTATGGCTGACATTTTTGAATATTTTTATGGGGATTATTATTGCTTTTATTGTTTTTGGGAAGCGCTGTAGGAAAATGGGCCATAATCTTGATGCCCATACATTCCCCGAACTTTTAGGCAGAAGATTCCAGTCTATTTTTGTCCAGGGCTTTGGCGGTTTGATTATATTTTTATTTATGCCGCTTTATGCTGCCGCAGTTTTAATCGGAGCTGCCCGTTTTATTGAGACGACCTTTCCCAGCTATATAAATTTTAATGTTGCGCTTTTGATTTATACCCTGATTATCTGCGCTTATGTTTTGGCTGGCGGTTTAAAGGGAGTTATGTATACGGATGCCCTGCAAGGCAGCATTATGTTCATTGGGATGGCTGCCCTACTTGTATTTACTTATACGAAATTAGGCGGAGTGGCTACGGCTCATCAGGCGCTCTCTAATTTGGTAAACCAGGTCCCTGCGAAGCTGGCGGGAATCGGACATTTAGGATGGACGCGCATGCCTGCTTTTGGTTCCAGCCTCTGGTGGTCGCTGGTCTCTACAATTATCCTGGGCGTAGGCATAGGCGTGCTTACCCAGCCGCAGTTAGCGGTGAGATTTATGACCGTAAAAAGTACTAAAGAAATTAACCGCGCCGTAGGCATAGGGGGGATCTTTATTCTTTGCATGACCGGAGTGGCTTTTGTGGTGGGCGCACTTTCCAATGTTTATTTCTTTAATAACCCGCAATTCGCTAAAATCTCGGTAGCGGTTGCCGGAGGAAATATTGATAAGATTATTCCTGCCTATATCAATAGCGCTCTCCCGCCTTGGTTTATTTATCTTTTTATGCTTACCCTTTTATCCGCGGCTATGTCAACTTCCAGTTCGCAATTTCACGCCTTAGGCACAGGCATAGGAAGGGATTTCTTTGAGAGGGGCGTATTGGGCGGCAGGCAATCCAAATATACTGTTGCCATTACTCGCATCGGGATACTCATAGGCGTTGTCATTACCGTGGCCTTGGGTTACAAGCTTCCTGATAATATCATCGCCGTAGCTACCGCTATATTTTTTGGTTTATGCGCAAGCACTTTCCTTCCTGCTTATATCGGCGCGCTATTTGTTAAAGGGATGACTAAGATAGGAGCTATAACAAGTATGCTGGTGGGATTTTTTGGCACTGCCTTTTGGTTATTATTTGTCCATGAGAAAGAATCCGCAGCCTTAGGATTGTGCAAATTTATTTTTAGTAAGCCGACATTAGTGAAATTTCCTTGGACCGTAGTTGACCCGATTGTAGTGATGCTTCCCATATCTTTAATTGTGGCCTTTGCGGTGAGCGCATTTACTAAAAGGCCATCCAAGGAACATCTCGAGCATTGTTTTAAGCATTTCTAAAGCGAGTAAACTTAACGAAAAGTAAAAATTAAGCCCTGGGTTTTTGCCCAGGGCTTTTTTTGTGTTTCGCTTTGAAATTGACCAAATTTTGTGTTAAACTTTAATTGACAATTAGGAAGACTCACTGATAAAGGCAAACTAGCAGTAATGCTGGGGCGTCCCTAACGGGATCCCGAGATGCAGTTTGAGAAGTTAGGCTGCATCGAGGGGCAAAGCGACAGAGTCGAGTAAAATCGGCTGGCTGCGCTGCCAAAGAGGAAATGAAAAACCCTAAAGATTGCCTTTAGGGTTTTTTGTTTATGTAGCCCTGGCAAACTATGCCTGCCTACCGGCAGGCAGGCCAGGGCTTTTTATTTTAAGGAGCAAAAATGATTCTCACTCACACCTTGGGCCTTAAGAAAAAGACATTATTTTTTAGTTTTGAAATCTTTGCCGCCTGCATGTTGAGCCTTATCTCAGTCAGAGATAACGGCGGGTTTACTTTAACAAATCAATATATCAGATTTCCCACACCTGTAATCCAAATTAGAGAATCCCGGAATTCTATTCCCATGGATAATCAGCTCTGGCAGTATTTAAGGCAAGGCTTAAATTATCTTGAGGCCTCGGGTAAAAATTATCCTCCAAATTTCGTGCATCCCGGAGGCGTGGCTTATGGTCCTTTGGGCTTAAGCCGCATTGCAGTCTTAGATGTAATCCAGAAGGATGTTTCGTTATCGAAACTCAGTCCAGAAAATGTTTTTAACGATGCCCGTCTTTACGAAGATTTTGCCAAATCTTACGCTGATCTTTTATTAAGGCGCTATCTAAAAGTAGATTATTCTGCCATGCCTAAAAATAAGGTTTTTAATATTCTACAAAAGGCCTGGTTTTTAGGGCCAGGCTTATATAAACAAGGCCGGGAAGTCATACCTTCTAGAGAAAAAAGGGCCCAAGAATATATTAGCAAAACAATCCCCACCAGCCACGCTTCCACATAGTTACTGAATTCCATTGCTCAATTGCCCGCGAACTTTAGATTGTCTAATTGTTTATTTAGGGATATAATTAATTTAAGAGGAGATGCAATGACCCCATTATTAATTAGCATATTTATTTTGGCAATCAGCATATTAATCGGGTTATTCTTATTTCTAAATCCGGATTTGGCGATCGAAATCCAGAAAAAATTTTATGCCAGGATAAATTGGCGCATCGAGCCCATATCTATACCAAAAGAAATCCGTAATACCAAAATTATGGGATTGTTCTTGATTATCTTAAGTCTATTGGCAATGGGTTATGCGCTTATCAAGTAAATCAAGATTGCTCATTTTAATTATGTTCGCTGGATTTTAGTGGTATTTTTTTAAAAAATAACTGGAAAGGCAGAATCTCTCTGTGAGTTTGTTATAAGCTGAACCTTACTTATCCCATGCCCTCTAAAACCTATAAGAACGAAAATAATATGGTGGTTAATCTCTACGCAGGAATTCTACCCGGAATTAAAGAACAGATTAAAAATAGGTTCCCGGTAATATTTGAAAGATACATTAAGCCGGTAAGGCTAAAGATGATCGATAGAAAACGCCGGCCGATGATACAAGGTGCTATTAATAAAATAATATCGCAAAAGCCCTTCCCCTTTTTTAATTACGTGGAAATCGAAACTATCAACAGATGCAATAATACGTGTACGTTTTGTCCGGTTAATAGAGATGTTGACACCAGGCCTTTTAAGCTGATGGATGAGCAATTATTTATTTCAATTATAAATCAGCTACGGGAAATTGGGTATTCCGGAAAGATCGGGCTCTTTTCCAATAATGAGCCGCTGTTAGACAATAGAATATTTGAATTCGCAAGAATTACAAGAGAAACCCTTCCCAGCGTCCACTTATTTATTTTGACTAATGGATTATTATTAACTATAGAGAAGTTAGAGCTGCTTATGAAGCACATAGATAAACTTATCATTGATAATTATGACGATAATCTAAATCTTACTAAACCAGCGCAGGAAATTTATAATTATTGTTTAAAAAACAAAGTTTATCAGGGTAAAATAAAAATTTGGTTAAGGAAAAAAGACGAAATCCTGACAAATAGGGCAGGTCAGGCAAAAAACAGGAGTAAAATAAAACCTTTGCGATCTTCCTGCATTTATCCTTTTGCGCAATTGATCATAAGACCCGACGGAAAAGTGAGTCTTTGCTGTAACGATGCGCTGGGTCAAATGACGATGGGAGATTTAACAAAGGAAAAAATTATTGATGTTTGGAATGGCGAAACATTCCGGCAAACCAGAGAGAAACTCCTTAATGGTAGACAATATGTAAGTTTATGCAGTTTATGCGACAGCGGCGGTCTTTGAATGCGGGATTTTAGAGTTCTTAATAAGAGCAAATATTATTCTAAAGCATACGAACACGCTCCACGGATACTAGAATTTTATGCTCATTTATATAGCGATAATAAGCTAAGAGATTTATTAAGGGGAAGGGCGCCAGGCATATTTATTAAGTAATCCGTGATGCAAAAAAATAATCTTTACGTAAAAAATATTGCATGTGTCGTAAGTTATATGTCGAGCATTTGTATCCTAATTTTAATCACCGATATTATCTATACCCGACATTTTGAACGTATGTTCCCTTTAAGAGACGAGGTCTATTTACAGATGGCGGTAGAATCCTTAATTTATCGGCACTCAGAAATAAAGGGTCTCTTTTATGAGTTAAAGCCGAATGCCCAATTCGACAAGTTCAAAACAAATTCCTGGGGAATGAGAGATCACGAACCGTATATGCCAAAGGATTCCTATAGAGTTTTAGTGATGGGTGATTCTATGACATTCGGACCAGAGGTAGAGTCAGACCAATTGTTTACCGAAGTGGCAGAACGGATACTAAACAATGGTACAAGAAAGGTCGAAATTCTCAATGCGGGTACAAGCGGTTATAATACCAGACAAGAATTTATTGCGTTAAAAGAAAAATATCTTACGTTACAGCCCGATATGGTTATCTTTGCCTTCTGCACAAACGATACCGGAGAAGCAGCGATTCAGTACTTACCCGATGATTTTGTGCAGAAAAGGTTACTCAGGGCTAATATAAAACCGCATAACCTTCATTATAGAAATTTATCCAATATTCAGTATCTGGCGCTTGTCTTACCTAGGGAATTCCCGATTAATTATTCTTTGGACAGGTGGTTACTCTTGCACAGCGGCATATATAGAACTGCTGCATTAGTAAAGTTTAAACTTCAATCGGGGATAAAAGATTGGAGTAACTTAGGATATTTTTTATTTGGGTTTGATTATAATTCTACCTTATCTGAGATTAAGTCTCTCTCAAAAGAGAATGGCTTTTTATTAAGATTCATGATTTTGCCCACAATATCTGAATGGGACAGGAATGGGCTTATCCAGAATCTTCTTAATAATAATATCGCTTTTTGGGATGCCAGTACTGAGCTCAAGAAAAGATATGGGAATATTTCCAATTTGTTGTTTCCGCTGCCCAAATGCCATATGACGATGGAAGGACACCGCCAGGCGGGTCGCTTATTAGTTGAAGAAATTAAATCAGAGCTTAATTAAAATTGTCTATCCAAACTCCTGTATTGTATCGCCTCTGAAAGATGTTCCGTTTTAATACCTTCGCACCCCGCCAAATCCGCAATCGTCCTTGAGACCTTAAGCGCTTTATCATAGGCTCGTGCAGAAAACCCTGATAAGACCATCCTCCAGGGGTTGTCTCAATACCTCCAGGCAATCCCGGCGGAATTCCGGTAGTTCATCTAGAAATAAGACTTCCTGGTGCGCCAGGCTAATTTCGCCCGGTTGGGGTATTGAGTCGCCTCCGACTAACGCAATATTTGAGGCGCTATGATGCGGGCTGCGGAATGGCCTGGTAGCCATGATGCCATCCTGGGTGAGCAGACCTCCCATTACCGAATGTATCTTGGTTACCTCTAAAGACTCTTCCAAGCTTAAGTCAGGCATAATAGTTGCAATCCTCTTGGCAAGCATGGTTTTTCCGCTCCCCGGTGGACCAATCATGAGGATGTTGTGGACGCAATATGACATACGAGTATGAATTAGCGGCTACTATATCCTAAATTTTGCCTTACCATTCAGCCTGCATTCATTTTACATCTCTTTATCCATATTCCCCGCCACTCCTGTTTAATCTTAAGAGTTGATTCATAAATTGCTTTCAATCTTGAAATGGGGATGATATAATAAACAAGAAATGAAGAGAGACGGAGAAATTGATGACTGAGGATATAATAATTTATATTGAAAGAGTTAGAAAATAGAGGACAGGGAAGATGATTTGTAAAAAATGTGTATTGCCAGAGAGTAAGCCCGATATTTGGTTAAACGAAGATGGAATTTGCAATGTATGTATAGAATATAATAAAACAAAAGATGATAATAATGGAACCAGAAGCCTCGAGACCGAATTTATTAAAATGTTAAACCTATACAAAAGTCATGGTGAATACGGCTGTCTAGTTATGTGTAGTGGAGGTAAAGATAGCACAGCCGCATTGTATTATATGAAGAGAAGATATAAGTTAAATCCTCTCGCCTTTACATTTGACCATGGTTTTGAAACAGAGGATGCCATGGAAAATGTTAAAAATGCCGTAGAAGCATTGGGAGTTGACTTCTTATACTTTAAGACCGATTTTATGAAAGACATGTTTTCAAGAATACTAAAAACAAATTCAAAGGCGGTCATATGCCACCTCTGCTCAATTTGGTATATGGATCTTACTTTTAAAATAGCGGCCAGATTCAATATTCCTATAATAATTGCAGGCTGGACTAAAGGACAATCTAAGAAGCAACCGCTAATGTCAAAATGCGGATGCAATATTCATGAGCCAGAATTCGTCTCTATGGCTAAGGCCGCAAAAGAATTTTTAAACGACCATGTCAAAAATGACCCTAAATATAAGGATTTTCCAGAAACCATGGAAGAAGTTTTAACCAGGGCAAAAAAAAGGCAGAGATGTGTTGTTTTGTCACCACATTGGTTTTTGCCATTTGATTCAGAGGTTTATGTCGAGATAATAAAAAAAGAGCTAAAATGGAAATTCCCAAAGTTAAGCTACCCGGGGTATACAACTAACTGTTACCTAAATTTCATTTCTGTTTATAATTCAATGAAATACTTCGGATATACCCATTATCATGTAGAGATGAGTAAGCTTATAAGAGGAGGGTTGTTAACCAGAGAAGAGGTGATAAGAAATTTAGAGATTAATTTCGATAAGGAATTGTTAAATAATATTGCAAAAAAACTAGATTGCGCTCTTGAATAAAAATAAAGTAGTCATTTTTTAAAAATCTTTATGTTTAAAAAAATAATCCAAAAGTTAATAATTATAATCCAGAAAGTGATAATAAGCGTGTTATTATTTATCGTTTATTATTTAGTTTTTGGATTAACTGTAGTAATTGCCTTTTTATTCAAACGCAGAATAGTGAGGGGAAGAGATTATTTAAAAGGTACTACGTGGCTTAATGCAGCTGGTTATGATGAGGATATGCTTCAGAGTAAAATGCAATCTTAGCCAATATAATAGATAGGAAAAGCATGAAAAAGTTGTGGTATATTTTGAAAGAAATGCTTTATATGATAAAAAAGTATAAACTATATTTCTTGGCTCCGGTATTCTTAATTCTTCTTATTTTGGCATTATTGGCTTTTTACATAGGCCCCAGCATCGTAATTTCATTTATTTATGCCGGGATTTAATAATATATTTTTGATTATTCGAGAATAGAAGATGAATATATTAGGCATCTCTTGTTTTTACCATGATTCAGCAGCTTGTCTTGTGAAGGACGGTAAAATAATTGCTGCTGCATCTGAAGAAAGATTCAATCGCCAAAAAAATTCCTCCAATTTTCCTATCCAGGCTATAAATTTTTGCCTTCAGGCTGGGGGCCTTACCATTAATGATATTGATTATTTGGGTTTTTATGAGAAGCCTTTTTTAAAATTCTATAGGGTTATCTTGGATCATTTATGGGCTTACCCATTTTCATTCAAAAATTTCTTAGATACTGTACCTCATTGGCTGCAGGATAGATTAATTATGCCCCTAATATTCAAGAAAGAGATTGGTTTTGAGGGGGAGATCATTTTTATTAAACACCATCTTTCTCATGCGGCAAGTACATTTTTAGTTTCGCCTTTTGAGGAAGCGGTTATTCTAACAGCGGACGCCGTAGGTGAATGGACCACTATGAGTTACGGAATTGGCAAGGGCAACCGAATCAAAATCTTAAAAGAAATACATTATCCAGACTCATTAGGTTTACTTTATACAGCAGTTACTACGTATTTAGGTTTTGAAGCCCTGGAGGGCGAAGGGAAGGTGATGGGATTAGCCGGCTATGGTAAACCGAAATTTTTGGATAACTTTAAACAAATAGTGCACGTTTATCCCGACGGTAGTTTTAGAATAAATCAGAGGTTCTTCGGATTTAACAAAGGCTCGAGGATGTATAGTAAAAGGTTCGTCAAGTTATTCGGTAAAGAGAGGAAAGTAGGAGAAGAAATTGAAGAGAGGCATTGTGATATTGCGGCAAGTCTCCAGAGATTTACTGAAGATACTTTGATTGGCATCTCAAGAAAACTTCATAAAGATTTTGATATTAATAAGCTTTGTCTTGCCGGAGGATTATTTTTAAATTGCGTTGCAAATGGTAGGATTATGGAGGAAACTCCTTTTAAAGAGGTTTTTATACAGCCGGCAGCTGGCGATAGTGGTGGTGCTTTAGGTGTAGCTTCCTACATATATAATACCCTTCTAGGGAATCCCAGGAATTATGTGATGATAGATGCTTATCTTGGTCCAGAATTTTCGAATAGTCAAATCAGAAAGATTTTGATAAATCAGAGTCTGAATTTCAAAGAATTAACAGATGATAGTTTGATAAAATACGCTGCCCAAGAGATCTTCCAAGATAAGATTATAGGGTGGTTTCAGGGAAGCATGGAGTTTGGACCGCGGGCTTTGGGTAACCGCTCAATTTTAGCCAATCCCTGTAATCCCGATATGAAAGATATATTAAATTCTAAAGTTAAAAGCAGGGAATCTTTTAGGCCGTATGCGCCGGCAGTATTAGAAGAGAGAGTACATGATTTTTTTCTGGCTAAACAATTTTCTCCTTTTATGCTTTTGGCTGCACAAGTCAGAAAAGATAAAGAGAAAATTATCCCTGCCGTGACGCATATAGATGGGACAGCAAGAGTACAGACTGTAAGCAAAAAAGTAAATCCAAAATTTTGGAACTTAATAAAAGAATTTGAAAATATAACTGGTATACCTTTGGTTATAAATACATCTTTTAATTTAAAAGGTGAACCCATTGTTTGTTCTCCCAGTGATGCCTTGAATGTCTTCTTGAAATCAAAAATGGATATTCTTGTTTTAGGTAATTTTGTTTTAGAGAAGTAAACTACTTAAGATAAAATAACTATGAGACGATTAGGAAACAAAAGAATTAGCTGCCAGAGAATAATTGTGATATTATTGGGAATAGTTTTTTCTATACTCACGTTAGAATTGGGATTGCGTTTGGGAGGCCTTCTATTTATTTCTTTTCAGGAATACAGTAATAGAATTTCTCTTTATAAAAAAGGTACCTATCGGATAATGTGTCTAGGTGAGTCTACTACTGCAAGACAATATCCCCCCTTCCTTGAGGATATTTTGAATCAGCGCAACATAGGTGTAAAATCCAGCGTGATAGATAAGGGTATTATTGCGACCAATACCGCGACTATACTCCTAAGTTTAGAAGAAAACCTCAATAAATATAAGCCTGACATGGTTGTTACCATGATGGGCAATAATGATAAACATATAATGTATTATAAAGATATACCCAAAGTCGCTACAAAACTATTCCAATATTGTAGAACATACAGATTCATGCGGCTTATATATATGCATATTTTAAATAAGCTGAAGGAGGAAGGCATTTATGGATTAATAAATAGAGCAGGCTCACGAAGGAGAGCTGAGTCAAAAAAGATAGAGACTATTACTGAGGATAATCTTTTTTCAAGCGAGGAATCCTTAAAGAAAGCCATAGAACTCAACCTTAGAAACGATGGGGCATATGTTGAACTAGGAAGGTTTTACCGAGACCGGGCTAAGTCCTCTGAGGCTGAGGAATTATTCAAGAAAGCCATAGAGCTTAATCCGAAGAATGATAGGGCATATACTGAATTAGGATGGCTTTACTGGCAGTGGGGCAAGATCTTAAAAGCTGAGGAATCCTTAAAGAAAGCCATAGAGCTAAACCCTAAAAGCTATTGGGCATTGAGTAGATTAGGAGAAATATTGCGTTGTACGACGAGGTTATCTCAAGCTGAGGAATTATTCAAGAAAGCGATAGAACTAAACCCTAAAGAAAGTTTTGCATACATTGCGTTAGGATGGCTTTATCGATGTCAAGGTGAAGAGTCATTAAAGAAAGCAATAGAATCACACACAGATAAACGGGCATATGGGCCAGGGTACCATTACGGGGAAAACGACAAGTTCTCTCAAGCTGAGGAATTATTCAAGAAAGCGATAGAACTTAGTCCGCGAGACGTTTGGGGATGGGATGGATTAGTAGGACTTTACTGGAAACAGTGTGAGTTATCTAAGGCTGAAGAGGTATTAAGGGAATTCCTAGCCATAAACCCTAAAAACGATTGGGCGTATAGGACCCTTGAGAGCTTATATAGAGAAATGAATAGAATAGAGCTTGCCCAAGAATATAAGAAGAAAAGAGCTGAATTAAGATTAAATGAATATAGCGCTATAACGATTAATAACTACCGTAAGCTTAAAGAAATCTTAGACAAAAGAGCGATACAATTAGTCTGTGTACAGTATCCTGTGCGTAGCGTAGAACCGCTAAAGAATATATTTAAAGGAGAAAAAGGGGTAATATTTGTAGATAACGAAAGAGTGTTTAAAGAGGCATTAAAACGAGGCAGTTATATAGAATATTTCAAAGATTCATTCGGAGGAGATTTCGGCCACTGTACCCCTAAAGGCAACAGGCTCTTAGCAGAGAATATCGCCAATGTTATATTAAAGGAAGTGTTTCATAAATAGGACTAGATGTTTTCTTTTTATATCCACCATTGCCTATCCAAATTCCTATATTGCACTGCCTCGGCGATATGTTCGGCTCCAATAGTTTCAGCACCCCCTAAATCCGCAATCGTCCTTGAAACTTTCAGAATCTTATCGTAAGCTCTCGCCTAAAGCCCTAGCTCTGTCATCGCCATCTTAAGCAACTCTTTAGCCTCCTTTTCCAATATACAATACTTTTTAATCAACTCTGTATTCATCCGGGCATTAGAAAAGATCCCTTCTGGTTTAAATCCTTCCCTTTGTATCGAGCGCGCTTTTTCCACCCTCGACTTAATCACTGCAGAAGCTTCAGCGTCTTTGGTATCGGTCAGCTCCCTGTATTTAATCGTCGGGATCTCTATATGGATATCGATCCTATCTAGCAATGGGCCGGATATTTTCCCCATATAGCTGGCGATTTTATTAGGATTACATCGACACACCTTGCGCGGATCAGCATAATACCCACAGGGACATCCATGATGTACACAATAGCAACAATCCTCTCGTATATACCCTTGAAATAACCCTTAATTTGAACCCCCAAATACCCCAAAAACCATCAAAATTTAGGCCAACAGATAAGGAAGAAGAGAATGAATAAGGGCCTGATGGTTAAGGAACTTGCCCCGCAGATAGGGGTTACAGAGGATATAGTGATAAAGTGGGAAATAAGAAATGTCAAGCCGGAAGGCAAGAATTTGCAGAGGATTAAAGCTTTTCTTGTGGGTTAAAATTCCCGGTATATTTCTTCCCTCTTTGAAATGAAAGTGGTATAATTGCAATGTTCTTAGTCACAAATCTTTTGCTTGGAATTACTGTTTTCGCTGAAATTACAGATATAGTCCCAAAGCAGAGCAGTAGAGGATGTTTAAGTGTGCTTGCAGGAGAGATTTATAATTATCTGAAGACATGGCATGGTAGAGATTACATTTCTCTGTCAGGCATAACAAGCATGAATAATAGGTAATCTATGCGTTGGAATATTAAACGCAACGCTACGTTTATGTTAGCGATGCTCAGTATCTTTATCGCCGCAGGATTCCTGAGCTACCTGAATATTCTTACTTCATTTTTCATAGCCGACGATTTTGGCCAAATAAACAGGGTGGTAACGCACGGGCCATGGGCATTTTTTTTGAAACCATGTGGATGGGTTTTTTACCGGCCACTCTATTTTGTGAGTTTATATGCCGATTATATGCTTTGGGGGCTTAATCCCGTAGGCTACCATACAGTTAACATTATTTTACACGCTTTTAATGCGTTTCTTGTTTTCTGGTTGGCTCTATTGTTGACCGAAGAAATAAGCTCTGCCGGAGAATATGGATACTGCATAGCGCTGGCTTCCGGATTTTTTTTCTTGGTTTTACCATCCCATACTGAAGCAGTCACATGGATTTCTTGCCGGGGAGATGTACTTGCTACCTTTTTCGCATTAAGTTCGTTTGTTTCCTATCTGTACTTTAGGCGCTTACATCTGATCGGCTATTATATGATTTCATTAATGTTGTTTACCTGCGCATTATTTACAAAAGAATCAACTGTTGTCTTTCCGTTATTTATATTTTTCTATGAGCTATACCGGCTTTTTTCCGGCGGAAGAGACGTGGTTAATGTTACAGCAAGACTGTCTTCAGGCTTGCCCTACGCCCTCATCTTATTTCTTTACTTTATTGCGCGGTACTCTGCGTTAGGCGCCGTAATTGGCGGCTATGGGAGAGAGCGGCATGTGCCACATGATATTGTCCGGATCGCCGGGAATATTGTGGTGTTTTCCGCAAGGGCGCTATTTCCTCCCATGCGGGCTCTTAAAGCAATATTCGCTATTGTATGTATTGTATGGATATGGCTCTGCTACAAATCCAGGAAGAATCGCGCCCTGATGTTGCTCTCCCTGTTTTTATTAAGCAGCTTTCTTCTTTTCCTTTTACCGGTTATCGGCCTCAGTATTAATTATGCCAAAGATACGCAGGGAGAAAGATTTGTATATTTGCCGTCGGTTTTTATTGTAGTATTTGTAGTTTTTATGTTTTATTATGCCTTAAGGAAAAGAGTAATGATTTTCTTGAGCTTTGGTTTATGCATAGCGGCTTCGTGCGCAATTCTCTTGTGGAAAACCAATGGAAATTGGAACAAGGCGGGAATTATTTCCAAGAATATCGTATATTCATTAAATAAGGTGCCTCAGGCAAACACCATTTTCATTATTTCATTACCAGATACAATTAACGGCGCATATATTTTCAGAAATGGCATTCTCTCTGCATTTGATCTTTTTGTTGGTAGGGATTATTTCAAAAGAATATACGTGCTCTCGCTGTGTGATATTTCTAACGAAAATGATGGCATTGTTATAACAAGCAATGGCGATTATTATTACGTCGGGCTTATAAGTAAAAACGGGAATTTTAAAAAAATAAATCGTTATTACTGTAGCCGTATTTCTACGATGCGTTTTGTTTTCAATAAACCAAAGGCAAGGGAGGTGGCTCCAGTCATATTTTATGCTTCAGGTAAAGTGGGAATGCGGATCGTAGAGTAAATACGAACTTTTTCAATCTGCACTTTAATCGCCACCGAAGTTATCCACATTGTAGGGGACGTTTAAACGCCCCCGACGGTTGTTAGTAATTAATATCTTACATAAAGAAATCTCTATCTAGACTTCGGTATTGTATCGCCTCCGAAAGATGCCCTGTTTTAATATTCTCACCTCCCGCTAAGTCCGCAATTGTTCGGCTCACCTTCAATATCTTATCATAAGCCCGTGCGCTAAAATTTAGCTCGGTCATCGCCATTTTTAGCAGCTCGTTTTCTTCTTTGCCTAAGGTGCAAAACTTACGCACTTGCTTGTGGCTCATAAGAGCATTACATAAAATACCTTCATCCTTTCCGCCACAAATCGTGGCGGATCCGCCAAGAATTTTGGCGGAAAATCGTTCTCTTTGAATTTCTCGCGCTTTATTTACCCTTTCCTTTATTTGAGCAGAACTTTCCGCAGGCAAATTACTTGAGAGTTCTTGATACTTAGCAGCTGGAACCTCAATGTGTATATCTATCCTATCCAATAGAGGGCCAGATATTTTTGAGCGGTACTTGGCGATCTGGGTGGTTGAGCAGCGGCAGGCAGATTTAAGTTGTCCTAGTGTTCCGCACGGGCAGGGGTTCATAACTTTGGATATACTGGAGGTAATGGTAAAAGGATGTTAATTGTTCTGCTTTAATTCCGTTGCCGTTTTATGGTGCAAGCGGTATAATAATTTACAAACAAAGAGATATGTTTTGTTGTTGGCGCAAGTGCCGTTGGAAGATGAGAATAACTAAAAAACATAGATTATTCATATTTATATTTGTTTTTTTTTGTATCAGTACTATTGGGTTATTTCTTTTCAAAAATAAACCAAATAATTTTAACGTTCTTTTAATTAGTATCGACGCCCTAAGGCCCGACCATCTAAGTTGTTATGGCTATAAAAGAAATACCTCCCCCAATATTGATAAGCTGGCAAAAGAGGGTGTTTTATTTACCCAAGCAATAGCACAGTCTTCGCATACGCCTCCTTCAGTAAGTTCAATATTAACTTCTGCCATGCCCAATGCCCATTTATTGAGACAATGGGGCAATTTCTTAAATCCCGAACTTACAACTATAACGAAAGTTTTGAAATCCAAAGGTTACAAGACTATTTTTGAAGGACAGAATTGTAATTTTCAGGAAGGATTACCTGGGTTTAGTAAATATTTTGACGTATTTTATGAAAACTTAGATTCCGAGATTATTACCAACAAGATAATAGAGTTTATTAATATAGAATGCAAAGACAAGCCTTTCTTTATTTGGGCACATTATATGAATGTACACAACTATGAACCGTCAAAACTTTTTGAAACGCTATTTATAAATGATGAATGGTACGATAAACAAAAAGAACTTTCTATCCTTAAACCCATCCTTGATAATTACGGCTTTAGAGGCATACCGGAGACATTAGCCAATAAAAAAGGATACATAAAAAATCCAGACTACTACATTGCTCAATATGATGGGGCGATTAGAAATGTTGATGAAAAAATCGGAAGGCTGCTTAAGAACCTAAAAGACTCTCATCTAGACAAAAAAACAATTATTATCATTACAGCGGACCATGGTGAGATGCTAGGTGAACACAATTATTATTTTCACCATGGCTGGTTTTTATATGAGCCGCTTATTAATGTGCCCTTGATTATTAAATGCAATAGCGATATCCCAGCAGGAAACATAATTAATACGCAAGTAAGTGCTCATCTTGATATAGCGCCGACCATCCTCGATTTGTTAAAAATAGATATCCCAAAGACGATGGAAGGAGTAAGCCTTTTGGGTATCATTTTACATAAGAAAGAATATCCTCGACCGTATATTTTTATTGATGAAGGATATCTCGTGAAATGTATTAGAAGCAACAATTGGAAGTTAACATACAGCGGTCCTTATAATATAGAATCATACGAGCTCTACAATCTGAAAGAAGATAATAATGAACAAAATAATCTAGTTTCAAAGGAGAAAGAAATTTTTGAATTTCTAAAAAAGAGATTAGATGGATATAAACAAGTGAATAATCAAAATAATATAACTAAAACCACGCTAGATAAAGAGACGAAAGAAAGACTGAAATCTTTAGGATATGTTCAGTGAATTTAAGAATAGATTCACATAAAGTGGCCAGAAAATCAATGAGATAGTTATGTGGTTGTAGGTTTGGCTTAAACCTGGGTTACCGCGGGTTTCCTATTTTAATCAGATTTTATGAAAAATTCCTATCTAAACTCCTGTATTGTATAGCCTCTGCAATGTGTTCCGCCAAGATAGACTCTGACCCAGCTAGATCCGCAATCGTCCGGGAAACCCTCAGTATTTTATCGTAAGCCCTTGCCGATAGCCCAAGTTCAGTCATAGCCATTTTTAGCAATTCTTTAGCTTCATCTTCCAGGATACAGTACTTTTTAACCAACTTTGTAGTCATTTGGGCATTATTAAAAATCCCTTCGTCTTTGAACCGTTCTCTCTGAATCCACCTAGTCTTTTCTACCCTCTCCTTGATTACTTTAGAAGCTTTAGCATCTCTTGTATCGGTAAGCTCTTTATATTTAATTGAAGGTAGCTCAATATGGATATCAATCCGGTCTAATAGCGGTCCGGAAATCTTGCCCATGTAACTGGCGATTTTGTTAGGAGGGCAATGGCAGGCCTTGCGTGGATCAGTATAATAACCGCAGGGGCAACCATGATGAACACAATGACAACTTTTTATCCCTAATTTACACGTTTGAAGTAGAAATAAATGTTCTTGATTTTGATCCTCGTTATCCAAAGAATCCCCAGACACTCGGAGAGAAACTAAGAAAGGCGAGGATGGATAGAAAAATGAAGCTGAAAGAAGTAGCTGCGCTGTTAGGCGTTTCAGATACCAGTGTTCTTAACTGGGAAATCAGAGGCAAGATGCCGCAACGTAACAGGATGGAGAGAGTGGAGAGATTTATTGAGGGAAAGCCGAATAGCGAAATATCTTGACAATAATGTTCACTTGTTGTATATTGTTCATTGTTTAGTGAACATTAAAAAAGGAAGGACATTATGCGACAAGCTCAGAAGATGAAGAATATTTTTTCAGATAAAGCCACGATCATACCGAGAAAAATGTTACAGGCTCAACAAAGAGAATGGGTCGTGCGTGATTTTATCGGGCCGGAAGGCGTAAGCCTGGGAATGGCTCAGAGCGTGCTTGAAGCCATGGCAAAAAAAGGATATGTGGAGAGAGTAAAAAGGGGGCCCGGCAGCCATACTGTTCTTACCAATAAGGACATGCTTATTACGGATTGGCTGAAAGAGTACGAGTTTGAGCTAAACACGGTAGATTCTTATTACAGCACCGACAAAAAAGTCCTGGAAAAGGCTAAAGGCCTTTTAAGAGAAAAACAGTATGCGTTAACGTTACATACAGGCGCAAACCTTACGACCTCTTTCGTAAAGACGGATGAGATATATCTTTATCTTCAACTTGTTGACTGGAATAAAGAGATGCTGGACTTAAGGCAAAAATTGGATTTAAAAGAGCTTGTGAGAGGCGGGAATTTTCATATCATTCGCCCCCATTATAAAAACAGTGTATTTTTTAACAGGCAAAAAATAAAAGGTTTCGCGGTCGTTTCCAATCTGCAACTTTATCTTGACTTATATCACTTCCAGCCGCGCGGCAGAGAGCACGCGGAATATCTTAAGAAGCTTCTGGAAGAGAAAGGTAAAAGCCTTGACTGAAATTGAATACCTTGAGTCTACGTTTTTCAAGGTTTTAAGCGACCTTAAAGAATATCTTGATGACCTGACGCTTGTGGGCGGATGGTTATCTTACGTATATGCAAAATATCTCTGGAATAATCTCGCTATAAAGCCGGTTACCACTGCTGATATTGATTTTGGGCTTGGCGCTGGCGAAACGCGCGTTTATCCAAAAACCATTTTTGAACTGCTTTCTTCGTTGGATTATAAAGAACGGCATCCGCAGATGGACAGGATGTATCCTGTAGTGTTATACAAAGAAGGCAGAGTCCGCTTGGACTTTATCGCGCCGCCGATAATAGAGAAGAGCACCATCGATAAAATTGTCGGCAGTCAGATAAATATCAATAAGATCGAGAAATTCGATTTTCTGCTTAAATACCGGATCGTTGTAGATATCAAAAACAAAAAAGAAGTTTATACCGTTCATTGTCCTAAGCCGTCAGCGTTTTTATATCATAAAGCCGCTACGTTTATTGACCGCGAAGACGAACAAAAACAGGCCAAAGACTTGCACTATATGTATTTCATATTACGATACGCACCCGATACGGACACTATTCTTAAAGAAATAACTCAATATTATAGGCAGGGCTATTTAAAGGATACGCCTAAGAATCTTTCGTCTTATTTTGAACGCAAGACCAGCAAGGGTTGCCTTATGGTTGAAAAAGAAAACGGCCTCGATCCATATATAGACGATTTGAGGCAGGATATATTCGAGCGATTCAATAAATTACAGACGGCTGCGGTTTAAAGCGCAATTCAGCCAGTTGAGGGTGTGGAAGTAGGAGGGGGTTACTCAGGTACACTTTTCTGATACACACGGAAATTGTGGGGTACCTTCCTAGGGCCACCCCTGCGATGCCCGGAGGGTCGAAATCATTTTTAACCGATTATCCCATGGCCAAGGTATATTTTGTTTACGGTGGCACCCGAAGGATGCGTGAAGACAAAATCGAAATCATCCCACTTGTGGAAATTTTGAAGAGTTTAAGGGTGATGCTATAGATAATGAAAACGACTACTATCCGGACTGTCGTAGATTAATTGTTAGAGGGAAATAAATTATGTTGATGAAATTATGGACTCGATATGGATGGATTATCTTGGTAATCATTTTATTCATACCATATATTTTAGCTTTTATACCTACTGGGAGAATAATAAGGGGATTCCATCGAGGCGTACATTGGCAACGAAAAGAAACATATGACGATATTATATTAGGTATTATTTCTATCATTCTTTGGGCATTTACTATTTATGTCATAGTGCGTTTCATTTTCTCATATAGTAACAAATAAGGATTTACAATCTATTGATAAAACTGGGGGCTCTATCGGCACAATACAGTTAGCCAACTTGAGGTAGAAATATGTCAACACCATATCAAATTTTCTATGATAAGATACCAAGAATTTTAGAGAGCGGCCCAAAATCTCATCGTGAAATAGCAAAACAACTTCAGCAATGTTACCCAGATTATTGCGACGATTCAATTCCATGCTCTCATAGAAAAGACGCATGTATTCATCCGGAATGGGATCATCTTGCGCGTACTGCCGAACAAGCCTTAAAACGTAAAGGTATTATTGTTCATAATTCTAATATCAAAAAATGGCAAACAGCATGACACGATAAATTAAACAGGGATAGTCTTAATCCCATTAACCTTAACGCAAGGAGGCGCTTAATGAAGATAAGCATTAAGGACTTACGGGTTAGTTAGCATGGAACTGGGTAACAAAGGTATTGAATTGGATATCTATGACAACGCGCATAAGCATTTGGGAGATATTAGAATTGGGAAAGCAACCGTTGAGTGGTGTAGGGGAAAGACGAACATAGGTAATGGTATTAAAAAGTCGTGGTGGGACATCATTCAGTTTTTTGAGCAGCAGAGTTAGAGTAGTCTACATCTAAACCTCGCAATAATTTCAGATAAATTTTAAACAAAAAAATCTCTGTCCAAGCTTCTGTATTGTATCGCCTCAGACAGATGTTCTGTCTTAATATTTTCACTTCCCACCAAATCGGTAATAGTTCTTGAGACCTTCAGTATTTTATCATACGCCCTTGCGCTAAAATTGAGCTCAGTCATAGCCATTTTGAGTAGTTCGCTTTCCTCTTTGCCTAAGGTGCAGAATTTCCTCACCTGTTTATGGCTCATAAGAGCATTACATAAAATACCCTCACCCTTTCCGCCAGAGGCGGATCCGCCTGCGGCGGAAAATCTCTCTCGTTGAATAGCACGCGCTTTATTCACCCTTTCCTTTATTTGAGTAGAACTTTCCGCAGGCAAGTTACTTGATAGCTCCTGATATTTTGCTGTCGGTACTTCTATATGGATATCTATTCTATCTAATAAGGGACCAGATATTTTGGAACGGTATCTGGCTATCTGGGTAGTTGAGCACCGGCAGGAGTTTTTATGTTGCCATTGTGTACCGCACGGGCAGGGATTCATAGCGCAGACCAACATAAATGAGGCAGGGAAGATAAAAGACCTGGTTATCCGCGAGACGCGGATTAAACCATCCTCCAGAGGCTGTCTCAATGCCTCCAGGCAATCCCGGTGAAATTCCGGAAGTTCATCTAAAAATAAGACTCCCTGGTGTGCCAGGCTTATTTCGCCTGGTTTAGGTAGAGACCCACCACCGACCAAAGCTACATCTGAAGTGCAATGATGCGGGCTACGAAATGGCCGGGTAGCCACGATGCCATCCTGGGTGAGCAGAGTTCCCATTATGGAATGTATCTTGGTTACCTCTAAAGACTCTTCCAAGCTTAAGTCAGGCATAATAGTTGCAATCCTCTTGGCAAGCATGGTTTTTCCGCTCCCCGGTGGACCAATCATGAGGATGTTGTGGACGCAATATGACATACGAGTATGAATTAGCGGCAGCCTTGCCTTAAATCCTTACCATTTTGAAATAGAAGTGGTATAATCATACAGGAAGGGGTATTTATATACATGCACAAGAAAACAGCCTTTTTTGCTATTGCAATATTCTTTTCAATCGCAGGATTTATTCACATTGAGAATTCAAATAGTTCTATTCTGAAAGATAGTAGCGTTTTTGCTGGTACCATTCTTGAATCCGGCCAGAAACTTTATTCTTGGCATGATGAAGAGCTTATCATTAGAGACTTCTTCTCTGACCGTAAGGACGGTTTCTTCGTGGATGTTGGCTGTGCCAATTACAGTGGCGGCAACAATACATATTATTTAGAAGAACATCTGGGTTGGTCTGGGATTGCCGTGGATGCCTTGGCAGAGTTTGCGCTTGGATACATCGAAAATAGGTCAAGGACCCGTTTTTTCAATTTCATTGTGACAGATCACTCAGGCACTATAGAACCGTTTTATCGCCAAAAAGAAATAAAGCTTAAACCGACTTCTTCAACGAGCGAGGAATTTATCAAGGGCGCCAGTGAAAGAAAAAATGTTAAGCCGGACTATCAAGTTATCTATGTGCCCACCATTACCTTAACCGAGCTCCTGGATGCCAATAGGGTTTCCAAGATAGATTTCCTCTCATTAGACATTGAAATGGGTGAATTAAAGGCCCTGAAGGGATTCGATATAGAACGGTTCAAGCCAAAGCTTGTTTGTGTTGAAGTATTGAATAAAGAACAGAAAAGGAAAGTCCTTGCTTATTTTCAAGAGCACGGTTATGAACTGATTGACGAATATTTAGATAACGATTCCTTCAATTGGTACTTCCAGCCAAAAAAGAAGTAGGGAAGATGGCCCAATTCTAAATAACCCCTATGAGTTTTCTTGACCGTTTCCGGATAACCCGCCAAAAATCACTTCCCGCCTTCCGCCTTTGACTCTATAATAACTTCTGATCCTGTGACCTTGTGACTTGTGTATCTGGTTGAGGTTTTTGGGCCTCGAAAAGATAATAGGTAATGTCTTTATGACCGATCAACTGGGAAGATTTTCGAAAAACATTGTTTTATCAGCCTGAGTCTCTTTCTTGAAGTTAAATAGGGGACGGTTCTAAATAGGGGACGGTTCTAATTTTGTGTTCCCCGGGGAGAAACCGAAACGGGACTAGGTACCGCGCGGCTCACCTTTAAAATCTTATCATAGGCCCTAGCCGATAATCCCAATTCCACCATAGCTATCCCAAGCAATTCTTTGGCTTCATTGTTTAATAGGTAATATTTTTTAATCAGTTTTGTGTTCATTTGTGCATTGTAAAATATCCCTTCTGGTTTAGATCTTTCCCTTTGTATCGAGCGCGCTTTTTCCACCCTCGACTTAATCACTGCAGAAGCTTCAGCGTCTTTGGTATCGGTCAGCTCCCTGTATTTAATCGTCGGGATCTCTAGATGGATATCGATCCTATCTAGCAATGCCCCTGAGATTTTACCCATATACTGCTGTATTTTGGTAGTGTTGCAGCGGCAGGCCTTATGAGGATCACTGAATAGCCACACGGACAGGGGTTTATGCCTTTGCGTATATTGTGAAAATCAATTGTTTTTTCCCAAAAAATGCTATAATTAATTAGCTACGCCCTTTTAAGAAATAGCTAAGCTTTTGCAAAAATGGTTTTGATTTATGCCGCACGCAAAGAATATGCCCAAGAGGAGTAATTTTAATAAAATATACTTTCTGTATTTATTATTTCTTATCATAGGTGCTTTGCTTGTGGCCGAATTCTTAATTTACCCATTGAAATTAAAGGTTCAACGGGATTATTTTCTCATGGGTTTTTTTGCTAATACGCAAAAGATATACGGTACACCAATAAACAATATGGGATTTACTGGCGATGTTCTCAAGACCAATAAGCATCCCTTGACAATCCGCATACTTACCCTGGGTGGATCTGCATTTTTTAATAGGCGCATGACCGAAAGATTAAAAGAGAGATTGCAAAGTGCTACCTCCCAGCCTATCGAAATATTAGGAGCGGCGTTAAGGACGCATACTAGTTGGAGTAGCATTTATAAGTATAAATTATTATCCCGTTACAAGTTTGACTATGTATTGATATACGAAGGCATAAATGATCTTTGGGCTAATCGAGTAGCGAGCAAAGATTTTAAGGATGATTATTCTCAGCTTTCCCCCTGGTACAAGCGTAGTTTTTTTCTTTCACATAGCATGATTTATCGCAGTCATTATAATAAACATTTATATAGAAAGCCGAAAGCGATAACAAGTAGCCCTGGTTATCAAAGTATCAGAATCCTTAAAATGAATTTAGAAAATCTTATTGATTTGGTTCGAAAAGACGGCGGAGTACCAATTTTAATGACCTTTGTCTGGAACATACCCAGCAACTATAATTTTGAAGACTTCGTATCTAATAATGTTGGGTATTACAACCCTGATAATTATAATAAATGTCCTGTTGAACTCTGGGGATCTCCAGAGTATGTAAGAGTAGGGCTCATGCGAATCAATGATATGATTAAGGAGGTGGCTTGCAATAAAAATGTTTTACTCATTGATCAAGATAATATGATGTCTCAAGATATTAGCCTATTAGGAGATGTATGCCATTTTAATGATAGGGGG
>Ga0315287_10001188_pt1 | contig 23733 bp, 15 predicted proteins | sample YL17G11_0_MG_FD_205037 | JGI IMG/M metagenome (GOLD analysis project Ga0315287, IMG submission 205037) | Sediment microbial communities from Yellowstone Lake, YNP, Wyoming, USA - YL17G11_0 | ecosystem: Environmental > Aquatic > Freshwater > Lake > Sediment | place: USA: Wyoming | collected... | reverse complement strand
TCAAGGGATCAAGACCCCCATCCCTTCAATGGCGGATTGCTTCCACTTCTCTCCTGACGCTATCGCTGACGAGGCCGCCCAGGTAGCGGGCCTGGGCATCCCGGCTGTTCTGTTGTTTGGCCTGCCTGATCAAAAGGACCCAAGCGGCTCGCTGGCTTGGTCCGAACAGGGCCCTGTGCAGCAGGCGATCGGCCGGATCAAGAAGACGGCGCCCAACTTGGTGGTCATCACCGACGTGTGTATGTGTGAGTACACGGATCACGGTCACTGCGGCCTGGTCAGGGATGGCAGGGTCGACAATGACGCCACCTGTGAGTTGCTCGCCAAGGTCGCCCTATCCCATGCGCAGGCCGGCGCGGACATGGTTGCGCCGTCGGACATGATGGATGGTCGCGTGTCGTTCATACGCCAGGCCCTGGATCACAACGGCTTTCAGGACATAGGCCTCATGTCCTATGCGGCCAAGTTCGCCTCTGCCTTCTATGGGCCGTTTCGGGACGCTGCTGAGTCGGCCCCGGCGTTCGGAGACCGCAAGACCTATCAGATGGACCCGGCCAATTCCGATCAGGCCTTGGCCGAGATCGCACTCGATATCGAAGAAGGGGCGGACATCGTCATGGTCAAGCCGGCCCTGTGTTTCTTGGACGTCATCTATCGAGCCAGGCAAAGGTTCGACTGCCCCATTGCCGCCTACAACGTCAGCGGCGAGTACATGATGGTCCACGCCGCGGCCCAGGCCGGCCTGCTCGACCGTAAGGCGGCCATGCTGGAGATGCTCACCGGCATCAAACGCTCGGGCGCCGACATCCTCATTACCTACTTTGCTAAGGACCTGGCCAAGTCCATTACTCTCTAGAATAATATCACCATCGCCGTGGAGAGGCGTGGGAGGGTACGATGCCTCAAGACGCGGGCACACACCGGCCTTTGGCCCACTGACGCAGGGCCTGGACTCTCTCGGCCAAGGTGACCGACAACGGCGGCGACGACCTGAGGACCGCCACGATCCGATCCGTGTCCAGCTCGGCCTTGTCCGCAAAGGCACTATATAGGCCTGCAACAATGGATTGCTCGATCTCCGCGCCGCTGTAACCCTCGGAGGCCTGGGCCAATTCCTCCAGCTTGAACTTATCCGGCCGGCGGCAACGCTTTTTCAGGTGGATCGTAAAGATCTCCCTCCTTACCTCCGGGGTGGGCAGGTCCACAAAAAAGATCTCATCGAACCGGCCCTTGCGGAGGAGCTCTGGCGGCAAGGCCTCGATGTCATTGGCGGTCGCCACCACAAATACCGGCGCAGTGTGTTCCTGCAGCCAGGTCAGGAGCGTCCCAAACATCCGCTGCGACAGGCCCCCATCAACGTTGTGACTGGCCGCCGAGGCAAAGGCCTTCTCGATCTCGTCGATCCACAGCACCACTGGGGCCATGGCCTCGGTCTGACGCAGGGCCTCCCGCAAATTGCCCTCGGATTGGCCGATGTAACTGGCGTACAGATTCCCCGGGTCCATGTGGAGCAGCGGCTGTTGCCAGGCCGTGGCAATGGCCTTGGCGCACAGGCTCTTGCCCGCCCCTTGCACCCCCAACATCAAGACTCCCTTGGGCGGCTCCAATCCAAAGGCCATGGCCTGGGCGCCGGCTATGTCTTTGCGCTCCTCGAGCCACTTCTTGAGGTTTTGCATGCCCCCGATCTCGTCCAAGGACAGCGGCGTCTGGATGTATTCCAGCAGGCCCCCTCGCTGGATCATCCGGCGTTTGCTGGCCAGGATCACGTTGATGTCGTCGTCCTTGAAGCTCTGGTCCTCCATGACCGTGTCTCGGATGATCCGGGCGGCCTGGCGACGGGTCAGGCCCCTCAGGTTGCGGACGATCGCATCAAAGCCCCTGCGGCTGATGCCGACGTCGATCGGTCTCTTGCGGTGGATGGTCTGGATGGTTGCGCGGACGATCTGGCTCAATTCCTTTTCATCCGGATAGGACAATTCAAAGGGCGTGGCGTGGGACTTGATCACGTCCGGGAGCGTGTCGGTACCATCCACCAGGATGATCGTCAGGCCAGTCTTGTCAAAGGTGTTGATCATGTCTCGCAGCATACGCAGGGGTTTGCCCCCCCGCCGCAGGTGCTCAGCCAGGTCCAGCATCACGCAGATCGTGCCGGGCTTGGCCTTGGCGAGGTTCTCCAGCCCTGCGGCCGGATCTTCGGTATCGGAGATAGATGGACTGGCTTCAAGCAAGCCGTCGCGCACCCCGCCAGCCACCGACCAGATCCACAGGTCCCTCCGCAGATTCATCGCCGCCTGGCCGACCACCTCAATGGCGTACCGTTCTTCGTGCGTGATTATCGAGATGCACGCATGGCCGCGTTGAAGAACCTGCTCGAATAGCTCGAAATCGGTCATCGGTCGAGAATCCAGAATTCAGGAGTCGGAATCCCGAAGGAAAAGCGGCAGCTCCCTTCTAGATGTCCAGGTACTGGACCTCAAGGGCGTGCTCGCGGATGAAGTCGCGGCGCTGCTCCACGTCGTCGCCCATCAGTATGCTAAAGAGCCGGTCCGCCTCGCCCGCGTCATCCAGGCGGACGTTGAGCAAGGTTCGCGTTGCCGGATTCATCGTGGTCTCCCAGAGCTGCTCGGCGTTCATCTCGCCCAGGCCCTTGAATCGCTTTATCTCCACGCCCTTGCCTCCGTTCTGGCGTACAGCAGGGCAAATATCCCCTAGGCAGGCCAGTTCGTAGGTCTCCTCACCGCTCGTCATCTGGAACTTGGTGGGCAGGGCCTCGCCGCTGACGGCACGTTCGGTCTTGAGCAGGAAGTCAGGCAAGTCTAATTGGTAGTCCCGTCTGAGGAGTTCATTGATCTGGTTGATTCGAACAACCTCGTGGAGCTCCTCGGCCGTCACGACCAACTGCTGCTCGGAGGAGCCGACCTTTGGTTGTCCGTTTTTCTGCTCGCCCAATTCGTCCAACCGCTTTTCGTAGGAGGCGGCATCGTGGTAGACCTCCTCGCGGCCTTCGATGCGGATCATGTACGGCGGCAGGGCCTTGCCGTCATAGTACTTCTCCACGAACTCCAAGAAGTGGATGCCGCGTCGCACAAGCACGCCGACGATCCGCTCGATGTCCGCCAGATGCTTGATAAGGACCTCCATCTCCTTGCCGCTGATCGAGCGGCCCTTGGGCTCGCCGGTTCCTTTGCCGGCCTGCTTCTTGGCTGAATCCGAGTCCGGGCCGACTTCACGGACCACAAGCGAGGTCCCTTTGAGGCCCCAAACGGTCATCCGCTTTTTCATCTCGGTCTCGGTCAGCACGTACTCCGAGGTCTTCTGTCCCTTGACCCTGACCTCATACAACGGCGGCTGGGCCACGTAGATCTTTCGACTTTCTATTAACTGCGGCATCTGCCTGAAGAAAAACGTAAGCAGCAGCGTCCGGATGTGGGCCCCGTCCACGTCCGCATCGGTCATGAGAATAACCTTGCCATAGCGGCACTTCTCCAGATCGAACTCATCGGTCCCAATCCCGGTGCCCAGGGCGGAGATCAGGGTCCGAATCTCCTCGTGGGCGAGCATCTTCTCCAACCGGGCCTTCTCGACGTTGAGGATCTTGCCTCTGAGAGGCAGGATCGCCTGGATCTCTCGGTCGCGGCCCGCCTTGGCCGACCCCCCGGCGGAATCCCCCTCCACGATGAAGACCTCGGTGGAGGCCTTTTCCCTACTGGAGCAGTCCCAAAGCTTACCCGGCAGGTTCGCGCTGCCGAGCGCCCCTTTTCGGCGGGTCAGCTCCCTGGCCTTGCGCGCCGCCTCCCGCGCAGCCGCGGCCTGGATGGCCTTGTTCAAGATCCGTTTGGATTCGGTGGGGTGCTCTTCCAGGTAGTGACCCAGTTGCTCGTTGACCACGGTCTCCACAAAGCTTCCGACCTCTGGATTGCTCAGGCGGACCTTGGTCTGGGCCTCAAAGTGCGGTTCAGGCAGGCGCACGGCCACCACGGCGGTCAGGCCCTCGCGGAAGTCTTCGCCCGTGGCGGCCTGGCCCTCCTTGAGCAGGTTGTTGGTCTTAGCATAGAAATTCATGGTCCGCGTCAGGGCCGTGCGGAAACCCGACAAGTGGGTGCCTCCGTCAACGTTGAGGATATTGTTGGCAAAGACCAGGACATTTTCGGTGTAGCCGTCGTTGTATTGCATGGCCACTTCGCAACTAATCCTGGACTGCGGGTCATTCTTGGCCAGGTAGACCACATCGCTGTGCAGGCAATTCTTGCCTTCGTTGAGGTGCTTTATAAAGGCCTTGAGGCCCTCGTCGAACTTGAAGACCTCCTTCTTCTTGACCCGGTCGTCCTGGAACGTGATCTGAAGACCGGGATTTAGGTAGGCCAGTTCCCGGATCCGTTTGGCTAGTGTGTCATACTGGAACTCGATGTCCCCAAAGAGGTCCTCTTCGGGTTTGAAGGTGACCTTGGTTCCTCGCTTGGTGGTGGCGCCGATCTCCCTGACTGGCCCGGTCCGCTTGCCGTGGTTGCACTCAAAGTGGTGGTGCTTGCCGTCACGGTACACCTCTACCTCAAGCCATTCGCTCAGGGCGTTGACGACGCTGACACCCACGCCGTGCAGACCGCCGGAGACCTTATAGCTGTCCTGGTCGAACTTGCCCCCGGCGTGCAACGTGCACAACACGACCTCCAGGGCGGAGACCTTGGCCTCCTTATGGATGTCCACCGGGATGCCGCGTCCGTTGTCTTCGACCGCGCAACTGCCGTCTGCCTGAATCCGGACCAGGATGGCGTCGCACGCTCCGGCCATGGCCTCGTCAATGGCATTATCCACAACCTCATAGACCAGGTGGTGTAGACCGTTGATCCCGCGATCGCCGATATACATATCCGGCCGCTTTCGGACAGCGTCCAATCCCCCTAAGATCTTAATACTACTTGCATCGTATCTCTGCTGAGCCTCCATACATTCCTCAATCCTAACCCGGCAAAGCCGGAACCATATTCACCGTCACCTTGATCTTCCTCAACCCCAGCCTGGGGCATCGCTGTTGGATATGCTTTACCACGTCCGGGCTGCACATCCGCAGTTCATACGCATACACCGGGGAGTCTACCGACACATCCAATTGCCCGGCGTGCATCCCCATGATTCGGCAGTGGGCTGCCACGTGGGAGGGCACGACCTCGGCCCATAGGTCCTCAATAAGGAGGGTCTTCTTCTGGGACGCGATCAGTGGGGCGAGTACCCGACCAAGGACGTCCCCCAGCCGGCAAGTGGTGTCATAGGGCTTCTTAAGTAAGGACCGTCGGCCTACCGCCACGGCTGACACGAACCCCGAGAGTCCATCCACGTTCTTGATCTCCTCCTTGGCCAACATCCGCTCACGCGAGGTTGATCGGCATCAGGACGTACAGAAAGTCCGGGCCGCTCTTGATCAGGCCAGGCCGATCCGACTGGCCCAACTCGAGCTCAAACTCAGACGCCTGGATCACCCGTAGTGCCTCGGCCAGAAACTGTGGGTTGAACCCCATTGAAATCGGTTCCCCGCTGTAGCTGGCTGCCATGCTGATCTCTGCTGCCCCCGTCTCGGGGGCCTTACCTGAGAATACCAGGTTATCGCGACTGATGCTGATCTTGATGCCCTTCGATTCCTCGCTGGCAAGCAGGGATGCCCGGCGCACGGCACTTAAAACCGTGCCTGTATTCAAAGTGAGTTTCTTATCATAGTCGCCAGGTATAATCTCCTCATACTTGGGGAAGCTCCCCTCCACTAGGTTAGAGGTAAGCACCACATTGGAGCAACGGAAGACTACCTGATTGCCAACCAGTTTGACGGATAACACGTCTCTATCGTTCAGACCGATCCTCTCGAGCAGTCCCATGGTCTTGGCCGGCACTATGATTCTCTGCTTGGCGACTTCAGGGTCGACTGTGCCCGTCAGGTTCACACGACTCCTGGCCAGGCGCCGACCATCTGTAGCTACCAGCGAGAGCTTCTTCCCTTTAATCTCCCACAAAACGCCGTTGATTGCATAGTGGCTGCTCTCCTTGGCCGCGGCAAACAATACATGCCGAGTGGCATCCTGCAAATCCTCCAGATCCATCGCCAGATCGCCCGGCCCGTCAAACCCTATCATGGTGGGGTAGTCTTTGGGATCTTGGTTGTAGATCGTGAACCTGCTGTCGCTACCGGTAATCTGGCAGGTACCATCAGACAATTCCAGGGTCAGCACCGCGTCACTGCTTTCTCGCACAATGGCCGCAAAGCGATCGGCATCAAGTACGGTGTCGCCTTCTGATTCCATCTTCACTTCTGACACCTGGATAGTCAGACCCACCTCGAGGTCTGTTGCACATAGGTTAACAGCGGCCGCGGATACAGTTAAGCGAACACAGCGTAGTATTGGCCGGGGGGTACGACTAGGGATAACTGAAGTGATCATCCCCAGGGCTTCAGCCAAGGCAATACGGTTAAAATGTGCTTTCATAAAGCTGACCTCAAAAAAAGAGAGGCAATGGACTGCTACCTATAATCAGGTGGTAGTTTACATAGGCAGAAGCAATCTTTCCAGCCCAAATTTCAGTGATAGGCCTCGTCTATAGTGACTATATGCGCAACTATACATAAGGTTAAGATGAACTTAGTATATATCTATATCTGTCGTATAGGGGGTCGCTATTGTTATATCGGAACTGCCCTATCTTCCAATGTGTTGCTTTTACTATAGTTACCTTACATCTGAAGTTCAACAGCATAGTGCATAACCTGTTTTTTCTCAATCTACATAGTGTTGCTTAGCTATGTTAGATAAATGACTACGTTTACATAGGCTGTCTCTTGACTAATAGATAATATTAATACAGTATATATATCAACAAAAAAAACAGGACAGGTGATTATGTCATTGCAGGTAGATTTACATCTTGTAAAACCGTTTAGTCTATCTGGCCATGAAGCAGTGCTGAGTATTTATTACACCGCTTCGTGTCTTAAGAAGCGAGTCGATCAGATGTTAGACGCTGTGGGATTAACAGATGTGCAGTTTAATCTCATGATGTTACTGAAGTACCAGTCCTCTGGAGATCAAGGACTGGGCCAAACCCAACTTAGCGAAATGATGCTAGTCAATCGAGCTAATATAACAACACTTGTCGATCGAATGGTAAAGGCCGGATTTGTAAGACGCCGTGGCAGTGCGGTGGATAGGCGGTGTAATGTGATTGAATTGTCAGAGCATGGCATCCGCCTCTTGGAGCAGATAGAGCCGTTGTATGCTAGTGAGGTCATGAGGATTATGGCCGTCCTTGATAAGACTGCCCAGCTAAACCTAATAGAGGCCCTTGAGTGTGTTCGGAAGAATATCTCGCCGCGACCCACAGGAAAGGATGGTGGCTGTGCATTTGGATAACGGTATAGACGCAACCTCTAAGGACACAATCAAAACAGATAGGCACAGACTGCCTTTATATGTAGGAATCGATGTAGGCAGCAGTTTTGTCCATGGTGTGGTCGTGGATTGCCAAGGCGATATTGTGTGCAGTCTGCGGCCAATCATGCATTTTGCCAATCCCCTGGGAGCTGTGGCTGAGGCATGGCACGATATCATCAATCAGGTAGACGAAGTAAAAATAGTGAGTACCGCCTTTACAGGCAGTGGCGCCAAGGCCTTTCCGCTGGCAATGCCGGACGTCGTGTACCTATACGACAGTGTGGCCATTCCCAAGGGAGCGGCGAGGATTGATCCCTCGGTACGGTTCGTGTTCCACATTGGCGCCAAAGATCCTTACTTCTTTGAACTGGCCCATGTCAAGGGACGCCAAGTCATCCAGGAATGGCGTACTGGCACCAAGTGTGGCGGGGGCTCCGGTACGTTGATTGAGAAGCAATGCCGCAGGCTCTTCCAGGCAGAGGTACCAGTCCCTGAAATGCGCGACCTGGCCAAGCCACTTGGCGCGGCTGAGGCTGAGGCGGTTCGCATCCACAATCGCGCCCAAGTACAAGCAAGGCTTGAGGAGATGTTCCGCCGCGCACAGTCCGAAGCGGCCCAGTCAAGAGAACCCAGCGAGTTCCTCGCACGCTGCGGCGTGGTCATCCAGTCGGACCTGATCCATAAACAGAATGAGGGCGCCAAGCGAGTGGACAATCTGGCGGGTCTCTTTCTTACTATAGCCCGGAACTACAAGATCGATGTGCTCGGTTCCAGGGCATTCTCTGAGTCAGATGCAAACGGCTGCGCCGTGGCTACCGGTGGAGTGATGGCCAATGATCTGATCAAGGACCATCTGGCCGAGCTTCTGGGTATTGGCATTCGACGGCCCGAGCAATTCAACCACGTCGCGGCCATCGGGGCTGCGCTGAAGGCGATCGAAGAAGACAATAGGTTTGTGTTCAATGTGGCCCAGCTTGAGGCGGTTGCTGAGCACAGTAAAAGCAGGCGCTCGTTTGCGATGCCGTTGGCTGCTTCGTGGTCCCAAGTCCACGAGCAGGCGCCGCCCCTCAAGGAGGAGATTGGCTGTGGTACGCCGGTTGTCATTGGGATTGACGGGGGCAGCACAACTACCAAAGGGGCCCTGGTGGAGGTGGCCACAGGCAGATTGCTCGACAAGCTCTACATCAAGACCTACGGCAACCCCGAGGGCTCGTTGAAACAGGTCATCCGGTATCTCGGCCGGCACAAAGACAAGGTCCTTGTGTGCGGCGTGGGCGCGACCGGATCGGCCCGGAAGCTCTACGAGAAGATCCTGATTAGCAAGAGACGCGCCGACGACCTGGCCCGGCAAGGTATCGAGAGCGTGGATCGGATAACCGACGAGATCACCTGTCACGCCATGGGCGTCAAGCACGTCAATCCAGGCACGGACACGATCTTCGAGATCGGCGGCCAGGACATGAAGTTCACACGTTTTGCGCAAGACGGCACGGTCAAAGAGGCCAAGATGAACTATAGCTGCCAGGCCGGGTCCGGCCAGACCCTGGAGAACATGGCGGAGGTCATCAACCTCCAGGTGGAGAGCACCCTGCAGGAGGCGGCCCTTCGAGCCCCGCGAGTGCCGATTATTGACTCCACCTGTGGCGTGTTTATGGAGATGGACGAGAACCGGCTGATCGCCGAGGGCTTCAGCAACGACGAGATTGCAGCGGCCATTGTGCGAGGGACGGCGGCCAGCTATTACTACAAGTTCGTGGGCGGCGCCCAGCACGTCGGACATATCTGTTCCGCCCAGGGCGGCCCTCCTCTGGGCAAGGCCTTCCTTGCAGCCCTTGCTCAGGTGGCCGAAAGGCCCATCGAGGCCTATCCCCACAGGGAGATGTTCGGCGCGTGGGGTCAGGCCCTGGACATCATTGAGACCATCCGGCGTATCGAGAGAGAGGGCCGCAATTACGGCACGGCCTTTCGCGGATGGGATCTGGTGGACAGGACCTTTGAGAAACGTAAGGTGGCCTGTCGCTTATTATTTGTCGACAAGACCTGCCGGTTGCGGGACTGCCAATTGGAGGTCTTCTCGATCGAGGAGGACCAGGTTATAACCGGAGGCTTCTGCCCGCGAGGCAACTCCGAGGCGGCAAGGAAGCCAAAGATTAACTACGTGGACCGGTTCCACGCGACATTTGAGAAGCACTTCAAGGCACAGGGTGCGCTCTTGGACGAGCTTTCCGAAGACTTCATCCGCCAACACGGCCGTCTCAAGACCATTGGGGTCAAGCGGAGCACCGCCACCTTGGGTGAAAAGGGGATCTGGTCGGCAGCCTTGCTGCATCAATTGGGATTCTTCCCGGTCCTCTCGCAGCGGAGCAACGGGGACATCGCCAAGATCGGCGTAGACAACTCCCGTACGGAGTTTTGCATCGCCCGCAAGCTGGCCACGGGCCACGCAGCGGTGTTGAAGCAACACCCCTTGGTCGAGTATTTGTTCAACCCCAGTTTTATCGAGCACCGCCAGGCTCAGCGGCCGGACCTGAAGTACTGCATCTATACCGAGTCGGAGGGCTATGTCCTCAACGACGTCTTGTCTTTGGACAAGGCCAGGCAGCTAAATCCCATCCTGCATTTCGGTGACCTGCCGCTGTTGATCGAGCAACTCCGAGTGGAATTGGCCAGGGTAGGCCTGACCGTCGGCGCCAGAAAGATCCAAGAGGCGATCCGGTGCGCAGACCAGGCGGAGACAGACTTCAAGAAAGACCTCTACGCCGAAGGGGACCGGTTCCTGCTACGAGTCGAGAAGGATGACGTCAAGGCCTACGTAGGTCTGGGCCGAGATTATGTGGTGCTAGATCCAGAGGCCAGCTCCAACTCCGGTGCGATGTTCTCGCAGGTCCGAGGCCTGGACTACATCCCGCAGATCTTCCTGGAACACCGATTCATGGATATCCCGTTGCAGGGGATCGTGGAGAATGAGTTCTGGGTGGAGAGCGTCAAGATCCTCAAGGCGAATCTCTTTGTCGCGGGCCATCCCAACCTGTTCGGGATTCGGATGATGAACTTTGCGTGCGGCCCGGACAGCCTCAAGATCTACCAGGAACGCCAGATCCAAGAGGCGGCCAACAAGCCGCTGCTGGTGCTGTTGACCGATGCTCAGACCAACAACGCCCCCTTTGTCACGCGGACCGAGGCCCACGAACGGGTCGTCGGTCAGGTCCACACCAGGACGTTCCAGATGCCGGACAGCCGGAAGGCCGATAGTAACAACCAGGACGAGCGGATCTGGCTGATCCCCTTCATGGGAAACGCCAGTCACATCGGAGCTGCGGGTCTGCGGCATTTCGGCGTTCAAAGCCAAGTGCTTCCGACCAACACCCAGCGCGGCTATGAACTGGCTCGCAAGCACATCTGGACCGAGGTCTGCCATCCGCTTAAGGGCGTGGTCGGCGACGCCTTGGGATTTCTGAGAGACCAGATCGATCGCCAAGGCATGGATGCAGTAAGCCAAAAGTACCTGGTCATGCTGCCTACCACCAGCGGTCCCTGCCGGTTCGGCAAGTATACTGAGATCGTACGTCAGTTTCTGGATCAGGAGGGCCTGCAGGACGTGCCCGTGCTCGGGCCTTCCTCGGAGACCGATTATGTGGATGTTCCGTTCCCGTCTCGGATCGGCTTTGCCGAGAAGATCCGGTTCCAGCAGGTGCTGTTTAAGGGTATCCAGGCTGCGGATCTGTTGGAGGATACGTTCCTCAGGTTTCGGCCGTATGCCGTGGACAAAGAGGCGATGGGGCGCCTCAAACAGCAGCGCCTCGATGACTTGGTCAAGGTAGTGGAGCGTGGGGCGGCGATGTCGGACCTTACCCGGTGGGGCCGTCAGACCGTGGAGCAGTTTAAGTCCTGTCCGTGCATGGACGGCGAGCGGTTACCGCTGGTCTTATATATCGGTGAGATCTACATGCGACAGCACGATCCGTACACAGAGTACGTGATAGATAGACTGGAAGAGGCGGGTTTGGAGCTGGTCCGGGACCCGGTCACCGAGTGGCTGGATTACGTTAACAAGATGGTCACCCATAATGCCCGACGTGACGTGCGTCTGGGATGGAAGTACGGGGACTGGGGCAGGGTCATGACGAACACGGGCAAACTCGGCAAGTCACTGCTCAAGGGCTGGTACATGTCGCACGCCGAGGAGAAGATCAGCGAGCCGTTCCAGGCCGTACTCGAGGGCAGGCACGGGCTGCCCAAGCCTATGGAAATGATCCAGACCCTGGAGGATCGGCATGAGTGCCACCGCAGTATTGAAGGCGAGTCTCCGCTGAGTACGGGGATCGCCTACCATTTCATGCACGGCCAGATGGCTCCGGGGACCGATTGCGTGATCGCCGGGATCTTCCATGTGGGGCCCTTCACCTGTATGCAGGAGAGCGTGGCAACCGCCAAGATCGAGGCGATGGTGAAGGAGTTCCGTAAGCAGCAGGCCGATCTGGTGCTGCCTATTATCCACGCATTCTTTGGTGATTCACCAAATCCGAATCTGGACTCCGAGATAGCGGTCTTCAAGGAGCAGTGCTACCAGAAGCGAGACCTGCTGCGCTGTGTGGTTTGACCTGGACCTCAAGCACGGAGTTGTACTCCCCGTACGGGTTGATCTCGGTCCTTTCGTTGTAGGGGTCCTGCTGCCACTGACCGTCGACTACATAACGGTAGCGGTAGTGGCCCTCCGGCAGCGCGATCTTGGCCTGCCAGACGCCGCTCTCGTCGACCCGCTCCATAGGGTTGAGCTGGGGCTGCCAGTTGTTGAAGTCGCCGGCGATCTGGACGGCCTTGGCGCGCGGATACAGCGTAACGAACATCACCGCATCGCGGGTCCTGCGGATGCCGTAATAGGACGCGAGCTTGGCGTCCGTTTCCGCGGGTTTGGGCTCCGACTTGGGTGGCTCTTGAGCGATAGTCCGGATCTCAGGCTGGACAGTGGGCTTGGTTTCAGTCCTGACGGTTGGCCTCTGACGTTCGGGCGTCTGGTTCTCCTTGGTCGCAGCCAGGAGCTCGTTGGCCGTACTGCTGATGGCCTCCAACTGGTCCGCCATGGAATTGATTATCTGCCTGCGCTCCTGGGCCGGTTCGATCCCAACGATCTCCTGTGCCAAGCGTTGAAAGTCCTGCTGGCCTTTGCTGGCCGGGTCATACTCATTGATGGGCTGGCCGAAGCTGGCGGCTTCCTTGATCTTGGTATTGAAATTGACCACAGTCTTGAGCATGCGATCGGCAAAGTGCGTCCGCAACTCCGCCAAGATCTCGCGGGCCATCTTGGTTCGGATGTCATACATACTGGCCAGGACTTTGACGCTGACCTGCTGTTTGCACTGTTTGCACAGGATGCTCAGGGTCTCCAGTTGTTTGCTGAGCCCATGCAGGGCAAAGTAACCGGTCTCGACCGGAACGAGCACATCCGTGGCGGCCCTCAAGGCGTTGAAGGTCAGCAGCCCCACGGCCGGAGGGCAGTCTACCACTACAAAGTCGTACCCGTCATCGACCTCGTCCAGGACTCGCCGGAGGCACATCTCGCGTTCGGGTACGCTGGCCATCTGTGGTTCGAAGGCCGAAAGATCAATGCTAGCAGGGGCCAACTCCAAAAGGTCGCTGATCTGCCAGAGGATCTCGGCAAGCCGGATGGGTTCGTTGCGGCTCTGGCTGATCAAGACATCATAGATGCTTTGCTCGATCTGCTCTTCAGGCACGGCCAGACCGACCGCACAGTGCGATTGGGGGTCCATATCCACCAACAGGACCTTCTTTCCTATCTGTGCCAAGGCACTGGCAAGGTTGATGGATACGGTCGTCTTGCCGCAGCCACCTTTCTGGTTGACCACTGCTATTGTTCTCATTCCCTTGATCTCCAGCCAATGGTTTGCCCGTACAGCCCAGCCTGTAGACGATCCCCGAAGGTCGGGGAGCTCGAAAAATCCCTTTTTCAATGTTACCAAACAGACTGATTATTATAATACTTCGGATTGCGAAGGGAAGTAACTTTATGCTTTTATGGGACGCCTCAAGAAAAAAGCTTTATTAGCACAGAAATGGATTCCTAACTGACTTGTCAGTACTGGAAAAGCGATGGTTGTTATCCGACTGCAAATAGTGTAGACTCCTGCTGTCGCTAGTCAATCCAGCGCGCTGCTACAGGGACTGTCGATGTCGCGAAACGGACTTCAACTGGATACTCAGGGCATCCCGGCACAGATAAAAGCCCCCTTGGTTGACTTTGCGCAGCGAATCCATGCCTTATTTAGGGACAACCTCCAGAGCATCACCGTGGTAGGCAGTTGTCTGACCGGGGACTTTCGGTCCGGCGTCAGCGATATCAATACGATCCTGATGGTGCAGGAGCACCATCCTGGCGTGCTGATCGGGCTGGCGGGCCTGGTCAAGGCCCTTCGCAAGGATAGGTTTTCTCCGCCGTGGATCATGACCAGCGACTATGTGGACCGGTCTCGAAAGGTCTTCGGCATTGAGTGGCTGGATTTCCAATTGCTTCATCAGACTATCCTGGGTCCAGATTTTTTGGCAGGCCTGACCTTTCAAAAGTCTGATGTGCATCTGCAATGTGAGAGGGAATTGAAGGCCAGCTTGGTTAGGCTGCGCCAAGGTTTTGTGGCAGCCGCAGGCGACAAGGCCCTGGTCCGTGACATCCTGATCGCCACTGCAAAGGCCATGGTGCCTGTGCTGAGGGCGATGCTCTGGCTGGTGGACCTGGACCGCACCGTAGCCAGGGAAACCACATGCCAACAGGCCTGGGAGGCCTTTGGCATCGATGTACAAGGCCTTGCGTCCGTATGGACGTGGCACTGCCAGGGCCGAAGGCCCTCAGGACAGGACCTCCAGGAGGCCTTTGACTCGGTATATGCCATGGTGGATCAACTGGCTTACTTCGTGGATGACCTGGAGGTTTGATGATGGTTTCGACGGGCCTATGGGAGGCGTGGTTGCCAGGGCTGCTCTGCACAGGTTGGATACCCGCCCCTAACCAATCCTGGATTGGGTGGGGCAGCCTGTTCCTAGTCGTGCTGCTTGTGGCGGTCCTTGGCACATGCCTCAGCCGACACGTAATACGGTTGCTCAGAGATGGGTTTGGCCCCTGGGGGCGTGGAGAATCCTCCGGCTTTGGCAGCACGGGTTCCCGTGGTGGTGGGTGTTTTGGGGGTTGGTTTGGGGCATTTGGAGCAGGATTTGGCAGATGGGGCAAGTTGGGCAAGAGCGGCCCTCCTTAGCCCGGCGCCAGGTCCTAATGGATCGTACGTCGCCATAACTTTTTTTCAATAATACCCTGTTCTGGAGAAATTACAATCTATGAAGAACCCCTTGATCTCGATCGGCGAGTCGATCCACGCCTCGATCCCGCGTGTAGCAGCAGTGATGAGGCAACTGGATGATCTCGGGGATTCGGCCTATACGCAGCCAAGCGAGGCCTTACACCAGGTTCAGGCCCTTGTCGAATCCCAGGCAGACGACGGGGCGGACTACATCGCCGTCAACGTGGACGCCTTTGGCGAAGACGACCCAGCGAAGGCCCTGCGCATGATGCAACAGTATGTCCAGTTGGTCCGGCAATGGGGCAAGGGCCTGCCCGTATGCATCGACAGCAGCAACGACGATACCCTGATCGCTGGACTGAAGACATGGTACGACACCGGCCAACCAGTCAGGCCGCCGCTGATCAATTCCATCAAGACCTACACCCTTCACACGATCCTCCCGCTCAAGAAAGACTATGACTTCTCGGTGATTGCGCTACTGGTCGGCGAAGGGGCCCCGACCGGGCCCGGCAGATCGTATTCGGTGGACCAGTTAATGGGCTTGGCCCATACGATTTTTGACGCCGCTGTCGGCCAGAGGGATTTTCAACCGGAACAGATCTTCTTTGATTCCACGGTCTTTCCGTTGGCAATCGACATGCCCATGGAACCGAATGTCCCCGGCTATACCTACCGGGCCTTTGAGACCATCAGAAGGATCAGGGCCGCGCCCAAGTTCAAGGGCGTGCATTGCTCGCTGGGCATAAGCAACAGCGTGCGGGACCTACCGGGCCGCAAGATCGGCGTGTGCCGCGCATACGTAGCCAAGGCCCTGGAGTATGGCCTGGATGCCGGGATCGTCAACGTTAGCCACCACTATGGTAGGGAGGCCCCTGCTCCGGAGCTGATGGAACTGGTGGACGCGTACGCCCAGATGGACGGCTCCCCTGAAAGGATGAACCGTGCGATCGAACTGATGGGCCGGTTTTGCCAGCAGACCCGAAAGGGCGGCTAGCCTATACTAAACTAAGGGCCAGCCGTTGTGACAGCTGGCCCCTACTCTACTTGTCTCTGAACACATCCGTTCTCTTTGTCGCCATCGGACGATGGCTGCCAAACTAGTACCGACGACGGCCACCGCCACCGCCGCCACCCCCACCCCCACCCCCACCGCCACCGCGCCGATCCCCGCCGCCGCCCGGTCGACCGCCGCGACTGCCACCGCCACCGCCACCATACCCACCACCGTGGCCACCGCCCCCACCGCCACGAGAGAATCCAAAGCCGCCCGTGCGTTCCTTGGCCTGGTCGACCTTGAGGGTACGTCCGCCCAAGCTGGACCCCTCCATCTTCTTGATGGCCTCTAGGGCTGCGTGCGTGTCGGGCATCTCGACAAAGCCGAACCCGCGGGATTGGCCCGTGGCCGGGTCTTTGACGAGGTTGACCGAGAGGACCTGCCCGAACGGCTCAAAGGCCGCCTTGAGCTCCTCTTCCGTGGTCTGGAAGGCCAAACCGCCGACATAGATCTTCATGCTGCGTTCCTTTCAAATTGAGGTAGGAAATAAGAATGACGGAAACGGAAGGCTCTAGGACGGGCTGAGCCCACGGTGGGCTCGAAGCCGCGGGCGTTCTGTCGCCCCATCATTCCCATTCTACGGGCAAAAGACTACCATACACTGCCTAATATGGCAAATACAGAATGGAAATTTTCCCAAGGAATCAGATACCCACTCCGGGAGATGGGCCATGTACGGGCCACGGCAGGCAGGCAAGATGCCGCCGGAGAAGTCCCAGCTTGAGCTGGACATCAAGGCAGATCTCTGAGGTCTCTACGGCGGCGAGGCCCTCGGTTTGGATGGTGCAATCCACTCATGGGCGTCAGGGCCGCTGCCGATGATGGGGAACATGGAGATCCGCAACCGCGAGGCACCCATGGGGATCAGCGTGACCTGCTCAACCGGTTCTTCAGACTTGGCCGGGCTCTGCTGGAGCAGACCCACCATGCCCAGGCGGTCCTGCTGCCAGCCTGAGATCTTGTGGGCCTTGGCCTTCAACTGAAGCGGTGCAGTCTCTGGAGTGAAAGGCTGGCCGGGCACAGGATCCGGCTTGCGCACCACCTCGAATGACCTAGCCGGGTCTGGAGGGTCCAAGACCAGACCGTAATTCCAGGCAGACTCAGGGAAGACCTCCCTTTCGGGCCAGTTGGGACTGCGATTACCATACGTGGCCCACCGCTCCTTGATGGCCAGTGAGAAACTCAATGGGCCGTAGTCCACGGATACGGCATCTTTGTTCTTGGCCCACTTGCGCACGGCGACCCGCATGGGCAGGTGCAGGGTAACGGTGTCACCGTCTGCCCATCTGCGCGCCACAACGATGAAGGACAGCGGCCCGGCCTTTGACTCGACCTCCTTGCCATTGATGGTCACCGTCGCGTTCTCGCACCAACGCGGCACGCGGAGGTAGAGCGGAAATTTCACGGCCTTCGGCGCGGCCAGCCTGCACTGGATGGTGTCGCTGAATGGGTAGTCGGTGTCTTCCGTGATCTTGACCTGCGTACCGTCCCCGACCTTGGCAGAGACCTCGCAAGCGGAGTAGAGCGACGCACACAGACCGTTGTCGGGCGTGGCGAGCCAGAGTTCCTCGGCGAAGTAGGGCCAACCGTGCGAGACATTGTGCTGGCAGCAGCGGTAGACCTCGAACGGGCTGTAGGAAAACATCGTGCCGCTGTTCTGCACGGCAGGGGACTTGTTGCCGCGGTCCAATTGAACCTGGTTGGCACACGTCAGGTAGTGTAGGCCCTTGAGGTCGGCCGTCTGTGCGGCAGGGAGGCTGTTGAAGGCGAGCTCCTCGCAACGATCCGCCCAGAGCGGGTTGCCTGTGATCTTAGCCAGCATCTCGAAGCTGTGCATGAACTCGACGATGCCGCAGGTCTCGATGCCGCCGCGCGGGTCGGTGTACCCGGGCCGGGCGTTCTCGTCTGCCACGAAGGTGCCGCCCGGGAACTGGCCGTACATGCCGGTCACCTTCTGGTAGTTGAGCTCGGCGGAGAGGAGGTCCTGCGGGTCTTTGGACTGCACCCAGAAGACGGTGCCTGCTCGGAAACCCTGGGCGATGTTCACGTTGTGCCAGTTGATCACATCGGTATCCCAGCGGGCCATGCCTTCGTGGATCTTCTTCGCGAGGTCGAGTAGCCAAGGCTCGCCGGTGCGATTGTAGAGCCAGTGTGCGCTTTCGATGTTGTCGCCTGCGCGGATCTTTGGCCAGTAGCCCTCTCCAAACGCCGAGACAGGGAGGGCGTTTTCCCACTTCATGTAGCGAGTCATCACCGTGACCGCGCGCGGGTCTAAGGTGAACTCATAGTAGGATTGCAGGACGTTCAGCATGACCATATGCGGCCACAGGTCGGGCTTGCCATTGAGGCTGGTGAGCAAGGCCCTCGGGCCGAACCAGCCGTCTTCGCGCTGGGACGACAGCACCGCCTCGATCCAATGCCTCGCCTCGGCAATGACGGAGTCGTCCCGGAGCACGTAACCCAGGTCTCCGAATCCCTTGAGCCAGTAGGGCATCTCTTCCCAGCCACGCTCGCCCTTGCCCTCTTTGCTGGCCCAGGCGCTGGTCTCGATATTGAGCCAGGGCGAGATCTCCTTGAGCCGACCGGTCATGCCTTCTCTTTCCAGTTCCAGCATGTGGCGGAGCCATCCCTTTGGCGAGATGGAGCCGATGGGCAGCTTCAGGAACGGGCCAGGGGCCAGGGGCTGGCGGTTGGCGATGTAGAAGTCATTCTTTGCGCCAGTGTCGAGTCGGTCCACAACAGAGACCTGACCGAGTCCGATGGATGGCAGCGGCGCCCATGGGCCGTTAGCCTTGGTCCTGTCTCGCATGGCCCATTTTTTCCAGACATCCTTGTCATAGAGCATCTTGATGAAGAGGCCGCCGATCACCGGGCGAGAGTGCATGCGGGCTGCATCGGGCTGGTCGGTAAAGTAGAGGTCGGTCAACCCCACCCGGACGGTCGCCTCGTTGAAGAAGCTGTAGATCGGATTGGTAATCGCCTCGAAGTCTTCCCGGTTATTCGTCAGACAGGCGGTCCAGAAGGCCCAGTCGGTCTTGCTCCAAAAGGCCATTCTCTCGTTGGCTTCGCCTCGGTTGCCAGCTCGCTGCTTGCGGCCGTCCAGCGGTAGGCCGTACTTGTCGATGTTCTTTCGGTAAAAGGTCATTTCCTTCTTGATTGCGTCATCGGGGAATAGGTTTAGACCGAGGATGCGGTCCCAGACCAGGTTGTACTTGGAGCTCCAGGTCCCCGGCCTGTCAAAGGCCAGGCGGAAGTGGTCGCCGTCGTCGGCCTCCTTGACCCAGCGGAGTGCAAACTCCTTGGCCAGCTTGGTGTACTCCTCCGCCTTTGCCTGGTCGCCGCGCATGGCGGTGAGCTTGCCGAACGCGCCTAGGGCACAGATGGCCTTGGCCGAGAGATTCACGTTGTGGGCCAGCTTACCGGCAAAGTCGTCGGTGCAGAGCTGGTTTTCGGGATCAAAGCCCTTACTCTTGAGGTACTCGGCCCACGTGGTCAGGGTCGGCCAGTATGTGGTGGCGAAGTCGGCGTTGCCTTCGACCTGGGCCACGGCTGCGACCATCAACAGCATATTGCCCGTCTCCTCGACCGGCATGCCGCCATCGCTGTTAGCGCCGCCATAGGCCTGGCCGTTGGCCTTTGGCCAGGTGCCGACGTCGTGTGGCGCGTTGGGCCATTTCCATCGCGAGGAGCTGGCATATTCGAGCACGGGGATCAGCATTGCCCTGGAGAGCGATGGACTGATCAGCAGCGGAAGTGGGGACTGCGGATAGAAGACATCCACGGTGCCCATGCAACCGTTGCTGGTATTCTCCTTACACAAAAACAGCGGTTGGCCGTTGTCGTCGGCCACAACCTTGCTGGCAGCCAGGGACTGCCGATAGGCCAGGGCGCAGAGCTTGGCATACTTCTCTCCCCCGGCCTGGGTGAGGTCGGCCATCATTTCAAGGTCGAATTGCCCGCAGCGCTGCTGTAGGTCGTCGTATTCAGCGGCCGACCTCTTCAGCAAGTCCGTGATCGTGGCCCCGTCCTTCTTCCAGTAGGCCTTTAGATTATGGTTGAAGAACTGGGCCGAATAGATGTCGTCGTAGGCCAGGATGAGCCAGCGAGAGACGGGCTCTTTGCCCACCTTCCCCAGCTTGAAGGTGACCGACAGGACCGGGGCTTCCTTGGCCGGCTTGGGCGCCTCGACTGCCGCCACTGCGCCGACTTCTCTCTCAAGCACCTGGCGGGCCGTATCGGGGGGGGCAATCAGGATCTTGGCACCCTGCGACTTCGAAACTGCGACATACTCATAGCCCCAGTCGATCCTAACCCCATCGCCCTTGCGGCGGAGCACCGGCTGCTCCACCGTGCCCACCTTCATAGCATCTAAATCGCCTATCTTCTCGATGGCCCACGTCACCTCCTGTGATGGGGTGTTGACCACCAGCTCGGCGGTGTTGTCATAATAGACCGCCACCTCGTGTTGTTTGCCGTCGGTTGAGTTGACTTGCCAGGTCAGATACGTCACCGGCCGTGAGAAGACCAACAGGTCATCGGGGAGCAAGGGCGTCATGAAGGAAAGGCTCAAGCGGACACCTTCGCCCTCAAACAGGAACATCGTCGTGGTGGGCATGACCCTCAATCGCCTTTGCTCAAGGGCCGGCATGTCCCTGGGCTCGTCGCCCATGATGCGGTAGGTCTTGCCGTCGATCCGCACCAGGCTGGTCAGCCGATGAGGCACCCGCGTCCAGTGATTGGTTGGCGTATCGGTCAGCCTGTCCGCAGGGGACCAAATGCTGAAATACGGATCGCAAGCCACCAGCGGCACTGCCGGCGGTCGCAAGGGCTGTCCCTGACCATGGAGGGCACACGTCAGAAAAAACATGAGGCCGATCTTTCTGATCCTTGTTGTTAGCACGGTCATAGGTGGCCTTTCTCCTTCATAGTTGGGATTGGGCACGGTGTCTGTCTGAACCGTTTCATGGTCAAGATAAGAGACCGAGGCCCACACGTCAACACCTGTCAGATTGTGCAGGCGGGTTTTGGTCCTGCGGATATCAAGTATGACATCGGGCTTGTGTTTCGGTACCGACCTGGCGATAGACCTTGTGTGTGTGTTCCTCGGCTGTTATGATCAATGCAGTGTCCGGATTCTGATAGGAGGTCGCCATGAACACATTGTGGCTCAAGATCGCAGGGATCGCGGTAGCAGCACTGATCCTGGTTGTCGTTGTAGCGAACTATGTGGGCGAAGAGAAGCCAAAGGCCCCTGCACAGCGTCCCTCCGTTGAGACCAAGACCGTCTATGACACATGGAAGGAAGACGACAAGCGGCTTAATGCGCCGCTTCCATCGCCCAATCAGCCCGCGGCACAGCCCCAGACTCCCCAGACGCCAGCTGCGCCGGAGTCCGCCAGTGTCCAGCCCCCGTCCACAGGCCAGGCGCCTGCCCAGGCCCCAGTGGTGCCGCCTCAACCCCAGGGTCAGCTCAAGTTCAAGCCGATAGGCGAAGAGCAGCAAGTCCGGGCTGACGAGCTTTGGCAGAGGGTCCTGGCCGGGAGGAAGATGGGGCGTCTTCCTATCATACCCTACGGCGACATGGTCCGGTACTGTCGGCAGATCCTCAGTGAGTTTCCAGGTAGTGAGTATGCCTACAAGGCCAAACGCGCACTGGCCGACATCCCGGAGTCCGCCCAGCGCCAGTACAATGTCACACCGCAAGAACTCGATACTTCGGGTTTTTACAAGAAGTAGGAGTCATCCGTGAGAAGGGGGCATCTTGGGACTGCTCGTCAACGGCCAGACTATTGAAGACCGCCAGATCGAACGGGAGATCAATCGCCTGCGACCTGAGTACGAGCAGGCGTTCGTGGACATGGACCCGGTGGCCAGGGAGGCGCAGCTCCGCGACTGGGCCACGGAGAACCTGATCGAACGCATCCTGGTCGCCCAGGAGGCCGAGCGGTCCGACATCGCCGTGCCTCCCGACGAGATCGACCGGGCCTTCTCCGCATTGAAGGAGGGCTGCGAAGACCCCAAGCAGGCCCTGGAGGCCCTGGAATGCAATGACGACCACCATGCCCGACTGCGGGTCAGGGAGGATTTGAAGGCGACCAAGCTTATGGACCGAGTAGGGCGGACCGCGCCGGTGCCTTCCAGGGAACAGATCGAGCAGTACTACAGGGAACACGCCGATGAGTTCGTTCAACCTGAACAGGTCCACGTGGCTCACATCGTCAAGTTCGTCAGCAGCCAGTGTGACGAGCAGACAGCCGCACAGATCATTCAACGGGCCCTGGCAGACCTGGAACAAGGCGTACCCTTTGAGCTGCTGGTGGAGAGGTACTCGGATCGCCCCGAGCAAGGTAGACCCGGCCCCATCACGCGGGGCCAGGCAGTCGAGGAGTTTGAGGATGTCATCTTCAATCTCGGCCCAGGCCAGGTCAGTAGCGTGTTCCGCACCCGCTACGGCTTCCACATCGCCAAGGTCTATGAGCTAATCCCTCCGAAAACCCTGTCGCTGGGTCAGGTCCGCAGTCACATCCATGCAGGACTGAGCGAGAAACTCAGGTCTGAGGCCATCTACGCCTTTGTCGATGGCCTCCGCGCCAAGGCCCGGATCGAGAACAGTCCTTAGCCCGCATGGCCCACGGGATTTTGGAGGATTGTGATGGAAACGCGGCCAGTCCCACTGGATTTGGAGTAGTGCCGTTTTTAGCGTACAGTTTAATTGAGGTCAGTCATGTAGCCAGCAAGGGATCTGGGGAGGACCGAAACGGGCTTCGCCGAGGGGGATGGAAAGATCCAACTTCCTACAGCGCATGGATTCTGACCCGATGGGGGGGCTGTAAGAGTTTCTTTCCGAGTGGGCCTCTGCGTGAGAGCGCAGAGGCCTTTTTCATTTCGCGCATCCACCAACATCACAGGCCAATAGGCAACATAAAAGTTTTTACGGAAAGCTGTTGACATCAGTAGAAGTATTCGTTAGACTTCTATTGTATTCCGATTGACTTAGTAGACATGGTAGATGTATCCAAGAGATGTAAATATGCCTTGAAGGCCATGTTTGAATTGGCCTTGAGGAACTCGCAGCGACCTGTGAAGATCCACGAGGTGGCTGCGGCCCAAGGTGTACCAGTGCGGTTCCTTGAGGCGATTATGAATCAGCTTCGCAAGGCCGGGTTAGTTGATTCCATCAGAGGAAGTGCGGGTGGCTATGTGTTGGCCAAAGGGCCTTCCAGCACAACTATCGGGGATATTATAGCTGCTGTTGGGGATCCTCTGGGTATGAGGCATCCCAGCCAAGAAAGGGTACGCAGCGATGTATACCATTATGGGGACTATGCCCTGGGTCAGTTTTGGAAGGAGGTTCATGAGGCTGTTGAAGCAGCCTACCAAGGGATGAGCCTTGCACACCTGTCTGAGATCGAGAAGGCCCATGTGCAATCCCAAACACTGAACTACTCTATCTGAGGCATTGGTCAGACCGTGCCTTTTTTTAAGAACCATAAATACTAGTAAGCCTATATGAAATAGGATAATTGACGGTATGATAGAGTCTCACTTGAGAAGTGTGGTCAAGGCTGTGACTTGGCGGATCGGCGGTACAGGTTTGACGTTTGTTGTGGTATTGGCATTGACCGGTAAGGTGCAGTTGGCCGCAGAGATCGGCCTGATAGACACCGTGCTCAAGATAGGGGCCTTTTATGCCCATGAGCGTATCTGGGACAAGGTGAAAATAGGCAGAAGGCAGGGACCGGAATATGAGATCTAAGTCTGATCAAACGGATCGATTGGGATTAGGTACCATCGCGGAGTCTCTTTTGGCCCAGACACAGGGTCTTTCGGCGGAACAGCTCGTAGCTGCGGTTTACAGATGTTTTGGAGAAAAGGTGGTCCTGGCCTCAAGTTTGGGCCTTGAGGACCAGGTCTTGACCGACATGTTATGCAGGGTGACACGACATCCCAGGGTATTGAC
>Ga0315287_10001185_pt1 | contig 23768 bp, 25 predicted proteins | sample YL17G11_0_MG_FD_205037 | JGI IMG/M metagenome (GOLD analysis project Ga0315287, IMG submission 205037) | Sediment microbial communities from Yellowstone Lake, YNP, Wyoming, USA - YL17G11_0 | ecosystem: Environmental > Aquatic > Freshwater > Lake > Sediment | place: USA: Wyoming | collected... | reverse complement strand
CCCGGAAGCGCCTCTTCGACGCCAGGCACATAGTCAACAGGGACCTCCTCCCAGGCGACGTCGAATACGAGGGGCTCTGCTGGCAGCCTCTATAATCGCAGCGACCGTAAACTTGTCCTTCAACTCCATCCCGCCGGTTCTTTTTATTTCGGGGGTAATATATCTCCTAGGCAATGAAAGCTGTGATTCCTGCTGCGGGTCTTGGCACGAGGTTCCTGCCGGCTACGAAGAGCCAGCCGAAGGAGATGCTTCCGCTAGTCGACAAGCCGAGCATACAGTTCGTCGTCGAGGAGTGCGTGGCCTCCGGCGTGGATGACATATTGATTATCACGGGCCGCGGGAAGAGGGCGATAGAGGATCACTTCGACCGGAGCGTCGAGCTCGAGGAGGTTCTCGACCAGGAGGGTAAGCGGGACCTGAAGGAGATGATAGAGGACATCGCCGGGATGGTCGACATCCACTACATCAGGCAGAAGCAGGCATTGGGCCTTGGCCATGCGGTACTGTGCGCTGAGAAGCATGTCGGTGACGAGCCTTTCGCCGTCCTGTTGGGCGACGACATAGTCTTCTCCAGGAAGCCGTGCACGAGGCAGCTCTTCGACATCCAAAAGGGAACGGGAGCCTCGGTCATAGCCGTGGAGAGGGTGCCTATGAGCCGGATTTCAAGCTACGGGGTCATCAAGGGCAGGGAGGTCAAGAAGGGGCTCCACGATATAAGCGACCTCGTGGAGAAGCCGAAGCCCGAGGAGGCGCCGAGCGACCTTGGCATCATCGGGAGGTACATGCTCACGCCTGAGATATTCGACTGTCTCAGGAAGACGAGGAAGGGGGCCGGGGGCGAAATCCAGCTGACTGACGGCCTCAGGATACTGAAGAGGAGCCAGCGGATGTACGGGTGGGAGTTCGAGGGCGTCAGATACGACCTCGGCAACAAGTTCGAGTACCTGAAGGCGTCGATAGAGTATGGTATAGTCCACCCGGAGGTCGGGCCGAAGCTTAGGGAGTATCTCGGCGGGTTCAGGATGGACGCCGTCATGGAAAAGCTCGGCCCATACCATTTCTTGGCGGCCGGGAGGCGCAGGCGGCCATGATGCGCGCGCTCGTAACAGGCGGCGCGGGATTTCTGGGTTCGCACATATGCGACCGCCTCCTCTCCGACGGATGGTCTGTCGTGTGCATGGACAACCTGATAACCGGCAGCCTCAGGAACATAGCCCATCTCAGGAGCGACACGCGCTTCGAGTTCATACACCACGACGTGAGCCGGCACATAGACGTCGAAGGCGGCATCGACTACGTCCTCCACTTCGCATGCCCTGCAAGCCCGATAGACTACCAGAGGCTGCAGATACAGACGATGAAGGTGGACTCGCTTGGGACGTTGAACACCCTCGGCGTCGCGAAGGCGTGCGGTGCGAAGTACCTCCAGGCCTCCACCTCCGAGGTGTACGGGGACCCGATGGTGCACCCGCAGCCTGAAAGCTACTGGGGGAACGTGAACCCGATAGGCTTAAGGAGCGTTTACGACGAGTCGAAGAGGTTCAGCGAGGCCCTGGTGATGGCATACCACCGCACCCACGGCCTTGACACGAGGATTGTCAGGATATTCAACACCTACGGGCCGCGGATGCGCGTGGATGATGGCAGGGTGATTCCGGCCTTCATATCGCAGGCCCTTAGGGGGGAGGACCTTACGGTCTTCGGTGACGGCAGGCAGACGAGGAGCTTCTGCTACGTCGACGACGAGATAGGGGGGATTATTAGGCTTATGAAGGCAGACTATCACGACCCAGTGAACATCGGGAACCCAGTGGAGTACGACATGCTACAGCTTGGGAAGATCGTGCTTGAGCTGACAGGCTCTAGGTCGGAGATAACTTACAGGCCGCTGCCTGCCGACGACCCGAAGGTCAGGTGCCCTGACATCGCGCTCGCCAGGCGGCTCCTCGGATGGGAGCCGACGGTGAAGCTCAAGGACGGTCTCAGGAGGACTGTCGAGTACTTCCGCGAGGTCTTGAAGTGAAGAGGGTGCTCGTCACCGGTGGCGCGGGATTCATAGGCTCCAACACGGTGGACCTGCTCCTTGGCAGAGGCTATGACGTATCCGTCGTCGACGACCTGTCCACGGGGAGGCGGGGGAACCTGAACCCAGGCTCGTCGTTCCACAGGTGCGACATAACGTCGAAGGCGCTTGACGGGGTATTCAGGAGGGAGAGGCCTGACGCGGTCGTACACCTTGCCGCGCAAATCAACGTCCGAATGAGCATCGAGGAACCCGGCTTCGACGCCATGGTGAACGTCCTCGGCACCCTGAACGTCCTTGAGTCGGCAAGGAGGCACGGCGTATCGAAGGTCGTCTACTCGTCATCAGGCGGGGCAGTTTACGGTGAGCCGAAATACAATCCGGTCGATGAAGACCATCCTGTGAAACCCATCTGCCCATATGGGGCGTCCAAATACGCGGGTGAGAAGATACTCGAAGTCTACGGAGGCCTCCACGGCCTCGACTACAATATTGTCAGGTATGGAAACGTCTACGGCCCAAGGCAGGACCCGCGGGGCGAAGCCGGGGTGGCGGCCATATTCACGGGCCTCCTCCTTAAGGGGAAGAGGCCGACGATATTCGGCGACGGCAGGCAGAGCCGGGACTTCTGCTTCGTAGGCGACGTCGCGGAGGCGAACCTCGCCGCATTGAAGAGGAAGGGCCGCTCCAGGGTCTACAACATCGGCAGCGGTGAGGAGACGTCCGTGAACGAGCTGACCGCCAGGCTGACTGCCGCAGTCGGCGCCGACCTAAAGCCTAAACACGGGCCAGCGGTGGCTGGCGAGGTGAAGAGGATTTTCCTCGACGTTTCGCGGGCGAGGCGGGAGCTCAGGTGGAAGCCCATGACCGGCCTCGACGAGGGCCTTGATGCCACTGTGGGGTGGGTGAGGGATGCCTAAGCTTATCGCGCCGTCGATACTGTCAGCCGACTTCACAAGGCTCGGCCTGGAGTTGAATGCCGTTGAGGAGGCGGGCGCGGACTGGATACACTTCGACGTGATGGACGGGAGGTTCGTCCCCAACATAAGCTTCGGAATCCCTGTCCTTGAGTCTATTAGGCCGGCGTCCAGCCTCGTCTTCGACGTGCACCTGATGGTCGAGGCGCCTGAGAGGTTCATCACAGCGTTCAGGAAGGCGGGGGCTGACGTTCTGACAGTGCACGCGGAGGCGACGCCTAACCTTGAAGCCATCCTCAAGTCCATACACGACACGGGGGCGAAGGCTGGAGTATCCCTGAAGCCAGGTACGCCGCTCGGCAGGGTGCTGCCAATCCTAGGGGACATCGACCTCCTCCTGTTAATGGGCGTTGAGCCAGGCTTCGGCGGCCAAAGCTACGACCGCCAGGTCACGTGGAAGATAGAGCGGGCGCGGGAGGCCATAGACCAGGCAGGCGTCGAGACCCTAATCGAGGTCGACGGAGGAGTCAACGAGAAGACGGCGGCTGAAATCTCGAAAGCCGGATGCGATGTCTTCGTGGCAGGCTCATACGTATTCAGGCATCCGAGGGGGCCGGCATACGCGATTGACGAGCTGCGCAGGAGGATGCGGTGATTTTTCTTCTAGTATTTCTCGTATCTTAACGTGCCAATGAAGACCCTTGAGCACCGAGTTAAAGCCGAGTTTCCCGACCTCATAGAACGGAAGACGCTCCCGGAATACAGGCGCGTGAGGGCGAAGATAGTCGCCGCCGGCCTCCAGAAGAACGCGAGGGAAGTCGATTTCCTGCTTGGCCAGCTTGACGGCAGAGACTTCGTCAACGCGTGGGGGGCCTTATGGGCTCTGAATGAAACCGGAAGGCTGAAGAAAAAGGAGAGGGACACCCTCCTTGAGAAGGCTCCTTCGCTCATAGGCCATGAGAGGTGGCATGTGCAGGAGGCTGCGGCGGAGGCTCTTGGGGTCACTGACGGGAGGGCGGAGGATTTGCTCTCTCGTGCATATGAGGATGGGCGGAGGATGTACCCCGTCCGGCAGGCCGCTGCGAGGTCTCTTGCTAGGATAGGGTCCGTCGACAAGCTCCTTGATTTTTCAAGGGACGGGGGCGAGGGGGCGAGCGTCCCTGCCATCGAGGCTCTGGGATTGGTTGGCAGGTCAGTCATTTCAGAGTTGGAGGATATTGCAAAGTCGACCGCGCCGCCGGACCCGAGGGTTTACGCCGCATACGTCTCCCTGTCGAGGAACCCCGAGTGTCTCGGGAGGCTTGAGGAGACCGCCGGGGACGACAGGTCCGATTACAGATTCTATGCCGTGAAGGCGCTTGGAAACATGGGCGCGAGGGCGGTCCCAGCCCTTGGGAGATTGGCCTTGGGTGAGCCGTCGAAGCTCCGCGACGAGGCTGTCGAGTCGCTCGGAAGGATTGGGGAGCCGGCCTTCGAAGCCCTCGCCGAGGTCGCGAAGAGGTCCGACGATGCGCGTATGAGGGGTATCGTAGCGGGTCTTCTTTGCTCTGTGGGCTCCAAGGCAAGACCTCTCCTTGAGGAGATGGCCGCTCCAAAGGAGGATAGTTGGGTGAGGAGTGCCGCCCAGGACAGCCTCCGGCTGATTCGATATGACAGGAAGGGGATTATGAGGGGCATCGTGTATTCTGAGGAGCCCGCCTTCGCAACCCCCTCCTCCATCCCCAACATCAATAGGCTATCTGGCATAGCGGAAATTTCAAGGCGCCTCAGGGAGAGGGATAAGGGGGTGGTCGGGGTTATCGTGGTCGGCAGTTCTGCGCTCGGATACCTGGAGGACGATGTGGAGACGAGGGTGAGCGACCTCGACTATGGGATACTCTGTGACGGCCCGGAGGCGGCGCGCGCGGTCGCCGACTTCAAGAGGCTCGCCAAGGCCAAGAGGATAAGGACCGACCCGGCGGCCACATCGGGGGGGGTGCTTGGGCTGATAGGCGACAGGGATGCCGACATGCTTTTCCGGGGGCTGTTCTTCGGCGACAGGGAGAGGCTTAGGGACGCTCAACGCAATGCGCTGTCCGAGGTCGGCCGCGGCGGATGGGACGATTTGAGGGAGAGCATGCTGTTGAGGGTGGACTACAGGAAGCTCAGGAGGTTCGGCTTCACTGATGAGGAGAGCGGGCAGGTCGAGTTCTTAAGGTCGCTCCTGTGGACGCCGCCGGATTTTGAGACGATGAAGGCCGAACTTACGGTATGATGAGGTAGTATCTAGTAGTAGGGGTGCGCAATCCGCCGGGATATTTAACTATCTGTTCGATAGTTAATGCGCGTGGTTGGATGGCAGATGAATTGTTTGAGAATCTGAAGGCGAAGTCTAAGCTCGTGAGGAAGCATATACTCGAGATGACGACTGAGGCCGCGAGCGGCCACCCGGGCGGCAGCATGTCCGCCCTCGACATAATAGTGACACTGTACTTTTACAAGATGCGGCACAACCCGAAGGACCCCGCATGGCCTGCCCGCGACAGGTTCATCCTTTCGAAGGGCCACGCGTCGCCGGCGCTCTACAGCGTCCTTGCGGAGTGCGGCTACTTCCCCGTGCACGAGCTAAAGAGGTTCAGGCATGTCGACAGCTTCCTTGAAGGCCACCCGTGCAGGAAGACGGTTCCCGGCGTGGACGTCTCCACCGGCTCCCTCGGCCAGGGCCTGAGCATCGCCGTCGGCCTCGCGCTCGCTGGAAGGCTTGACGGGGGCGACCACAGGATATACGTGGTAATCGGCGACGGGGAGTCGCAGGAGGGCCAGATCTGGGAGGCGGCGATGGCAGGAGCCCACTACAAGCTAGACAACCTATGCGCGATAGTGGACCGCAACAGCCTCCAGATAGACGGCTCCACCGAAGAGGTGATGTCCATCGAGCCTGTCGCGGACAAGTGGGCGAGCTTCGGATGGAACGTCCTCACAATCGACGGCAATGACATAGCCGCCGTCATGAAGGCCCTGGATGATGCTCAGCTCTTGAAGGGCGCCCCGACCATGATAATAGCGCTCACGACGAAGGGGAAGGGCGTGTCTTTCATGGAGAACGTCTGCGAATACCACGGGAAACCCCTCTCTAAGGATCAGCTCTGCGAGGCCCTGAAGGAGCTGACTTGAAGATGGAATGCACAGACGACCCGCGGAACGCTTACGGGAAGGCCCTCGTCGAGCTCGGGGGGGAGCGCGGTGACATAGTCGTCGTCGACGCGGACCTGAGTTCATCCACGCAGACGAAGATGTTTGCGAAAGCCTACCCCGGGCGATTCTTCAACGTCGGGTGCGCCGAGCAGAACCTGATGGGCCTGTCAGCGGGGCTCGCGCTCGGCGGCAAGACCGTGTTCGCGAGTGCGTTCGCCATGTTCGGGGCCGGCCGCGGGTGGGAGCAGATAAGGAACACCATCGCCTACGACAGGCTGAACGTGAAGATAGTGCTCACGCACGCTGGGATAACCGTCGGCAAGGACGGGTCAAGCCACCAGATAATAGAGGACCTCGCGCTGATGAGGGTCATACCCGGGATGAAGGTGCAGGTGCCGGCTGACGCCATGGAAACGAGGGCCCTTGTCAGGGCGGCCGCATCCTATGACGGGCCGGTCTATATCAGGCTTACGAGGGAGAAGGTCCCTGCTATATTCAAGGACTACCATTACGACACCGACCGGGCCATAGTCCTCCACGAAGGCTCGGACGCGACCATCATAGCCTGCGGATACATGCTCGCCGAGGCGTTGAAGGCCGCAAAGGACCTGAAGCACGAGGGCTTGGACGTCGGCGTAGTCAACATGCACACCGTCAAGCCCATAGACTCCGAGGCTATTATAAAGGCGGCCCGTGCCACGGGGGCCATCGTCACGGCCGAGGAGCACAGCATCATAGGCGGCCTCGGAGGCGCGGTCGCCGAAGTATTGTCCGAGAATTATCCGGCCCCGCTCAGGCGCATCGGCATACGCGACATCTTCGGGAAATCCGGGGACCCGATGGACCTCATGGCCAGATACAACCTAAAACCACACGATATCGTGAAGGCTGCGAAGGATGCGATAAAAGCTAAGAGATAGTTAATCCTCTATCTCGCGTATCAGGTTGAGTGTCTCCAGTGCGTCCTGTCTCGTCAGCTTCTGTATTATCATCGTCCCGTGCACGAGCACGTGGTCCCCCCTCCTGAGGCCCCTGACTAGCGAGGCGTCGACGGATTTCACGGTGCCTTCGACGTCGACTTTCGCAGACATTCCGTCCACGGAGAGCACCTTCACGGGTTCGGCAAGACACATTTTAATGCACCGAGCATGTGATGCAGGGGTCGTATGCCCTGATGAGCATGTCCAGGAGCCTCCGCCGCTTCGCCTCCCCAGAGCCGGATGTGCTCTTGAGGAGGACGGCGGCGTTAGCCTCCATGTTGCCGAGGTTCTGCACCGTCGGCGTGACTATGTCGCAGTAGCGGATGCGGCCTTCATCGTCCAAGTCGTATGTGTAGTAGAGCGTTCCCCTCGGAGCCTCCGTCGCCCCCACCCCCCTGCCGGCCCGGGGCTCCACCTGCTGCCTGTGCTCGCCTATGCCGTTGTCCAGTATCTTATCGCAGATTCCCACAGCCTCCTCGAGGAAGTGGAGTATCTCCACCGCCTGCGCGAGGTTGTTCTTGAAGCTGTTGTCGGTGGGGAATTCGACGCCGCACCCGTCCATGGCCTCCAGGGTCAGGGGGTTCAGGTATTCCCTGTGCATGTTCACCCGGGCGAGCGCCCCCACCATGAACGGCCGGCCGTGGTGGCTTCCGAACTTCGCGGTGCTGTAGGTTCTGGACGTCTCCTCTATGTGGCTTCGGTAATCCCTTATCTCGAACACTTCCCCGCTGCTTGATGCGACGAGGCCCCCGTAGAAGCCGTACTTCCGGTCAGACTGTATGGATAGGTACTCGTTCTCAGGAGCGAATTTCGGGTACTTGAGCGACGCGAAGAGCTCCACGACCGCCCTGCCGGACTCGAAGTTCATCTGAAGTTCGTCGCGGAGCCTCTTTACTTCGCCGAGGCCTGGTAGCCTGCTGAATCCGCCGACCATCGGAGTAATCGGGTGCACGGGCCTGCCCCCGACGACCGTTATGACCCTGTCGCCTATCTCCTTGAGGTTCAATGCCAGCCTGAACTTCTCCGGGTCGGACTTGGCGAGCGCGAGCGCGCCGTCCACCTTAAGGTAGTCAGGTAGCGTGAGGAAGAACAGGTGCAGGGCGTGGCTCTGTATTATCTGGCCTGCAAGCATCAGCTTCCGGAAGTCGCGGGTGGTCTCGCTCGGGGCGACCTTGAAAGCGTCCTCAAGCGCCTTGATGGTGGCGATGCAATGGGCCGTCGGGCAGACGCCGCATATCCTCTGGGGTATGAACACCCCGTCCTCGAAGCGGCGGCCGATGAGTATGTCCTCGAAGAGCCGCTCGCCCTCGTGGACGTTCAGTTCCGCGGTGTTCTCGGCGAAGTTTATGTTCAGGCTCCCGTGGCCCTCGATCTTCGCGATGTAGTGGTTGGCGACGGATTTCATGACTTGTACCTCCGCTTATAGTCGGCCGCCTCGCTCAAAAACATCTGTAGGAGCAGCCTTGCGTCGTTTTCGCTCTGGATTTCATTCAGCCTCCCCACCATCCGGTCGAAGTTACCGTCCTTAAGGAGCCCGTAGCATCCGACGCATAGTTTCCCGCGGCTCGTACAGAAGGCCCTACATCCCCCCTTTGTGATTGGCCCCAGGCAGGGTTCGTCGTCGACGAGGAAGCATCGGTTGTCGGCGGCCTTGCATTCGAGGCAGACGGGGAAGTCCCGTTCCTCCGGGCTTCGGCCTGCGATGAGGCACGTGACGTACCGCTCTATCTCCGCCTTGTCGACAGGGCAGCCGCTGATGTGGTGGTCGACCTTGACGTAGGCGCTGAGGGGCCGCGCCTCGGTGCCCTTCGGCTTGTAGCCTGGCGAGTATATCCTCCGGTAGATTTCGCCGCGTCTGCCGTCGTCCACGATGGCGGGTATCCCCCCGAGGCATGCGCAGGCGCCGAGGGCGACGAGTATCCCGCTTTGCGCGCGTATCTCCTTCAGTAGGTCCCGCTCCTCCGCACTTACGGGGACGCCCTCTATGAACGCTATGTCGAACGGTCCGGGGGCGTTGCCCTCCTTCGCGAGCCGCCAGTTGACTATCTCGGCGCCGGCAAGGAGCGGCAGGAGCTTGCCCTTCAGGTTCAGGAACTCGAGTTCGCAGCCTTCGCAGTCCGTGAGGTCGAAGACCGCAATCCTTGGTTTGGGGAGCTTCTTCACATCACATCCCCCCGTATCCTTTCATGACTTCCTCGTAGGTGAACACCGGGCCGTCGAGACAGACGTACCTCCTGTTGACGGTGCAGTGCTGGCATTTGCCGACGCCGCACTTCATCCTCCGCTCAAGCGACAGGAGTATCCGGGAGGGGCTGACTCCGAGCTCCTTTAGCCTCTTGGCGACGAACCTGTACATCACCGGGGGGCCGCAGAGGCATGCGTACGCGCCCTTCCGTATCTCCACCTCGTCGAGGAGCTTCGTTACGACGCCGCTGGCGCAGGAGACTGCGAGCCTGTCGGCCCAGCCTTCGCTGGAGTTGTCCACGGTCAGCCTCACGTCGACGCCCCCCCTAACCCACCGCCCGTAGTCGTGCCTGAACAGGAGGTCGGCCTCCGTCTTTGAGCCGTACAGCATTGTCACAGACTTGAATTTCTTCCCCGCCAGGGCGTATTCTATGAGTGACCTGAGGGGGGGTATGCCGCAGCCTCCAGCTACCACCAGGACCTGCCTGCCTTCCATGTCGCGCACCGGGAAGCCGTTGCCGAATGGCCCGCGGATTCCGACCGCATCTCCCTTCCCAAGCCTCCTGAGCGCTGAGCTCACTGAGCCGACGCCCCTGACGCTGACCTGGAATGCCTTTCGGTCAAACGGATTCGATGCGAGGCCGAGTGGTATCTCCCCGTATCCTGGGAGGCCGACTTCTATGAACTGGCCGGGAGTCCACGCGAACTTTCCGGCGAGCTTCCTGTCCTTGAGCCTTATTGTGAGTAGGGTGCTGTCTTGCCCAAGCTCCATCGTCCCGGCGACCTCCCCCGCCTGAGGCATCCAAAGTTCGGTCATCCCTGCATCTCACACTCCTTTATCCGGTCGTATATCCTTATCTTCGCAGGGCAGTATGTTATGCACCTGCCGCAGCCGACGCAGTCGGGCCTGCTCCGCTCCGTGACCGCCCTTGCGAACTTGTGGTGGTACCAGTTGTGTATCCGCTCATGCCGCTTGCCCCTGAAGTTGACTCCCCCCGCCACCTGCGCGAAGTCCGCGAGCATGCAGGAGTCCCAGCACCTCTGCCTGCATCCCCGGCCTCCGAGGACGGAGCGGTCCTCCACGTCGAAGCAGTGGCAGACCGGGCAGACGTACGCGCAGACGCCGCAGGCGAAACATTCCTTTGCAATCTCCTTCCACAAGCCCTGCTCAGGGCCGAGGTCGAGGAATGCGCCGATGCGCTTCAGGTCGAGCTTCCCTGCCGTCCACTCCGTCTCGGGTTTGACGGCCTTGCCCTTCCCTATGAGCCTTGACTTCATGAGCCTCCTGCCCTTCACGGTCGCCGGCTTCAGCTCGTAGTAGTCGCCTCCGTCTAGCATCATGAGGTCAAAGCCCCGTTTGTACCTGAGGTCGAGGACGTGGCTGAAGCCGTTCAGCATCTCCCGGGCTGATGAGACCGCAACGACGGTCGAGGACGCCCTCCGCCCCAGGTAGGGGTTGTCCTTGAACCTGCCCGAGTACGCCTCGTCAAGTATCGAAAGCGCCTCGGCATCGACGTGGTTCATGAAGACCGTGAACTTGTCGGCCTCCACAGGCACTGTCGGCTTCTTCCTGCCGCCGTACTCCATAAGGCATGCCCCGTGGGGCAGGAAGAGCCCCTTCGGAGGCATCGTGGTAGTCTCATAATCTAGGACAAGCTCGTCAGCGGGGGAGTACGCGTCGAATCTGACCTGGCCCCCCTTCATGAGGGGCGCGATGACCGTCGAGGAGGAGGCCAGCTCGCGCACGAAGGATTCTGCGTCAGCCTTCGCAAGGACAGAGGCCATGACTATAAATGTCAGCGGGAGTATTTAACGGCCGATTGCTTTCAGCGCCTTAAGAAACTGCCTGTTCTCCTTGTCCGTGCCGGAGCTGACCCTGACGTACTCGCCCGGGTATCCCTGCAATCTCCCGAACTTCCTGACTATTATCCCCTCCCCTATCATCCCGTCGAAGAACGCCTGTGCGGTCATCGGCGACACATCAGCGAAGACGAAGTTGCTGTCAGACGGATACGCCTTGGATCTCTTGGACATGGCAGCCTGTATTTCCTCGCGTCCTTTGACCATCTTCTTCACGCACCGCTTAGAGTATGCCCGGTCATCGAGCGCCGCGAGCGCGGCCGCTTCCGCTATGCTGTTCACGTTGAAGGGTATCTTCACCTTCATCATCGCCTCTGCGGCCTCGGGTTTCGCGACGGCGTACCCCACCCTGAGGCCTGCGAGCGCGAACGCCTTGCTTAATGTCCTTAGGATTATGAGGTTGTCGTAGTCCCTGAGCCAGCCGACCCTGGATTTGCCTGCGAATTCAGCGTAGGCCTCGTCGAGGACGACGATTTTCCCGCTGTCGAGCACCCGCTTCAGGTCGCCGTCGCTTATTGAAAGGCCGGTCGGGTTGTTGGGGCTGCAGAGGAAGAAGAGCCTCGCATCCGAAGCCTCCTTCAGGAACGTTTCCCCGTCGAATGTGAAGTCGTCCGCCAGCCTGACAGGCACGTACCGTTCCCCGACGGCTCCGGCGGCTATGGGGTATTCGCTGAAGGAGGGGTGGCTGCCCGCGACCGGCCCCGGAAACACCTTCACCAGCATGTCCATGAGCTCGTCTGAGCCGTTTCCTGCGACTATGCAGTCGCTTCCCACGCCGACGTAGTCGGCTAATGCCTCCCTGACCTTGAGGTCCAGGTACGGGTAGAGGTGCGTCCTGCCCGCCCAGCTCCTGACCGCAGCCTTAACCTTCGGGCTTGGGCCAAAGTTGTTCTCGTTGCTCGCCAGCTTAACGTAGCCTTCCCTGTACTCCCCGGGCACGTACTCAGGCAGGCTCCAGACGTGCGGCTTCACCATGCCCCTGATGTCCATCCAGTACTCATACGAATCCCCGTAAAAAAAACATGTTACGTGCGGCCGCTTATAACGGCCGAGTTCATATATTGTAGTACTTTATGAGGTTTCATCGTGGCGTCTGAGTCGGGCAGGGAGAGGCTTACCATAACGCTCAGGAAGGATTTAGTGAAGGAACTTGACGCTATGGTGGATGGCATAAAGGTCAGGAACAGGAGCCACGCCATCGAGGTCGTCGTGTCGAAGGTCCTTGAGTCGAAGAGGGTTCGGAAGGCCGTGATACTCGCAGGCGGCAAGGGCACGAGGATGAGGCCGCTCACCTACGAGATGCCCAAGCCGATGATACCCCTGAAGGGGAAGCCGCTCGTGCAGCACATAATCGAGCTCTGCAGGAAGTACGAGGTCCGCGAAATCATAATGTCCATCGGATACATGGGCGACAAGATACGCGACCACTTCGGCGACGGAAGCCACCTCGGAGTCGACATAAAGTACGTCAACGAGGACGAGGAGCTCGGCACCGCGGGGCCGCTCCTCCTTGCGAAGGAGCACCTGACTGGTCCCTTCCTCATGTTTAACGGCGACGTCCTCTCAGACATAGACCTCGGAGACCTCATCAGCTTCCACGCCGAACAGAACGCTCTGGCGACCATAGCCTTGACGCAGGTCCAGGACACCTCATCGTTCGGAGTCGCCCGCCTGAAAGGCCACAGGATAGTCGGCTTCGTCGAGAAGCCGAAGGGCGGCGAGGACAGCAAGCTCATAAACGCCGGCGTCTACGTGCTGGAGCCGGAAGTGCTCGACTACATACCGAAGGGTAAGTCGATGCTCGAGCGCGACGTCTTCCCGAAGCTCTCCGACGAGGGAAAACTCTACGGGTACCCGTTTGACGGCCAATGGTTCGACACCGGGACCCCCGAGGCCTACGAGCGGGCCATAAAGAACTGGAAGGGCATACGCTGAAGATGAGCATCTACCGCGCCTATGACATAAGGGGGGTATACGGCGACGACCTGACTGACGCGATTGCCGAGGACATAGGGAAAGCCTACGGCTCCTCAGTCGAAGGCACGGTCGCGGTCGGCAGGGACGTGAGGCTGAGCTCCCCGGCACTCGCTAACTCGCTCGTGAAAGGGCTTAAGTCCACAGGCCTGAGAATCATCGACGTCGGAGTCGTCCCCACCCCCCTCCTCTATTACACAATACACGAGCTCGGCTTGGACGGGGGAGTCATGCTCACGGGAAGCCATAACCCGCCCAAGTACAACGGCTTCAAACTGTGCAGGAAGGGCGCTATGACCCTCTACGGCCCCGAGATACAGGCGATAGGGGATGCCGTGGATGCCGGCAGGCACAGGACGGGCGCAGGCAAGGTCGAAAAGAGGGATGTCTTGGGAGAGTATATTGACTTCGTCTGCGAGCGCATCAGACTGAAGAGGAAGCTAAAGGTCGTTTTGGACTGCGCCAACGGGACCGCAGGGGCGGTGGCGCCGAAACTCTTCCGCCGCCTCGGATGCGAGGTTATTGAGCTCTACTCCGAACCGGACGGGACGTTCCCGAACCATCCCGCAGACCCGACGGTCGACGGGAACCTCGAAGCCCTGATATCAAAGGTCAGGGAGACTGGCGCGGACATCGGCCTCGCATACGACGGGGACGCGGACCGCGCGGGATTCGTCGACGAGAAGGGGGGCATCATACGCGGCGACCAGGCCCTTGCGCTCTTCTCCCGGGAGATACTGAGGACGCACAAGGGCGCGAAGATAATATTCGAGGTGAAGTGCAGCATGGCGCTCACTGAGGACATACTCGCCCACGGCGGCACGCCCATCATGTACAGGACCGGACACAGCTTCATCAAGAAGAAGATAAAGGATGAGGGCGCCCTCATGGCAGGGGAGATGAGCGGCCACTTCTTCTTCGCCGACGACTATCCCGGCTTCGACGACGGCATATACGCGTCCGCGAGGATGGCGCAGCTCGTCTCCATCGGCGGGAAGAAACTAAGCGAGATAGTCGCGACGATACCCAGGTACTACTCCACCGCCGAAATCAGGGTGGACGTCCCGGAGGAGGAGAAGTTCAGGATAGTCGAGGAAGTTAAAAACAAGTTCCAAGGTGAATATGATATCATCACCGTGGACGGCCTGCGGGTGCAGGACAGGGACGGGTGGGGCCTCATCAGGGCGTCGAACACTCAACCGGCCCTGATACTCAGGTTCGAGGGCAGGACGGAGGCCAAGCGCGACGAGATGAAGGCGCTCTTCAGGGAGGCCTTAGCCGCCGAGCCCGCCCTAAAGGGGAGGGTGGATTTCTGACATGAAGACTTTCATTAGCCTGCCGGCAGCCGATACGGCGGGGGGAGATGGATGACGGGCGAGGCCGATGGGAAGGGAAACGCCCCGCCGACGCCGGAGGAGACTCTGAAGGCCCTGCAGGAGGTGCTTGTGTCCCTGAAGAGGCTGAACGCAGCGCCAGGAGTGACAGTGGACCTTAGGGCGGCGGTCGGCGGCGAAGAGAGGTTACGGGCGCACCTGCACAACCTCAGTGCGGCCGCGAGGCGCCTGCAGGCGACGCCTCACGAGACCTTGAGGAAGGCCGCGGGCGAGGACGGGCCGAAGCACATATCCCATGAGGCCGCCGACGGGACCTGCCAGTTCAGGGTGAGGCAGAGGATTCTCGAGCCCGCCGGCCGGGGGATGCAGGTGAACGTCGGCCAGCCCCAGCTGGATGACATGATAGCCGTGTTAAGGGCGTACATCAGGTTAAATAGCCCTGGGATGAAATAAGGGGTTGTGAAGTGCGCATTCGTCTTGGGTCTGCTCCTCTCCTCTGGATGCTTGTGTTGCACGCCGCCAGATACCGGGGACGTTGAGGGACAGCTTACGGATGCTACCGTAATCGTTGACACCGGCCACCAGGAGCCGACGACAACATCCAAGGACAGGGTCTGCGAGGAGGTTGTGAGGATGTGCGATGCGAAAACAAGCCCTGCGGAGCGCGCCTTCTGCAAGAGCAGCCTCGGCTGCTGACGTATTAAGGACGCCCGCGCTATTCTTTATCACGTGATGAAGGATCAACTCGCCGAGCCAACCGGGCATCGCCCGGGGAAGCGATGACGAAGCTTATGAGTGCTGACATCTTGCGGAGGGGGCGATCCCCCATCACCCTCCGGCACGCTAATATACCGAAGCGCAGATACATAATTCGATGCCGCTTCAGCTCTTGGAGGGAGAGAAGGTCCTGGCGGAGTCTAGGCCGCACCCCCTCGCGTTCTGGGAGATGTATCTCGTATGGGCGTTCGTGGCGGCAGTCTCCCTCTCGTTCATAGTCTACGGGGAGGCGCTTGGCGCCGCGTCCGGAGGGCCCATGGCCTACGCCGCCGACACGCTTGAGCGGCTGACTGCGCCAACGCCCGGCATCCTCGACTCCATCCCGTACTACAGGGAGGCTTCCGGCGCCGCGAACAAGGCGGTCTCGCCGGCGGCCGGCTATGCCAGGAGGTACACGGCGGTAGGCTTGTGGGCTATGGTACTGGTAGTGGCGGCCTTATGCGCTTCCGTCGTCATGGTGGACTTCAAGTGGCCGGTGGTCATGGGATGTGTCGCCATCGCGAGCGTATTGGCGGCGTCCTACATGGAGCTCGCCCCGGAGGCTGCGTACTACTTCGGAGTCCTGTTTTCCATCCTCGGAGTCTGCTTCGTCGAAGTGTACAGGAACGCGCACAGGTACTACGTCACCGACATGAGGGTCGTGACTGAGGTGCGGTTCGCCTCACACAAGCGCAACGAACTCTCATACGACAAGATAAACAACATCGTCCTCGACCAGGGCCTCCTCGGAAGCCTCTTCAACTTCGGCACGGTGATACCGGTCACCGCCTCCGGTCTCGGGATGGGGGGTGACATGGCGGCCGTAACCCTAGCCGGCGCTCGGAGCGCAGGGCCCGCCACCCTGGGGGTCGGCGTCACCGGGGGCAGGGATATCAGGACTCCAAGGGCCAGGAGCATGCACTGCCTCTTCGGCGTCCCGGACCCGGAGCGTATGCAGGCAGTCATATCAAAGGGGATGCACGAGTATACGGAGGCCCCGTACCTGAGGAGGATGACTGAGCAGTTGGACAGGATAAACGTTAATACGAAGAAGGAATGATGAGGTGAAGTGGTATGTGTTGCGGATGCTGTTGTTCAAGGACTGCGGTGCTGTTTAAGTTGGGCCTGATGGGGATTATGTTCTCCTTCGTGATGATGGTGCTCGGGATATTCTGGCCGTTCAGCGCGATAACAGTCCCCATGCCGATTTCATGGCTTCTGGCGTTGTTCGTGGCGGTTCCGTCGCTGGCCGTATACTACGAGGTCAAGGAAGGCTTCTGGGCTGAGGTCGAGGCCCGCCATAAGGCTAAAGGAGGTCCTTCGGCACCATCTGCCTGAGGTAGAGTTCCTGGACGGTCTGGCGCTCCCTCACAAGCTCCGCCCTGCCGCCCCGCACAAGCACCTCCGCGGGAAACGGCATGCTGTTGTAGTTGGAGGCCATGCTGTATCCGTATGCGCCGGCGTTCTCTATGGCGACGGCGTCGCCTGATTGAGTCTCGGGCAGCATCCTCTCCTTCCCGAGGATGTCGCCGGACTCGCATAGGTATCCCGCCACGTCGTATTTCACCGGGGTGCCGCTCAGTCCGAGGACCCTGATATTGTGGTACGCGTCGTACATGACAGGCCTGACCAGGCAGTTGAAGCCGGCGTCGACGTTGATGAACCTCTTCAACGGGGTCTCCTTGACGCTCAAGACGCGTGCGAGTAGGACTCCCGCCTCCGCCACAATGTAGCGGCCGGGCTCGAACCAGAACTCCGGCTTGTAGCCTAGCCTGTGGACCCCGTCCGCGACTATGTTCCTGTAAGCCTTGGCGAAATCCTCGGGCGTGACTGGAGCCTCGTCATGGTATTTGACACCGAGGCCTCCGCCCAGGTCCATGAAATCCAGCTTTATGCCGAGCTCGTCCTTGAGCCTCGCCGCGAACTCCATCATCTTGTGGGCCGCCTCCTGGAACGCCGATGTCTCCTTGATGTTGGAGCCTATATGGCAGTGTATGCCGGAGGGCGCGAGGCCCATCCCGAGGGCGGCTTCGACCGCCTTGTATGCGAGTCCGCCCGGGATGTGGAGTCCGAACTTGCTGCCTGCGAGGGCGGTGGATATCTTCGGGTGGGTGTTCGCGTTCACGTCCGGGTTCACCCTGAACGCTATTGACTTTCCGCCGGCCGCCTTCACCAGGGCCAGGTCGGACATGTTGTCGGCGGTGATGTTCACGCCCGCCGATACCGCGGCTTCCACGTCAGCCATGCTCTTGCCGTTCGACGTGTAGATTATGTCCTGTGGGCTGTAGCCTGACTTCAAGGCCGCGTCCAGCTCGCCTGATGAGACCACGTCAGCGCCGTATCCTTCCCTCCGGATAAGCCGGAGTACGGCGAGGCTCGTGTTCGCCTTCACAGCGTAAAGGCATTTAACGGCCGAGGGGAAGCCGTGGAACGCCCCCTTGAAGGCCTTTGAGCGCGCCACTATCATGTCCCCGTCGTAAACGTAGAGGGGTGTCCCGTATTCTCCCGCGAGTTTAGAGAGGATTCCGTCTTCCATAGGGTAGATTATTGGTGCATGCCTTTTTATTCGAGTTATTCCCTCAGCTTAACATGGCGAAGCATCACCCCCCGACAGGCAAAGACTACCACGAGTTCGCCATGGAAGAGAGAGGCCCCAAGCCTCTCGACTACCCCGTAATAAAGGCGTTTGAGCACAGTCTGGTGGAACATTCGACTGCCAGGAGGATTTTTGAGCAGCGGATGGAACTCAAGAGATTCGAAGCCTACCAGTCTCTGGCTTCCGCCTTCAGGAGGCCCATATTGGACAACGAGGGCATGAACATGTCCAGGGGGGCCAAACCTGCCGACGCAGACACTACCGCCCGATACGAGGACTCGAAGGCCGGGATTGCCGCCCACATGTTATTGCGCCTGAGCCATGAACAGAGGATGCTCGTGGATTTCACGCCGGTGATAACGATGGGGGACACGCCGATCACCATCCATGCGCAGTATGGCAAGCATCTGGCCGGGCTCTATGACAGGGTGAGGGACATAGTCATGGACCCTGCGAAGGGGGAGCTTGAGAGGATGGTTTCAAGGGATACGCTCGAGGTCTTCCGTAACCTGGGGGGGAGCGGACCAAACGTGGCGCCCATAATATCCAGGATGGACGACCTGACCCGGAGGAGGGAGGCATTGGAGGCGTCGAAGAGCCGTCCAGGGGCCTAGTCCCCCGCCCTCTTTTTCAGCGCGTTCCTGAATACCCCCATCATCGTCTTCGCCTCGCGGCCGCATATGAAGGCGCGGCCGACGATGGCGCGGAAGGTCCTTTTCGCGAGCCTCTTCTCGAAGCCCCACTTGTACGAGGCCTCCACAAGCTCGTCGTAGAACCGCAGCATGTACTTCTTCTCCACCAGGCTTAGCGGCTTCAGCTTCTTTCCGCTAGTCCTCTTGTTGCGCTCTTTGGAAAGCTCATAGAGCAGTACAGCCACGGAATGCGAGAGGTTGAGGGTCGGGTACTCCGGGTTCGCTGGTATCGTCACCTGCATGTCGCACTGTTCAAGCTCGCCGTTGAGTAGGCCGACATCCTCCCTGCCGAAGAGGATTGCGACCCTCCCCCTGCTGCCGGACGCCTTCAGGAGCCCCTCCGGATAAACCGGCGTCCTCAGCGTGTTCGCGTCGCCTGAGAGCTTCGCCGACGTGCCGACGAGGAAGTCATACGCTCCCGCGAGCTCCTCAAACGACGAGTATACCCTGGCCGCCTCCATGATGTCGCGGCCGTGCATGCTCGCCTTCCTGGCCTCGGCCCCGAGGGGCGGGGGGTTAACGAGGGCCAGATTCCTGAAGCCGAAGTTCTTCATCACCCTCGCCACGGCGCCGACGTTGCCGTCGTAGCGCGGCTCCACCAAAACCACATGGAACAGGTCCTGCAGCATACCAGAGAATTAACGACGGTTTAAATATATCCCTGAAGTAACAATACATGCCATGCGAGTCGCCTTAGTCCTGGCGCTATCGGTGCTAATGGCCGGCTGCCTCTGCGGCGGAGGGGGGGTGGAGACGACGGTCACCACCGAGACTGTCGAGCCGACAACCACTGAGGGAGCCTCCGAAACCACGCTCCCAACCGAGACCACGCTCGAAACCGAATCGACTGAAACGACACAGGGGTCCCCGACAACCACGGCCGCGCCCGCTTATCCCGATTTCGACTGCTCCAAGCTCCCCACGCACGCCGACCGGGACATATGCGTTGTAACGCAGGCCGCCGTGAAGAGGGACGCGAGCCTGTGCCAGAAGGTCAACCAGCAGTCTGTGAAGAGGCTGTGCACCTCAGTGCTGATGGAAGGCAAATGCACGGGCTTCGGCAACCCTGGAGACAGGATGATATGCGAGGCCGCCTTGAGCGGCGACCCGGACAGGTGCAAGGCACTGTTCTCAACCGACCGGGACGCGTGCTATTTCATGGTGGCGGTGTTCAACAGGGACGTCTCGGCCTGCGAGAGGGCCGCCAGTGCCCCTGGCAAGGCTCTGTGCTACGGCCTCCTTGGCGCATGCAGCCGGCTCACTGACCAGAAGACGCTAGAGTACTGCGAGGAGAACGTCAGGAAGATGACACGTTTTTAGCCTGCGCTGAGAATGTTCTATCATGACAGACGAGGAGGTCGGCTTCCTCACGGGGAGCGTGAGGCCTTCCGAGTTCGACCTGATGCTGAAGGACAGGCGGGTGGGGAAGGGCACCTTCATAAAGGTGAAGCATCCGATCTACGGGTGGGTTCTCGCAAGAATCGACACGCTGAAGACCTACCTCGACGACTTCGACGAGAACGAGACGGAGGCGCATGCGTACACCGTCGGCTACTATGAGGACGGGCGCGTGCTCTCGCCGAAGACGCCGTTCAACCCTCAGGAGAAGGTGTTTCTCGCGGACAGGAGGCTGATAAGCGACGTCCTAAGCCTCGGGCAGAGGAGGGAGGGGAGCATATACCTCGGATACCTGGAGGGGCACGACCTGCCCATATACCTCGACATCAACAAGACCATCGGCAAGCACATGAGCGTCCTTGCGAAGACCGGCGCCGGGAAAAGCTACGCGGTCGCTGTGATACTGGAGGAGCTCCTGAAGAGCAAGACGCCGATAGTCATCATAGACCCGCACGGGGAATACTCGAGCCTCTGCGTCGAGAACGACGACTACGACGGGATGCTCAAGTTCAACGTCCAGTCCGTCAACTACGCCGACCGGGTCGTCGAATACACGACTGAGGCGACCGTGAACCCGAACGCGAAACGCCTCTTCCTGCACGCCGGTTTCAGCATGGAGGAGCTCCTCGACCTCATGCCGATAACGCTCACCGAGAAGGAGAAGAGCGTCCTCTACACCACCCTCCAGCGCACCCTCGAGCGCTCGGGCGACGGATACACGCTCAGGGACCTGATGGAGTCCCTGGAGGAGGAGCCGACGAAGCTGAAGTGGAAGGTGAAGGACGGCCTCGAGGAGCTAGCGAAAAGCGGCGTCTTCGACGGGGCGCCGACGCCGTACACGGAGCTCGTCGCGGACGCCCGGGCGAGCATCATAAACCTGAAGGGTACCGAGCCGAAGATACAGCAGCTCGTGGTCACGAGGCTCACAAGGGAACTCTTTCACTCAAGGACTGTGGGGAAGGTCCCCGAAATCTTCTACCTCGTCGAGGAAGCCCACAACTTCTGCCCGGAACGCGGGTTCGGCGACGTCATGAGCTCCGTAATCATGAGGACGGTGGCCGGGGAAGGCAGGAAGTTCGGCTTCCACCTGTGCGTCGTCAGCCAGCGGCCGGCGAGGGTGGATAAGAACGTCCTGTCGCAGTGCACGACGCAGATAATACTCAAGGTCACCAACCCCAACGACCTCAAGGCCATCAGGCAGAGCATAGAGGGGTTCACCGCCGGCATGGAGGAGGAGATACAGCAGCTGCCGGTCGGCCACGCCATGATAGTGAGCGAGGCCCTGAAGCAGCCGATAACCGTCGACATCAGGACCAGGGAGACCAAGCACGGCGCGAAACCGAAGTACGACGAGGCTGGGAGGATTGCGCAGCCGCCGAAGCCTCCGAAGCCGAAGCCTGGGAGAAGGCACCCGGCGAAGGACGTGCTGCCGGTCGCCGGGGAGCCCGAGGGGGATGCAAACCAGGGCAAAGGCCTCTGGGGCAGGCTGGTCTCATTGTTCGTCATCCCAGAGGACGAGTCCGACGGCAAATCCATCACGGAACAGATAGCAGGCCTGTTCATCGAGCCTGAGGGACGGAGGAAGGCCGATAGGAAAACCGAGAGGCCGAGGGATGAGGCGAAGCGGACTGATGAGTCTAAACGGGCGGAGGCAAAGGCCGAGCTAGGGGACGATGATGCGGTATCGGATGGGGAGGAAGGGCTGACCCGCAGGGAGAAGATTGAGAGGCTCTTCGAGAAGACTGAGGGCAAGCCTTTGTGAAGGCTTTGCCCAGCCGGATTTAGCGGTGGCCGCCGCCGCGCATCAGCTGCCCCCAGAAACCGTCATTTGATGGGCCGGCGACTTCCACGGGATACCCCAGCGCCTTCAATGCCCTGGCGAGTTCCTCGGCCCGCTTGTGCGTCTGCGGACTGAACCTTATGACCTCCGGCGACCCGGCCTGGTTGTGCTCGATTTTCACGGAGGGGAATGAGAAGACGGACTCCACCCGGATTGCTGTGATGTCCGTCCGCTTGAGGATTATTTTGTGCCAGAGCGCCCTGATTGCGAGGCGTTCCACGTCGGCGGACAGTTTAACCCCGAATCCCAACGCCACGCTCATCAGCCACTTCGGGAACGTCGAATACTTGATGGTCCCCCCGCCCCACATTGAAAACCTGCCGTCAACCATGGTGTTCACGCCAATTATCCGCATAAACCGTTAAATATTACGGACGATGCCCCCGAACACGCACGCCTTCAATCTGCGCTCCACGAGCAGGTGCCTGAGCGTCTTGTAGGCTGAATAGACGATGAAGAACGCGTATATCGCCAGAAGGTCTGCGCGCCCGATTTTCCCGTCCACTGAGAGCACCGTCTTGTTGTCCCTGACGCCGGCGTCAGTGAACAGTACGACGGCCGCCCGTTTAGCCTCCACCCTGGCTCCCGCCATCAAGGTCGGCCCAAGGACTATCGCATCCTCCTCCATCCCGTCGGGTGCCTTCGTACCCTCGATGAAACCGTAGTTGAAGAGGTTGGGCAAGGGAGAGACGAACTCCCTGACTAGGCGGCCGCCCTCAGCCTTGTATTTTACGACGCTCCACTTGGGCGTCTCTATGAATGCCCTCACGTTTAAGGATTGGCGCCAGGTTATATGAACCTGGATTTTCCATGGCAGGAGGCAAGGGGCTTCGGCCGGCTACTCCTCATCTCAAAAAGCCGTATCTAACTTCGAATCGGGTGCTTTATTGCGTCTTGGAGGGACTATATTAGCGCACCCTGCCGATGAGATTATACTCAAGTGGGAAGAACATATGGCATTATGACACCGATGAAAGTCTCCAGAGCCCGGATGACGGATGGCGAGAGACGGTTCTATGAGGCTTCAATGCTCTCTGAAGACGACAAGACTGTCCTGAATTCGCTCCTGAAACAGGCTCAGGGCCCAAATTCCGGCGCTAAGAGGGCGATTAGGGAGCTGCGCAGGGAATATTCCATAGATGAGGGGATAGGCGACGAATTTCTGGTGCCGCTATTGAATGTCAGGACGGAACGGCTGAAGCTTCGCGCCAGGCTCGGCATCTCAAGGGAGGAGGAGGAGAGGATGTTTTTAGACCCCTTCTCCGGCAGGACGAGGACCGAATTAGGCCGTGAGTCCATCGCACGCGCGTTCAGGCAGATAGACACCTGGGTTAGGAGTAACGCCAAAAGCCCGATTAGAGACTCAATCCAGCAGGAAATCGAGTATTTGGAGCATCTTCTTCGGCTTGAGCGGCTGGGGGGCAAGGAGGGTTACCTCTTGGTCCCCGGGCTTTTGAACGAGAGGCGTCAGGCCACCATGAGGGGGCTCAACAGCGTGACCAAGCCGTTGGGCGTAGACCACGTCTACGGCTACAACGACATACTCGGTGTAGAGCTCGACCGGGAGATAGCCTCGAGGATGAGGGGTCAGAGGCAGGTGAATGTGCTGGATGGCGGATGCGGCCACGCAAGGATGTTCGAGGATTTGGTGGGTATATTGGACAAGGAATTCGGCGGCCATATGGTGGCGGATGCGGCTGGCGAGAGGGTACTCTTGTTTGGCAACGGAAGCCGGTTGAAGCTGGTGGGGGTGAGTAGGGTAATGTACAAGCACCCGGATTACGTCAACTACTCCGTCGGCGACATCGAGAGGATAGGGCTGAAAGGCCCGTTCGACGAGATAGTCGACGTCTATGGCGCATTCATGTATACGCCGCGCAAGAAGGAGCTGGTCGAAGAGGTCTATCATCCGCTCCTGCGCAAGGAAGGCGCCGGGGGCGTGAGGGGTGTCGCAAGGATTCTTGCCTCGAGCATGGAAATTCGCCGCCGAGATGGGGTTCAGAAGGCCGTTGAGGACATAGTGGACGGCGTATCCTTCTC
>Ga0315287_10001184_pt1 | contig 23781 bp, 16 predicted proteins | sample YL17G11_0_MG_FD_205037 | JGI IMG/M metagenome (GOLD analysis project Ga0315287, IMG submission 205037) | Sediment microbial communities from Yellowstone Lake, YNP, Wyoming, USA - YL17G11_0 | ecosystem: Environmental > Aquatic > Freshwater > Lake > Sediment | place: USA: Wyoming | collected... | reverse complement strand
CTCAGCAGGCGCATGACGCCGATCAGCGGGTGCTCGGGCGACGCGTCGGCCCCGGCGACCGGCCGGTCGAACGGGCGGCCCACCTGCGGATCGAAACTGGGAATGCCGGCCGACACGTTGAGCAGCGTACACCCGCGGGTGGCGAGATCCCGCGCCAGCTGGATCGGCTCGGTCAGATCGATGTGGCCGCTCCCGTCCTCGGCCAGGCCGAAGCCGTACGGCGGGGGGATGCTGTCGGTGGCGCTCATGCGGACGGCGACGGCGAGGCCCGGCACCATGATGCGAATGGCCGTCACGGTCTCGAGCAGCAGCCGCGCCCGATTCTCGTAGGTCCTCCCATACCGGCTGTGGCCGCGCAGGCGAGCGCTGAGCAGTTCGTGCAGCAGGTAGCCGTGGCACGCCTTGAGATCGATCGCGTCGAAGCCGGCGTCGGCGGCGAGCCGCGCGGCGTGGACAAACCCGCGGTGCACCTGGTCGAGCTCGCCGTCGGTCCAGTCCGGGAGCGACTCGCGGTCGAGGTACAGGTTGTAGCAGGCCGCCCTGCGTTTCCCGGGCGCAGCCCTGCGGCTGAAGCGGCCGGAGTGGGTGAGCTGGAGCACGAGGTAGGGCAGGAACTGATTGCCGAACCTCGCGCGCGCCGCCGACCGAATCAGCTCGGTGAGTTGCTCGAACCGCTTCACGGTGTGGTCCGAGATCCACAGTTGCCGCGCATTGGCGCGGCCGTCCCCGACCACGGCGGTCGCTTCAACCCAGATCAGGCCGCTGCCGCCCGCGGCGATGCGCTGATAGCGCCGGCGTGTGAGGTCACCGGGCGCGCCGTCGGCATCGCCGTCGCAGCCTTCCATCGGCTGCGCGACCAGGCGGTTGGGCAACGTCTGCCCGGCGACCGTGGCCGGTTGCAGCAGCGCGCTGAGGTCCTCGGCGAACGGGAGTAGAAAGCCGAGTTCCTCCGCCTTGCGCCGGAGTTCGTCGGCCGTCTTGAAGGTGAACCGGTCGGAAAGCGGTTGCTCCGCCATCGTGTCAGTCGCCTCCTCGGCCGTCGGGGGTGCGTGCCGCCAGCGACCGGAGCGCCTCGACGTCGTGGCTCACGCGCGCCTCGCACATCGCCGGCCACATGCGGCGGTCCACGGGGCGGCAGGCCGGCATGCCGGCCGCACGTTCGCTCAGGTCGGTCAGGGCGCTCAATTCGGCCCCGGCGAGATCAGGGAATCGGCCGAGGAAGGCCGCGTCGTGAATCGGCAGCAGGAAGCTGCCGCCGTGGTCCTCGACCGAAAGATGGACGGGCCAGGGCAGCGTATCGAGGCGCCGGATGATCGCGCCCAGATCGATCAGGCCCTCGCCAACCGGCATCGGGAACGTCGTCAACCCGTCACGGCTCATCAGCACGCCGCCATCCTTGATGTGCGTGCTCACAACCCACGGCAGCAGGCGGTCGGTCGCCCGGAGCGGCTCCTCGATCATCGTGAGCAGGTTCATCGTGTCGAGGCAGATGCCGAGCCAGTCGCCAGGTTCCGCCTCGCACATCTCGATCAGGCGGCGCAGTTCGACGGAGGTGAACTCGAAGTGCGTTTCGATCGCCAGCACGACACCGTGATCGCGGAGCATGGCCGCCTGGCCGCGCAGCGCGTCCGCGGTCTCGCGCAGCAGGATCTCGGTGGCGGGGGACTCCGCGCTCCAGCGCATGAGGCCGCCCGAGCACGAGCGAACCACGCGCGTGCCCAGCGCTGCGGCGTCGCGGGCGGCGCGACGGTTGGTCGCCGTGCAGTCCCGCCGTGCCCACGACGTCATGTCGCGGGGAATGTGGCTGGCGCCGCCCCACTCGAGGTACAGATCGTGCGCCCCCGCAAAGGCCTTCAGATCGGCGAGCGCGGCTGCGTCCGTCGCCTGCTGCCAGCGTGCGGTCAGGCCCGAGAAGGCCACGCCGTCCGCCCCGTGCGCGACCGCCCACTCCAGGGTGCCGATCGGAGAGAGGTCGAGCGGAAAGAGCCCGTAGTTGTCGATCCCGACCCGGCGGTGGGGCGCGGCCTGAGGCGAGTTCACTGAATCCTCACCATGGCCCAGAGCAGGAGCACGATGACGCCGACCAGTCCCCATGTGCCGAAAAAGCCCGCGTAGTCGCTGGCGGCCGGCTTGAGAATCTCCCAGTGGCGGCCGGGAAACAGCCTGTCGTGATCGAAGCGCCGCGGGTTGGCGTACGACGCTTCGACCTCCGCCACGTCGGCCTCCGGCGTCGGCTGCACGGGCGTATGCACGCGGGCGAAGAACCGGTCGAGGATCGCGTCGGGTACGGGGCGCGTCACCCAGGAGCACAGGACGAGCAGGACGAACGGGAAGATCGCGTCGAAGAAGAACCGCGCCGCGACCAGTTGCGGCTTGGACCAGTGCGTGAAGTCGACGCCGAATCCGCGCATCACCCAGAGCTCCGCGTGGAACCGCCCGCGGCCCTCCAGGGGCGAGGCTGGGTCCGCCGGATCGGTCCGCACGACGCGCTCAAAGAGGATGCCGACCGGCGGCATCACCTGTTCGCGCGTCACGATCTGGCCGGTCGCCGCGGCGCGTCCGGCCCGCACGTCATCGACCGTCGCCGGCGCGGTCACGGTCACGGTGCGGGCCACGGTCTGCGCCAGCCACGCGGGGTGGTGCCGCGCGGCGTCGATGCGCGGGAACGCGGTCGGGATCGCCGCGTAGAGCACCAGGCACATCGCCACCTGCACGACGACGGCCAGCGCCGTCACGCGCCGCCAGACGAAGCCGAGCCAGATGGACGCGCCGAAAATCGCCGGCACCGAGATGATGTACTGGAACAGTTCGAGCAGGTTGTCGACCACCATTGCCACCAGCACCGCGCCCGCCAGCGTCACCCCGATGACCACCCGCCCGATCAGCAGGTAGTGGGCGTCGGATCGGCCGGGGACGACGGGGCGGTACAGGTTGCGGATGAACAGCGCGGAGTGCGACACCGCCGAGGCATCAAGCGTCGACATGTTGGCCGCCAGGACCCCCACCAGCACCAGGCCGATGCCGCCGGGCCAGAGCAAGTCGTTCGTCATCACGCCCCAGATGAGATCGGGATCGTTCAGCCGCCCGGCGTAGAGGCCGATCGCGATGAGCCCGGCCAGCGCCCAGAACAGCATCAGGATCCGCTTCGCGAACATGCCCCCGATCATGCCGACCCTGGCCGCGAATTCGTTGGTGGCGGATCCCGCCGTCTGCATGCCCGACACCACGGCGACGATGGAGACCAGGTTGGCCAGCACCATCGCCAGGACCGTGTACCACGCGTAGTCACTCAGCGAGGCCGACCCGAACAGTTCGAACATGTGGGCCGGCACCGCCGCGTGGAGTCCCGAAAATCCACCAAGGCGGCTGAGGCCGACCGGGACGAGGATGACCGAGAAGATGATGATCAGCACCCCCTGAATCCCGTCGGTGACCGCGGCCGCGCGGAACCCGCCCATCATCGTGTAGGCGCCCACCACGACGGCGTAAATGATGAAGAACCACAACTGGTCGATGTGCGACACGAAGGAATGCAGTTCGCCCCGCTGCTGTTTCTGGCGGAGCACCTCCCACCGCGCGCGCTGGTCGGCAACCAGCGCGGCCCGGCCCTGTGATTCGAGCTGCTGGAACTCACGGTACTCGAGGATGCTGGCGCGTTCGGCAGGCGTGCACTGCGCGATGGCCTTCGGCGTCATCGCCACCATCGTCTTGCCCGCGACCAGCATCCCGATGCCGCCGCCGATAAACGCCGACAGCGCCAGCGTGAACACCGCGTAGGCCGCGCCCAGGAAGCGGCTCTGGAACCGTTCGGCGTAGAAATCGCCGATCGTGGTCAATCGGACGCGCCGGAACAGCAGGACCGTGAACCAGTAGAACGGCGTGAGGAACAGGACGAGCGACTGGATCCACATCCCGCCGATGCCCTGGCGGTAGACCTCCCGGGACACGGCGACGGCCTGGTCGGCGTTGGTCGAGCAGCCGAAGTTCAGGAAGAACTGGTAGGTTTTTCCGAGCGTGCGGCCCGCCAGGAAGAAATCGTCCATGCCCTGCGAGCGCTTACCCAGCCGCTTGCCGAGCCAGAGCATGGCCACCAGATAGGCGGCGATGATCGTCAGATCGAGGAGGTGCAGGCCCAGAAAGTACATCGTGGCGTGGTAGATATACAACCTACGGGCCGGAAGCGCAATAACGCGTCAGGGATGCTGCCGGCGGCGACCCGGAACGTCGGGTCGCTGACGCCGGTCGGTTCAGGCGGCGGCGTCCAGGAGGAGCCGGTAGCAATCCGTGAGGTTCGCGAAGATCCGGGCCAGCCGCGCGGTCTCCGTCCGGCTGCTGTGCGGGTGGGTATCGGGGTGATAACGCCGCGCGAGTGAGCGGTAGGCGCTGCGCAACTCGGGCTCGGTGAAATCCACGCCGATTCGTGCGCCCAGTCCCCAGATCGCCCGTAGTGCGTCCTGTTCACGCGTGGTCAGGGACCGTCGCGGCCGGGGCTGCGCCACCGCGGGCGTCGGCGGCAGCGGCGGCGCGAAGGGTGTCGTCGGCTGTGCCAGCCTGAACCGCGTGTCGAAGAACAGCAGGATCGGGTCCGGCGCGTAGCGGGGGGTTGCCCGGCCCGCGGCGCGCGGCGGCTCGATCGGCGCGGCGCCGATCTTCTCGTCGAGCATGTCTGCGAACTGGGTACCGCCTCTCATACCTGCGGAATCGGCGGGCGATCGGGCGACTTGAGCGGAGGCGTGGGTCGGCGCGCGCGGTTCACGCCACGCCGATGACGGCCGATTACCTCTGGAAGTACGCGACCCGTCCGCCCGAGCGGGCGCACGATGCACGACGCCTCATCGCCCCGAGGGCGGTGCCTGCCAGATTGCGGGGCGACTTCGTTCTCCAGGCAGGACGACGAGATGTCGTACCGAGTGGCCGTCGCCCTGGCGGTCGACGGCCTCAACACCATCCATGCGCGGCATACCGGCGACCGTCCGGCGACAGTCCGGCTACCAGGAAATCACGGTCGGCGGTAGGATCTCAGTCCGGATGGGGGAGGTGGGGCATGAGTTGTGACCCGTTTGTGCTCGGCGTGGATTTGGATGGGACCTGCGCCGATTTCTATGGCGGGCTGCGGCCTATTGCCGCCGAGTGGCTCGGCGTGCCGCTGGAGGCGCTGCCGCGCGAGGTGAGCTGGGACTTTCCCGAATGGGGCATCGACCGGGCCCCTGGCGGCTACGAAGCCCTGCACCGGTTCGCCGTCACCCAGCGCGACCTGTTCCGCACCCTCGCCCCGCTGCCGGGCGCGCCCATGGCGCTGCGCCGGCTGTCGGACGCCGGCGTCCGCATCCGCGTCATCACGCACCGGCTGTTCATCAAGTACTTCCACCAGGCGGCGGTCCGTCAGACGGTCGAGTGGCTCGACTCCCACGACATCCCGTACTGGGATCTGTGCTTCATGCGTGACAAGGGGGCTGTGGGCGCCGACCTCTACGTCGAGGACGCGCCGGGCAACGTCGAGACGCTTCGACGCGAGGGGCACCGCGTGATCGTCTTCACCAATTCGACCAACCGTCTGCTCGACGGGCCTCGCGCCGACACGTGGGACGAGGTCTACGGGATGGTGATGCGGGCATGCGAGCGCCGCGAATCGGCAGGGGCGTGATCGGTCGCCGTACAGGCAACGGCCGCCTGCCGCGCCGCGCGCGACCGACGGCCGTGTCGACACCGAGCTAGAAGGCCAGCCCGTTACGCCAGCTTGACGTCTTCCGCCCGGGGACCCTTGGGGCCCTGACCCTTGGAGAAGGTCACGTTCTGACCTTCACGCAGGTCGTCGAACCGGCAGCCGTTGCACGCCGACTGATGGAAGAAGTATTCGCTTCCGTCCTCCGCGAGGATAAACCCGAAGCCCTTGTCCGTCACCAACCGCTTCACTTTGCCATTCATCACAGTAGCACCTCCTCTTTCTGCCTTTGCCCCCGCCGTGACGCCGCGCATTACGGCGTCTCGTCGTTCCCATACCGGCTGCCGGCGCGGCCATTCCGCGTCGATACGGGCGACGGTCGCATTGACCGTCGGTAGCTTTGATGTGTACGTGAGCGGCATACCACGAGGCGTGCCGTCGGCGGGACTCAAAGCAGAACGGCCACTAGCATAGCACACCCGACGGTTTTTTCACCAGGGTTCCCTGGAAGCGGGGCGTTTCTGACCTGGGACCGTGCATGCGGGGCGGCGGATGGCCCACCGGCCGCAGGGAAACGGCCCCGGCAGGTCTGGGGGCGACACTCATCCAGGCCACGGATTTCCCGTGTATTATCTGTCTGCGGGCAACAGGAGGCACACATGCTGGAGCGTCTTTCCAACAGCTGGCGGCTGGTGAAAGCCAGCGCAGAGGTGTTACGGGCCGACAAGGAACTGATCGTGTTTCCAATCGTGTCGGCGGGGCTGTCCTTGCTGGTCGTGGTCACCTTCGTGGTGCCGATGGCCGTGGTCGGCATCTTCGAGTCGGCGGCGTCCGCATCGGGCGTGCCGGTGGTCGGCTGGGTGCTCGGGTTCCTGTTCTACGTGGTGCAGTACTTCGTGATCTTCTTCTGCAACACCGCGCTGGTGGGCGCGGCGCTGATTCGCCTGCGCGGCGGCGATCCGACGGTGGCCGATGGCTTCCGCATCGCCGGCTCGCGCCTCGGCGTGATCCTCGGCTACGCGCTTATCGCGGCTACCGTGGGCATGATCCTGCGGGCCATTTCCCAGCGAAGCGGGTTCATCGGAAAGCTCGTCATCGGGCTGGTCGGCCTGGCCTGGAACCTCGCCACCTACCTGGTCGTGCCGGTACTCGCCGTCGAAAACGTCGGCCCCATCGAGGCGGTGAAGCGCAGTTCGGCGTACCTGCGGAAGACGTGGGGCGAGCAGATTGCCGGCAACCTCGGGATGGGCTTCGCCTTCGGCCTGATCGGATTCGCGACGGTGGTCCTGGGCGCGGCGCTCTTCGTCCTCGCGGCCCTGGCCGAGTCGGTGGTGCTGATGGTCCTGGTCGCCGGGCTGGTCGTGATCGCGCTGGTCGCCAACGCGCTCGTCAGCTCCGCGCTGGGCGGCGTGTATGCCGCGGCGGTGTACCGCTACGCGGCCGAAGGCGACGCCGGCTCGTTCTTCACGCCCGACATGGTGCGGAACGCCTTCCGCCCGAAGTAGTCGGGGTCGGGACGCACACCCCAGGGGTCGGGACGGATTACGAACACGGGTCTTGAGAAATGACAAAAACGTCATCGCCAGGCCTCAGTGGTCGAAGGAGGAGTCGGATGGGAACCCGAATAGCCACCGTTGCGCTGATGCTCGTGGCGCTCGGTGCCGGGCTCGGCGGCCAATCGCCGGGCCAGGCCGGTCAGGCGGTTCGGGCAGTCCCGGCAGCCGGGGCGACGCCGCCGGTCGCCGGGACGCCGGTGCTGGTGACGAGCGATTCGACGCTGCACCTGCAGGCGTGGCGTGCGGGCGCGCAGCCAGAATCGCTGGCCCTCGCCTGGGAGGCCCGGCCGCGTTCGGTCGATGCCGCGACCTGGACCGCGCGCCGTGCCGAGGCCGTCGTGCTGCCGCGCGACGGGCCGCTCACCGTCGCGGATGTCGACGGCGATGGTCAGAACGACCTGCTCGCGGTCGATGGCTTCGGCCTGACCGTCTACGGCCGCACGCCGGCCTACTACCGGTTCGAGCGGTTCAGCGAGAGCGGCGCGCCGAACATGGCCGCGGGCGACCTCGACGGTGATCGGGTCGCCGAAGTCGTCTTCCAGCGCCGGGTCCTCGCCGGGACGGCCGTCAGCCGGGACATCGAGGTCGTGACACTCGCGGCAGGCCGGCTCCAGACCGTCGCGCGCCATCAACTGCCCGGGTTCGGGACCGCACTGGCCGTCGGCGATGCCACCAACGATGGCCGCGCCGACATCGTCACGGCAGGCAACAAGCTGGTCACCGTCCTTTCGCGGCAGGCCGACGGCACGCTGACGGCGGCCGCCGAGTTCGCCAATGCCGCGCCGATCATCGCCCCGCTTCTCGTGGCGGATGTGAACCGCGACGGCCGCAACGAACTGCTCGTCGGCAGCGCCGGCACCCTGACGATTCACGAGGCCAGGGTCGAGGCCGGGCGGGTCTCGTACCCGGTGGTCTGGCGGAGCCCGCTCCTCGTCGACCCCCGCGTCACCGGCGCCGGCCCCGCGGGCCCGACCGCGCTGACGCAAGCGATCGCGGTGGGCGATGTCACGGGCGACAGGCAGGCCGACGTCGTCCTCGGCGTGCTCGAGATCGGTCGGCTCGACAGCCGGGACATCCGGGCGCCGCGCATCCACGTCTTCTCTTTCGACGGCCAGCGGGCGTTCACGAGCGCCTGGACTTCGGACCCGCTCGCGCTGTCGATGGTCTCGGCCATCGCCATCGGCGATCTCGATGGCGACGGCGCCAACGAGTTCGTCGTCAACGGCCGCGAGCTGTTCCGGCGGGACGCGGCGGCGCACACCTTCCGGAGCGCATCGACCGGCTGCGCCTCCTGCACCGACGGCGTCATCGGCACCTTCGGCGCGCTGGCGGAGCCGATGGCGTCCACGCGCGTCGTGCCGCTCTACTGGGACCTGCAGGGCCGCCAGATCTACGAGCGGCAGACCGCCAGCGTCACGCTCACGCTGCTCAACCCGTTTGCCGAGGCGAAGGACGTGGCGGTGACGGTGACGTCCGCCAACCCCCGGCTCGCCGTGGCGGGCGGCGTGTTGCGGGTACCGGCCGTCGGGACGGGCGGCATGCTCGCGCTGCCGCCGTTTTCGCTGACGGCGATCGAGGGCAGCGGTCCGGGTTCGCTGCAGGTCGAGATCACGGCCGCGGGAGGCTACCGGCAGGTCGTACCCGTGCCGGTGTACGTCGCGCCGGCGTTGCCGACCTACCAGGCGGACTTCGCGGGCCGCTTCGCGACCGCCTCAGCCAACGCGCAGCACGAGAACCGCCGCGTGCTCGTCATGTGGGGATCGAATGCAGAGCAGCCATCGCAGGATCTCATCCTCACGATGATGAAGACACCCGACCTGGCCCATACGCTGCAGTACGAGTACGAGCTGGTGCGGGCCGAGTTCACGGGAAACGAGGCGGCCGCCGCGACGTTCAAGGCGGCGCCGGCGACCGACGGCCTGCCGTATCTGACGGTGCTCGACGCGCACGGCGCGCTCCTCGCCAATCATCCGGCGGCCCCGTTCAAAGCCACCGGTACAGGCGCTGCCGCCTGGGATGGCAGGAAGCTCAACGAGACGCTCGCGAAATACACGCCGCCCTACGTCGACGCGGAACCGCTGTTGACGGCCGCGCTGGACCGGGCGAAGCGGGAAAACAAAACCCTCTTCCTCTGGTTCAACGCTCCATGGTGAGGGTGGTGCCACAGGCAGGGCGCCTGGATGGCGCTCAAGGACATCGCTCCGGTACTCGCGAAGGACTTCGTCACGCTCGGCATCGACACCGATCGCATGACCGGCGGCAACGCGCTCTTCACCCGCTACAGCCCGAAGGGCGGCGGGATCCCATGGTTCGTGTTCCTCGACGGCGACGGGAAGGCCATCATCACGAGCGACGATCCCGCGAAGGGCAACGTCGGCTTCCCGGCCCAGGACTCCGAGATCGCGCACTTCACGGTGATGCTGCAGAAGGTGCGGAGAAACATCACGCCGGACGAGATCGAGATGCTCGGCCGTTCGCTGGTGGCGTTTCGCGACGTGAAGCTCCCGCCGCGATAGATGTTGTGGACTGACTCGGGAGATCTGCGACGCTCACCGCGGGTCCTGCCCGAGGTGTTTCCATCTGTCCTCGGCTGAGCTTCGTGTGTGCTGCCTGCGGGCAGACGGAAAGCACCTCGGTCACCCGCGGCTCGCGGGCCCCGATCGATCTACGTCTGGAAGTAGCGCGCCTCCTTGTGGTGCACGAGCAAGGTGGCGGTGGACTGTTCGGGCACCAGTTGTCCGGCTGACGTCAGCAGCATACCCAGGTCGCGTTCGGCCGGCAGCAACTGGAAGACCTTCCGGTGCTCCTCGACGTCCGGCAGGGCGCCGAATCCCCACGCGAATCGCAGCCCGCGCGACTCGACGAGCCCGAGTTCGCGCCGAATCTGATCGAAGATCATCTCGGTCGCCGCCTCGGCGGTCTGCACCGCGAGGCCATGCGAGAAGTAGGCCTCGCTGTACTCGTTCTTCGCATCCATGACGTCGAACCGTTCGGTGGCCGCCGGCCCGACAGTCACGATCTGCATCGCGACCACATCGCGCTTCGCCGATCCGACGGGCAGGAAGTAGTCGGCCAGGCACAGCCGGTCGTCTGCCTTCTGGCGCGGGAACGCCAGCCGCACCAGGACCTGGTCCGGGACCTCGGGATTGAACACGATCAGGTCGTTGCCCTCCGAGAGCGCAGGGAAGTACCCGTACACCGCCTGCGGCGCCAGCCAGCCCTGCTCGATGGCTTCCTGCTTCATCCGCTCGAGGCGCGCCGCGAACTGGTCGCGCACCTCCGTCCATTCCACGCCGCGCTTGTTCGTGCCGCCCCACGACACCCGGAAGAGCCGCGTCTCGCTCAGATGCTGGAAGACTTCGCCCAGCGGCATGGCCCGGACGACCCGGGCGCCCCAGAACGGAGGCTGCGGCACGTCCTCGGGCATCGCGACCACCGACGAGCGCGCGCCCGCCTGGCTGGTGTCGGCCACCCGCGGGCGGCGCCGTTCCTCGGCGATGAGCCGCTCGCGATCGAGCAACTCCTTTCGCGTGGCCGGATCGGCCAGCCGGTCCACGGCGTCGAGGCCTTCGAATGCGTCCCGGCAGTAGAGTACGCCGCCCTGGTAGATGTGGTCCTCGTCGACCACGCTGATGTCGCGGCCGAAGTCGCGGTTGATGGCGGCGCCACCCACCAGCACGGGAATCGAGAGGTTTCGTCGATCGAGTTCGCGCACCACCATCGGCATCTGCCGCGACGTCGACACGAGCAGGGCCGACAGGCCAATCACGTCGGCCCGCAGATCGACCGCCTGGTTGACGATGTCGTTGACCGGCACCTGCTTGCCGAGATCGTGCACGCGGTAGCCGTTGTTCGCGAGGATGGTCTTGATCAGGTTCTTGCCGATGTCGTGCACGTCGCCGTAGACGGTGGCCAGCACGATCGTGCCCTTCGCTGCGCCCTCCGTCCGTTCGAGATACCGCTCGAGGTGCGACACCGTCTTCTTCATCGCCTCGGCCGACTGCAGCACGAACGGCAGGATGAGTTCGCCCGCGCCGAACTTGTCGCCGACCTCCTTCATGGCCGGCAGCAGCACCTGGTTCAGCACGCGCAGGGCGACCGCGGACGTGTCGGGATTGGGATATCTGTAGCCCGGCTGGCGCGTGAATTCCGCGATGCCGGTCGCCTCGCGGACGCCGGTCGAGACCAGGGTATCCACGTCGGCCTCGCACCCGTCGGCCTGGCGGTGAAGGATCCGCCAGTGCAGGCGCTGGGCGGGCGTCATGCCGGCCATGGGATCGCCGGCCGTGGCCTGACGGGCCTTGGCGCCCTCGAAGTAACTGATGAACCGCGCCGCGGCGTCGGGCCGTCGATTCAGGAGCAGGTCTTCGGCCAACTCGCGCTGCGCGGCCGGGATCTCCGGGTACGGCGTGACCTGCTTGGGATTGACGATGGCCATGTCGAGGCCGGCCTCGACGGCGTGATAGAGGAAGACGCTGTTGAGCACCCAGCGGGCGGCCGGCTTGAAGCCGTACGACACGTTGGAGACGCCGAGCGAGGTCAGCACACCGGGCAGTTCGGCCTTGATGCGCCGGATGCCCTCGAGCGTCTCCACGGCGGTGTTCGCGCTCTCGGGATCGCCGGTCGCCAGCGTGAAGGTGAGGGCGTCGAAGATCAGGGCGTCCGGCTGGAGGCCGTACTCGCGCGTGGCGATGTCGTAGATCTTCCGGGCGGCCTCGAGCTTGCGCTCGGCCGTGCGGGCCATGCCGTGCTCGTCGATCGTGAGCGCGATGGTGGCCGCGCCGTAATCGCGGATGAGCGGCAGCATGGCGTCGAGGCGCTGCCGCCCGTTCTCCATGTTGATGGCGTTGACGATACATCGGCCCGGCGCGGCCTCGAGCGCCACTTCGAGCACCTCGGGCTCGGTGGTGTCGATGACCAGCGGCGCTTCCACCGTCTGGCTGAGCTTCCGGACCACCTGCGACATCAGGTAGACCTCGTCGCGCCGCTCGGTCATGGCCACGCAGACATCCAGGGTGTGCGCGCCGCCGTCGATCTGCTCGCGCGCCAGCGCCGCCACGCCGTCGTAGTCCTCGGCCAGCAGCAGCTCCTTCATCTTCTTGCTGCCCTGGGCGTTGAGCCGCTCGCCGATGAGCATCGGCTTCGGGTTCTGAACCAGGCTGGCGGTCGTGATGCCCGACGCCACGACCGGGAGCGGAGGAGCCGTCCGGCGACGGGGCCTGACACCCGACAGCGCGCCGACCAGTTGCCGGATGTGTTCGGGCGTCGTGCCACAGCACCCGCCCGCGGCGTTCAGGCCGAAGCGGGCCGCGAAGTCCGCCATCTCGCGGGCGAAGTCGGCGGCCTGCAGCGGATACACCGCCTGGCCATCCACGTTGTCCGGCAGGCCCGCATTCGGCAGGCAGGAAATCGGAATCGACGAGTGGTCGCCCAGCCACGCCAGCGGCGCGCGCATGTCGTCGGGGCCCGTCGAGCAGTTGATGCCGATGACATCCACGCGCATGCGCTCCAGGGTGGCCAGCACGGCGCCAATGTCGGTGCCCAGCAGCATGCGCCCGTTCGGGTCGAGCGTGACCTGCACCTGGACGGGGATGCGGCGGCCCGTGCGCGCGAAGGCATCCTGGATGCCCATCAGGGTGGCCTTCACCTCCAGCATGTCCTGGGACGTCTCGACCAGCAGCAGGTCGCAATCGCCGGTAATGAGCGCCTCGGCAGCTTCGGCGAAGACGTCCGCCAGTTCGTCGAAGGAGATGCGCGACAGCTCGGGATCGGACGAGGAGGGCAGTTTGCCGCTCGGCCCGATCGCGCCGGCGACGAACCGGCGCTGGCCGCGGGCGGCGAACCGGTCGGCGACGCGACGGGCCAGAGTGGCGGCGGCGCGGTTGATCTCCGCCGCGCGCGGGGCCAGGCCGTACTCTGCCAGCGTCAGCCGGTTCGATCGGAAGGTGCAGGTCTCGATGACGTCGCAGCCGGCCTCCAGGTACGACGCGTGCACGGCGTCGATGACCGCGGGCTTCTGGATCACGAGGTAGTCATTGCAGCCCGCGTACTGTTCTCCGCCGAAGTCGTCGGCCGTGAGCGCGCGCCGCTGCAGCTCGGTCCCCATCGCGCCGTCGAACACGACGACCTTGGACGCCAGGGCGTCGAGGTACTGGCGATCGGTGTGTTCGGCCGGCGCCCGAAGCGTGGCGGCCGCCGTCCCGGCGCGGCGACCGCCGCGCGTGCGCACCGCCAGCGGCTGAGCCGCCTCAACCACCCGCGCCGGCAGTTCCTTGAGGTTGGCCTCGCGCACCAGGCGCGGCACGATCAGTTCCCAGCCGACGGCCATGAGGTGCACGCCGCGAACGCCCGGCAGGCGCCGGACGCGCTCGATAATCTCGAGGGTGATCTGCACCCCCTCCTCCTGCGGGTCCGACGATCGTTCGAGGCGATCGATCAAGGCCTGCGGGATGCGGATGCCCGGCACGGCGGTCATGGCCCGCGCCGCCCGCGCGCTGCGCACCGGCGTGATGCCCGCCAAAAACGGCGCGTGCGCCAGCGTTCCGGCCCGATCGAGCTCGGCCAGGTAGCGCTCGAAGTGCTCGACGTCGTAGATCAGGTTGCTCTGGAAGAACTGCGCGCCGGCGTGCGCCTTCTTCAGTTCGCGCAGCGCCTGGATGCGCGGGCTCGAGGCCGACGGCGACGCGGCGGCGCCCAGGAACAGGCGGGGCGGGTTCGCGATGGTGCGGCCGTCGAGGTACATCCGCTGATCGCGCATGCGCCGCAGGATCCACAGCGTCTGGATCGCGTCGAGATCCCAGATGTCCATGCGGCTCTGCGGTCCGGGCCCCAGTTTCGGGTGATCGCCCGTCAGGCACAGCACGTTGCGCACGCCCAGCGCGGCCGCACCGAGGATCTCGGCCTGCAGCCCCGTCCGCGTACGATCGCGGGCCGCGACCTGCATGACAGGTTCGACGCCCTGGGCCAGGGCAATCGACGCGCAGGCCAGCGACGACATCCGGGCCGTTGCCGATGGGCTGTCGGTGAAGTTGGCCGCGTCGATGTAGTCGCGCAGCAGGTTCAGCGTGCGAATCAGCTCGTCGGGCGCGACCGACAAGGGCGGCGCGACTTCGGACGTCACCACGAACTGACCGGCCGCCAGCTTCTCTTCGAGCGACGACACGGGCTGATGCGGCGGCGCCGGGTGCGGCTGATCGTCGCCGTTCCACCACCAGGGCTGGCGGATCTCGCGAAACAGCGGATCCCAGAACGCGCGGCGCTGCGCACGCCCCCTGACCAGGCTCGCGGCTGCGGCGCTCAACCCGCGCTCGCGAGCCTTGCGGGCGACCTCGAGCCAGGTCTCACGCCCCGCGCGCGACCAGTCGAGCGGCGGCAGCACTTCCATCAGCCGGTCGGTACGGCCCATCCGTTCGGCGCGCTCGTAGATCCGATGCCAGATGCAGGGCCGGCTCGCGTCGACGTAGCAGCCCTCGGGCGTCGATCCCCCGCAGGGCCCGTTGCGCAGGCCTTTCGGACACTCCATCGGGCAGATGTACGCCGTTTCCTGGAGCAGGCAATTGCCGCACATGCGGCACCCGAACAGCGCACCCTTGATCTGGCGCTCCGCGAACGCCATCAGCCGATCGGGCAGCTTCTGCCGCTCGAATCCGTAGAAGGCCGGTTGGAACCGTCGACCGGGGGTCAGTCCTGGCATGCGACCTCGCTCCGGGGGCTCGGGAATACTACCTCAGAGGCGCGAGGCCTGCCGGGCGAAGTACGGCTTCGTCGCCCGCCCGCAGGATGAACCGGGCTGGCGTGACGAGGTTGGGACCGGGGGTGTCGTTCGTCCCCAGCACGAAGGCGCGCGTGGCGTCGATCTCGCAGGACCCGCCGGCCGGCTCGCCTGCCGGCGTGAGGCACGTCCACCCGATCTGCGCGATGGCTGCCGGATTCGCATTCGCTGCCACCGCGGACCGAACGAATCCGTCGCGATTGATGGCGAGCGGAAGCCGCTCGTAGTGCGACCAGTGCCGCCGTCCCTCGCGGTCCTGGACCCAGGCCGCGACGACGGCTCGGGCGAGGTGGAGTTCCGCCTCGAGATACACGTGCGCACGTGGCCCCGGTGCGCGCTTTTCCCAGTCCGTGTCGATCGGCGCAGCCGTGGCAATGCGACCCTCGGCTTCCATCTCGTGCTCCATGACTCGGTACACCCAGGCCCGTCCGTCCATCGTCGACTCCCGCGTCGAGCGGGACAAGTCGACGACGGCGGGCACGGGGCGTACCGAGACGAGGCCGCGGCCGCGATCGGTCACCATGTTGTTCAGCGTCGCCACGAGCAGGATGGGGGCGTCGCCTCGCCGCCGCCCCGTGAACGGGCGAACCACATGGTCCGGCCCCTGGAACACTTCGCGGACGATCCGGTCTCCCCGCAGGGCGACCTCGAACACCTCCTCGATGTCCGTCGTCCGTCCCCACCGCGCCAGCAGGGCCCGCGTCGACGTGCCGCCATCCTCGTTGCTGAATACCGTCGTGTACCGCAGGCTCTTCGTGCCGTCGCGAACGGTGGATTCGGCGTACGCGTAGAGCGGGACGTCGCTTTGCTCGCCTACGGTGTCCGCCCGCAGTTCGAGGATCGGCGCGTGCCGGTAGAGGTGATCTGTGGGAGCCTCGGCGTCCGGGAAGGAGACGCTGACATGCTCGGGCGCCATGCACTCGGCAGGGGTCCAGAATGCCGACGGCCGAATCTCGATGTGATGGCGTCCCTTCGCCAGCGGTCCGATGAGGGAGTCGTACGCCGGGTGGCCGCTGGCCGGAAAGAGCAGCATGTCATGCTCGTGGCGGCCGTCCACCCACACGCCGAGCGCCGCCACGCGGCGCGCGAGCGACGGCACGCACCGATCGGACATCGCGACCGACACGACGCCCATGGCACCGTCCCCGGAGGTGACGATGACCTCGTTCGGACGCTCCGCCCCGCACGCTCCTGTCATGAGCGCGAGCGCCACGGTCACGACACGACTCGCCTGTCTTCGCGTCACCAGTACCTCCCGGGCGTTGTGGATCTGGGAGACGTCAGGATACCAGAGCGTGACGCACGTGGGAGCCGGCTTCAGCCGGCTCCTTGCAGGCGCTGGCCAAGACCAGCACCCACGACTGTCCTGAGGCGCTGGCTGAAGCCAACGCCCACGACTGATACGGCGCGCGGATCCCGGTGTATCCTGTCGTCCCATGACACGCTGCACACGCCCGCTGCTGCCCGCCCTCGTCTTCGCCGTCTCCCTGCTGCCGTGCGCAGGCCAGGCGCTCGCACAGGGCCCCCCACCGACACCCAACCCCGCCGTCGAGGGCAAGCTGGCGGCCACCGTGTCCGAGACGCGGATGGTCGAGACCGTGCGCCGGCTCGTGGGCTTCGGCACCCGGATGTACGGCACGCCCTCGAATCACGACGCGGCCGCGTGGCTGGCCTCGCAGTTCCGCGCGGCCGGGCTCGAGGTGCAGGTGCGCCAGGACACGCCGCGCGACTGGTATCAGCCCGTGTCGTGGGAGATTCGCACCGCGACGGATACGCCAGGCGCCACGCCCGCTGTGTTGAAGACGACGTGGCCGAATTCGGGGGCGCCCTCATCGAAAGGGGAGGGGCTGCTGTCGATCGACGCGGCGCCCGGCGCGGTCTGCCTGGTGAAGGCCAACCCGACGCCCGAGACGACGACGGGGTGCGTGGCGGTGCTGGTCGACGGCCGCGCGGCGGCGTCGGGCTGGCCGATGGTCGGGCGGAGCCGCGGCACCTGGACGATTCCGGTGTTCGCGATCTCGCCGCGCGAGTCCACGCCCCTGCGTGAGCGCGTGACCGCCGGCGAGAAGATCCGCGTGAGCTTCGCGCTCGAGGCGAAGAGCGGCAACGGTCCGGCCGACACCGTTGTGGCGACGCTGCCGGGCAAAGACCGATCGAAGTACATCCTCTTCTGCGCGCACGGCGATTCGGACTCGGGCGGGCCCGGGGCGAACGACAACGCGTCAGGCGTCGCCATCGTGCTCGAGATCGCGCGGGCGGCTGCCGCGGCCATCAAGTCCGGCGCGATGCAGAAACCGATCTGGGACCTGCGGTTCGCGTCCTGGGGCGGCGAGATCGCATCGACGCGCGAGTACGCCGCCGCGATGGACAAGGACGCGTCGACACTCCAGGCCGTCTTCAACTACGACCAGTCGGGGTTCGGCGCGTCGAAGGACGCGCTCTACGTCGAACCGGACGACATCGCCGCCAACCGCGAGATCATCACGACCTCGCGCGACGTCATGACGGCGCATCTCGGGAAGCCCGGGTTCCCGTCACACGCGGCCAGCGTGAAGTCGCAGGGCGGCACCGACTCGTACGTCTTCCAGCCGCGCACCACCGGCGCCACGATCTTCCCCTCGATCACGCTCTATACGTCGGCCTGGGACCGCGAACGCGCGCAACCGGTGACGGAGGGCTTCCCGCCGATCAACTGGTATCCGGAGGAGAAGCCCGGCATGGTGACGGTCGACGGGGATCCGTTCTATCACTCGGTGGGAGACACGCCGGCCAATACGACCGACACCGAGCCGTCCAACATGGGCTGGTGCGCGCGCGTGGGGCTGCTGAGCGCGCTGCGGATGATGAGCGGCGCGAGGTAGTCGCCGGATACGGGACTGCGATTCCGAGCCATGTCCGGAAGGCCGCGGGTGGCCGAGGCGCTTTCCATCTGCCCGCAGGCAGCACAATCGAAGCTCAGCCGAGGACGGATGGAAACGCCGAGGACAGGACCCGCGGCCAGCGTGTCGGCGGTCCTGAATCGCGGTCTTCTGCTTAGTGCCCCGTGTGGCCGAAGCCGCCGGCGCCGCGGCCGGTGTCCGGCAGCGCCTCAACCGAGTCCCACGTGACGTGCGCGACGCGCGCCACCACCATCTGCGCGATGCGCATGCCCGGCGTGATCGCGAATCCTTCGGCGCCGTGGTTGATCAGAATCACCTTCACCTCGCCCCGGTAGTCGCTGTCGATCGTGCCGGGGCTGTTCAGCACGGTCACGCCGTGCTTGGCGGCGAGCCCCGAGCGCGGCCGCACCTGCGCCTCGTAGCCGACCGGCACCGCGATCGCGAACCCGCAGGGCACGAGGCTGACCTCGCCCGCCGGGATCTCCATCGGTTCGTCGAGCGCCGCCTCGAGATCCATGCCCGCCGCCCCGTCGGACTGGTAGCCGGGGACGCGGACGCCCGGTCGAAGCGCGGTGATGGCAACGCGGACGGGGTCGAGGGACATGCGCTTCACTCTATCGTGAAACGGGCGTTCCCGTGGCGCGGACAGGACGCGGGAGAGGGGCGGCCGCGGGTGGCTGAGGCGCCTGCGATCGGCCGCGGGTCCTGTCCGCGCCGTTCCCATCTGTGCTCGGCTGAGCTTCGTGTGTGCTGCCTGCGCGCAGATGGGAAGCGACGCGGCCACCCGCGGCCGCCAGACGACGAATCGGCATGGCGACCTGTTCCCTAGACCAGCGGCGTGGTGCCCGGGATTGCGACCGCATCGACGGGGTTCGGGCCGAACTCGTACTTCGCCGGCGACAGGTCGAGTGTCGACGCGTTCATCGCCCAGTCCCACGAGAGGGCGCGGCCGGTGTAGGCGCTCATGCGACCCATGATGGCGCACATGGTGCTCTCGGCGATCTGCCGGCCCTCGTTGAGCGGCGTGCCGGCCCTGATCGACGCGATCAGATCGATGTGCTCCTGCACGTACGGGTTGATCTGCTCGCCCTTGAACTCCCACGGCTTCTCGCCGGTGATCCGTCCGGCGCTCCCCGTGCTCCAGGCCACGCCCTTGGTCCCGACAATGCGCTCCTCGACGCGTTCGGCCGCGCCCTTGGTCTGCCGGCAGTAGCTGGCGGCGCGCACGCCGTTCGGGAATTCGTACTCGATGGCGAAATGGTCGAAGATGTTGCCGAACTGCGGGGCCGTGCGGACCTGGCGGCCGCCCATGCCCATCACGTTCTTCGGCATCACGCCCATCGCCCAGTTGACCACGTCGATGTTGTGCACGTGCTGCTCGACGATGTGGTCGCCGGAGAGCCAGCTGAAGTAGAGCCAGTTACGGCACTGCCACTCCATCTCGCTCATCTGCGGCGTCCGCTCCTTCACCCACAGATCGCCCATGTTCCAGTAGCACTGCGCCGCGACGATCTCGCCGATCTGCCCGTCCTGGATCCGCTTCAGCATCTCGAGGTAGTGCTTCTGGTGGCGGCGCTGCGTCCCGGCGACGATGGCCAGATTCTTCTGCTTCGCCAGTGCCGACGAGGCGATGACCGAGCGCACGCCGACCGGGTCGACGGCGACCGGCTTCTCCATGAAGACGTGCTTGCCGGCCTCGATGGCGGCCTTGAGGTGGATGGGCCGGAACCCGGGAGGCGCGGCCGTGATGATCAGATTCACATCCGGGAGCGCGCAGACCTTCTTGTAGTTGTCGAACCCGGTGAAGCGGCGGTCGGCCGGTACCTTCACGCGGTCCGGGAACTCCTTCGTGAGGCGCGCCAGCGCGCTCTCCACGCGGTCGGGCACGAGATCGCCGAGCGCGACGATGTCGACGCCGGTGACGCCCTTCAGGCAGTCGATGGCCGCGCCCGTGCCGCGCCCGCCGCAGCCGATGACGCCGACTCTGATCGCGTCGGAGCCCTGTGCGAATACCGGGAAGTTGCCGGGAAACGCGGCGGCAATCGACGCCGCCGTTGCCGTGCGGACGAAGTCACGTCGTGTCACGCCAGTGCTGATACTCATGAATGACTCCTGTCGATGTGTCGTGCTGGCCACTGCGAACCGAGTCCAGAATCCCGCCCTTCGACGTCGCTCAGGGCCGCCCTGAGTATATCGAAGGGCCGAACCCCGAATCCCGAACCCCGAATCCCCAATCCCGAGTCAGAACTGATCGCACGCGCGATACGCGTCGATGACGGCGCGCTCGCCCTCGATCCCCGGCTTGCTCTGGCCGTGCTCCATCCCGAGCACGCCCGTGAAGCCCTTGTCGTGGATGAACTTGAAGACGTTCCTGTAGTTGATCTCGCCGCTGGTCGGTTCCTTGCGGCCCGGATTGTCCCCGATGTGGAACGCGGCAATCTGGTCCCAGGCCGCCTCGATGTTCGGGATGATGTTCCCCTCGGTGATCTGCTGGTGGTACATGTCGTCGATGATCCGGCACGACGGGCTGTTCACCGCCGTGCAGATCTGGTACGCCTGCGGAATCTTCGAGAGGAAGAGGCCCGGGTGGTTCTTCGGGTTCAGCGGCTCGAGGACGATCACCAGGCCCGCGGGTTCGCAGATCGCCATGCACGCCCGCAGGTGCTCGATGACATTGGCCGTCTGGTAGTCCCACGCCAGGCTCTCGTCGTAGCGCCCCGGCACGACCAGCGCCTGCTTGCAGCCCGTGCGCTTCATGGTCTCGACGCCGTCGCGCATCTTCTGCAGGACCTCCGCGCGGATCGCCGGGTCGCGGAGCACGAACGTCTTCTTCCCGAACTCGGCCCACAGCACGAACGGTCCCAGCGCCATGTTGCGCTTCGAGAGCTCGCGGACGATGAGCTCCTGCTGTTCGACCGGGCGGCCCATGAGGCCGTTGTCGAACATCGCGGTGAAGCCTTCGTCGGCGCAGAACTGAATCTGCGCGGCCAGGTCCGTGCCGGCGTGGGCCTTGAACTGGCCGAAGCTTGGCGCGTACTTCAGGTGGAACGGCACGCGCGGGCGGCCGGCCTGCGCCGTGGCTTGGCCCCCGGAGGCCGGTGCCGGGAGCCTGGGCGCGGTGGCCTGTCCCGCCGTGGCGGGCAGGGGAGCAGCCGCCAGCGCGACGGCCGAGGTCAGCGTGCGGGCAATAAAGTCTCGACGTCTCACGAAGTCGACCTCCCGCTGCGAATACTACGGGCGCCATGTCCCCGTGTCAACGACACGGCGTCGACAGGGCGTCGGGGCCATCCCTGCCGGGGCTTGCCTGTCGCCCGCGGTACGGTAAGATGGACACATGCCACACAACTTCTCACGTCTCGCGTCTACGTGTCTGTTCGTGGCCTTCGGCGTCGCTGCCGTCGGTGCCCAGACTCCCGTCACGCAAGCTCCGGCCCCTCAGGCGCCAGCCGCACAGGCCCCGCCCAGCCCCGAGGCCGAGGCGTTGCGCCCCGGTCAGCAACTCATGCGTGACGGCAAGGCCGACGAGGCACTGGCCTCGTATCTTCAGGTGGCCGAGAAGTTCCCCTCGTCGGCTGCCGTCCAGATCCGCATCGGCGTCCAGCTCGACCTGATGGGGCGCTACGCGGAGGCCCGCACGCACTTCACGAAGGCGCTCGGCATGGAGCTGACGCCCGCGGTCGAGGCGCAGGCGCTGCGTGCGATGGCCATCGCGTTTGCCTTCGAGCGCAACTGCAAAGAGGCCATCCCCTACGAGCAGCGCCTCTACGAGCGGTACCGCACGAAGGACAAGGACTTCTTCCAGGCCGGCGAGATCGCGAACGAGCTCGCGCGGGTCTGCCTCGAGTCCGGCGACTTCGACACGGCCGCCGCCTGGTACACGCGCGGGTACGACGCCGGGCTGCAGGAGCCGAACATCGCGGCGGCGCGCAAGGATCTCTGGCAGTTCCGGTGGCACCACGCGCAGGCGCGGCTGGCGGCCCGCCGGGGCCAGGGCGCCGAAGCCCAGAAGCAGATCGCCGCGGCGAAGGCCGTGCTCGACACGGGCACGAACCCCGATCAGGCGCCGTTCTTCCCGTACCTGGTCGGCTACGCGGCCTTCTATGCGGGCGACTACAAGACGGCGCTCGCCGAACTCGGGAAGGGCAATCAGGGCGACCCGTTCATCCTGAGCCTCATCGCGCAGTCGCAGGAGAAACTCGGGGACAGCGCGGCGGCGATGGACACCTACCGCAAGGTGATGGCGATCACCACCCACAATCCCAACAACGCCTTTGCCCGACCGCTGGCGCGCAAGAAGCTCGGGCGGTAGCGGTGCAGACGTAAGACGATCAGCGAGTGCGGCGCGCTGCACGTCTCGGGGTTCGCCGAGGCCATCAACGTCCTGTTTCGCCACGTCGGCAGGGAGGCCCGCCGGCCGACCGGCGACCGGAACCGGTATCCGCCACGCAAGAGGAGGTATCATCTAGCAGGTGCGTGGGTGGGCCAGGCGCGTCAACAACCAGGAGGGATGCATTGCCGGATGTGACTGTGGGGTCGCTCGTCGTACATCGGAACCGCCCGGACTGGGGCCCTGGCAAGGTCTTCGGTCTCTGCGACGGCTACGTGCTCGTCGGATTTCGGGACGTGCTCGGGCCCGAGAAGGTGAAGCGCCTCTCGAGAGCTCCGATGCTTCTGGCCTCGGCGCCAGCCCAGAGCGACGCGCAGCTGGATGGCTGGAAGGTCCAAGCCACGGCTGACTGCCGGGTCGACCAGACGGCCGTCGCGGGCGCGAAGAAGGCGAGCCGGCCCCGGCCGCCCCTGGTCGCTGAAATGACGCTCGAGCAGGCGCTCGATCGTTTCAGAGCCACGTACCCGGATGGATTCGCGGGCCCCGCGTACTGTCGCGCCGAGCGGGACTGGAAATGGGAGAAGCACGAAGAGTGGCTGTCTCATTTCTCAGGGCATGCGCTGCGGGACATGGCCGGACACGACCCCATTGGTGCCGGGAGACTGGTCATGAGCGTGATCCAGACCACCGCGGCTCCGCTCCTTCATCCAAAGGGACAGGTGTCCGCGCTCACGCATGGGCTGGAGGAGGAGGGCTCCACTCGCCGGTTTCTGGAAGCGCTGGCGGACTATCTGGATGCCAACCCCTTCGACGCGACGCGTTTCAAGGCGTTGGTGGACGCGCTGGCCTCACTCCCCGTTGCTCGTGCCGGCGCCAGACTCGGTTCCTGGCCGAACCTCACCGTCGTGCCCTTTCTCGCTCAGCCCGACCGCCACATGTTCCTGAAGCCCGACCCGACCAAGGCCTTCGCCAGGCTCCTTGGGGAGGACCTCCGGTACAGTCCCTCGCTTCGGGCGGACACGTACCAGCGGTTGATGGACCTCAGTGCCCGTGTGCTCGAGTTCCTGAGGCCGCACGGCGCCAGGGATTTTATCGACGTCCAGTCGTTCATGTGGATCGTCGCTCGCGGATGACCTCGTCGTGATCTGATGCGTCACCCCCTGCGGTGACGATCTTCCTGGTGAAGCATCGGCCAGTCACCACCGACAGGTGAGGCCGGCTGAGCCGCAAATGGACCCCGGGGTAGGATCACCGCATGAGGACGATCGGCCTGATCGGCGGTATGAGCTGGGAATCGACCGTCTCGTACTACCAGATCATCAATCGCGCGGTCGGCGCGCGCCTGGGCGGCCTGCACTCCGCGAAGATCGCGCTCTACAGCGTCGAGTTCCAGGGCGTCGAGCGGCTGCAGCACGAGGGCCGGTGGGACGAGGCGGGCGACCTGCTCGCCGAGGCCGCGCGCGCCGTCCGGCGCGCGGGCGCCGACGTGATCGTCCTCTGCACGAACACCATGCACAAGGTTGCCGCGCAGATTGAGGCGGCGGTGGACGTGCCGCTGCTCCACATCGCGGACGCGACGGCGGCGC
>Ga0315287_10001183_pt1 | contig 23796 bp, 20 predicted proteins | sample YL17G11_0_MG_FD_205037 | JGI IMG/M metagenome (GOLD analysis project Ga0315287, IMG submission 205037) | Sediment microbial communities from Yellowstone Lake, YNP, Wyoming, USA - YL17G11_0 | ecosystem: Environmental > Aquatic > Freshwater > Lake > Sediment | place: USA: Wyoming | collected... | reverse complement strand
ACAATGCTGCTTGTGGTATATATCGTGAGTGCCTTTGTGCATCTGTTTTCCATCGGCTATATGCAAGGCGATGTCCGCTATGGCCGGTACTTCGCGTTCCTTGGTGTATTTACCTTCTCGATGCTCGGCATCGTACTGACGAACAACTTCTTCATGATGTACGTTGCCTGGGAGTTGGTTGGTCTCAGCTCGTATCTCCTCATCGGTCACTGGTTTGAGAAGAAATCAGCGAGCGACGCTGCGAAAAAGGCGTTCATCGTCAATAGAGTCGGTGATATCGGGATGTTCACCGGCATCATGATCCTGTTTGCGACATTCCACACGTTTACCTTTGAGACGATTTTTGAATCCATGAAAGCGGGGGTCATCCCCTTCGGAAGTGAAGCGTGGTTGACCGCAGCGGGGATCTTGATATTTTGCGGTGCTGTCGGCAAGTCTGCTCAATTCCCGCTCCATGTTTGGTTGCCCGATGCGATGGAGGGTCCGACGCCTGTCAGCGCGTTAATTCACGCAGCGACCATGGTCGCCGCCGGTGTCTACCTGATTGCCCGTACGTTCCCAATGATGACAGCGGACGCACTTATGGTGATCGCGGTCATTGGAGCGATCACAGCATTCATCGCCGCTACAATCGCCATCGCACAGAACGATATCAAAAAGGTGTTGGCGTATTCGACTATCAGCCAGCTCGGTTACATGGTCATGGGTCTTGGCGTCGGAGCGTTCACCGCCGGCTTCTTCCATCTGACGACACACGCGATGTTCAAAGCAGGTCTCTTCCTTGGATCCGGTTCCGTGATTCACGCGATGCATCATGCGCTTCATCACTCGGGCGACCACAAGACGGATCCTCAGGATCTCCGGAACATGGGCGGTTTGAAATCAAAGATGCCCCTCACGTTTTGGACATTCGTGATGTTCACGCTGGCTATTTCCGGAGTCCCATTCACTTCGGGCTTCCTCAGCAAAGACGAAATCCTTGCCGGGACGCTTGCTTATGCAAACCTCACCGGACGTTGGTACATCCCGATCGTTGCATTCTTCGTCGCTGGGTTGACGGCGTTTTACATGTTTAGGGTGGTTATTCTGACCTTCCTTGGTGATCACAAAGACCATCACCGCTACGATGCAATTCACGAGTCTCCGAAAACGATGACGATTCCGTTGATCGTTTTCGCCATCCTATCGTTCTTCGCATTTTTCAGCCTCAATCCGTTCAGCGCGGCCAGCGGATGGGTCTATTCTGCACTGCCTCGCCCTGAGTCCGTCGTGCCGGCGAGCGTCGCGGCAGCAGGAATTGAAGACTTTGAAGCATCGGTGCATCATACCCACACGTTGGCCATGGTCCTCTCGCTTGCCGTGGCGGGCCTCGGAATTCTCCTGGCGTTCATGACCTACTACTGGAAGAAGATCGATGCCGATCGCGTCGCCGCCGGCACCGGGCCGCTCTTTCGTTTTCTGCTGAACAAGTGGAAGTTCGACGAGCTCTACGACGCGACAGCGGTTGCAGGCACTGTCGGGATGGCAAAAATGTGGCGGTGGTTCGACAATCGAATTATCGACGGTATCGTGAACGGCGTCGGGAGCTGGACGAAGGGTCTCACGCTCGGAACGAAGCGCAATTGGGTGGAAAACAGCATTAGCGCCATCTTTTACATGATTGTAACCGCAGGAATATCTCTCTATGTCGGTTGGGTCGTAGGATTTGGATTGATGCCTGCTGAAGCTACTCTCGGTGCGATTGCCGGTTATGTAATCCTGGGATTTGCAGTGGCCGGCTTCACGTTCTTCCTGTTCTATGTGGGCGTCGGCGGATTTGACAACAGCATCGTCGACGGGCTCGTCAACGCAACGGCATACCTCGCAGGTTTCTTGGGATTGCTGGCTCGCCGGCTTCAAACCGGAAAGGTCCAATCGTATCTGGCCTTCGTCATCATGGGAGTGATGATTCTCTTCCTCTGGTTCCGGTAGTGTGTGACTTCGGCCCTTATGTGGATACGGTTTATTTCGACTTGACTTCATGAAGGAGTAGATTACAAATGGAATTCTTGGGCTTCGGTGTTCTGAGCTGGATAACCTTCCTTCCGATCATCGGCATGATCTTGATTCTCTTCATACCCAAAGAGAATCAGAATGCGATGAAATGGACCGCCGTAGTTGCGACTTTCTTGCAGCTCGTCCTCGCAGTGTTGATCTTTTTCCACTTCGACAAGGGGGCGCTGGGGATCAATACGCAGGAGGGGATGCAGTTTGTGGAAAAGGTCTCCTGGATTGACATCGGGGGCGTGCCCTGGTTCGGCAGGATCCACGTCGACTATTTCCTCGGCATCGACGGTCTGAGTGTACCGATGGTCATCCTCACCGCTTTGATCAGTTTCATTGCCGTATTCGCTTCGTGGAAGATCCCGAAAGCACTAAAAGGCTACATGGCGATGCTGCTCCTGCTTGACACCGGCATGATGGGCGTCTTCGTTTCCCTCGATTTCTTCCTGTTCTATGTGTTCTGGGAAGTGATGTTGCTGCCGATGTACTTCCTGATCGGAGTCTGGGGTGGACCGCGGCGCGAATATGCGGCCATCAAGTTCTTCCTCTACACCTTGCTCGGCAGTGTTCTGATACTTCTCGCTATGATCGCCCTCTACTTCAGCGTCACGGTTCCCGATGGTGCCACAGGGGAGAGGATGTACACGTTCAATATGCTCGCGATGATGAATCCCGCAAACTATCAGCCTGGTACACTTCTGGCCGGGGTCGGCACCTATTGGCGGCATTTGGCGTACATCGCGCTTTTCATCGGGTTCGCAATCAAAGTTCCGATATTCCCGTTCCACACGTGGTTACCCGATGCGCACGTTGAAGCTCCAACCGCGATCAGCGTCATTCTGGCGGGCGTTCTGCTGAAGATGGGAACGTACGGTCTGCTCAGAATCAGCTATCCCATGTTCCCGGAACTTGCGAACTACTATGCCTGGGCTCTCGCCCTCGTTGCAGTCATCAATATCATCTACGGTGCACTGTGCGCGATGGCGCAACAGGACTTCAAGAAGCTCATCGCCTATTCCAGCGTCAGCCATATGGGGGTCGTTCTCCTGGGCATGGCAGCGATGAATACACAGGGAATGATGGGAGCCGTCTTCCAGATGTTCAATCACGGAACCATCACTGCAATGCTCTTCTTGATTGTCGGTGTTCTCTACGATCGTGCTCACACGCGTGACATCGATGCATTCGGAGGCCTGGCGATTACGATGCCGAAATACACCGGTATTATGACCGTGGCGTTTTTCGCGGCTCTCGGTTTGCCTGGACTAAGTGGATTCATATCGGAAGCATTCTCATTCCTTGGCGCATTCCAGACATTCCGTGTCCTCACAATTATTGCGACCCTTGGCATCGTCCTGACAGCAGCCTACATGCTTTGGACCCTGCAAAGGGTGTTCCTCGGCCAGCCAAATGAGAAATGGGCTTCTCTCCCGGATATCAATGGGAGGGAGCTGTTCACCCTGGTTCCGTTGGCCATCATTGTCCTGGCACTCGGTATCTATCCGTCGTTGCTCCTTGACCTGATGACCTCGTCCTTGAATCACCTCGTCGAGGTCGTCCGAAGCGGGGCACCGTTGTAACGATGATTCATTACTCTGGCAGCTGCAATGTGCTGTCTTTGATTGAACGACTACTAGAACATTATCATGGTTGATCAAGCCTTACTAAGCCTGGCGAAATTTCTTCCCGAGATAACGCTGGCCATTACATTCTGTCTCGCCCTTCTTGTGGGCATCATCTTCCGGTCACGCCCCCAACTGTCGCTGTGGATTGCGCTGCTCGGTGTTGTTGTATCGATAGTGTTTACGATACGGGAAATGGGGACAACGGAGTCGATCTTCTCGGGGATGATCGCGGTTGATCCGTTCGCGTCCTTCTTCAAGCTGATCGTCGGCTTGTGTGCCATCTTCATCTTCCTCTTTTCGCTCTACTCGGCTGAAGTCCTCTCCACGATCAAGCGGCTCGTAGAATATTCCTCGCTCTTGGTAGCGATGACGCTCGGTATGTATCTCATGGCGGGTGCCACAAATCTGCTGATGATGGTGCTGTCGATTGAATTGACGGGCCTGAGCTCCTATATCCTCGCTGGTTATACAAAAGAAGCGCCGGATTCGAGCGAGGCTTCGTTGAAATACATCATCTACGGCGCTTTGTCCACCGGATTAATGCTCTATGGGATTTCGATCATCTTTGGATTGACCGGTGGAGCGATGGATGTCTATGCGATCAACAGAGCTCTCGTGACGGCCCCCGTCAATCCGATTGCCCTCCTCGTGGCTACGCTTCTGATCATCGCTGGTCTGGGTTACAAGATCTCCGCAGTACCATTCCACTTCTGGACACCGGATGTATATGAGGGGGCACCCATAACAATCACTGCCTTCCTGTCCGTCGCATCAAAAGCTGCGGGCTTCGCTATCCTGATCAGGTTCTTTAAGATTGCGTTCATTGACTCAAACGCGGTCGGACTTCCGGCGGGTTTCTGGACAACACTTCAGGGATTCGAGTGGAACAAGATCATCGCAATTCTCTCTGTGCTTACCATGACCCTCGGCAACCTGGTTGCGGTGTGGCAGAACAACCTGAAACGACTTCTGGCGTACTCCAGCATCGCACATGCCGGCTACATGTTGATGGGCCTTGCCATCCTGAGTGACAAGGGTATTGCTGCAGTGCTGATCTACTTCGTTGTCTACGTGTTCATGAATCTCGGTGCCTTCTACGTTGTGATGCTCGTCGCCAACAAAACAGGCAACGAGGACATTGATTCGTATAAAGGTCTTGGATTGCGGTCGCCGTTCGTCGGTGTATCAATGGTTGTTTTCTTCATTTCCCTGGCGGGTTTGCCCCCAACAGCCGGGTTCATCGGGAAGCTCTTCATCTTTGCTTCTTTGCTCGATGCCAAATGGGCGTGGCTTGCCATCGTCGGAGCTATCAACAGCGTCATTTCCCTCTACTACTACGTGCGCGTCGTTCGTAACATATTCCTGCGTGACCCTGAGGAGAATTCAAGTCCGCTGACGTTCAGTGTTCCTCAGATCGCACTCGTTCTGCTTCTCGTTGTGCCCACGCTTCTCTTCGGGGTGTACTTTTCTCCAATTGTCGAACTTGCGAATGCCTCTGCTACGATGCTCGGGGTTCATTAGGCGGAATCTCAATTTGAAATAACACTGTTTTCAGACAACCTTCCTGCACCAGAAACGTTGGGCGGCTGTTGCGTTTCTGTGACAAGTTGCTTACAATCACGGGTGAGGTGTATCATGGTGGAACCGATCCGATTGAGAGTATTGCTGGTTGACGATGAACCGTCCTTCGTCAAGGTCGTTGCGCTTGGCTTGAGGGAGGAGGACGGTATGACCGTTCTCGTAGCTTCGAGTGGGCAAGAAGCGATCAACCTGTTGCAGTCGGAAAAAGATGGCTTTGATGTCGTAGTGTTGGATTACTTGATGCCTGGACTTACTGGGTTGGATGTGTTGCGCTGGATGAACAGATCGGGGGTCGAAACGCCGGCTCTCATGCTGACAGCGGCCGGCTCGGAGTCGATTGCTGTCGAATCCATGAAACTCGGAGCCTACGACTATTGCCGAAAAGAAGATACCGACATTCAGCATCTTGCGAATCTTATTCGCGCAAGCCACGAACGTCATTTGTTCCGCGTAACGAGCGTGATGGAGGAGGAGCGGACACGAGAGATTACGCTGAACAAGGAAGCGACCGACAAGGTCAACGATGTTATCAACGCGATCACGCCGGCATTGAACTCAGCCTTTGCGAACATTGCTGCAGACCTGGAGGTGAATCAGGAGCAGCTCTTCGCCAACCTCCCTCCAAGCGAACAGAGCCGTTTCAAACAACTCTTCCTTAATATGCATAAGGAATTGTCGATGATAGAAGCTGGAGTTCGCGGTCTTCTTGCGCTCTACAAACTCCTCTACGCGCGCTATCCTGAATCGAAGGAAATCGACCGGATCCGGAAAGAGTTCGAGGATCGGGCGAATAGCGAGATTTGAGCTCTGCATTCCCCGATTCAGGCCTTCCCGTGGCGTGATTTGTGGTGGGTCTTCTCGTAAATCAATCTCACGCCGTCCAGAACAAGTGAGGGCACCGATTTTGCGATGGTTTTTGATCGGCTTGCCATGAGTTGCGAGAATCCGCCTGTCGCAATGACCGTTGCCTTCTTTTCGCCGCTCTTCTGAAGTTCTTTCTGTATTCTCCCCACCATTCCTTCCATCGCGTCGACCGCACCGAACAGAATCCCTGCCTGCATCGCGGAAACAGTGTCCGTTCCAACGATCGTCTTCGGAAAGTGCAGCTCGATCTTTGGGAGCTTTGCCGCTCTCCTGTGCAGATCGACCGCTGACGTCTCGATTCCGGGAGCGATGACGCCACCAAGGTAGTCCCCTGTTGCTGAGACGACATCATATGTCGTGGCCGTTCCAAAATCGATGATAATCAAGGGCCCGCCGAATGCCGCGAATCCGGCGACTGCGTTGCAGATTCTGTCGGCTCCGACTGAATTCGGATCATCATAGGTGATCTTGATGCCGAGTTTGAGGGACGACGAAATGATCAAGGGCTCTACTCCGAAATACTTTCTCGCCATAGTGGAGAAGACGTCCGTCAGGTTCGGCACGACAGATGAAATGCCGACCCCATCGATCTTTTTGAGCGGAATTCGGGCCTCTTTGAGGAAGAGCTTTACTTGAGTGCCAACTTCATCCTCCGTGCGTTGGAGCATGCTTGTGGCGCGCCAATCTGCCACCAGCTTCGAGTTGCGATAAATGCCGAAGACTGTATGAGTATTCCCAATATCAATTGCGACAAGCATCACGATTCCTTTTCAGAAGTTCGAAGAGCTGTTCAGGAAACCACAGAAACGTCACCCGCATAGACGGTCTGTAGGCCTGTGTCCGTTTCGATGACAAGTCCCGCGTCGTGATTCAGCCGGCGGGCGATTCCTGACATCGTGTGGTCATGCTGTTGCACCGTCACAGGTTTCCCGAACATTGTGCAGCGCTTGATCCATTCTGGGACGATGGCGTCGAAATCACCCCGCTGAACCGGCGGATAGAGTGTATCCAATTCGGAGAGAACGGTCTGGAGTACCTTTTTACGGTCGAATGACATGCCCGTCTCGATTGCCAGCGATGTGCCCCGTGGAGAGATCTCATCTGGGAATATCCGCTGGTTTACGTTGATTCCGGCCCCAATAATAGCATAGGAAACCTCTGATTGCTGAAAGAGGTTTTCGAGCAGTATGCCGCAGAATTTCTTTCCGTGTAGAAGGAGGTCGTTCGGCCACCTACATTCAACCGGCTCTCCGATGTGCCGTTCAATCGCACGGGCGATGCCGACAGATGCAAAGAGCGTCAGTAACCCCGTATTGGCAATAGAGATACGGGGTCTCAGCAGAACTGAAAGGAGGAGGTTCTCGCCTGGTTCGGCGATCCACGTCCTCCCAAGCCTGCCTCGGCCGCTGGTTTGAAAATCGGCGACGACCACGGCTCCTTCTGCCGTACCCGCATCTCCGAGTGTTCGGGCGCACGCGTTCGTGGAATCGATCGTGTCGAAAACGAAGAACTTCTTTCCAACGATCGCGGTCTCAAGCCCTTGCGAGAGTTCCTCTTTTGAGTACATCCGTTTTACTTCGAAAACATAGACGATCCGACGTTCTTTGCCAGTCCTGTCTTGGCATTGGCGATCTGCCATCCCGTGGTATGGATCAAACGGACAATTCTTTCCATTCGCGGGAACAGGATCTTATCGATTGTGTCGGTCGGTTTATGATAGTCTGCATAAACACCGGCAAAAAAAGAATACAATCGGCACCCCGTTGCGGGCGAAATTGTAGTGATCGCTTCTTCGGTAGAACTGCTCAGGGTCCTTATCGTCATTGTAAGTGTAATCAAGAATCAGGTTTCCGACTGCTTGTTGGAGAGCTTCAGAACACTGTCGAGCTGAGTGCTGATCTTGTCCGATCCAATCACATAGACGCAGTTCGGATTCTTAAGATCCTCGTACTTCTTGTCAACACGGCCAATCATATCTGTATTAAGACCAGCGATCGTCTTTTCCAGAGGTATGACGGGATGTTTGACGTACCAATCAGATCCCCACAATCCCTTTTCCTCTCCGACAACTGCCATAAACAAGAGACTGCGTCTTGGCTTCGCAGGGTTCGCGGCGAATGCCTGTGCGAGTTCCAACACGGTGACTGTCCCTGATCCATCATCATCTGCCCCAGGGTAGACGACCCCCGTCCCCGGTAACGCCGAGATGATCGAAATGCGCTGTGAACACAACAATCTCATCCTTGAGCTTCGGGTCTGAGCCTTCATGAAGCCCAAGAACGTTTTCGGTTGTCTTGATTTCCTTGGTAGTGGAAATGTCAATAGAGACCGTCGTCTGGTTCAAACTGATCGGTTGAAATGCACTGTCCTGAGCCGCCGCCTGACGCAACTGGCCGAGAGATTTTCCGGTTTCTCTTAACAGTTCGTTCGCTACCCGCGGACTCACAAGTGTTGGAAAACCGAAACCACCGCGGCCGCCGCGTTGTTCGGCCCCAAGTACTCTCATCGATCCACGGTCGAGCATGGCGCCAAAGCGGGCCGATAGACCTTCCATCGAAGTAGTACCGGAATCGTCGGCGATAACCAGCGTAGCGATGCCTCCTGTGAACGGGCGAACAAGTCCAAGTCGTCGCATTGGCGTGACGCTCGTGTCCTTCGCATCTACTTTGCGCCCAGAGAGTGCAACGACGATCTTTCCCTTTGATAGGTTCGAATCGACTTTCGTATCCATCTAGCCGATGAAGATCGCGGGAGCACTAACCGGATTGTCGGGTGCGGACATGGCAAAGAAATCCTTTCGGATAAGGAAGGGCGTGGGACCTTGCTTGGAACTCACGGTAATAGTCGATTTGTCGCTCATTTTCGTTGCTTCAACCTTGAAGTGCTGGAAATATGAGCCGCTGTCGCCCATGGGCTTGAGTCCCACGCGTTGAAATTCCGATGCAATGTATCGCGCTGCCACCTTCTGTCCGCGAAATGTCTTCTCTCTTCCCTCAAGTTCCGGTGAGGCGATGAAACTCAGACGTGCTGAAAGGCTGCTTGCCGAGATCGCTCGGTAGCCTGCGAGAGCTTCTTTCGGGATCTTGGGATTCTGTGCAAACGACAAGGCAAATGGAATCAGAAGAACGGCGAAAAGACGACGCATCGTTCACCTCGATTTGATGGTTGGTGCATTCCTTTGTGGCAAGGAAAAGAATACTCAAAACACGCTTCATAATCAATCGGATCTAGCTCCAGTCGGTACCTGTAAAAATAGCAGTATGACTGACAGAATGAGTGAACTAGCTGCCAAATGGCGTGCCCGCTGTCTGTCAAACTGTCCGACAGATCGGCGTCATTGGAAGCCAAGAAAGCAAAAGTGTGACATTCCTGAGCTATTCTAAACATTTCGAGCCGCCCCGTGGCTGGCACACCGATTGCATGTAGTGGAAACATATTGCGCTAACCCAAAATCACACATCAAGAAAGGCAAAAGTTATGCTAATGCGGTTTCAGTATCCGAGAATTCCAAATCATGTCTTGGAGAGTCTGTTCACAGCGGACGACCTCATGAGGACAACAAAGTCTCCTTCGATGGACATCGCTGAGAATGAAAATGAGCTTGTCGTGACCGCTGAGCTTCCTGGTGTCAAGAAAGACCAGGTGAAGGTCACATTTGAAAAAGGCGTCTTGGCAATCGAAGGCCAAAGAAAGCAAGACGAGTTGCCCAAGGATGCACAGGTCCTGTTGAACGAAATGCGGGTTCGGGATTTCAGCCGATCGATCAGGATCGACGGCGATATCGATGCGAACAATATTACTGCAGAGCTAGAGGACGGAATTCTCTCGGTGACGCTGCCAAAAATGGAAGAGACGAAGCCGAAACAAATCGAAGTAAAGGTGAAGTAGTCGGTCACGATTTCGCTGTTCGGTTCAAAGAGGATGCATTCGTTGGTCGGGTCCGCCGGTGGGGTGGGCCCGACCCTTACTATTGAAAGACAGTCAGAATATAGTCTATTCATCTCAGCGGCACGATCGCCGTTCTCAATACAAAGGAGTGGACCAAAATGTCAACCAAATCCAGCAAGATCATCGGAATCGATCTCGGCACGACCAACTCCGTTGTGGCCGTGATGGAAGGGAACGACCCCGTTGTCATCGCGAATGCAGAGGGAGGTCGTACAACTCCTTCCGTGGTCGGATTCCCGAAATCCGGAGAGCGGCTCGTCGGTGCTGCTGCCAAACGTCAGGGCGTGACGAACTCGCAGAACACCGTCTACTCCATCAAGCGCTTCATGGGGCGGTTTTTCAACGAGGTCAACGAGGAAATGAAGCTCGTCCCCTACAAGGTGGTGCAGGGGGACAACAACACAGCCCGTGTTCAACTTGGCGACCGCGTCTATTCACCGCCCGAGATCTCAGCCATGGTTCTGCAAAAGATGAAGCAGACAGCGGAGGACTACCTCGGGACGAAGATCACCGAGGCTGTTATCACGGTTCCGGCATACTTCAATGATGCGCAGCGTCAGGCCACGAAAGAAGCGGGGGAAATTGCAGGTCTGACCGTTCGCCGCATCATCAATGAGCCGACAGCGGCTGCACTCGCATATGGTCTCGACAAGAAGATAAAAGATTCGAAAGTCGCGGTGTTCGACCTTGGTGGTGGCACATTCGATATCTCCATTCTCGAACTCGGGGATGGTGTGTTCGAAGTGAAATCCACCAATGGCGACACTCACCTTGGCGGTGACAACTTCGACATGCGTGTACTGGAGCACATCGCGGACGAATTCAAGAAGCAAGAAAGTATTGACCTGCGAAAAGATCCGATGGCACTGCAACGGTTGCGTGAAGCTGCCGAGAAGGCAAAAATGGAGCTCTCGCAACTTTTGCAGACCGAGATCAATCTGCCCTTCATCACAGCCACAGCCGACGGCCCGAAACACCTGACCATGACTCTGACCCGCGCGAAATTTGAGCAGCTCGTGGAGGATCTCATTCAGAAATGTGTCCCGCCTGTTGAGAAGGCTCTGAAGGATTCGGGACTCAATCCAAGTCAGATTGACGAGGTCATCATGGTGGGTGGCATGACCCGCGTGCCTCGTGTCCAACAGCTTGTGAAGGATATCTTTGGCAAAGAGGGACACAAAGGAGTGAACCCGGATGAAGTCGTGGCCATTGGCGCCGCGATCCAGGGGGGCGTGCTCTCTGGCGATGTTACTGACGTCTTGTTGCTTGACGTTACTCCATTGACCCTCGGAATTGAGACGCTCGGTGGAGTTCTGACGCCAATGATTCAGGCCAACACGACCATCCCCACGAAAAAGGGCGAGATTTTTTCAACAGCCTCTGACAGCCAGCCATCCGTGGAAATCCATGTGCTGCAGGGCGAGCGCCCATTGGCAGTTGACAATCGGACCTTGGGCAGGTTTCATCTTGACGGTATTCCGCCTGCACCACGCGGCATCCCTCAAATTGAAGTCACGTTTGACATCGATGCGAACGGAATTCTCCATGTGGCAGCGAAGGACAAAGCGACAAGCAAGGAGCAAAGCATTCGTATCACTTCCTCGAGCGGTCTGAACAAGGAGGAAATCGACAAAATGAAATCCGATGCTCAGTCTCACGCCGCTGATGACAAGAAGCGGAAAGAGGAGATTGAGACAAAGAACCAGGCGGACAACCTTGTCTTTCAGACCCGGAAGCAACTGAAGGACCTCGCGGAAAAGATGCCAGCGGACGTCAAATCGAATGTCGAGAACGCTGTGAATGCACTTGAAGAGGCCGTGAAGGGGGGCAACCACAGCGATATCAAGGCGAAGATGGAAACGCTGAACAACGCATGGAACGAGGCCTCAACAAAGATGTACGAAGCTGCCAAGGGCCAGCAGGCCGGAGGCCCGAGCGCCGGACAGCCTGGTCCCGATCAACAACAGCAACAGCAGCAGTCGGGCGGAGACAAGGATAAGAAAGTCGAAGACGCCGACTACGAAGTCGTCGACGACAAATAACCAAGACCCTCGGAAGAACATGAAATATTTGGAAAGGCGAGGGAATACCTCGCCCTTCTGGTTGAAGAATGGTTGTGTATGAATTTCAACAAGTTCACTATGAAAGCCCAAGAGGCCGTTCAGAATGCTCTGGAGATTGCCTCGACCTACAGCAATCAGTCCGTTGAACCGGAACACGTTCTGGCGGCATTGATCCAGGATAGCGAGGGGATTGTCATGCCGCTACTACAAAAGGGAGGGGCAAACGTCAATTACCTGAAGATCAAGATCAATGGAGCGATCGAGAGACTTCCCAAGGTCCAGGGAGCGGGCTTGAGCAATCAGCACATATCGACTTCTCTCGGACAAGTTATCGAAACTGCCCAGAAAGAGGCTGCACAGCTTAAAGACGAATACCTCAGTACTGAGCATTTGTTGCTGGGGCTTCTCGAGGAAGGATCTCGCTCAAAAACGCTCGGAGCGGCTCGACTTCTTCAGGATCAGGGAATTACGAAGGACGGAATCTACAAGGCTCTCAAAGAAGTTCGCGGATCTCAACGCGTGACAGATCAGAACCCTGAAGACAAATACCAGTCCCTTGATCGTTATGGACGTGATCTGAACGAACTCGCGCGCAAAGGAAAGCTCGATCCTGTCATCGGCCGTGAAGACGAGATCCGTCGGGTGCTGCAAGTGCTCTCCCGTAGGACAAAGAACAATCCTGTGCTCATCGGCGACCCGGGAGTCGGGAAGACAGCAATCGCTGAAGGGATCGCGCAGCGCATTGTCCAGGGCGATGTGCCGGAAACTCTCAAGACAAAACGCATCGTTGCTCTCGATATGGGTACCCTCGTGGCTGGGACGAGTTTCCGCGGTCAGTTTGAGGAAAGGCTCAAAGCCGTTCTCAAGGAAGTGACAGAATCGAACGGCGAGATCATTCTCTTTATTGATGAGTTACATACAGTGGTAGGTGCTGGAGCAGCACAAGGAGCAGTTGATGCTGCGAACATGCTCAAACCAGCGCTCGCACGCGGAGATCTGCGAGCCATCGGGGCAACCACGATTGATGAGTACCGGAAATATGTGGCAAAAGATCCAGCCCTCGAGCGAAGATTTCAGCCGGTTCCGGTTGACGAACCGACAGTCGAAGATACCATCTCCATCCTCAGAGGACTAAAAGAGCGCTACGAAGTCCACCATGGCGTTCGCATCACGGATGGCGCGATCGTCGCTGCGGCACAACTGAGCCATCGATACATCGGGGACCGGTTTCTTCCGGACAAAGCCATCGACCTTATGGACGAAGCCGCATCCAAACTGCGGATTGAAATCGATTCAATGCCGGAGGAACTTGACTCGGTCGAACGACGGATCAAACAGCTCGAGATCGAGCGAGAAGCGATCAAACGTGAACGCGATGATGAATCGAAATCGCGTCTTGCAAGCATCAATCAAGAGCTTGGGGATCTGAACCAGCAGAGGTCGGAGCTGCGTGCGCATTGGCAGCTCGAGAAGAATCTGATCCAGTCCATCCGGACGATGAAAGGGGAGATGGAGCAGGCGAAGCTTGAGTCGGAGCAGAAGGAGCGGCAAGGAGACCTTGCCCGCGTTGCGGAATTGCGATATGGGGTGATTGCTGGACTTGAGAAGAAACTCAAAGAAGCCTCATCCAATCTCAGTGATGTTCAGAAAGACACGAAAATGCTGAAAGAGGAAGTCGACGCAGAGGATATCGCTGAGATTGTCGGGAAATGGACTGGCATTCCCGTGCAGCGTATGCTCGAAAGCGACCGGTCCAAATTGCTGCATCTTGAAGATCGAATCCATGAGCGGTTGGTGGATCAGGAGGATGCGGTGCGGGCGGTGGCGGATGCAATCCGCAGAAGCCGCGCGGGGTTGCAGGACGAAAAGCGGCCGATTGGATCGTTTATGTTCCTCGGTAGTACTGGCGTCGGGAAAACGGAGCTCGCCAAGGCTCTGGCTGAATTCCTCTTCAATGACGAGACAGCTATGGTTCGCATTGATATGAGCGAATATATGGAGAAATTCTCTGTTTCGAGGCTGATTGGGGCTCCTCCGGGATATGTTGGATACGAAGAAGGCGGGCAACTGACGGAGGCGGTTCGGCGAAAACCGTATTCTGTGCTTCTTCTGGATGAAATTGAGAAAGCTCACCCCGAGGTGTTTAACGTTCTTCTGCAGCTTCTCGACGAAGGAAGGCTCACTGATAGCAAGGGCCGAACGGTGAATTTCAAGAACACGATCGTCATCATGACATCGAACTTGGGATCGCATCTTATCCAGGAAAAGGTCCAGTCATTGAATGAGACCAACCGGGATGACCTCATGGCGGAGATGCGTGTGCAGCTCCTGGAGATGCTCAGACAGTCGATACGTCCGGAATTTCTCAATCGAATAGATGAGATCATCCTCTTCAAGCCTCTGACAATGTCTGAAATTCAACAGATCGTCAATCTCCAGCTGGAAGGTGTCCGGAAACTTCTGGATGTGAAGAATATTGTGCTCGAGTTTTCTGATGATCTTCGTGAATGGCTTGCCAAAGCCGGTTATGATCCGGCCTTCGGAGCGCGACCGTTGAAACGCACGATACAAAAGTACGTCATCAATCGTCTCTCGGAGAAGATTCTTGCTGGCGATGTGGCTGACGGTGACCACGTGACAGTGAACGTCGATGATCGCGGCTCTGTAGAATTCATCACAAACGTCAAATCTGCTATTGTTCGGTGATCCTCGATTGTCTTTGACCAGATCCCCTTCCCGATTTTCGGGGGAGGGGATTTCTTTTTTGTGTGCAGACCAATTTCTCTGTATCTTTCCTATATGAAGCTCTCCTCACTGATCGGGCATGCGAGCGAATCGTTGCAGTTGGTCCTGTCTTCCGAGAAGCCTGCGGATAGTGTAATCGACCTCTTCTTTCGATCGCGAAAGTATCTCGGATCTCATGATCGGCGGTTCATTGCCGAATCAACCTATGGGACCTTAAGGCATCTACGCAAGTGCGAGTCGCTGTTGAGGCGGGCGTTGGGCAACAATGCTGATGGCATGATCCCGGAGGATGGGTTCCTCCTTCTTGTTGTCACATACCTGCTTGCCGTGGAACAGCGGACCCCGATCGAGGTCGTGGATCTGCAATCGGCTGTAAAATCCAGCCAACTGAAACCTCAACTCGGATCGCTTCTTCAGTCGCTCTCAACTCCTCAGGATGTTCAACCATCCGATCCTGTCGAGAGGATTGGAGAGGAATATTCCTACCCGGATTGGATGGTCCAACGGTTTCTCGATCAATTTGGTGAAAAGGAAACCCTTCTTCTGTGTGAGAGCCTGAACGGCCAGGCACCGCTGAGCCTTCGTGCGAACTCATTGAAGTCCAGCGTAGAAGAATGCCAGGAGGCTTTGAGAAAGGAAGGTGTAGCCACAGAGCGGACGAAGCTTTCTCCCTTCGGGCTCATTGTCCCGAAGAGGATCAATATCTTCCAGCTTCAGGCTTTTCGTGACGGGCTTTTTGAAGTGCAGGACGAAGGGAGTCAATTGGTTCCGTACCTCCTCGATCCAAAACCAACGGCAAAGGTTCTTGATGCGTGTGCCGGTGCTGGCGGAAAGACGTTGGAGCTCGCAGCCCTCATGAAGAATCGGGGAGAGATTGTCGCTGCGGATGTCAATAGCTTCAGGCTTGATCAGCTGCGCAAGAGGGCTCAACGGGCAGGAGTTTCTAATGTCAGGATCCGCCAGGTACAAGATATTGCAGACCTCGCTGAGCAGTATACTGACTACTTCGATGTCGCCTTGATTGACGCACCGTGCAGCGGAATCGGAACGCTTCGCAGAAATCCCGGAATGAAATGGATGGTGACTGAGGAGACCATCCGTGAGGTTTCGGAGAAGCAGCTGCACATTCTTGAGGCGTGCGTTCCATTCGTCAAGACGGGGGGGAGAGTCGCTTACGCCACCTGCACGCTCTTTCGCGAGGAGAACGAGACGGTCGTGGAGACCTTCCTTAAAGCGCATGCGGAGTTTGCTCTCGACGATCCTCCGCTTGACCGGGCGAGATTCGATTTCTCACCCTACAGTGTCGGCAAATACATCAAGTTTACTCCATATCGCGATGGAACCGACGGCTTCTTCATCGCTGTTATGAAGAAGCATGGCCATCAAGCTTAATTGATTCTCCTGTGTACATTTGTTACCATGCAAATCATCGAATTCAGTCTGAATTATGCATTCACTCCGAGGAAAGCATGAAATACGTCTCTCTGGGATTCCTCTTCTTCCTCACTCTGGGCTTGGCCGTGACATCCGGATGCTCGAAGGAGCCGACAGATGAGGATCTTCTTAAGTCGGCCACACTGCATCAGAGCAATGATGAGTTCGATGATGCAATCAGCGACTTCCAGATGTTGATACATAAGAATCCGAAGAGTGACAAGGTTCCGGAAGCTCTGTTTGCGATGGGGGCCATCTACCTGAACAAAAAGAAGGATTACGTGAAGGCCGAATCAGTCTACACCAAGCTCGTCATGGATTTTCCCGAGCACCCGACCGCCCAGGGCGCGGCATATCAGCGTGCCCGCATTTTCACAGAGCATCTGCACAAGCCCGACTCAGCGATGGCGGCGTATGAACTCTTTCTCCAGCGATATCCGAATTCAATGCCAGTGTCTTCAGCGAGATCAGAGCTTACGGATCTGAAAAAGAAGCCTACTCCAGGAAAGTGAACACCTGATGCAAGAAGCGTTGAAATATCTTCAACCTAGGGTTGTCGCTCAGCTGGCCAACATGGAACTGCGTGCGAGACTTGTCGTCGAAGGCTTTATCACCGGTTTACACAAGAGCCCGTACCACGGTTTCAGTGTGGAGTTCACCGAGCATCGGCCCTACATGCCCGGTGACGAAATCCGGCACATCGATTGGAAAGCGTATGGGAAAACAGATCGATACTACATCAAGGAGTTCGAGGAGGAGACGAACCTCAAGACGTACCTGATTCTGGACGCCAGCAAGTCGATGGATTATGCCTCTGACGGTCAACTGAAGAAGATCGAGTATGCATCCTATCTTGCTGCTGCGCTCGGATACCTGATGGTCGAACAGCGCGATGCCGTTGGACTCACCATCTATGATGAGCGGGTTCGCACTTCATTGCCTCCCAGGGCATCAAAGCTCTATTTACAGCAGATTCTCCGTGAGTTGGAAACGCTCCGGCCCGGTAACAAAACGGGAACAGCACAATCACTCCATGAAGTGGCGGAGCGAATCAGGCGGAGGGGACTCATTGTTATCCTGAGTGACCTGTTCGATGATCCAGCACAGGTGATGACGGCCCTCAAGCACTTCAGGCATCGAGGGAATGAAGTCATTGTCATGCAGGTTCTTGACCCGCTGGAACTGTCGTTTGCGTTCGGTACAGACGCGGTGTTCCGCGATATGGAAACGAAAGAGGAACTGCTGACTCAGCCGTGGCACATCCAAATGGCGTATCGTGAATCGATGCATCAGTTCCTCGACTTCTACAAACGCGAATGCAGAGAAAACGCTATTGATTATGTTCTGCTCGACACGACAACGCCGTTCGATAGGGCGCTGTTTGAATACCTGAACAAGCGAAAGAGGATGCACTAGGAACGAACGCGCTGTCTGTTTGAGGCATTGGAGCGAATGGTAGAAGAGAAACTCATAGTAAAAGGGGCGCGGGTCCACAATCTGAAGAACATAGACGTGGAGATGCCGCGCGACCAGATGATCGTCATTACTGGACTTTCGGGGTCGGGGAAATCCAGTCTGGCGTTCGATACGATCTACGCGGAAGGGCAGCGGCGCTACGTGGAGAGTTTGTCGGCGTATGCACGACAGTTTCTCGGGCTCATGGAGAGGCCGGATGTCGATTACATCGAGGGGCTCAGTCCTTCCATCTCGATCGAGCAGAAGACAGTCAGTTCAAATCCCCGATCGACCGTCGGAACGGTCACGGAAATTTATGATTTCCTCCGCCTGCTCTTTGCGAGAGTAGGGACACAGTTTTGTTACAATTGCGGTCGCAAAGTTCAGCGCCAGACGGTCGATCAGATTATTGATTCCATCCAGCAGTTTACGGCCGGCTCGAAGATACAAATCCTCGCTCCAGTCGTGAAGGGCCGCAAAGGCCACTACCGGGAATTGTTCGAACAGATACTGAAGGATGGTTTCGTTAGAGTCCGGATCGATGGAACCATTCGAGAAATCACAGACGGGTTGAAGGCCGATCGGTACAAGATTCACAACATCGAGATTGTTGTTGACCGGCTCGCGGTCAAGAAGGAAGCCCGCTCCCGGATTGCTGAATCCGTTGAAGTCGCTCTCCGCTACGGTGCCGGCACATTGATCCTCTTCGATGGCGAGAACGATCACCTGTACAGTAGTCACTACGCTTGTCACGATTGTGGGACAAGCTACGATGAGCCTGCGCCCGGTTCTTTCTCCTTCAACACTCCATCCGGCTCATGCCCGGAATGCGAGGGCCTGGGCGAGAAGAAAGCATTTGAGCTTCAACTGATCATTCCCGACGATTCCCTCAGTATCAATCAAGAGGGACTGGCAGCGTTGGGGAAGCCCCGACCTACCTGGATGTTCAGCCAGCTTCGGGCAGTTTCCAAACGATACGAGTTCGACTTTGACACTCCACTCGGCGATCTCTCTTCGAAAGCGAGAGAGGTTTTGCTTTACGGCGCAGGGGATGAGAAGTTTGAGATCGAGTATAGTCAGAGTGGGGGGAGAAAGGTGACATATCGCCATCGCTATGGGGGCGTGATGGATATGCTGAAGCGGTTCTACCAGGACTCAAATTCGAACAACATCCGGGCGTGGGTTGAGTCGTTCATGACGACGAAACAATGCGAATCCTGTGCTGGTGGACGCCTTCGCAAAGAAAGCCTTTCCATCAAGCTCGAAGATGCTGCGACAGGCACCAAGTCCAATGTGCAGGATGTTGTCTCGCTTTCGATTCGCGCGGCGCGGGAGTTCTTTGGCACATTGTCGTTGGCCCCGCGTCAAACTGAAATTGCCCGGCCAATCCTCAAGGAAATCATTCAGCGGCTCGATTTTCTTCTCAACGTCGGCCTGGAGTACCTCACTCTTAATCGCACGGCACGGTCATTGTCCGGAGGCGAAGGCCAGCGTATCAGGCTGGCAACACAGATCGGGACGCAGTTGGTCGGCGTGCTGTACATCCTCGACGAACCGAGTATCGGTTTGCATCAACGCGATAACATCAAACTTATCAATTCTCTGAAATCGCTTCGCGATCTTGGCAACACGATCATCGTCGTGGAGCACGACAAAGAAACAATCTTGAGCGCTGACTATGTGATCGATCTTGGGCCGGGGGCAGGAGAACACGGTGGCTTTGTCGTCACCTGTGGACCGCCGCATGCACTCAAGCTCAAAAACGAGAAGCTGAAGAGCGCGGGGAACGGATTCGATGGACAATCGCTCACTGCCCTGTATCTCAACGGGAAACGCACGATTGAAGTGCCGGCGAAGCGTCGGAAGGACCATGGAAAATGGCTCAGCCTCAACGGCGCAACAGGCAACAACCTCAAGAGCATTACTGCAAGAGTCCCGTTGGGAAGTTTCGTCTGCGTGACCGGTGTCAGTGGCTCCGGGAAATCAACTCTCATCAATGAAACGCTCTTCCCGATTCTCTCGAACAAGTTCTCCAAAACCCGGATGGTTCCTTTGCCCTACAAGTCCATCAAAGGACTGGAGCACGTTGACAAGGTTATTGACATCGATCAATCTCCGATTGGCCGCACACCCCGCTCCAATCCATCAACGTATACGGGGGTGTTCACACTGATCCGTGATTTGTTTACACAGCTTCCAGAATCGAAACTCAGGGGATACAAGGTCGGGCGGTTCAGTTTCAACGTAAAGGGAGGGAGATGTGAGGAATGTGAAGGGGATGGACTTCGAAAAATTGAAATGAATTTTCTCCCTGACGTCTATGTTCTCTGCGATACCTGTAAGGGGAAGCGGTACAATCGTGAGACCCTGGAGGTCCACTACAAAGGCGAATCGATTTCCGATGTGCTGGATATGACGGTGGACGATGCCATGGAGCTCTTCAGTGAGTTTCCGCGGATCTCGAGACACATCCAAACATTGCACGATGTTGGACTTGGCTACATTCGGTTAGGTCAGCAGGCGACGACCCTCTCCGGGGGCGAAGCGCAAAGAGTCAAACTGTCGACGGAATTGTCCCGGGTGGGGACGGGCAAGACCCTCTATATCCTTGATGAGCCGACCACGGGATTGCACTTTGAGGATATCCGGATGCTTCTGACTGTCCTTAACAAGCTCGTGGATAAGGGAAACACGGTCCTCGTGATCGAACACAATCTTGACGTCATCAAGACTGCTGACTGGATTATCGACCTTGGTCCGGAGGGAGGGGACGAAGGGGGCGAAATCGTTGCTGAAGGCGTTCCGGAAGATGTGGCGAAGAACTCAAAGTCCTACACGGGCCATTTCCTGAAGCGCGAACTCGCGCAGTAGAGACATATTCGGTTTCATCGCGAGACCCATTCATTCCCCTTGATGAAGAAGCGCCACTTGGTTTGTTTCCCAACTCGCATCCCAATTCGCGTTGACGTCGCGATTGCTGGGGGGCAAAGCCTTGGCGAGTTGATCAGATAGATCTCATCGCCGAGAAGATCAATCCCGTTTTCTTTCCTTCCAATCATCAATGCCTCGCAGAGCTTCGCCGGTCCGTTTGTGAGGTTCGGCTGCAAAGCGTCCCCTCGTTCTGTTCGGTGACTGTGATGCTTTCTGTATCTCGACATGCGATCAATCCCCTCGATCGGCTGAACCGCACGCAAAAGAACTGCTTCTCCTTTCCCCGCGCGCCCTGTAACGACGTTTGCGCAGAAGTGCATTCCGTATGTAAAATAGACGTAGAGATGTCCTCCTTTAGAGAACATCACCTCGTTCCGCTTCGTCAGGCCCCGGAATGAGTGGGATGCTGGATCGTTTTGACTGTATGCTTCAGTTTCAACAATCCGTGCAATCAACATCCGCCCCTCAATACGGCGGACCAGGTACTTTCCGAGTAAATCCTTTGCTACTCTTGGAGTCGGTCGGAGGTAGAATGAACGAGGGAGCTTTTTCAATTTCCGATTTCCAATTTACAATTGTCGATTGAGCCTCAGCATGGCCTGAGTGAATCTCCGGCATTGTCATTCTTCAAATGTCGATTATTGATCATTGTACCGGCCGGTCCGTGCCGAATCTACAGTTTCATCAATTCCCGAAGAAACCAGTACAGTGCCTGGAGGTGATCGACGTGGTCCCGGGCGGTGTTGCCAGCAAATCCATACACGGCAAAGTGGTTGCGCCGACTTGAGCTGAGTTGCTGCATTCCAAGCGGACCCCATTTCAAGAGGGGTGTGCGCTTCATCGTAAGAGTGTGAAGGAGGTAATCGGTCGCCTCGGTTGTGCTGACAAACGTGCCGGGAAATATCTCGGAATGCGTAATCAAGAATCTCTTTCGCGACTGCTTTGCCGTGGCATCCTGTGCATATTTGAGGTAGAACAAAAGACCCGTCGAATCAATTCGTCCTCCCTCAGCCAAAACCTTCCTCTCGGGGATGTAACTTGTATGAAAACCGTCGAGAAGGAGAATGGCGTCCACTCTCTCAAAGTTCCATTCGGATGAAATAATCCTGCGGATTGCCCCATAGCCGGCGCTAAAGCCGCTCAGAATTACACGCCTTAGCTTCACTTCGTGCTTGAGCTTTTTTTTCGTTTCCGTCATTATCGAATCCACGAGCACCTTGAACTTCGTCGAATCCTGAAAAGCATCGTTGTAGACCTTCGATCCCGAGCCGACGCTTAATGTCCCCCCAATAATGTCTCCGCTGTATTTCGTAGCTGCGAACTCAGTGACGTAAGGCGCACCGTTGAAATGGATGAGAAGGTCAAATGTCTTTGCTTTCAGGCTCTTCTGCGGCACGAACAATTGGACAGGCTTTGCAAAAAGATCGCGGATTGCAAAGGCGACTCCCGGGTACTCCTTCTGTTCAATACGCTCATGCTTTCTGGTATCGTCCGTCATTGGTGACGGATTTTGAGAGGCCGCCTTGGCACTGTCCTGCTGTCTCGCAATTGCGCATTGTCCGAGAAGGACGAGCATCACGAGAGTGGCTTGATGTCGTGTTTTCATTTGAGAGTATGAAAATGGAAGAGTGTGCGGATCGCAGAGTCTTTGTATGAGGTAAAGGTATTGCTTATTGCCTTGAGTTTCAATCGGACCGCGTCCGACCGATGTGCAGCGCGAACCCGGCGCTTGTTTCTTTCTGACTGAACATCTATAATGAATTCAAGCATGAATCGAAAGCTCAAATGGCGGCTGGAATCTACCGGTTCGGAGATTGTCAGCGAAGATGATCGGATCCTTGTCCTGAACAAGCCTCCTGGCCTCCTGGTAATCCCCGACCGGTTCCGACACGAGTTGCCAAACTTGTATAGAATTCTCCAGGAAGAGCTTGGCAAGATCTTTGTCGTTTATCAGATTGACAAAGAAACCAGTGGCATCATCGTCTTTGCAAAGACAACCGAAGCTCACGCTGTGATGAGCTCGCAGTTCGAAAACAGGCTGGTGGAAAGAACCTATTCAGGTATTGTCCTGGGCGCTCCTGCCTCCGAGGATGGGCAGATCGATCTGCCGCTGGAGGAGATGCCAAGAAATCCAGGTGTGATGAGAGTGAACAGGGAGTCGGGCATGGAGGCGGTCACGAGATACGTAGTTGTAGAGCGGTTTCAAGGATACTCATTCCTTGAACTGAGCCCGAAAACCTGCAGGCTGCACCAAATGCGTGTCCATTTGCAGGCCTTGGGGATACCTCTGATTGCCGATAGGCTCTATGGTGACGGGAGGGGATTCTATCTATCGGATGTAAAGCCAGGGTATAGATCGGCAGGCGATGAGAAACCTCTGCTCGATCGGACGGCGCTCCACGCAAGTATAGTTTCGCTGACACATCCCCACACTGGAGAGCGTGCCAGCTATTCGGCCGCGCTGCCGAAGGACATGGTGTCGGTGTTAAGATATCTCATGAAGTTCAAGGCGTGAGAGAGCGCGGCAGGAACTAGAACAGCGTGTCTTGTCCATGAGTCTTTTTCACGGCATCGAGGTGTTTGTAAGCCATTGATGTCGCCTCCCGGCCACGAGGGGTGCGCTTGAGAAATCCCTCCTGAATCAGGTACGGTTCGTACACTTCTTCAATCGTTCCTGATTCTTCCCCGACAGCCACGGCCAGAGTATTGAGTCCAACGGGTCCCCCGCTGTACTTCTCGATGATGGTCTGAAGAATCCGTTTGTCCATCTCGTCCAGCCCGTACTCGTCCACTTCGAGAGCGAGTAGCGAATACTGGGCAACCTCGAGCGTGACAACTCCACCATGATGGGCTAGTTTTCTCTCTGCCTGAGCGAAGTCTCTGCAACGTTTCAGAAGCCTGTTCGCTATTCTGGGAGTTCCGCGGGAACGCTGAGCTATTTCGGGAGGCGCGTCCGGTGAGGTTTCGATCCCCAGGATCTTAGCCGATCGGGCAACAATCCCTTGGAGTTGAGCCACATTGTAGTAGTCGAGTCTGTTGGATATCCCGAACCTCGATCGCAGCGGCGAACTCAAAAGTCCAGCTCGGGTGGTAGCGCCGACCAGTGT
>Ga0315287_10001182_pt1 | contig 23796 bp, 18 predicted proteins | sample YL17G11_0_MG_FD_205037 | JGI IMG/M metagenome (GOLD analysis project Ga0315287, IMG submission 205037) | Sediment microbial communities from Yellowstone Lake, YNP, Wyoming, USA - YL17G11_0 | ecosystem: Environmental > Aquatic > Freshwater > Lake > Sediment | place: USA: Wyoming | collected... | reverse complement strand
GGGGGGGGGGGGGGGGGGGGGGGGCGGCGGCGCGTCGGACTCGGCGCGCGCGCGCCTCCCCTCCTCCGCCCCCTCCCCCCTCCCTCCCCGCCCACCGGTGATCAGCAGGCGGTACGCCGTGTCCAGCTTCTTGACCACTTGGAAGAGGACGGACTTCTCGTTCTTGATGCGGTGCGCCTCGTCGATGATGATGTACTTCCATTTGAACGCGGTGAACACCGCCTTCTCCTTGATGATCATCTCGTACGACGTCACGCACACGTCGAACGCCCCTTTCTGCATCATGGTCGCCTTTTGCGCGACGCGGTCGTCCTTGGCGCCGTGGAATTTGACGGCCCGGATCACGGGGCACCACTTCCGAAACTCGTTGATCCAGTTGTGCAGCGTCGACTTGGGCACGATGACGAGGTGGGGCCCCGTGATGCCGCGGAACTCGTGCAGGTAGCCGAGGAGGGAGATGGTTTGCAGGGTTTTGCCGAGGCCCATCTGGCGGGGGCGGCGTGGTCGGCGCGCGCGCGCGCGCCGCTCGCCCCCCCCGCCCTCCCCCGCCCGCCCCCCGCCCCACCTCGTCCGCCAGGATGCCGTTCATGGAGTTGTCGTACAGGTGGATGAGCCAGTTGAGGCCGTCCATCTGGGGGGGGGGGAGGGGAGGCGAGGCGAGGGTGGGCGCGGTCGTCGGCCCGTCTCCCTTCCTCCCCACCTCCCCTCCTCCCCCCCCCCGTCCCCCCCCCCCCGCCCACCTGGTACTCGCGCATCGTCCCGTGCTTGATGACGCCCGGCTGCACGGTGAGCCGGTGCCCGACGTCGGCCGCCGCGTCCTCGTCGGCGAGCAGCGCGTCGTCCTCGGCCGCTTCCGACGTCCCGCCGTGGCGCCCCCGCGCCTTGGCCGCCGCGCCGCGCGCGGCGGCGGCGGGCATAAAGTGCTTGAAGACGTCGGCCTGCTTGAGCAGGAACTGCATGCGCTTCTGGAGGCGCGTTTTCTGGGGGCGGCGCGCGGGGCGGGGCGGGGGGTCGGCGGCCGCCCCGCCGCCCGCGCCCCGGCCCCGCCCGCGCCACCCCGATCCATGCACCCCGCCACCCGCTCCCCCACCCCCACCTCGTCCGCGGCGAACGCGGTGTCCTCGTCCGCCTTGATTTTGGCGAGCTCCGTCTTGCGCGCCTTTTTGACGCGGCGAATGCGGTCGCGCTCGCGCTTGGCGACTTCGCGCAGGGCGTCGTTGGAGAGGGCGGCCTGGGAGGGCGGGTGGCGGGGGAGGTGGGACCGCGCGCGTCGGTCGCCGTCGATCGGCGCCGCGCGCCGCGGCCGCGCGCGCGCGCGCCGCGCCGGCCACCGCCCCCCCCGGCGCGCCCGATGCCACTGCCGCCTCCGGGCGGTGGGGAGGGCGGCGGCGCACGCGCGCGGCGCCGCGCGGCGCGCCCCCTTCCACGCGCCTCTCCCACCCCTCCTCCCCTGACTCACATCCTCCGCGTCGCTCTCCTCGCTCTCGCTCGGCCGCCCGCGGTCGTCGTCCGACGCCAGCTCGGACGCGGGCGCGTCCGCGTTGGCCGCGTCCCAGTCGTCGTCCGACGCGTCGCCGCCGGGGCTGGGCCCGCGGGACGACATGATGGTGGGGGAGGGTGGGCGGCCTGGGGAGGGGGCCGGCGCGATGCGGGCGCGCGGGGAGTGGAGAGAGGGGGGGCGGCGCCGTCGACGCGGCAGCCACACCGCCTGGAGACGGCGCCGGAGTCTGCCCTCCCTCAATCATGCTGGCGTCGACATCCGGCCGCACCGGGCCGGCGCGCGAGGCGGCGGCCCGTCGCTGCGCGGCCTCCCATTGGCCGCCGGCGCCGGCCCGCCCCCGCCCGCCCTCCCGCCGCCCCGCTGCCGCCCGCCGCCCCCTCCCCGTCCCCCGCGTCACCAACACGGGCGCCGAACTGGGCGAAGCGGGCGACGCCACGACCCTGGACCTCGGCATCCAGTACCAAGTGCCAAACCCCGAGGACGGCCCCCTCGAGCGCCGCGTCGGCACCCTGTACCTCGAGGCCCTGTTTTCGGACGAGGTGTCCGACGCGGACGCGGCCTACTGGTTTTGCGAGCCGCCGGGCGGGTGGCCGACCGAGCCCAAGCGGGTGCGCGCGGCGGTGCGCGTGGCGCCGGAAGCGGTGACCGCGGTGCGGCCGGCAGGGGCGGTGGGGGAGGCGCCGCGGACGCCGCTGCTCGAGGTGCGCGTCGGCGACACGCTCACCGGCCCCATCGCCGCCGCCACCTTCACCGCCGGCATCCTCGTCGATGTGGGGGCCGCCTACGACGGCCTGCTCCCCGTGGCCAGCGACACGGCCGCGTGGAAGGCGGTGGGCGGCCTGCGCGTCGGGCAGGAGGTCGCGGTCCGCGTCGCCAAGGTGCTCTACTCGCCCGTCGCCCGCTTCCCGATCCTCCTGGAGCTGGTCGCCCCCGCGGAGCTCGCGGGCGCGTTTTTGGACCCTGAGGCCGAGACGGGCGCCTTTGACCTGCGCGGCGTCGGCGGCGAGACCGACGGCCTCGACGCGCTCACCGGCGGCGCCTGGTCGGGCGGCGCGCCCGCGGAAGTCACCATCGTCCCGTCCGGCAAGCGGTCGCGGGAGGACGTCGTGGGCGACGAGGGGGCGGCCCTCGCGGCGTCTGTCGCCGCGTGGGTGTCCGAGGCCCAACCCCCGCCCCCGCCGCCCGCGCCGACGCCGACGCCGGCGTCCGCGGCGTCGTCCGACTCCGACGGCGAGGGCGGCGGCGGCGAGGAGGAGGAGGCGGCGCGCGCGTGGGGCGGTGGGTGGGGCACGCCCGCGGGCGCGGACGAGCTCGGCCTGGGCGGGGTGGAAGGCTCGGTGTGGTGAGGGTGAGGCGGGGTGTGTGAACGCGGTCCGCGGGGGCACAGAGCCGGCCAGCGCGTTTACTCTCGCGCGCTTCGCCCCTTCCCTCCCTCTCTCCCTCACCGCTGCTTGTGCTTCCTGTCCTCCAGCCACCGGTCCACATCGTCCCGCGCCGCCCGCGCGCGCCGGGCGGCGCCCGACGCCGCCGCCCACGCGGCGCCGCCCCAGCGACTGTACGCCCACCCCGCGGCCGCGCCGCCCAGGTGGCCCCAGTGGTCGAGCACGCGCCAGCCGGCCAGGGCGCCGATGGCGTCGACGGCGACGAGGGCGGCGACGGCGTCGGCGAGGCGCAGGGGTTTGTCCAAAAACACAAAGTGCACGGCCTGGTCTGGCCGCGTCGCCGCCGCCAGCGCCACCACGCCGTACACGACGCCGGAGAGGCCCAGACTCGTGCCGCCGGCGAAGCGGGCGGCGGGCGAGAGGGCGCGCCCGGCGTGCGCGGCGGCGCTCGCGGCGAGGCCGGCGCCCGCGGCAAACCCCAGAAACTGCGACGGGCCCAGGTCTTCAGCGACGGGGCGGCCCAGTTGCCACAGGGCCAGCAGGTTGAGGCCCAGGTGCAGGCCGCCGCGGTGGGCGACGTTGGAGAGGAAAAGGGTAACCGGCCGCGCGCGCGCCGGCGGCAGCGCGTGCGCGAAGAGGCGCTCCGCCGCCGGCCGCAGCATCGCGGGCTTGAAAAGCAGCCACACCGCGACGTTGACGCCGGCGAGGGCGAGGATGGCGCGGTCGCCGGGGGGGGCGCGCCGCCAGCGCGCGTCGGCGTCGGCGGCGAGGCCGCGCAGGCCGGGCGGCAGGGATTGCGTCCAGGCGGGTGGCGACGCCGCCGGCTGTTCCAGGCCCAGCAGCGCGGCCCCAGCCGACCGCAGCAGCCGGCCCACCGTCTCGCGGGCCGCGCGCGTGTCCGCCTCTTGCTCCGCCGCCGCCGCCACCACCAGGCCCGCCCCGCCGCCCAGCACGAGCGTGAGCAAGGGCGTGCGCACGGAGCCGGGCGGGAGGTCGGCAAAGGAGGGCGAGGGGGAGGGAGGGTGCGAGTTGAACAAGCGCGCGCGGCCGAGCGCGGCGGCGCGGCGCAGCATGCCGAGAGGTCGGTCGCGGCGATGCGGGCCGGTCACGGCCGCGGCTGGGAGGCGGGCGGCATGGGGAGAGTGGAGATTGGGTCGAACGCCCGCGCATGACACTCTCGCCGCGCGCGCGCGCGCGCTTTTCCCCCCAGTTTTCCCGCCCGCGACCGAGGACAGGTGCGCGTGCGGCGTCGCGCGGGGGTGGCGGGCGCGCGCGGGCGGCGCGCGCGGGGCGGGAGGACGCGCGCCCCAGCGCGGCGCTTTTCGGGCGGGCGCGCGCGCGCCTCCGCGCCCGCCCGCGCGCTCGCGCATGTGACGGCCGCGCCGCGGACGCCGGGACGCGGCCGACGCCCTCCTCTCACGCTCCCCAGCCCTCGTCCGCGCCCCGATGTCGGCCTCCCTGCTCACCGCCGCACTGGCCTCGTCCCCCGCCGCCGCTGTGTCCCACGCGGCGGCGGCGGCAGCCCTGCTGGGCGGCGCGCCGGCGTCTCGGCGCGAACTCCCGACCCCCACCGTCGTCGGCTCGGCGCCCTGCGCCAGCCGCCGCTCCTCCCTCCACCTCGTCGCCCGCGTCGCGTGCACGCCGCCATCCACCCGCACCGTGGTCCGCCACGCGGCCGGCATCCGGCTCGAGGTCACGCCGCGCGCCGTCCGCGCGCGCCCGCGCCGGCGCCGCCGCCCCACGCTCGACGCCGGCGGCGGCGGCGACGACGACGGCGGAGGCGGAGGCGACGGGTGGGACGGGTGGTGGGGCGGCGACTGGGACGAGGAGGAGGAAAACGGGGGCGGCGACCCCGAAGGCCGCCCCGACGGCGGCGTCGCGGCGCTCTCCGGCGTCGCCGCTTTCGTCGCGCTCGGCGCGTGCGCCGGCGGTGGCGCCGTTGTCGCCGCGGCCGGCGTCGTCGACGGCTGGCTCGAAGGTCTGGAGCGCGACGAGCGCTGCGAGCCGGCGGCGGTCGCCGCGGCCGTCGCGCCGCGCGCCCCTCCGGTGGCCGCCCGCCACGAGTCGGCCTACGGCGCCGCCCTGGACGCCGTCTACGGCCCGCCGCGCGCGGCCGCGTGAAGAGAGAGGAGAGAAGAACAAATGTATGCCCCGCCCGACCTCCAGCGCCCGCGCCCGCCTCGTGCGCGCCCGTGTAACACCATCACAGCCCATTGCCAACCACACAACGCACGGCGTCTTAGAGTCGTCGGGTACACAGAGGTAGAGTGTACCTGTCGCCGGAGAGGGGGGCGCGCGGCGCCCCCCTCTGCCCTCTCTTCCCTTATCTTCAGTCGCGCGCGTCGACGCGCAGCGGCGACCCGACGCGCGAGCTCGGCGTGCGCCCCACCCCTTCAAACTCGTCCGTGGGCCACCCCATGAAGTTGAGGTCTTTGTCGGTGGCGAACGAGACCTTCCACGTGCGGCCATCCACTTTCAACCCTTCCAGCTTCTCATACGCGTCCGCCGCGTCGGCCGAGTGCTTAAACTCGACGAGCGCCAGCCGCTCCTTGACGTCGCGCTCCACGGCGAGCACGGGGCCGCACGCTTCGGCCTCGTAGCGAATGTCTTTGGAGCGGGTGGACGAGGAGAGGCCGTCGATGGCCAGGACGTACCGAGATTTGGGCATGCGGGCGAACGGAGGGACGCGTGGGGGGTCTGGGAGGGTGGGTGGGGGCGGGGTGGGGGCGGGATGGGGGTGGGCGCTGCGCGATTCCGCGGCGCGCGCGTCTTCTTTTTCTTGTTCCAGTCGGCTGGCGCCGCGGGCGATGCCGCGGTGCGGGTGGGACGCTGGGAGGGCGGGCGGGGGTTCGGCGCACCGGGGGCGAGAAGGGAGGCCGGACGCGGGGGAGGGCGCGCGCAGTAGTGTCTAGAAGCGGCGAGCCCTTCGCGGGCGCCCCTGCCGCCCGCGCACGCGGCGCACGTTCCGCGGCGCGCGGCGCTGGGCGCGCGCGTGGATCGAGGCCGGCGCTCTGGGGCGGCCTGGCGGCGGGCCACTGCCGTCGCCGCGGCAGCCTCCACCACTCTCCTCGCCCGCGCCGCCCTCCCACCCCGCCCACGATGCCCCGCCCCACCCTCCTGGCCGCCCTTGCCACCCTGGCGCTTTCGGCCTCGTTCGCCGCCGCGTCGCCGGGCGCCGGCGGTGGGTGTCGGGGGAGGGGGGAGGGGGGCGCCCTGGGGAGGCACCGCGGCGGGCCGCCGCCGCTCCGCGCCCCCCCTCCTCCCGCCGCGGGCGTGCCGAGCGTGACGCCGGGCGGCCGGCGGCGCGGGCGGCCGGCGGCGGGCGCCGCGGCTGCGCCCCCCCCCCCCCCTCGGGCGGCGCGCGCGGCGGGGCGCGCGGCGCGCCCACCCCGCCCACCCCCCTCCGCAGGCCGCGTCCTCGCCGAGGCCGCCATGTCGCCGGGTGAGTAGCGCGCACAGATCGAGAGACGGGCAACAGGGTGGCGCGCCGGGTGCGGCGGCCGACCCCTCCCTCTCCCCCCGTCTCCCGCCTCAGCCGCACAGCCGCTCGCCGAGGACGCCCCCGTCGGCCCCCTCTCCGGCGCCGCCCTGCAGCCCATGCTGGGCTCCGACCTCATGTCCAAGTACGGGACGACGCTGCAGGTGCGGAGAGAGGAGAGGGGAGGGGAGAGAGAGGGGAGGGGGGTTGGCGCGCGCGCGCTGCGGCCGACCCCGCCTCCCTCCTCTCCGCCCTCTAGAACCAGGCCTCGTCCCTGGCCGGCATCGCGTCCTCCCTCACCTCGTCCGCCGCTGCCGTGGGTGCCAACCTCGGGGGCAAGGTGCGCCAGGCGTCGGCGACCGCCGACGCGCTCCTCTCCTCCTACCGCGACTCGTTCTGCGCGCCGGCCACCTACGTGCCGTCGGGCAAGATGCCGGCCAACTTTACCTGTGAGAGAAGAGAGGGGAGGAGGGAGGGGGCTTGGAGCGACAGGGGCCGCGCGCGCGCCGACCCCTCTCCCCCGCCCCCGCCCCCAGCCCCCGGCTTCTCGCTCACCTTCTCCATGGGCAACTGCTCCCTCGGCCTCGCCGCCGGCGCCGCCGTCAACTGCGTGGGGCCCTACACCCGGTTCCGGATGATGCCAGCCGTCCTGACGGGTCCCTACACGCGCCCCGGCTTTTTCCGCGGCGAAGAGTGCGCCGCGTCCGCCACGTTCGGGACCACCACGCGCCGCGTGCTGGCCGTGCTGGACAAAAACGCCAAGTTTGCGCCGGCCGATGTCGCGGCGGCGGTGTCGGGCGCGGTCTCTGGCGCCGTTCAAGCCGCGCTGCCCGCCGTGCCGGGCGTCCCGCTCACCGGCTTTGTCGGCGCCGCCGCCGCCACGTCGGCCACCGCCGCCGTGGACGGCGCGGGCGGCGCGGCCGCGGGCGGGTCGGCGTCCGACGGCGCGGGCGGCGGCGGCGCGTCGACCACGGCGGCCGGGGGTGGCGGCGGCGGCCGCGGGCCGTTTGGCCTGGGCCGTTGAAGGGGTGTTGCGGGGGGTGTTGGCGTGACGGCGCAAGGCGCCAGCGGGCGCTGAGAAGCGCGCGAGGAGGGGGGGAGTGGGGTCGCTGCAACCAGGGGCGGCGCGCGGCCATCAAGTCACACAAGTGCTCTCCCCCTCCCCCCTCGTCACCGCTTGACCAGCAAGCACCGGTACACGGGCAGGCCGGTCACGCCCGCGTTGACCTCGCGCTCGGTCGGCACGCCGAGCGGGTTGGCCGCGAGCCACCCCGCGCAGGGCCAGGAGGGCCACCCGCCGGCCGGCGGGTCCCCATGCTCCGGCGCGGGGGTCAACAGGTCTCCTGCTGCCGCTTCAAATGTGGCCCGCATGGATTCCGCGACCTCCAAAACGTCCGACTGGAGAAACACGCGGCCGCCGCGCGCGAGCGCGCCCGCCACCGCCGCCGCCATGCCCGGCTGCACCACGCGCCGCTTCCGGTGCCGCTCCTTAAAGTGCGGGTCCGGAAACTGGATGGCCACGGTGGTGACGGGGCCGGGGTAGGTCGGCAGCAGCGCCGCGAGGGAGACCGTCGCGTTTGCCTCTGCAAACGCGGCCCTCCCGCCCACGCCCGCGGCCGCCGCCCACGCGGTCGCGCGCTCCACGAGCTTGGTGCGGATCTCCAGGCCGAACACGTTTGTGCCGGGGTGGCGGGCGGCGTGGGCGAGGGCAAAGCGGCCAGAGCCGCACCCCACGTCGACGAGGAGAGGGGCCCCCGGATCCGCAAAGGTCGCGCCCCAGTCGGGGGGCGGGAGCGGAACCTGCAGCTCCTTTTTGAGGGGGTTGACGTGCTGGCGCACGCGCACGGGGGCGCCCTAACGAGAGGAGGGAGGAGGAAGGGGGAGTGGTCGGCCCCGCGCCCGCGGCCTCGCTCCACCGCCGCCGCCACCGCGACACGCTACCACGACACACCACGCTAGTGTACAGCTCCTCCAGGTCGAGCTCCGGCCAGGCCGCGGCCGCGGCGCGCTCTTTGCCGGTCGCAGCGGCGGCGGCCGCCCGGGCGCGCCGGGGCGGACCGCCCGTCGCCACGCGCGCGGCGCGGGCGGCGGTGGCGGCCGCCGACGGCCGGAGCAGCATTTGGAGGGGAGAGTGGTGGCGACGGCGGCGGCGAGCGCATTGCCCGCAGCAGTCGAGCCTGGGACCGCCCCACGCTGCGCGCTGGGCGTTGACCGAGTCTGGTTGGCCGCGACTAGGGGTGACATGGCCTCCGTCGCCGGCCCAACCGCCGACCGAGGCGTGTCGGCGGCGCCGTCGTCCAGCGCCCTCGCCTGCTCCGACGACGGCTCGGTCGAAATCGTCGAGGAAATGACGGAAACCGAAGCGCTGGCCTATCTCGACAGCGTGGAGCCGGCGTGGTCGGTCGTGGGGCGCCTCTTTCTGCGCCCCAAACCGCGCCCCCCGCTCCGCGTCCTCTCCTGGGCCGCCCTGGACCAGCTCGCGACGGTGGGCTATACCGTCGTTGATGATGTGCTCGACGCCGCCGCAGTCGCCGCCCTGCGCGCCGACGCGGGCCGCCTGCGCGACGCGGGCGGGCTGCGAGCCGCAGCCGACGCCGGCGGCCCCGGCTTTGACGGCGCGGCGCGCGGGGACTGCGTCGCGTTCATCGACGCGGCCGAAGACCTCCCACCCGGCCTCGCCGCGGCCGCGGCAGCGCTCAAGGCGGCCGCCGCCGACGTTGCGGCCGCCGTCGCGCTCGACGCGCCGCACACGCCCGAACTGCAGCTGGCGATTTATCCCGCGGGCGCCGAGTACGTCAGGCACAGAGACGCGTTGCCGTTGGGGCGGGAGCGGGAGGGAGGACGCGAACGCGACGCGCTGCCTCGCCAAACGACGCGGCGGGTGACCATCATTCTGTACGCGCAAGACGCGTCATGGACCGAGGCCACCCACGGCGGCGCGCTGCGGCTGTGGCCCCCGGCCACCGCGCGCGGCGCGTGCGCGCCGCTGCCTGTCGACGTCGCGCCGCGCGGCGGCCGCGCCGTGATCTTCATGGCTGGGGCAGTTGATCATGCAGTGCTGAAGACGGCTGGTGCGTCGGACCGGGTCGCGGCGACGGCGTGGGTGCAGTGAAGAGAGAGACGGGGAGGTCGCAGCGGTTCTCACACTGTGCAGCACTCGTGGCGCCCCACCATCATGACGCCGCCTGCGAGCAGCGCGCTGGGCAAGGCGCCCGCGGGCGGGCTGACGATTGTGCGCGGTGCAAAGGGCGCGGTGGCCAGCGCATCGGCGCGGCGGCGGCGCGCCGCGCGGAGACGCGTGGGCCGCGCCCCGGGCCGTGTCTATGGCCGCGAGCTGGCTGGCGGGCAGGCCGGATCGCGCGGGGCCGGCGCCATGCGCGGGCGCGCCGACAGCGCCGCCGACCCCGTCCCCCCCTCGTTCAGGTCTTGAAAGTCGGCACTTCGTCCCTGCTCAACCACAAGCACAACGCGCTCAACCTGACCAACCTGGCCCGCATCTGCGAGACGGTGCGCGACCTGATGGCCGACGGTAAGAGAAAGGAGGAGGGAGGAGGGGGTGGTCGCTGCCGCCGCCGCCGCCACCGCCCCTCGCCCACCCTCCCCTCCGCCTCCCCAGACCACCGCGTCGTCCTCGTCACCTCCGGCGCCGTCGGCGCCGGCGCCGCCCGCCTCGGCCTCACCGAGCGCCCGACCGACCTCGCCGCCAAGCAAGCCCTCGCCGCCGTCGGCCAAGTGCACCTCATGCGCTACTACGACGATTTCTTTGGCGCGCTCGGCCTGCACTGCGCGCAAGTGCTGCTGACGCTGGACAACCTGGCGACGCGCTCCCAATACCTCACCGCCGCGTCGACCTTTTCCGCCCTCTTCGCCGCCCGCGCCATCCCCGTCGTCAACGAGAACGACACCGTGGCCGTGCAAGAGCTGCGCATCGGGGACAACGACACGCTCTCGGCCCAGGTGGCGACCCTGGTGCACGCCGACTGGTTGTTCCTCTTGACCGACGTCGACGCGCTCTACACCGCCAACCCCGCCACCCACCCCGCCGCCGCCCGCGTCAAAGAGGTGCACGACGTGGGCGCGCTGGAGGCGTGCGTGAGCACGGGCGGGGCGGTCGGGGGGACGGCGTGGGGGACCGGGGGCATGGCCACCAAGCTCACGGCCGCCCGCATCGCGACCGCGGCCGGCTGCTCCACCGCGGTCGTGCACGGGGCGCGGCCCGACCGAGTGGCCGCCGTGATGGCGGGCGACACGGGGGCGGGCACCGTCTTCCACGCGACGCGCACGCCGACGCGCGGGCGCAAACGGTGGATCACCTCGGTGCCGGTGAAAGGGACGCTGACGCTGGACGCGGGTGCCGCGGCCGCCGTGCGCGCGCGGGGCACGTCCCTGTTTGCGGCGGGCGTCGTCGGGGTGAGCGGCGAGTTTGGCGCTCTGGACGCGGTGGCGCTCGCCGACGCGGCGACCGGCGCCGAACTCGCGCGCGGGCTGGCCAACTATGGGGCCGAGGAGATGGCGGCCCTCGTCGCGGCGGCGCGCGCGGGGAGCAGTGGTGGCGGTGGCGGCAACAGCGCCCCGACCCTCACCCCCTCTGACATTCTTGGCTGGCCGGGCCCCGACGAGGTCGTGCATCGGGACAATATCGCCCTGATGGCCCCTAGATCGGCCACCCCCACCCCGGTCGCGTTTGGGACGCCGCCGGGCGGCGTGGAGGAAGGGGGCGACCTCGCCGCCGCGGCGGCCGAGCCCCCCTCGTCGCCGCCCGCGCGCCCGCCGCGCCCCGCGTCGGCCGATTTCTGCTTCCCCGCGGTGCGGCCGCCGTCGTCGTCGTCGGGGCGGGCGCGGTCGCCCGCGTTCCCGATTCCGCAGGGAGCGAGTGGAGGGGGCAGCGGCGGCGCGTCGGCCACCCTTCCCCCTCCTTCCTCCTCCGACGGCCCCGGCGCCCGCCTCGCCCACCTGCGCGAGCGGGACGCCATCCTCGCCGCCGCCGCCGCGGGCGACGCGTTCGACCTCGGGACTCTGGACGGCGCGCTTGCAGCCGCGCGCGCGGCGGCCGCGGCTGAAGCCCAGGCGCAAGCGGCGGGCGGGAGTGATGCTGGCGGCGAGGACGTGACCGAGGAGGGGTGGCTGCCCAAGTGAGAGAGGGGGGAGAGAGGAGGGGAGTGCAACCGAAACTAACACCGCGACGCTAGAGCCGCCCCCCTGTGCCGCCGCCCGCGGCCGCCGCCGCGGCGCGCCAGTCGGCGGCCGCGACCGGGCGCGGTGGCGCGGCGCTGCCGCCGCCGGTCGGCCGGCGCAGCAGGAGCCACCAAGTGGCCCCGGCGGCGACCCCCGCCGCCGCCGCGAGCGCGGCCGCGCGCGCCGCGCGGACGCGGGCCGGCGCCTTGGCGCCGCCCCCACTCTCGGACGCGGTCCGGGCGGCGGCGGCGGCGACCTCCATCGAGGCAAAGCGGTCGACGCGCGCCGCGAGCAGCGCCTCGCGCGCGGCGCCCGCCCGCGCCGCGTCCGCCGCCGCGCCCGCGGTCCATACCGCACGCGAAACGAGCCTGGCTACCACTGCGGCGTCGCCGTCGGCGGCGGCCGCCGCGAGGCGGGCCGCGCGCGCGTTCGCCGCCGCCGCGGCCGCGCGGCTGTCGGCGCGGGCGTCGGCCGCCTCGCGCAGCGCGGCCGCTTCCGCGGCGCGCGCCGCGGCCGCGGCGGCTTGCGCGGCGTCGGCCCGGCGGCGTGCGGCGTCGGCGTCGGCGCGCGCGGCGGCCGCGTCGGAGCGCGCGGCAGTGGCCTCGGCTTCCGCCGCCACCCGGCGCGCGCGCTCGTCGGCCAGCAGCAAAGCGTCGGCATCCGACGTGGAGGCTGGAGCGAGGGAACAGAGGGCGGGGTGAGGGAGGAGGGAGCCGGCCACCGGAGACGCCCCCAGCCTCCACCGCTTTCCCTTCCCGTATCCCCATCCCTCCCTCCCTCTCACCCTCCGACACGGCGTCCCTGTAATCCTCGGTGAGCGCGACCGACCCCGCGGGCGACGACGAGGCGGCCGACGCCCACCCAGCGTCGGACAGCGCGCCGCTCGACCCGGCGCGCGGCGGGTCGCAGCCCGTGCGCAGCCGGGGCAGCAGGGCGGCCGGGTCGAGGCCGGACGGCGAGGGAGGTGGCGGCGACGCCGCGCCGGGGGGCGCCCGCGGCGGGTCAGCCAGCATTGCCGGCCGCCGGGCCCGGTGGCACAGCCTGGGGCCCGGGGTGGGCGCTCTGGGGGCAGCCGGCGGGCGCGGCCGAGAGTGGGCGGGGTTTGGCGTGCGCGCTCGCCGAGGGGCATCACTGCACCGGCTCTGCCCGCCGCCCGCACCCTTGCCAGGCGATCACAGGGCGCACGCCGGCGCCACACAAGGCGCCGCATCGGCAATGCGCGCCCCGGCGCTGGCGTCCGCGTCGGCGCCGGCCTCCCCGCCCTCGCTCCGCCCAGGACGACGCCGGCCGTACCCTCCAAGCGCAACCGCGGGCGGCCGGGACGCCCAACCGCCGCCGCCCGCCGTCGCGCCGCCGCCTCCTTCCTTTGTCGCGGCCAACGCGGCGGCCCTGCGGTCCCTTCCCCTGGCCGCCGGCGCGGCCGGCTTCGCCGCCATCATCGCCAACCGGGTGGCGGGCGGCGGGGGGGGAGGGGCGTTGACCGCCGCGTCGGCGTCGGCGCGCGCAGACGTCGTCGCGCTGGCCCTCGCCGCCGTGCTCGCGCTGACGGGGCTGCAGTGGCTCACGCTGGCGCCGAAGACGCCGGAACCGCTGGAGTTGTCCGATTGGGTGGCCCTCGACTGGACGCACCCGCGGCTCCCGCGCGCCGCGGCGGCCGAGCTGCGCTGGGCGGCCGCGGCGGCCGCGGCCGCCTCCCGCTCCGTCGCCCTCGTCGCCTTTGTCAACGGCGTGTGCGTGGCCCACATCGGGGCGGCGGCGGCCGGCGCGACCCCGGGCGCCGCGGCCCCGGGCCCCGTCGTCGACCGCGCCGTCGAAACGGGGGCCGGCACATACCTCGCCAACCTCATCCTCTACCCCGGCCGCACCGAGTTTTTGGTCTACCTGCCCGTGGGCGTGGCCGGAGTCATTGTCGCCCCCGCGGGCGGCGCGGCGCTCGTGCTCGCCGCGCGCGCGGTGCGCGGGTTTGCCGGCGTCGACCAAGCGTGGGCGGCATCGCTGGCGGAGAAGCTGGACTCGACGCTCGACGGGTGGGCGCCGACGGGCTGATATGAGACGGGACCGGGAGAGCGCGGCGCGTTTCTTGTTGCGGCTCTGCGGCGCGCCCTCTCACTCCCCACACCCCACCCCTCTCCCCGCCTCTTGATGACGTCGCTGCCGCCCCCCGGCGGCCCGCCCGCGCCGCCCTCGGCCCAGTCCTCGCTCGTCGCGGCGCTCGGCGGCCTTTTCGGCGGCCGGGCGGGCGCGCCCGATGGCGAGGGCGCCGGCCTGATGGCCGAGTGGGCGAAATATTCGGGAGGAGCGGGTGAGGCGCGGCGGCGGAGGGCGCGGGGCAAAGGCGCGCGCCCGCCAATTGCCACGCAATTGGCGCGCCCATCTTCCCCTTTCTCCACCAGGAACGTCAACCTCCGACCGCATCCTCTCCCGCGCCGAGGAAGGCGGCGCCGCCGCGTCCGCCCTGGTGCAGGGCGCGCTCGCGCGCGCGGTCGCGGGCGTGCAGGCGGCCGCGGGTGGCGCGGCGGCCGGCGCGACGGCGCTGGGCAGGTAGGAGAGAGAAAGGGGTGGAGGGCGTCGAGCGGCAAGGCAGGCAAGATCAACTGCCGACCTCCCCTTCCTTTTCTTCGTAGCTCCGTCCCTTCCACCGCGTCCTTCACCACGTTCGCCGCCCTCCTCGCCGGCGGCGCCCTGTTCCTGTCCCTCTCCTTTTTCATCTTCCTGCCCGTGCTCGTCGTCGCCCCCGGAAAATTCGCGCTCTCTTTCTCCATCGGGTCGGCCCTCGTGACCGCCGCCCCCGGCGCGCTCAAAGGGTGGGGCGCGCACGCGGCCGCGTCGCTGGCGCCCGACCGGCTCCCGTTCACGGCTGGCTACGCGGCCTCCCTCCTCCTCACGCTGTGGGCGTCGGTCGGCCTCCACTCCTACCTCCTCTCCCTCATCTGCTGCGGCGCTCAGGTCGTCGCCCTGGCCTACTACGCCGCGTCCCAGGTGCCCGGAGGGACGGCGGGGTTGCGCGCGGCGGGGTCGGTTGCGGGCGCGGCGCTGTCGAGCGTGGTTGGCGCGGTGACCCGCGCGTGAGAGATGAGAGACAGAGAGACACAGAACCGCGCGGTGATCGATATTGATGGTCGTAGAGTCACAGGGGCGACGCACCGCCCCCGCCAGCATTTGCAAGGGAGAAGGAAAAAAACTCTCCCTCCCTTCCCCTCTTCTTCACGCCTTGGCCGGCCGCTTGCGCGCACACCCTTGCGCGTGCGCCCCCGTGCCCGCCGCGCAGCACGCGCGCCGGGAGGGCCAGACGGCGACGCCCGCGTCAGCGGCGTCGGGCGGTGAAGCGCCGGCCGACCGCGCGTCGGCGCACGCCGCGTGCGACTCGACGCAGTCGCCGCCGGGCGTGCCGTCGCCCACCCAGCACCCCAGCTTGCACGAGTGGGCGGGGGCGACGGCGGCGACGAGGGAGGCGGCGGTGCGCGCAAAGTCAGACACCGTTTTGAGCGTCGAGTCGCCCCACGCGACGCCGTAGTCGGCGTTGGTGGAGCCGGCGTACACGGGGAGCTCCAGGCGCCAGAAGAGCGCGCCGGCGAGCGCGGTGCCGCGGCGGGCGTGGTCGGCGGCGTGCGCGTACACCGCGGCGAATGACGGGTCCCGCTTCTCCGCCACCTGCTTGGCCCACGCCGCGCCCGCCCTGACTTTGGGCAGCGTCTTGCCAAACTCTTGCAGCAGGACCGGCTTGCCCAGGGCGGCGGCGTCGTCGACGTGGCCGTCGATCCAGGTTTTCATAAACGCGTCCTCCGACTCGAGAAACCAGTTGTCCGGCCAGTAGTGCACCGTCGCGAAGTCGATGCCCGCCACCGCCGCGTCCGCCGCAAAGTCTTGGCCGACTTGGGCGCCCCAGGGCTGCGGGTTGAGGTGGGCCCGGGCCGGGTCTGCGTAGAAGCCTTCCGACCCGACGGTGATCAAATGCTTGGCGTCCACGGACCGCACGACCCCCGCGGCAAACGCCACCCACGACCGGAACGCGGCCCCGCACTCGGGCACCGCCCACGTCTCGCAGCGCGGCTCGTTCAGCAGGTTGACCGCCATGATGGTGGGGTCCTCCGAATACGTCCGCCCGTTGAACGCGTTGCGCCGGGTCAGCACCGTCCTGACCCACCACGCGTAGATGTCTTTGGCGCCGGGGTCGGTGAAGAAGAGCGCGTGGCGGGAGACCTCGTACTTCTTGACCTCGTCGGACAAGACGGTGTCGTCGAAATCGCCGTCCCCGTCCTGGCTGCCCGGCCGCTTCCGCGCGCGCGGCGGGGCGGTGGGCGACAGCTCCACAATTTCGTCGACGCCGCCCCGAAACTTCCAGTTGTCGAGGAGGGAGAGAATCACTTTCAAGCCCGCGCGGCGCGCTTCCTCGAGCACGATGTCCAGGCCCGCGAGGACGTCCTCGTTCACTTCCGACGCGCCCAGCAACACCGGCAGCTTGGGGTCGGTCGTGTGCGCGTAGACGCGGGCCACGTTGAGCCCCGCGCGGGTGGCATTCAGAAACTGTTCCCGCACCCACGCCCGCCCCGGCTTGTTCTTGTTGCACCGGTTGACCTCCAGCGTCGCCATCGCCTTGGGCGCCAGGTCGTGCGCGTTGAAGCCGGCGACGAGGAACGGGCGGCAGCCGAGCGAGAAGCGGCCGCCGTGGACAGACACGAACCCCTCGTCCGGACTGATCCGCCCCGCCGGCGGCGGCTTGGACGGGACGCCCAGGTCGCGCACGGGGGGGTGGGCGTGGCGGTAGGCGACGCCGGCGCCGGCGAGGAGGAGGACGGCGGCGGTCGCGCCGGCCAGCGCGCGCGAGCGGCTCGCGGGGGGCGCGGCGCCGCCCGGGCTGCCCGGCCTGCCCCCACCCGTCAGCGGGCGGCCTTCCTCGACATCCTTGGACGACCGGCGGCGGTCGGGGGTGCGCGGCGAGGCGGGCGCCATCGCGCACGGCGCGAGCTGGAAAGAGGACAAGGGCGTGGGAGGGGGGCGGGGCGCAATGCGGCCCGCATTCGGCGCGCGCTCGACGCGCATGTTTCATACCACGCCCCCGCGTGGGCGGGGGCGCGGGCCGGGGGGCGCACGACCGCGCCGACGCTGGCGCGCGAGCGGCGCGAGGCAACATCGCGCGCCGGCCTGGCCCAGCGCGCGTGCTGGACGCGCCTGATCGCGCTCACGCCCACGCTCACCAGTCGAGGGGGGGCGGGCGCCGGAGCGCGGGCGGGAGTGGCGCGGCACGTCGGCAGCGCCGGCCGCGCCGGCGGCGCTCGCGACCCACACTCTCCGATGCTGCGCTCCCCAGCCCAGCGCGTCGCCGGCGCGTTGCCTGCCGCCCCCGGCGGCCGCATCGCCGCCAGGCGGCCGCGCGTGGCCTGGGCGTCGGCCGCGCGCGCGGCGCCGGTGGTTGGGGCGCCCACGTCGATTTCCGCACCGGCTCCCACCGCCGTCGTGCCGTCGCGGGCGTCCACATCATCCGTCGCTCAGGCGGAAGCCACTGTCGTCCGCATCGTCTCGACGTCCGCCGGCCGCGGCAAAGGAGGCCTCTCCCCCGACGCCTCCGCCGCCCTCGACGCCGCCGTCGCACTCCTCGAGGCCGACGGCGGCGTCCCCGCCGCCGCGTCCTCCCCCGCGGTCGAGGGCCGCTGGCGCCTGCTCTTCACGTCGCGCCCCGGCACCGCGTCCCCCATCCAGCGCGCCTTTGTCGGCAACGCCGCGTTTGAAGTGCACCAAGAGATCGCGCTGGGCGGCAAGCGGGGGCGGGCGACGGGGCGGGTGGCCAACGTGGTGACGCTGGGGTCGGCGGGCACGCTCCGCGTCGAGGCCGACGCGTCCACCGCGGCCGCGCCCATGCCCGGGTTTACGCCGCGCGCGGGCAAGGGCCTGGGGCTGCTCGGCGTGTCGCTCACGACGGCGGCGGCGGATCCTTCGCGCCGGATCGATTTCGCGTTCGACCGCGCCGCGTTCCGCTTTCGGTCGCTGCCCCTGTCGATCCCCTACCCCGTGCCGTTCAAGACCCTGCGCGCCACCCCGCTCGGCGACGAGGTCAAGGGCTGGCTCGACGTGACCTACCTCTCCAAGGCCGGGTCCCTGCGCCTCTCGCGCGGCAACAAGGGCACGCTCTTCGTGCTGGCCCGGGACGATGGCCCCGCGGAAGCGTTGGCCCGGGGCGGGGCGAGCCTGACGAGAGAGCGCGTGCTCGCCTTGGCGGAAGAGCTCTCGGCGTCGGGCCGCGGCGTGCCCGCCCCCGCGCGCACCCCCGAGGCCGCCGGCCTGTGGCGCCTCGTCTGGTCGGAGCAGGCGCCCGACGCGAACCCGCTGCAGCGGGCGCTTGCGGGGCGGGTGAGGAACTTTCAGACAATTTCGGACGACGGCGCGTCGCTGGCCAACGTCGTCGACCTCCTGCCCGGCGTCCGCGTCGTGGCGGTCGCCGACGCGGCCCCTGCATCCGCCACGAGGACGAGCGTCGACATCACGGCCGTGGAGGTCCGCTTTTTGGGGCTGACCGTCGCGACCCTCCCCCGGCGCGGCGGCGCCGCGCCGGGCTTTGTCGACTGGCTCTTCTTGGACGAGTCGGTGCGCGTCACGCGCGGCAACAAGGGCAGCCTGTTTGTGCACGTGCGGGAGTAGTGCGAGGGAGGGAGGGAGGGGAGGAGGCAAGCGGTGGGCGTGCAGCCGATAGTCGCCAGTCGCCCGCGCCGCCGCGCGTCGACCCCTCCGCACCCCGTGCACGCGTGAGCGAGCGCGCCGCTGCCCTCCCGCGGCGATCGTGGCCGCCCCCTCCTTCTAGCCGCCGGCGCGGATGCGGCGCGCGCTCGCCCGCCTCGGCCTGGGCCGCGCGGCCCCCCCGCGCCCAGTCACCAAGCTGCCACCGCTCCGCGCGGCGCGCGCGGCGTCGGCGTCGGCGCCACCGACATCCGCTTGCCCTTTCCCCCCCCTACCCCCCGGCGCCGTCGCGCCCGCCGAGTACGCGGCCCGCCTGGACGCCAAAGTGGAGGGCGTGCGCAGCCTGCTGGGCGGGCTGCTGGCGCCGGGGGTCGAGTGGCGGGTGTTTCCCAGCGCGCCCTCGGGCTACCGCCTGCGCGCCGAGTTCCGGGTCTGGCACGAGGGGGGCGACCTGCACTACGTCATGTTCGACACTGTGAGTGTGAGAGGGGGTGGGGGAGAGGGTGGGAGAGAGTGGGGGAGAGGCGCCGACCACCCCCCTGTTCTCGCAGCGCGACCCCGCCGTCCACCCTCCCCCGCGCCTGCGCATCGACGCCTTCCCCGTGGGCTCCCCCCTCATGAACGTGCTCATGGTCGCCGTGCGCGACGCGGCGGCGGCGGATGCCGTGTTGGGGCGCAAGCTCTTCCAGGCCAATTTTCACACCACCCTCTCGGGGGAAGCCATCGTGACGTTGGTCTACCACCGGAAGCTGGATGGAGAGTGGGAGGCCGCTGCCACCGCCCTGAAAGACGCGCTGCTGCCCGTCGCGGCCTCTGTTGGCGGGTGCGCCATCGACCTGGTTGGCCGCTCGCGCGGCCAGCGCCTCGACGTGTCCCGCAACCACGTCGACGAGACTCTCACAGTGGCCGGCCGCGCCCTGACCTACCGCCAGGTGGAGGGCGCGTTCGCGCAGCCCAACGGGCGCGTGTGCGAGGCGATGTTGCAGTGGGCGGCCGAAGCGGCGGCGGCGCCAGGGGGCGCCCCGCGCTCCGACGACCTCCTGGAGATGTACTGCGGCAACGGCAACTTCACCGTGGCCCTCGCGCCCGCGTTTCGCGCGGTGCTTGCCACCGAGGTCTCGCGCGCGGGCGCGGGCGTCGCGGCGCACAACCTCTCGGCCAACGGTGCCTCCAACGTGACCGTCGCCCGCGCCGACGCGGCGCGCGTGGCGGCCGCGCTGGCGTGCGCGGACGCGGCGGCGGCGGGGTTGGCGGCGCCGACCGACCCCGAGACGGGCGACCCGCTGAAGCCCACCTTTTCCAACGGCGTCGACCCGTCGCCCTTCGCCCTGCGCACTCTGTTTGTCGACCCGCCGCGCGCCGGCGTCGGCGAGGTCACGGCAGGGGCGATGGCGCGGTTCGACCGCGTCCTCTACATTTCGTGCAACCCCGCGTCGCTCGCCGCCGACGCGGCCGCCGCCGGCCTCGCGCCCACGCACGCCGTCACCGCGGCCGCCGTGTTTGACCAGTTTCCGTACACCGACCACGTCGAGTGCGGGGTCCTCTTTGAGAGGAGGGAGCCGTGAGGGAGAGGCGGGGAGGGGGCAAGGGGGAGAGCGCCGCGCACCTCTCTCCTCCACCCTTGTTGCGAGCACTGCGCACTTTCTTTCACGCGTGCCGCGTTGACGAGGGTGGGCGGCCGCAAAAAAACGGGGCCGTGCCCGACCCCGGAGCAGAAAAATGGGCGCGGCGCGCCCCCGAGAACCCCGCTCCTCCTCCTCTCCTCTCGTCACTCCAGGCCAAACCCTTCCGAATTCATTATGGCTAGCCGCAGCCTGTCCCCCAGGTCGGCCTTGGACGCGTAGTCGGGCAGGAGCAGGGTGTTGAAGCAGGTGTGGGACGTCGGCAGCTTGGCCGAGTGCGGCCCGTCGCGCTGCACGACGCAGCGCAGCGCGCCCAGGCCGCCGATGGGGGCGCGGTCGGAGCCGGTGAAGAATTTGAGAAACCGGCGCGATTCCTCGGGCGTCAGTTCGGCGACGGTTTCCCACAGCCACACGGCCGCGCGGCTCTCGGCCGTAAACCCGCCGTCGTACCGCGCCGCCGCGCGCAGCGCGTCAAAGTCGAGCACGGGAGACCCGCACACGAGGCGTTCCAGTTCGGTCGCGGAAAAGAGGGCGATGGCGGGGCCGCCGCACAGGGTCGCAAAACCGCGCGCAAAGGCCTCGAACTGGGCCGTGACGCTCGCGTCCAGGTAGTGATTGACGTAGGCGTCCACGTAGGCGCGCCGGTTGTCCTCGGTGACGGGGATGGCCGCCCCGCCGGGCGCGAGCTCGACGTCGGCGCCGCCGGCCGTCGCGCCGGGCGCCGCCGCGGTAAACGACGCGCAGAAAACGTCTTCCACGCTGCCCGGCCCCTCGTAATCCAGCAGCGCGCGCAGCGACCGCCCCAGCGTGGGCTCCATGTCCTCCAGGTCGCGCAGGGTGGGTGCCTGGCCAAGCAGGCGGCGGTAGAGCGCGAGCGGGAGCGGGAAGTCGAGGAGGACCGCGTTGTAAATCGCCAACCCCAGGACCAACCCCACGAGCATGAACTCGTCGTCGCCTTCCAGGGAGGCGGGGTTGAACCAGTAGGTGCGCGACTCGGGGAGGTAGACGAGCATGCCGTAATCGGGGGAGAGCAATTCAGTCACGAGCAGCTGGAAAAACTCCTTTTTGACTCCCCCGGCATCGATGCCGTCCTCGCCAATAAAGTGGACGCGCAGCGGTTTCAGCAGGTCGCGAGGGCGCTGGCGCGCGATTTCGGACAGGCCGTCGTCGACGAGGTGGCAGCGGCGGACGCGGAGGATGCACATGTCGGGGTGGGCGCCGGGGACGCCAGAGGCGTGCGGTGGCGGCAGGTTCATCGACCCGTGGCGCGCCAGCGCGGCGTCGCGCGCCGACGGCGTGCCCGTGGGCGTTGGGTCGGCCGACCGGGAAGCGCGCGCGACGGCGACCGTCAGCTCGCGCGCAGCCACCGCGCGCTCGTCGGCCGGGAGGGCGCCGGCGCCGCCCACCAGGCGGGCGGGCGCGTCGGCACGCGGCGTCGAGGCGGCGGAAGAAGAGGTGCGGCGCGGGGGAGGGAGGGCGGCGGACGCGCCCGCGTCGCCGCCCGGCGGCGTCGGCGGCCGGCCGTCGTCGCCGTCGGCGACGCGCGCGCCGGCCGACCCGCGCCACACCGCCGACCACAGCGACCGCAGGCCGCCTCCCGTGCCAGAGTGGCGGGGAGGGCGGCCGGGCGCGGGCGCGGGCGCGGCGGCCGCGGCCGCGGCCACCGTCTCGCCCTCGACCTCGCCCGGCTTGGCAGCCACCACGCGCTCCCCCGCCCCGCCCAACTCCCCGCGCCCCGATTGTACGTGCTCGATGCGGGCCTGGTGCACGGTTTGCGTCATGAGGAACCGGGCCTCGGTGTGCAGCAGCTTGGACTTGGCGCGCGCGTTGAGCAGGAACGGGTAGGAGCAAAAGGAAAAGGGGCCGTCGCCCGCGTCGGCCGCCGCGGCCGCGGCGGGCGCGTCGTGCGTTTGGCGCCAGGCGACGTAGTGGTCCTCGACGTCGAGTTTGTCGGAGATGAGCTCATTGTAGAACGCGTCCGGGGGCAGAGCCCGCGTCTCCCGGTTGGCCGCCTCCACGGCCGCCAGCACTTTGATGGCGTTCATGACCGACACGGTGAGCTTTTTGGTGGCGGCCAGCTCGTCCGTCAGGTAGCGCTGCAGCGGCGCGACGACTCGCGCGCCTAGCAGGTCGGCGGGCGTCGCCGCCCACCACCGCACCAGCGTGCGCCGGGCGGCGGGCGGGGCCAGGAGGATGGTGTTGCAGAGGCGGGGCACCAGGACGGACGCCGCGGCCCGGTCGCCGAGCAACGGCGACTGCGCCGCGGCGAGCAGCGCGGCCGCGCGCTCGGGCGTGCCCAGCAGGCGGGCGTGCCGGTGCAGGTCGTCCAGCAGCGTGTTGGTTGCCTTGTAGAGGGAGGACTGGATGGAGGTGGCGCACAGGGTGGCAATCGAGTCGGCGGCGGCGGTCGCGGCCGACGCGGGGGCCGCGCCCGCGCCGCGCACCGAATACAGACCCAGGATGCGGGCCTGAGTCGCTTCGAGCCTCTCCACATCGATTCCAACATCCCCCGCCACTCCAAACGCGGCCGACAGGGCGGCGGCCGAGCCAAACACGGCGTCGACCGCGGCGAGGATGGGTTTGAGGTGCCGCGCCGACGGCCACGGCCGGTCAGCGCGCGCGGGCGACGTCGTGATCGTGTCGCGCGCCCCGACGCCGGCGGCCGCGTCGGCGTCGGCAGCGGCGGCGTCGATGGCGGCTGCGAGGCGGTCGGCGAGCGAGGGCGGCGGCGGGCGCGGCTTTTCGTCGGCGCCGCGCGTGAGCAGCGACGTGCTGTCGCCGCGCGCGGTGACCGCGCACACGACGGCAGCGGGGGCGCCGACCTTGCGGACGAGCAGGGGGGCGACGCGGAGGAACGACGGGGGCACGATGCCCGGCGCCGCGCGGCCAGAGTCGGGCGCACCGGGGAGCTGCCCCGCGCCGGCCTCGCCCCAGCCAAGGAGGCGGCCATCGGTCGCGAGCGCGAGCGTGTGCGCGTCGCCGGCGGCGAGGGCGGCGATGGGGACGCCGTCCAGCGCGATGACGCGCGCCGGCGCGCGCACGGTCGGGGGGGCGTCGGGGGCCCACTGGGGGCCCACCCGCCCGCACTGCCCGCGCTGGGCGTCGCCCCAGCAGTAGACGCCATCATCAGTCGTCGCCGCCACGGTGTGACGCCCGCCGCAGGCAACGTGCGCGACGGCGGGCAGCGGCACGCGCGTCGGCGTCGACCGCCGGCTCACGTCGGCATCGGCCGACCGGGACGCGCCGTCGCGCGGCGTGGGCGGGTCAACTCCGGCCAGAGCGCGTTCCACGACGTCGTCCGGGACGGAGAAGAGCCACTCGGCGGCGACCTCCACCCCGACGTTGCCCGTCTCGGCCAGCGCGAGCTCGGCGCGGTCGGTGGGGATGCCCATGTCTTTCAAGGAGGAGAGAAAGCGTTGGTTGACGGTGCGCGCGAGCGCGGCGCGCGCGGCGGCGGGGCGCGCGGCAGCCGCCGCGGCCGCCGCGTCGGCGGCGGCCGGCAGGCCAAGCGCCCCATGCGCATCGTCGCCCCACGTAAACAGAAACCCGTTGCTCGTCAGCGCGGCCGAGTGCGCGTCACCGGCGGCGAGGGCGACGACGGGCAGGGCCCAGAGGCCGCCGACGGCGGTCGGCGCGCGGCGCGCTTCAGTGTCGCCCAGGCCGAGCTGGCCCCGGTCGTTCGCCCCCCACGCGTAGACGTGCGAGGTGGCGGTGACGACTAGGGTGTGGGACGCGCCACAAGCGACGGCCGCGACGCGGACGCCGTGGAGCGGTTTGAGCGAGCGCGGCTTGACCCAGCCCCGCTCCGACCGCTCGCCCTGGCCGCACTGGCCGGCGTCGTTGCGGCCCCAGGTGATGACGTTGTCAGGGGTGACGGCGACGGTGAACTCGGAGCTGAGGGGCGGGGGGTGGAGGGGGGAGGCGTGGGCGGGCGGGTCGAGCGCGCGGCCGGCCCCCGCCCGTCCCCCC
>Ga0315287_10001180_pt1 | contig 23806 bp, 25 predicted proteins | sample YL17G11_0_MG_FD_205037 | JGI IMG/M metagenome (GOLD analysis project Ga0315287, IMG submission 205037) | Sediment microbial communities from Yellowstone Lake, YNP, Wyoming, USA - YL17G11_0 | ecosystem: Environmental > Aquatic > Freshwater > Lake > Sediment | place: USA: Wyoming | collected... | reverse complement strand
TCCTCGAGAAGGAAGGTATCGACCTGAGGGCCGACCCTATGAGTTTCGATGAGGGGATGTGGCAGGTCGTGCAACTGGGCGCCCGCGATGTGCTCCTCGAGGAGTTGGCGGGCATGGCCCGGCAGGACGGCATCGATGACGCCCTCTTCCAGGTGGCGGTCTCAAACCTCCCCGTCTCTCCGGCGGGGCTTGCCCACATGCTGGCCGACGGCCCGGCCGAGGCGGCAGTCGAGAAGCGGGTGGCGGAGGCTCTGACCCGCCTGGCCGAGCTTTCCCTCGTCTACGTGTCGCCCCAAGATGGCCACGCCCGGGTCCACCGCTGGACGGCCGAGGGTCTCGCCGGTCTAGCGGCGTCGAACGCCCAGGCCGCCATCCTAGAGACCCGGGCCGCCCAGGCCGAGCGCTACCGCCGGGCTGGCCGCTATCGCCTGTGGCGGGTGAAGCATGAAACCCACGACCTCGAAGACGCCATCGAGGCGGTTCGCAACTTCCTGGCCGGGGGCGACTTCGACGCGGCCGTCGGCGTGGCCGGTCTCTGCATCGACCTCTTCCGGCGCTTTCGGCACACGGCCGGCATCGCCGCTCTGGCCGCGGAGGTGCTCGCGTTGCTCCCCAAGGAGCACCCCGCCTGCCCGGCCATAGCCGACGAGGAGGCCGACGCGCATCTCGCTCTCGGCCAGATCGGCCGCGCTCTAGAGCGCTGGCTAGAGGTGCAGGCGATCCTCCTCGCGCGCATTCAGGCCGAACCCGATCGGGCCGACTACCAGCGCGACCTCTCCGTGTCCTACAACAAGATGGGCGACCTCTACCGCGCGCTGGGCCAGGGCGAGCAGGCCCGCGAGTCCTACCAGAAAGCCCTGGCCATCGCCGAGCGCCTGGCCCAGGCCGAACCCGATCGGGCCGACTACCAGCGCGACCTCTCCGTGTCCTACAACAAGATGGGCGACCTCTACAGCGCGCTGGGCCAGGGCGAGCAGGCCCGCGAGTCCTACCTGAAGTCTCTTGGCATTCGCGAGCGCCTGGCCCAGGCCGAACCCGATCGGGCCGACTACCAGGTGGATCTCGCCATTTCTCTCGTGCGGGTTGGCACCGCTCGCACTCGTGCGGACCGGGGGCTCTTAGAGCGTGCCTTGCAGATCCTGAGGACGCTCGAAGAGCAGGGTCGCCTGATGGAGGAGGACAAGCCGAAGATACCTGCGCTGGAGGCGATGATCTCACCCAGGGAGTCGAGACACGTCAAGGGGAAACCGTAGACCCTGGGGCGCCGGAGGGGGCATCCCCTCCCCCGCCCCACCCGCTCCAAACTACGGCGGTGGCCGGCAGACGCTGCAGGGCTCGTAGCCCCGCGCTTTGGCCTCCTCCAGACTGAGCGGGCTACAGGACTTACTGAGGTACTGGCAACCGGGGCGGTGGTACTTGGCCCCGGTGCGGGTCACGTAGACGGTCGTGATGTCCGGCCCCGGGGCGGCCATTCCCGCGTCCACGCCCGTCCCACCCGCCGGTGGCGGAGCCGGCGACTCGCCGGCCGTCTCGGCGGCCCGCAGGGCTAAGCGCCCCGGGACGTAAATGCTCCCGTGGGCCTCGACCACCTTGACCCGGCCCCGCTTCACGACCCCCGTCCCGTTGAGAAGCGAGCCATTCTTCCCGCAGCGGTCGCGGAGTTCCGCCGGGCCCGGGTCCCGCGGATCGAAGGTGACCGTAATCTCGGCCATCCCCGGCGGCCAGGTTGAGACGTCCTCGCCAGTCCGGAAGCGGCCGTAGGAGCAGACCACGTAACCGGAAAGGGATCGCCAGGTGGCCACGCGGCTGGTGGCCGAGTAGTGAAGGCGAGCGCCCGTGGGCAGGTTGGTCCAGCCGGCAATGACCAGGGTGCTGCCCTCGACCTGAGGTTCCACGCGGAGCGACACCCAGTATCCCGAAGCGCAGGCGGCCACGGTCGTGGCCACCAGGGTGGCCACCAGGCCGAAAGCCAGCCACTGACCAAGCCGTCGAGTCCTCAAGGACAGCCGCCTCCTGGGGGTCGCGTCGTTTGCACACTTCGAGCCAGGCCACCCCACTACCTCCAAGAACTGGCTTACCGTCAGCAGCATACCCCAAAATTCGACACGCCGCCTACCGGATCACGCTCTGAACGGCCCAATCTCGCCTAGCCATCTCCCCACGATTATCCTATCTTGCCGAGTTTTGTCGCTTTAGGGATTGACAGTCAAGTCCGACTAGTCGTACATTCTGACTAGGACTTCTTCTCAGGACCCCGAGATCCCTCACCTCGCCGGTCCCACTTGACGGCCGGTTCTTGAGACCGTTGGATGAAAGCTAAGACCCTAGACGTGTCGGGGGGCTGGTCAAGACCATGCTTCCACGAAGGGTTCTGCTAGTTGTAGCTGCCAGCGCCAAGTTCTGGCGGCCCATCAGCGCCGGTGGTCTCTCCATGCCGCCCATGAACGTTCTCAACCTGGCCGCGGTCCTACGCATGCACGGCTACCAGGTCAAGGTGCTGGACATGTTCGTGGGCTTGCCCTTGGCCGAGTTCCAACGCCAGCTCCGCGAGTTTGATCCCCAGGTCGTGGGGGTGGGTTGCTACACGGAGTCCTACGATAGCGCCGCGGTCGTGACCCGCATGGTCCGCGAACTCTCGCCGCTGGCCCGTATCGTCATGGGTGGCCCCCACGTCACCTTCACCGTCGACCAAACCTTCGCCGAGTGCGCCGTGGACTACGTGGTCCTTCGCGAGGGCGAGAACACGCTTCTTGAGCTCCTGCTCCATCTCGAGGTTCCCGAGGCCATCCCCATCGGCCGTGTCCGCGGTCTGGCCTACCGCGACGGCGACCGGATTACGGTCAACGAGCCGCGCCCGTTTATGGCCAGCCTGTCGGCGGCGCCTCTGGCCGACATGTCCCTGATCGATATCGGGGCCTACAAGGCGCCCTTCATCATCGTCAGTTCCCGGGGCTGCCCGGGCAACTGCATCTACTGCTCGGCGGGAGCCATGTGGGGTCACCACTACCGGGCCCGCTCGGCCGAGGACGTTTTCTCCGAGGTCGTGATTAGGGCCCGGCAGACCAGCCGCAAGGTCTTCTCCATCGGCGACGACACCTTCACGGCCGATGTCTCACGGGTCCGGGAGTTCTGCCGCTGCATGATCCACGCCGATCTCGGGCTGGAGTGGCACTGCGAGTCCCGGGCCGACGTGATGACCAAGGAACTACTGGACCTCATGCGCCAGGCCGGCTGTAAGGGTGTCCAGTTCGGCATTGAGTCCGGCGACCCCGACGTTCTCCGCAGTCTCAAGAAGGGGATCCTCCTGACGCGGGCCGAGAACCTCGTGGCTCACGCCTTCTCGATCGGCATGACCCCCCGCTGCTCCTTCATGCTCGGCCATCACACAGACACGCCGGCAACCATCCGCAAGACAGTAGACATGGCCCGGCGCTTTCACGAGCAATACGGCGTCTCCTGCGCCGTTTCGTCCAGCACCCCCTACCCAGGAACCTACCTCTACGAGCACCGTGACAAATTGGGTATCACCATCCACGCTAGGCGCTGGGAGGAGCACCTCTTCTCGGAGCCGATCGTCTCAGGACGAGGGTTCACCGTGGACGACGTCCGCGAGGCGCTGTTTGAAATCATTGGCTTTCTGTCCACGAGCAAGGGCCCGGGGGCCGCCAAGAGCAGCTAGGACACGGGCGAGCAGTCGCACCACTTCCGCGGCCGAGGCAAGCCAAGGAAGAAAGCGTGACAGCATTGGGGCCGTCAGCCTTAACCCTGCACGAGGGAAGGAGGTGTTCTAAGTGGTCCTTGCTCAGCCCTCAGCTATGGACGGCGGCGCCTCTATCATGTTGGACGTGTGCGGCATCAACTGCAACTGGGGCTTTGGCATTGGCGTGGTCATCCTCATCGTTGGCCCGCTGCCCGGCCCCACGTAAGCCGATAGGCTCGTGAACGAAACCGCACTACCGCAATGAGCTAGCGCCTTGGGGCTGACGGCCCCGATAGTATTCTACACCAAGCAAGCTGAGGCGACACATCCGGGCCAGGCGCCCGGCTGGACGGCTAGACGGCCGGGTGGCTGGGTGGCTGGGTCGGTGGACGGAAGGTTCGACCCATCGTGCATTCGTGAAGGGCTGGTTAACCCTATGCTTCCGCGAAGGGTCCTTCTGATAGCCGTTGCGAGTTCTAAGTTTTGGAGAGCCGTCAACTCCAGCGCCTTGTCCATGCCCCCCATCGGTTTGCTCAGTCTGGGGGCCGTGCTTCGCCTGCACGGCTACCAGGTCAAAGTCCTGGACATGTTCCTGGGCATACCTTTGGCCCAGTTCCAACGCCAAGTGCGTGAGTTTGACCCTGACGTCGTCGGCGTGAACTGCTTCACGGAGTGTTACGACAGCGCCGTCAGCGTGACCAAGAAGGTTCGGGAGCTTGCCCCCCGCGCCCGCATCGTGATGGGTGGTCCTCACGTCACCTTCACCGTCGAGCAGACCTTCGCCGAGTGCGCGGTGGACTACGTGGTCCTTCACGAGGGCGAGAACACTTTGCTCGAGCTGCTCCTTCACCTGGAGTTGCCCGACGTCATTCCGGCCAAGCGAGTCCGCGGGCTGGCCTGGAGGGACACCGACCGGATCGTCGTCAACGAACCCCGTCCGTTCATGACTACTCTCACCGCCCTCCCTCTGGCCGATCTTTCGCTGGTCGATCTCTCCGCCTACAAGGCCCCCTTCGTTGTCGTCACGTCGCGGGGCTGTCCCGGTAACTGCATCTACTGCTCGGCCCGCGCCATGTGGGGTCCCCGCTACCGTGGCCGCCCGGCCGAGCACGTCCTCTCCGAGGTTGTCGTCCGGGCCAAGCAGACGGGCCGCCGGTTCTTCACCATCCCCGACGACACCTTCACCGCCGACACCAACCGGGTCCGCCGGTTCTGCCGGTTACTCATCGAGTCGGGCCTCGGTCTCGGATGGCATTGCGAATCGCGGGCCGATGTCTTGACCGAGGAACTGCTGGATCTGATGAAAGAGGCCGGCTGCGAAGGGGTCCAGTTCGGCATTGAGAGCGCAAGCCAGGACATCCTGACCAGCCTGCGCAAGGGGGTGTCTTTGCGGCGGGCCGAGGAACTGGTGGCCCACGTCCGCGCCCTGGGCATGAACCCGCGTTGTTCGTTCATGCTTGGGCACCACACCGACACTCCGGAGACAATCCGCCGGACCGTGGACCTGGCCCTCCGCTTTTGGAGCCAGTACGGCGCCTCGTGCGCCGTGTCGGCCAGCACGCCTCTTCCCGGCACCTACCTTTACGAGAACAGAGACCAACTGGGTATCACCATCCACGCCAAGCGCTGGGAGGAGTACATCTTCTCCGAGCCCATGGTTTCTGGTCAGGGGTTCAAGGTCGACGACGTCCGGGAAGCACTCTTTGGGGTCATGACCTTTCTGGCCCAGAAAGACTACGAGACCCAGCAAGCCCGGAAGCGTCAGTCCAGGACACCTGACGGAGTGACAGTCTTGGGGCCGTCAGCCTAAATCAGGCACCTGGGGAAGGAGGTACATATCATGGTTCTTGCACAGCCCTCAGCTATGGACGGCGCCGCCGTTACGGCGGTGGAGATCTGCGGCATCAACTGCAACTGGGGCTTCGGCATCGGCGTGGTCATCCTCATCGTTGGCCCGCTGCCCGGCCCCACGTAAGCCGGTAGGCTCGTAAGCGAAACCGCGCCACCGCAATGAGCTAGCGTCTTGGAGGCTGACGGCTCCATTCAAGTTCCGACAGGTTGGGCTCGCTGCGCCAAGGAAAGGGGGGCCTCACGTCCGTGAGTGAATCTGAGACCCGTGTGCCGCACCGGCTAACGCTGGTCTGGAAGCATTGCGGCGATTGCACGCTGGTGGTGACGCCCGGAGGGGAACGGGTTCTCCTGAACCCGGTTGCCGGGCGGGTATGGGAGTTGATCGACGACCAGCGATCGGTGGCTGAGATCAAGAACCTGCTGGCCCAGAACGGCGGCACGTCGGAGGACGTCGACCAGCTCCTGGAGTCGATGGTTCAGGCTCAGGTCCTGACCTACGAGTCGTTTCTTTGGGCGGAGGAGTGAGGACGATGGCCCGTCGGGCTCTCCTCGTCGCCAGCGCCGGGGAAACCTTCCTCAAGGAACTGGCCCGTCGCAACTCGGCCAGCCAGCCGCTGGGTCTTCTCTCGGTGGCCGCCGTGCTCAAGGTTCACGGGTGGGAGGTCCGGGTCCTAGACATGCTTCTCGGCGTCTCCCGGGAAGCGCTTCGCCGCGAGGTAGCCGATTGGCGGCCCAACCTGATGGGCATCAGCACCTCGACCGAGGACTTTGCCGGGGCTCTGGCCGCCGCCCGCGAGGCGCGGCAGGTGGACCCCAGGCTACCGGTGGTCGTGGGTGGCCCGCACGTTTCCTTTGAGCCCGAGGAGGCCTTGCGGTCCGGATGGGTCGACTACGTGGTCATGCGCGAGGGCGAGGCGACCATTGTCGAGCTGGTGATCGCCATGGAGGGTCTTCTGCCCCTGTCGCAGGTGAGGGGCCTGGCCTATCTCGACGGCAACCGGCTGGTGGTCAACCCTCCCCGGCCGTTTCTGGAGGGCCTCGACCAATTGCCCCTGAGCCCCTTCCGGCTGGCCTCGGGTCGGGGCTACCTAGCCAGCACGACCATCGTTTCCAGCCGCGGCTGTCCGGGAGGCTGCATTTTCTGCGCCTCGGGGGCCCTCTCCGGGCGTCGCTACCGGACTCGTTCGGCGGAGAGCCTGTTCGGCGAGATCTACTACCGCTGTCAGACGAGCGGCGACAACTACTTCGTCCTGTTTGACGACACCTTTACCAGTGATCTGCACAGGGTCCACCGTCTGTGCGACCTCATTCTCCAGTGCGGTCGAAAGTTGCGCTGGCGGTGCAACTCCAGGGTCGACCGGGTGGACTCGGCCCTCCTGCGTCATCTGGCGGAGGCCGGATGCGCGGCCATCCACTTCGGAATCGAGAGCGGCGACCAGAAGATCCTGGACTCCATCAGCAAGGGGATCACCCTGGAGGAGATCGAGCGCACGGTGGCCGAGACCGTGGCCTGCGGGATGACGCCCATGTGCTCGTTCATAATGGGCCATCCGGCGGACACCGAGGAGTCGGTCCGCAAGACCCTCGACTTGGCCCGACGGTTCAGGGAGCAGTATCGGGCCGTGGCGGCGGTCTCCTGCCTGGTCCCCTATCCCGGCACGGCCGTGTGGCGGAACGCCGAACGGCTGGGGATAGCGATAGAAGCCCGATCCTGGAGCGCCTACGACATCAATAACGTCATCATCTCTACCCGCAACTTGAGCCAAGACCGGCTGCGGGAACTGGCCTTTGAGGTTCAGGAACTTGTCTTTTCCGGCCGCGGTTCACCGGCCGTGGACGCGACAGCCGGTCCGGCGGGCTAGCCGGCCCGAGCGGCGGACCACCGGGGAGGCCCGAATCGCGAGAGGAGGACGACAGAGTGGACATTCCGGTTGACAAGAGAGTGGTGTTGGAGATCAAGGGTAACTTGCTTTTCAGCGGGATAGCCAGGGGCGCGCAGACGGTCAACGGCCGCCGGGGGATTGTTGTGGAGACCGACCCGACCATTGGTCTCGCGGTCTTCTGTCCCGAGGAGAGCATCCAGGAGATCACCATCATTCCGATGCCGCGGGAGGAAGCCTAGATGCCTGTCAGCGGGGAGAACGTCTTCAGATTCAGCGGCCGCGCCCGCAAGATCGAGGGGCTCAAGGGGGTGGCCATCTACCGGGTCGACACGGCCCACTGGATGAAGCTGAATCCCTCGGGCGGCCTCATCTTGGGGCTGGTCGACGGCCGGCGTAGCGTGGAAGGCATCGTCCAGGAGCTGCGCCAGCGACACGGTTTCGCCGAGGACATCGTCCGGGAGTGGATCACCGGTTTCTTCTCCACCCTGGTGGACAAAGGCTACCTTGAAGACGCGGCCGGCCCGCCCTTGCCGGCTGTCGAACCGGCGGAGGATCGCAGGCTCGACGTTCTCTATCTGCACGTCACGGGCCGGTGCAACTTCGCCTGCCCCTACTGCTACGCCTCGGCCGGCCGGCAGGCGCCCGACCTTGATCTTGAGGTGTCCAAGCGTGCGATCGCCCAGGCCGCGGAGCTGGGGGCCAAGAAGCTGGCCATTTCCGGCGGCGAACCGCTCCTGCGCGACGACCTGGAAGACATCCTCCGGGCGGGCAAGGAAGCCGGTCTCATGACCCAACTCCTGACCAACGGGACCTTGCTGACCCGGGAGCGGGCCCTGTCCGTCACCCCTCATCTTGACATGCTGCAGGTCTCGATTGACGGCTGGAACGAGGAAACCAACAGCCCCACCCGGGGCAAGGGAACGTTCGAGCAGATCAAGAAGGCCATGCTCCTTCTACGGGACATCGGCTACGATCGGGTGACGGCGGCCGTGACCCCCTTCGCTATCGGCGAGGAGGACATTCAGAAGTTCCTGCGCCTGGCCCTGGAGCTGGAGGTAAAGATGGTTCGCTTCAACAAGCTCATTCCAGCCGGCCGGGCCAAGGACCTGGCGCCCGAGCGCTTCTCGGGCGAGCGCGACATGCGCCTGGCCGACACGGTCTACACCTCCTACGTCCGCCTCCAGCAGGAGCGAAAAGCGGATTCGAGCCCGGCGGATCAGACCGCCGCGGCCCAGGCCACCGGGGGGACTCAGCCCGCGTTCGGGGTCAAGGTGGCCGGCGACCCAGCCAACGAGGTCATGTCCATGACGCCTAAGGCCTTCTGCGGGGTCGGCGTCTCGACCCTCAGTGTGGCCTGCGACGGTACCGTATACCCCTGCGCCGCCCTGCACCGGCCCGAACTGGCCCTTGGCCGGCTGATGGAAGAGAGTCTGGCCGACATCCACGCCCGGTCGGTTGAGCGCCATTGTCGGTTGGCCATCGACCGCGAAGAGGAGTGCCGGAATTGTGACCTCAGGCACTACTGCGGGGGTGGCTGTCGAGCCGTCAACTACGCTCTTGACGGCCGGCTGGACGGCAAGTCGCCCCACTGCGAGGCCCTGAAGCGGAGGATCATGGATATCTTCCAGCGGGTGATCAACTAGGCCGAGCCGGGAGGCCGGCGACCCGTACGATCCTCCATGAAAGGTGGGGGGAACCAAACCTATGCTGCGAGTCCTGCTGGTCGGCGCCAGTACGAGCCGATACGACCGGGTCATCTGGGCCAAGAGCTTCTCGTCGGTTCCTCTCGGTCTTCTCTACCTCACGTCTATGGCCCGGATGCACGGTCATGAAGTAAGGTGCCTCGACCAGTTGGTGGAGGATACGTCGCGCCGGAGCTTTCAGGCTCTCCTGGACAACTTCCGCCCGGACGTGGTGGGCATCACGGCCTACACCGAGTCGGTGACTGAAGCCGTGGAGGTGGCCCGCCTGGCCCGCGCCGGCGGCGCCACGGTGGTCGTGGGTGGGGCTCACGCCACCTTCGTCACCGAAGACTCCCTCCGCTCCGGCCTGGGCGACTACGCCGTCCGCTACGAGGGCGAGGCCACCTTTGTCGAGCTTCTCAGCTATCTGGAGTACGGATCTCCGGCGCGGGAAGATATCCGGGGCCTGGCCTACCTGGATGAGGGCGGAAGCGTGCGGATCAACGGAAACCGGCCGCGCATCCGGGGCCTCGACGGCCTGCCCTTACCGGCCTCCGGGGAGTTACCGGTCAGGGCCTACACCTGTCCCCTCGTTTGTCTTTCCAGTCGGGGATGCCCGGGCCGGTGCCTTTTCTGTCTTTCACCCCCCATGCACGGCGCTCACTACCGGTCTCACTCCACCGACCGCATCGTGGCCGAGGTCTACATCCAGGCCCGACGGCACCCGAACTTGTCCGTGGTCTTGATTGATGATACGTTTACCCGAGACGAGGCCCGCGTACGCCGCTTCTGCCGGGAGATCAAAGAGCTTTTGCCCGGCCTTTCCTGGTCGTGCTACTCCCGAGTGGACGCTCTTGACGAGGATCTCATTGGGCTGATGGCCAACGCCGGCTGCATCGGCATCCAGCTAGGTATCGAGGCCGGCGACCAGCGGGTGGCCGACTCGATCAACAAGCGCATCTCCCTGGAGCGGGCCGAGGAGATCGTCCGGATCATTTCCGAGCACGGGATCATGCCTCTCTGCTCGCTGATGCTCGGACACCACTCCGACACCAAGGAGACCATGAAGAAAACCCTCGATTACGGACGGCGGCTGACGGAGAAATACCGGGCCCTCGTGACCTTCGCCATATGCGCCCCCTTCCCCGGCTCACCGATCTACGAGGGCTGTGAACGGCTCGGGGTGCGCCTGCACGCCCGGGACTGGGGCGAGTTTCTCATGACCCAACCGTTCATCTCCACCAAGCACTTCTCGCGCGAGGATCTGCGGGAGATGTGGTTTGAGGCCACGACGGCCATGACCCTTGGCCAGGATCTGCAAAGATACTGGCGTCAGGTTCTTCTGAAGCGGATCGGACACTTCGAAGGAGTGGCAGGGATACCATGAGCAGCCAAAGCGACGCGAACGCCGGCGCGGCCGGCGCCAACGTGATCGAGGCCCAAGACCTGGTCGTGACCTACGGCGAGCAGGTGGCCCTGAAGGGGGTCTCCCTGGTCGCCGGTCAGGGGCAGGTCCTGGGGCTTCTCGGCCCCAACGGGGCCGGGAAGTCCACCTTTGTCCGGGCCTGCCTGGGTCTCATCCGGCCGGTCTCCGGAACCATGCGCGTCCTCGGCCTGGACCCAGTGACCCAGGGCGAGCGGGTCCGCCGGCAAGTGGGGTTCATTCTGGAGCATCCCGGACTCTACGAGGCCCTCAGTTGCCGGGCCAATCTGGAGTTCTACGGCCGCATCTACGGCCTCGGGCCGGTCCGGCTGGCCGCGCGGATCGACGAGCTTCTGGAGAAGTTCGACCTCGCCGGCCGGGCCGGGGATCCCGCCGGCACCCTGTCCAAGGGGCTGAAGCAACGCCTGGTCTTGGCCAGGGCCCTCCTCCACGAGCCGCGACTCATTCTCCTGGACGAACCCACATCGGCCCTGGATCCGGCGGCGGCCCGCGAGGTGCGTCAGGTGGTAGCCGGGGTCGTTCGGGAGCGATCCTGCACCGTCCTTCTCACCACCCACAACATGGTCGAGGCCGAGCGTCTTTGCGACGCCGTGGCCATCATCCGCCGCGGCGAGGTCGTCCGCCGGCTGGACAGCCGCCAGTTGGCCGGCATGGCCGGTCTCCGGGTGAGGTGCCGCGGGGTCGGAGCGGCCAGGGCCGAGGAGATCGCCCGTCTGGCCGCGGCCACGGATTTCACCCAACAGGAAGACGTCACGGAATTCGTTTTCGACCCAGCCTTGGAGGCGGATGCGGTCCGCCAGGCCGTGGCCGAGGCCGGCGGTCAGGTGCTTGAAGTGGTCCGCTCCGGCGAGGGCCTGGAGGCGGCCTACCTTAGCCTCACGGGAGGTGGGGAAAAATGAGGGACACACTGCTCGTCTGCCGCAAGGAACTGGCCGAGATGTTCGCCGTCCAGACGGGTCGCCGGACTCAACTCCTAACCATGGCCGCACAGGTCGCCGTCTTCGGGTTTCTGATCCCCTTCTTCATGGCCCCCGCCTGGATCAACGAAACCCCCGTCCTGGCCTTCATCTTCCTGCTCCTCCCCATGGCCCTGTCCTTCAGCCAGGCGGCGGCCGTCTTCGCCGGCGAAAGGGAGCGCAGGACTCTGGACTCGCTTCTGGCCACGCCACTCTCCATGCGGGCTCTCTTCTTCGGTAAGAGCCTGGCCGTTCTCGCACAGGTCTACGGCATGGTCTCGGCCTCGGTCCTTCTCAGTGTCGCGGCCCTCACCCTGTGGGTGAGGCAGCAGGATCTGGCCCCCGTCTTCCTCTACTCGGGTCCGGCCCTGTTCGCCCTCTTGGGCCTGTCCTTGGTCGTGGCCGTCTTCGCCACCTCTTGCGGAGTGATCATTTCCCTGCGGGCGGCCAGCGTTCGGACCGCCCAGACGGTTACCACCCTCCTCTCGGTTCTAGTTCTCCTCCCGCTGATGTTTGGGTGGGTCAGGATCGATTTCTCGTGGGTTCTGATGATCCCAGCCGCGCTCGCGCTGGTGATCGTCGATGTCGCCATCACGGCGCTGGCCCTGACTCGGTTTGGCCGGGCGGCCAGCGTCAGCGCGAGGGGATAGGGTCCGATGAAGAACCTGAAACGCTTGACCCGATACCTGGCCCGCTACTGGCCCCTGCAGGTGTGCACCCTCATGGTCACCGGAGGGGCCACGGCCGCGAACTTGATGATTCCCTTATTCTCCATGATCCTCATCGACCGGGTCATCACCGGGCGCGAAGTGAGCCTCCTGGCCCCTCTGATGCTGGCGTTCCTGGGCGTTTTGGTGGGACAGAGCCTGCTCACCGTGCTGCGCGACTACCTGTTCACCCGCGTCGCCCAACTGGTCCTGCGCGATCTGAGGCTCGACCTCTGCCGCAGGATCCTCCGTTGGCCCTACGCCACTTTCCACCGCGAACCCGTCGGCCAGATCATGGCCCGCGTCCAGTCCGACACCTGGAGCATCCACGATCTCCTGAGTTCGGTCTTTGTGACCACCTTCGCCGACGTGATCACCCTTATCGTCGCCCTGGCCATCGTCTTCACCCTGGATTGGCGGCTCAGCCTGGCCGGCGTGGGCTGCATGCCGCTGTTTCTCTGGGCCTTCGCCTTTTTCCGCCGGCGCACGTCCAAAGCCGCCATGAACACCCAGGTGGCCACGGCCGGGGTCAGCGAGGAACTTCAGATCATGTTTCTGGCCATCAAAGAAGTTAAGGCCCAGTGGGCCTACGCGCTGGAGGAGAAACGGCTCGCCGAGCGGCTGCGCGTGTTCCTGGGCGCCGCCATGCACCAACTGGTTCTCCAGTCGATCGCCCGGACAGCGGTAGCTACTCTGGCCGCTCTGGCTCCCCTGGCGGTTCTTTGGCTCGGGGCCCTGGAGGTGCTCAACGGCCGGCTGACCGTGGGTCAACTGGTGGCCTTCAACGCCTTGCTGGGTTACCTCTTCGGACCCAGCCAGCGCCTGGCCCAACTGAACATTAACCTACAGGTGACTCTGGCTTCCGCCACCCGGGTCTTCGAGTTCATGGACCGGCCGGGAGAGACCACGGAGGGACGGCGACCGTTCCGTATCCGGCGAGGCGAAGTCAAGTTGGTGGACGTGCGGTTCGGTTACACCCCGGGGCAGGAGGTCCTGACCGGAGTCAACCTCAACCTGCCGGCCGGTTCGCGCTGCGCCCTGGTCGGTCCCAGCGGCTCCGGTAAGAGCACACTGGCCGATCTCCTCGTGGGTCTCTACTCCACGGAGCAGGGTCACCTGCTGATCGACGGACGCGACGCCTCGACCATCAGCCTGGCCTCCCTGCGGCTGCAGATAGCCTGCGTACCCCAGGATCCGTTGCTGTTTGCGGGCCGGGTGGCGGACAACATCACCTTCGGTCGTCCCAAGGCCCCGACGAGCGACGTCGTCGAGGTGGCGCGGCTACTGGGCGTTGACCAGTTTGTGGGCCTGTCGGACATGATCGGAGAGCGGGGCGTCACCCTCTCCCTGGGACAACAACAGCGCGTGGGCATCGCCCGGGCCGTTCTCAAGCGGCCGGCCATTTTGATCCTGGACGAGGCCACCTCGGGCCTGGATCCCGAGACCGAGAAGCAGGTCTGGCTAGCCCTGAGCGAGAGGCTCCAAAGCTCGACCATCCTGGTCATCACCCACCGGCTTCTGTCGGTGTCCAACCTGGAGCGTATCCATTTCATTTCCCAGGGTCACATCGTTGAGCAGGGTAGCCACGAGGAGCTGATGGCCGCCTCCGGCGCCTACAACCACATGTTCCAAGAGCAGTTCCGGCAGCGGGAGATCGGCGGGGTAGCGAGGCCGGTCGGGTAGGCGAGCGGCTTAGGTTGGTCCGAAGGAGGAGGTGAGAAACAGTGGAGCGCGTGAATCAGTTGTCTGAGGCGGTGGCGCCGTTGCCCGGCGCTTGCACCATCCTTTGCACCATCTCGTGCTTGATCAACTACCCCCCTCCCTGGTCCGGTCAGGGCGCCGACTACGTGACGGGCATGTCGCCTCTCCAGGACTAGAACGAGACTGACTTGTCGCGGGCAACAAGACCTCCGGATGGGCCTGAGTTTCGGGCGGCCGGCGACCCGGTGAGGACGGGTGGCTGAGAGGAGGTGAGCTTGAGTGGACCAGATCGTGACTCCATACAACATCGACGGTTGCAGTTCCAGTTGCCTGTCTCACTGCTACGCTGTGTGCCTGACAGCCGTTACGGACATGGGTGCGTCCAATCAGAACATCGTCTGGTCGGCCTTCTCGGGATACCCGACGATGAAGTAGCGTCGAACACCCGCGCGCCGAGCTACCGCGCGGGTGTTTCTTTGCCGGCTTCGGGGGCCAGTGTCAAGGCCGGTGCATCTTTGACCCGACCGGGGTGACAAAGCCCTTCTCGGTGACGGCCACGAATGGTCGACACCGGTCTATCTCGTCAAGACAGACCTTGAGCACAAAAGCTCCTTGCCTTCTTCGTCCGCGGCGTCGGCCGTGGCCACGCCCCAACGGAGGTCGACCGTCTCAAGGTAGTGGCGACGCTCCCGGAAGGTGCTCGACACGAAGACCGGCCTCGTGTACCAAGCGGAGGGTTCCGGCATGGCCAGGCCTCCCTTGGGCCGATGCGCGTCCAAGCCGGCATCCATATTCCATTGGCGCCGCGGACTACCTGCCGCCCACCGGCGGCTCCGGGACAAGCGACCGCAAGCCCCCGCGCATCGTCCCGTCAAGGTGTCGAAGAGGAACCGAAATGACCAGGTTGACTTTGGCGGTTGGGCTAAGCATCAGCGAGAGGCCTTTGAGATCGGGTGCGGCGGTCGACAACTCCGGGGTGCCTCAGGACTTCTTGGTGATGAGCCCACAGTTGCTTTGCGCGGAATCCCACAGCTGGCACCTCGACGTCATGCATGGCTGCGGCTCAGAAACAATCTCCGCCTTGCCTCCGAAAAGCGACGGTAAGCACCCCGCCGGTTTGGTCACCCGTCGAACTCTTCCACTACACCCCGGCCATGCTGGCCGTGGCGGGCGTGACCGACCCGCACGACCTCGTCATTACTCCCAACGCCGCCCAGGCGGGGAAGCCGCGCGATCCCGCGCGTGCGTTCGGTGCGCGACACTGGGCCCGCCCGCAATTGCCTAGACGAACAGGACGATGAAGTAGACGACCATCACGACTAGGCCGAGCGGCACCCCCAGGGCGGCCCACTCCCGGCTCCCAATCCTGAGCTTCCCGGCGGAGATGATGTTCGGGATGTTACCCGGGATAAGCATACCTCCGGAGATGAGCAGGCCCATCAGAACACTCCTCACCTGCAGGCTGTTCATCTTCAGGCTTATCTCCGCGGCTGTGAGCGTGGCGTTGTCCAAAATGGCGGAGACCATGTTGAGCCAGTAAAGAATAGGCGACGGAAGGCCGATGACGAAGCGATCGATGACCGGCTTGAACCCTTCGCCGAGCATGACCAGGGCCATGACGAAGAGGTAGACCTTGAGGGCCCGGACCACGACGCCCCAGTAGGTCTCGGCGTCCCGCGGGGCTACAAACCCCCGCTCGCCTGCGTCCGCCGCTTCCCGGCCGGCATCTCCCGCCTCGCCGGCGCTCCCGGCTTTGCCGGCATCTCCCGCCGCTCTGAACCCCGGGGCCAGACGGGGCAGGTAAAGCGCGGCGAACGCCCCGAGGGCCAGGATGCCCGGGACGACGTAGGGCCCGATGAGGATTGCAAGATACCAGAAACCCTGATCCAGTTTGGAGATGGCGATAGTAGCCAGCGGCTCGCCGACCGGGGTGAGAGCCGCCCCCAGCCCGATGGCGAAGCAGGCCACGACGTTGAGGCCCACCTCCAGCTTGCGCGGCAGCCTGAGAATGCTGATGACCTCGACCAAGACCAGGGCGGCGATGATGGCCGTGATCACGCTCGACAGGAGGCCAAGGGCCACCACCAGGACGAACAGGAACACGCCCATAGGCATGAACACCAACGCGCCCCAGATAGCCCTTCGCATGTAGCCACCCAGAGCCCGGAAGGCCAGACCCGCGACCAGGACGGCCAGCGAGATATTGACCGGTGCAACGAGGGCCTTCTCGGCCAGGTCGAGCCTCAGGACGCCGGCGATGAGCGCCGCGGCCAGGCCCATGACAAAGAGGAAGACCTCGAGGTTATGCTCGACCTTCTTGAAGAGGAAGGGCAGGACAAAGACCAGGACCAGGACCAGACCAAGACCGGAGAAGACAATCGTGTCGCTCAGATCGGTTCACCTCTCGGCAAGATACAATACGAGCGCCTTCCGCGCACCCCTTCCGCCGCCAGCGAAGAGTTAATCTCCCCGTGAGGGCGTCCCTCAAGTAGCGGCGTTCGACGCGAAGCGGCAGCCGCGACTAAACAGTCTGCCTGGCGTTGACTGTGTGCATTACCAATCATTGCCCACCATCCCCAGCAGGGATCGACCTTTCCAAGACTAATGGCGTTATGTCAACTCAACAGGCCCGCCCGCGGGCGTGGCCACCTCTTTCCCACCGGAGGTGTGTGATGCGCAAGAAAACCGGTTTAGCGAAAAAGGGCAACCTGGGCCGCGTTCTCGGTCTGGTCCTGGCCCTCGCTCTGTCCGTTCCGTTGACGGCGCTCCCGTTCGGTCTTGTCCCGGGCCATGCGGTCGAGGCGGCCACTTCGAGCCCGCCGGCGCCGGCCGCGTCAAAGGTCTTTCTCGGTTACTGGGCCAAATGGGGCGACAGCTCCCGGCCCGACAGTTCTCTGGCCGATAACCTGAAGCGTATCGACCTCTTCTCGCCTTACTGGTACACCCTACGCTCCGACGGCACTCTCTCCAGCCGCGAGAGCGGCCACGCCGCCTTGACGGCGATGGTCCACAAGGCCGGCCAGAAGGTCATTCCCCTTATCAACAAGAACTCCTCGGACACGCCCCTGCTCGATGGTGCGGTGCGGCAGAAAGCGGTCGACAACATCTATGGGATGTTGGTCGACAACGGTTTTGACGGTGTGAACATCGATTTCGAAGGCATGGACGCGTCCACCCGCTGGGGCGTCACGGCCTTCATGCGCGAATTGGCCGACAAGCTCCGGCCGGCCGGACTCCTGGTGACGATGGCCGTCCCGGCCAAGTGGTCGGCTGACGATTCCATCAACAGCTTCGCCGCCTGCTTCGACTTCGCCGCCCTGGGCGAGACGGTGGACTACCTTGTCGTCATGACCTACGACCAGCACGCCGGCTGGTCCGGGCCGGGCCCCGTGGCCGGCGCCGACTGGACGGACAAGGTCATCCGCTACGCGGTCACGGTCGTTTCCCCGGGCAAGATTCTCCTCGGGTTGGCGGGCTACGGTTACGACTGGTCCTCGGCGGGCGGCACTTCCGAGGTCGACGCCTGGAGCGCCCCGACCGAGGCAGCCAACGCGGGCTCCGAGATCCAATGGGATGACACCGCCCAGGTCCCCTATTTCACCTACTGGACCTCGTCGGGCACCCGCCACGACGTGTGGTACGAGAACAGTTCCTCAATCGATTTCAAGATCGACCAGGTCAACCGGTACGGCCTGGGCGGAGTGGCCCTCTGGGCTCTTGGCCAGGAAGACTCGCGGTTCTGGCAGGTTATCGCCGGGACCGCCGGCCGGAGCGGCGGCCTGGGCGCCTCTGGGACCCCGGGCGGCGTCGCCCCCGGGACCCCGGGCGGAGACAGCGGCAACTCCGGCGGCGCCGGCGGTTTAGGTTCGGGCGCTGGCGCCGGAGACTCGGACCCGGGTTCGCCCGGCCAGCTCTTCGCCGACGTCCCCGCCAGCTACTGGGCCTACGCCGCCGTGACGCGCTTGGCGGTGGCCCAGATTGTCGGAGGGGTAAACCAGACCCATTTCCAGCCCGACCGGACCGTCACGCGGGCTGAGTTCGCGGCCATGCTGGCGCGGGCGTTTGCTCTGCCGCCCCCCACGACCTCCGAGCCGGCGTTCCGGGACGTCGCCGCCACCGACTGGTTTTACGACGCCGTTGTCCGGGCCGTGGCCTCCGGCTACATGGTCGGCCTAGGTCAGGGCGTCTTCGGCCCGGATCTCCACCTGACCCGCCAAGAGGCGGCAGCCATCGCGGCCCGCGTCGGCGCCAACCTGCCGATCCAATTCAGTCAGGCCGGCCGGAGCTACACCGACAGCGCGTCGATCGCCAGTTGGGCTTACGCCGCCGTCATGGAAGCCACCTACAAAGGGTTGCTTGGTGGCTTCCCCGACGGCACCTTCCGTCCATCGAAGGACCTCACCCGGGCGGAGGCCGCTGTTTTGATTGGCCGGGTAAAACCCTAGCGGGCAACTTCAGGGTGAGGTAGTCGCCCTCGGTGAAGGTCACGCCCGTGTCGGCGGCTACCTTCCTCGGGTACACAGCGGCGACGGGGTTGTGGCATCACGCGGGTTGAAGCCGCATCCCCCCGTCTAGAGTGTTGCGGTCCGCTCTCCCGCGCCTGCTCCAGGTCATGGACCCGGCTGCAGACTATTCCGCGGGCTCCGAGTCGCCGAGTGCCCTTAGTGCCGCCTCGGCAGCCTTGCGAGCGTTCCAGTCCTGGTCGCCAAGGATTGCGCGCAAGGGCTCGATTGCTCGCGTGTCACCTATGGCTCCCAGCGCTTCAGCAGCCCCCCTGCGTACGTAGGCGTTTGATTCGCTCAGGGCGGCAATCAGCGGTGCGACCGCCGCTACATCGGCATTCGAAAGGGCTTGGCGGGCGACACGGCGCACCTTCTCGTCCGGATCTGACAGCAGCGAGATGAGAGGCGCCACCGCCGCGGCAGGTGTTTTCAGAGTCGCCATCGCATGTCCAACGGCTTCGCGAACCTCCGCGTCCTCATCCTTCAAAGCAGCGAGAATCGGTTCGAAGCTCCGCACATCGCCGGTCCTCTCGAGCGCTTCCGCAGCGCACTTGCGCACATACGGGCTGCTCGACTTGAGGGCAGTACAGAGCGTTCCCACCGCCCGCCGATCACCTGTCTCCCCAAGGGCCAAGGCTGCGGCGTTACGGACCTCCTCGTGCTCGTCCATGAGCGCGGCGACGAGTGCGTCCATGGCAGCAGGGGTACCTATCTTGACCAGGATACCCACCACGAGAGCGTCGCCACCATGCATAGCGCTGGTAAGCTGCGGCACCGCTGGGGCGCCGATACTCACAAGAGCGTCCCAAGGAGTGCAGAGTGACCGGAAGCCGACGCGGGAATGCAGGGCAGCGACTAGCGGGTCGACAGCCCGAGCATCTCCAATCAGGCTAAGGACCCTGGCTCCCATTTCCCGGGCGCCAATAATGTCCGGTTTCCCGGCGAGAACGGACGCAACGTCGTCAATCGCAGGCGGTCCGATCTTGACGAGCGCCTCCGCCGCCGCGCGGCCGTCCGAATAGCCTGACAGGAGTGAACACAAGGGACTGATAGCCCGAACATCACCCATTTCGCCGAGTGCGCGCGCTGCCGCTTCGCGAACGTGCATCCATTCGTCTTCAAGGAGGGCAACGAGTGGTTCTACGGCACGTCCGTCGCGAACTCGCCCCAACGCAATCGAGGCCTCACAGCGAACACCCGGGTCTTCGTCAGCGAGGGCACGGATGAGTGCATCCGCGTCTTCCACGTCAGTCGCCTCCTTCCGTCTGCCCAAGGGCCTTGGGCTCAGCGGCCCTACCTCAAGAGCCGGCCATCGTCTCGGGCCCGCTGGAGTTCCGTGTTAGCCCGGCGCTGCCACAAATCCTTGCCCGCCCCTTCGCCGTACACGCGCCGGCACCCTGCCCACCGCGGTCCCCTACCCTTACCCCTGCGCTGCAGTACAAGGCGCCAGAGAGCGCAGGTGGCGCACTCAATGCCATGCCGCATAGCCACCCGGTGATGCGGGGACGAATAGGCCGACGGTACTGCCTCGAAGGGGGGTGTCACGGTGCATCAGGAATCGTCTTGTATCAAAGCCTGTCTTGGGTGTGCTGTCGAGTGCGAAAACTGCGCAACAGCCTGCCTAAAGGAGCCCGATGTCAACGTTCGTGTCAAGTGCATCCAGACCTTGCGGGACTGCGCGGACATATGTGCTCTGTCGGCCATGTGGATGGGCCGGGATAGCACGTATGCCAAGAAGCTCTGTGCGCTATGCGCGGAGATATGCGATGCCTGCGCAGCCGAGTGTGCGAAGTTCAAGGAGGAGCATTGCCAGCGCTGCGCGGACGCATGCCGCAAGTGCGCGGCAGAGTGCCGGAAGATGGCTGGGATGTAGTAGACCAGCCCGGGACAACATGGGTGGCGGCCCGCTCCAAAGGGTGGGCCGTTTGCTTCTTCAGGGGTGGTGACTTACCCGCCGACGGCACGTCCGCTGAAGCCGCTTTGGGCGGGTTCGCCGTCTAGCGGGGCGCTTCGGCGTCCAGGAGGTGCCGCATGACCACCCGATAACGGTCTAGGGCGTCCTTGCCTTCGGGGCTCAGCCGGTAGAAGGACAGCCGGCGTGAGCCTACCGGCGGGAAACGTCGGTCACGTAGCCGGCCTCACCGAGCTTGCGCAGGTGGAAGAGAGGTTCACGTCGGTGAGGCCGAGGTGGTTCTTGAGGTAGGTGAAGTCGGACTCGTGACCGTCAAGAACTACCATCAAGGTTCAGACGGACCGGCCTCACCTCCGGAGATCACTACTGGCTCAGGGGCATGGTCGGCTGCAGCGCGCAAGCAAGGCGGTACTAGGGGTTGTCGAAGGAGAAGCGCCCGCGGGCCGCCCTGGTTCGAAGAGACTACTAGTCTGTTGCCTGCAGCCACCTTGCCCTACCCGGTGGCCTCGCGGTCGTTCCACCAGACCACGGCCAGGTATATGGCCACCCCGATTGCTCCCCCAATGAACCCTGAGACGAACCTCGCCGAGAGCAGACCGTCGCCTGCCAGGGACACAAGGACCAAGGCGGCGGGGCGTGCTTCAGGTTGCGGTATGCCCCCACCAGTACCACCAGTACAGTCGCGAAGAAGAGGAGCGATAGATCCCACATGCCCTTCACGGGCGCTCGGAGGTAGACCAACCGGAATGAAGCGTCCAGGCAGAATGAGCAGAAGAGAACCATGAACAGACTCGCATCCAGCGATGCGCGGACCCGACGTATCCGTTCGTCCACCACTGCAAGGCCCGGCCTGAGGATACTGGTGAGCCAGCCCGGCCAGACGGGGCAATCGTGCCTGAGCATCTCAGGACAAACCAGGCGAGGGTAGTGGCGGCAAGCATCAGCGCGATATCCCACCACTGGCTGAGCGGCAGCCGGGCGACGGCGATCCGGTAGAACAGAACCAGGGTCAACCCGGCATAGAGCAGGCGCCCATTCTGAGCCTGGGTCGTGTTCTGGGCATAGCGAGTGCCTTCGTCGGAGGAGGCTCTGCTGGTCAGTCTCACGGCTCGTTCTCCCCTTGTTCCAACCAAAAGAGTTGGCCTATTTCGGTGGCGAGAACCCGCGCGAGGTCGAGGGCAAGTCGTACCGTGGGGTTGTAGTCATAGGTCTCGATCTTGTGTATGGTCTGACGGGTTACCCCAACAAGGTCGGCCACTTCCGTCTGAGTAAGCCCTTTCTCGAGCCGCAAGCTCCTGACTCTGTTCTTGACAATTCCACCGGCCGACCTCACGGGCACCACCACGCTATCATACCGCCGACGGGGCGCCCGTGTCTACTTAACTTTACATTCTAAGAGCTTCCGAGGGATGTATGAGGCTCGCAGGACCCGGGCGCCGTGTTGAACCGATACCTCGTGCCGTCGGGCTACGGCTGGCCATTGAGGGGCCGGCGAAGCCAGTCCGCTCGAACGGCTTGTTAGGCGCCGGCCGACATGCGTTCCTTACTGCATCAGCACCACGTACGCCAGCCACATGACGGTAACAGTTCGGCGTGCCCTGGATCACAGCGCCTACGCGACGACATTCCGCGAACCTTATGGACCCATGCCCGGCAGCCCCTGCACCTGGACCGGGGTCAAGGGATTGGTCGTGGACGTCTTCCTCTTCAATGGCACGGTCAGGGAGAACATCCTCTACGGCCGACCGGGAGCGACGGACGAGGAGGTTGTCGCCGCGGCCCAGGCGGCCAACGCCCAGGAGTTCATCGTCGATCTCCCCGACGGGTACGATACCCAGATCCGGGAACGCGGGCTCAACCTGTCAGGCGGACAAAAGCAGCGCCTGTCCATCGCCCGGGCGGTCCTCAAGGACACCCCATCCTCATCCTCGACGAGGCGACCTCGTCGGTGGACACGGAGACCGAGGTCCTCATCCAGCAGGCCCCTTGAGAGGCTGATCAAGAACCGGACGACGGTGGTCATCTCCCATCGACTCTCCACGGTGCAGAACGCCGACCGGATCATCGTCCTTCAGGACGGGCGGATCGTCGAGACGGTACGGCATGCCGAGTTGATCGAGGGGGATGGCCTGTACGCCCGCCTCTGCCGGGCACAGTCAACCACCGATCTTGGCCCCGCCGCTGCGTCCGCGCTCCGCTGAAGTTCCACGCGCGAGCGCGTCGGCGCCTGCAGCCGAAGACCGTGTCTGCGAAGTCAACTACTGGCGGCGAAGCCCCTCGGACCGCTTCTTCACCTCCAGCGTGGCCTTGGCAGCGTAAGCGGCGGCGTGGGGAGCATGGGCGGCAACATGGATGGTAGCGGCGGCGTGTCCAGCGGCACGTGCGGCGTAGACGGCGGCGATGTCGGTGGCGTCGCGCGCGGCAGCGTGAGCGGCGAAGGCGGCGGCGCGTGCGGCAGGGACCGAGGCGCCCGAGCGTGCCGCTTCTATGGCTTTCCTGGGGCGGTCGTCGGTCGGATAGGCGGACTCGAAGATGGGGAGCACTTGCTCCGCCCAGTCGGCAGCGAAGAGCACCGGATCCTTGGACTTGTCCATCACTGCCTCCTTAGCCTGAGCGTGTCGTCCGCCTCTCCCGCCATAGTATCGTGGACGGAAGCCTCGGAAAAGGGTCGGCGGGCATACTGGGTGCCACGGGGGTGGGATATGCATGGGGGATGGCAATGGGCCAAGCGCGCCCGGCCACATTTCGCGCGAGCGTGTCCCTCCCGAACAGCGCGTGACCGACGGCTTCCCAGTCCTGCACTACGGTCCCGTCCTCCACGTCGACCAGGACCAGTGGCGGTTCCGCCTCCACGGGCTGGTCGCCAAGGAACAGGAGATCACCTGGGAGGGATTCCAGGCTCTACCCCGCGCCAAGGTCGAGTGCGACATCCACTGCGTCACCCACTGGAGCAAGCTCGGAACTCACTGGGAAGGGGTCTTGGGCAAGACCGTCGTCAAGCTGGCCCGGACTGACGCCGCGGCGCGCTTCGCCATCGTCCAGGGCTACGGCGGTTTTGACACCAACCTACGCCTGGGAGACCTCACGGCCGACAACGTCCTCTTCGCCGACACCTTCGAAGCGCAACCCCTCACCGCTGAACACGGAGGCCCCGTACGCCTAGTGGTCCCCCACCTCTACTTCTGGAAGAGCGCCAAGTGGGTGAGCGGGGTCGAGTTCACCGCCGCGGATCGCCCCGGCTTCTGGGAGAAGGCCGGCTACCACATGCGTGGGGACCCGTGGAAGGAAGAACGCTATTCGGGCGGCCAGGGTGGGTAGCGGTTACGCTCGATCCCTCGGCCGAGCCCCCGGCGCCCTCAGGCACGACCGACAATCTCAGTCGCCTGTTGGCTTGGCTGCCGCGGGGAAGGGTTGCCTCGCGAGTTGCGGTGACGTTATCATGTGTTCGATGGCGAGCTCGCACGTCTC
>Ga0315287_10001177_pt1 | contig 23826 bp, 17 predicted proteins | sample YL17G11_0_MG_FD_205037 | JGI IMG/M metagenome (GOLD analysis project Ga0315287, IMG submission 205037) | Sediment microbial communities from Yellowstone Lake, YNP, Wyoming, USA - YL17G11_0 | ecosystem: Environmental > Aquatic > Freshwater > Lake > Sediment | place: USA: Wyoming | collected... | reverse complement strand
ATCGATGAAAGGTCTTCCATGGGCGCGGTCGGGGACATGGGAAAGTTCATGCAGTTCAAGGCCGCCAAGGCCATGGGCGACGCGGCCAAGTCCGAGGGCGCGGGCGGCACCGCGGGCGCGGGAATGGGACTGGGCGTGGGCGCGGGCATCGGCATGATGATGCCCGGCATGATGATGGGCGCCATGGCCCAGAGCGGACAGGCCGGGGCCGCGGCTCCCAAGGTGAAATGCTCCGGATGCGGCACCGAAAATCCCGCGGGCGCGAAATTCTGCGGCAACTGCGGCGCTGCGATCGTCATGGGCAGCAAGTGCCCGAAATGCGGGAACCTCAACGACGGCAACGCCAAGTTCTGCGCCAACTGCGGGACCGCGATGAACGCCGTCAAGAAATGCCCGGGCTGCAAGGCCGACATCCCGGCCGGTTCCAAGTTCTGCCCGGCCTGCGGGAAAAAGTCGGAATAAATTTTAGTATCCGGTAGTCAGAATTCAGTAGGGGCGGATCCCGCGTTTCGCGGGATGTCCGCCCTTATTTTTCGAACCGCGAATTTGATTTTGCGCGCTTCATGAATGAAACTATTGCCATGCAAAATCGGATGCGAATCAATTTGGGGTCAGGTCTTGAGTTGAAAGTTAACTCCAAGGAGAAATTCTTTGGCCCACGACGACCTTGAAAAAAAACTGGCCAAATTGCGGGAGGTCCTGGCCGGCCTAGGCTCCGCCCTGGTCGCGTTCTCCGGCGGGGTGGATTCCACCCTGCTCCTGGCCGTCGCCAAGCAGGTCTTGAAAGACAAGGTCAAGGCCGCGACCGCAGTCTCGCCGACTTTTCCCAAATGGGAAAAAGGAGATGCCGAGAGGATCGCCAAAGAACTGGGCGTGGAGCACATCGAGTTCAATTCCGACGAGTTGGAGCTTGAAGAATTCTGCAGCAACCCTCAGAACCGCTGCTATTTTTGCAAAAAGGAATTGTTCACCAAGCTCAAGAAGATCTCAAAAAAACAGGGCCTGAATTATGTGATCGAGGCCAGCAACTTAAACGACCTCTCAGACTTCCGGCCCGGCCGCAGGGCGATTGAGGAACTGAAAGTCAGAAGCCCGCTCCTGGAAGCCGGGCTCTCCAAGGCCGAGATCCGGGCCGCCAGCAAAAAAATGGGCCTGAGGACTTTTGACAAGCCCAGCTACGCCTGCCTGGCCAGCCGCTTCCAGTACGGCGAGGAAATCACCAAGCCCAGGCTGAAGCAGGTGGAGCGCGCGGAAAACCTCTTGCGCGATCTTGGCTTCAAGGTCTTCCGCGTGAGGTTCCACCGCGAGGTCGCGCGCCTGGAAATGGACCAGGAAGGCATGGCGCGCGTCCTGGAGGACAACGCGCTCCGCGAAAAAATTTATTCCAAGTTCCGGGAACTCGGCTTCGACTACACCGCGCTCGACCTGCTCGGCTACCGCGCCGGGAGCATGAACCTCTGGATGGATTCCGAGCATCAAAAATGACCGTAGCGATCTGATTTAATCGCAAAGTTTCGTTGTTATAAAACTGCTATCTATGCATCAAAAGTGGAAGGTCAGATTCCTGGTGTTTAATCCAATAATGCTTTTCTATATCATAGAACCAGCCATACTTTTCAATTTGTTTTACAAATTCATCGGGGCTTATTTTAAGAGAATCAATCGCCGAATTATTCCAGGCCTCGATAACAAGCCGGTTAAAAATAAACTCGCCATAAAGTTTTTCAGATTCGTGCTGGGAAAGTATCCGGCCCATAGATTTGTAAATATCGAAGCTTTTGTTGGTAACTGTCTGTATTTTTTTACCGGAGTTTAAAAAGGTCAGGATTAACTCACCAGCTAACACGGATTGCTTGTTCTTTTTTTTATGCATGGACCATATCGTATCTCCCACTTGCGGGATAGCCGCCTTTAGCTCGGCGCCTTCTTCCGAACAAGCTGTTAAAATGGCTTTAAAGTAATCAATATTCCAGTGCTGAAAGACTATCGAGAGCCACCGGTCTTTTTTCAGCATTCGAATACAAGACCGAATGCCATCACCAAGTCGTTTGACATACATTTCCTCGGAAAGGCGCAATTCCCCTCCGACGATCAATTCTTTTTTTCTTGTTGAAAGTTCCGGATTGAAACCCAGCCATGAATTCCACATGGTCGATAAATCCAGATACGATATATGTCCTCCATAAGGCGGATCGGTGAAAATATAATCAACGGAATTTTTCAGTTTATCACTTAATTCTTCCACATCAATATGATATAGCTTAAACTTGCCATGCCAGCCGTTATTAGTCCGTTTTTTAAGTTCAATCGCGTTATCAATTTCCATTTTCGCTTCGATGATATTTAAAGCTCGTTCGTGAAACGTATTCCAAATCGGCAGTTCAACAGGATCTTTGGCGATTTTATAGCGATAAATGCTGAATATGCTCGAACCGCCCCTGGATTCCAACCGACCTTTGGCGGACAAAAATGTTTTATTTAGCTTGGACAAGCTGGCGGACCAAGCCAGCAACATTCCATTTTTCGCGTATCGATTTTCAAGTTTATCTATTTCCTCCTTTAAAATTGACAGCGAGATGAGTTGGCTGGACGTAAATAGGGCGCGAAAATTTGACACATCTGAATTAGAAGGCAATTTGATGTCCTTGGGCAAATCAACGGAGTTTTGAATAGAGCGCAAATGATGTTCGTCTGCTGAAATAACTTCGGAGATTCTGCGGGCACAGCGATCTTTAAGTAAATTTAAAGCTTCTTGATAATCGCTCAAATTCCCTTTTTCGAGATCAGCAATCCCTTGCGCAATAAAATTTGCAAGAGGGTTTATATCATTTTGAATTCCGGTCCGATTCTCGAGAAAAGCCTCGATGGCGGTAACGCCGGAGCCGCCGAAAGGGTCCAAAACGCAATCATTTTCCTTTGAATAGTGGAGGATATATTTTCTAACCACATTTGGAGGCCGTCGTGTAAAGTATGGATGGACACCATAATGTCTTTTTGCGCTCTGACGGCTTGCTTTAATTGAAGCTTCTATAGGCTGAATATTATCGTATTGGTCCAAGTGTTCCTCACAAGAATGTCGGCGCATATTGACAAATTGCTTCAAGCTCAATTACATCAATATGGGGAGGCAGATTTTTGTGTTTGTGGGTTGCACAAAGAAGCACAGCCCGCGAAAGCTCATCTTTGCCGTATTTTTTTTGTTGATACCGAAATCCGGTGCTGTCCCGCTTAATTTCCAATGGGATTATATACGGCGGATATTGCAAGAATTTGAATCGGGTCAGGCAATCATATCCTTTTCCAACATATGGGCCAAGCAGGACTCCCATATGTTTTAACGGTCCTGATGCGCGAAGCAAATCAGGCTCTTGGATGTGCGGGATTTTTGTCTCGGGAAGATGATCTCTGGTTATGCGGCATATTTCATCGATGGCCCATGTAATGATGCCTTTTTGCTTTTTTTCCGCCCAAGCTATTTGCGCCTTCCATAAAGGACTTGGATAGTCCATAGTGAAAGAAAGCGGTTTGTGAATTCTTTCAATTTCCACCCCTCTGGATTTGTGGACAAATTTAATGTTTAAAGGGGTTAAATAAAAAGCATCGTCTCTTATCTCGATGTCCACATCAATTCTTTCAAAATCGCCGATGGACAGGCCATACCACTGCCTGATTGATTCTCCTATGCTCTCACTTGCAGCGCCTTGTTGAATACGGTCATGGCCGACCTTGCCCGGCGTCGGCAATAATTTCTTGGTCAACTTATGATCGGCGCTTACGGCAAAATAATCTGATTTTGTGGCGCCATACGGTGTAACCAAGGCCACACGGACAGCTCCCTTCTTACGAAGATAAAATTTGACCGGCTCGGACAGGTCGTGAAAATAATATTGCGGACCGCCTGTCTCTCTGCTGCCTCTTTTTGTTTGCTGCAAATGCATTTTTTGGAACTTCACCTTTTATTAAATCTACAATTCCCGAAAAATCAAGTCAATACCCAAATCTAATTATAAACCCCGTTTAGGGCCGTTTTCATTGACAAGCGATGGGATAGTTGCTATAAATAATGTTCGGGACCATCCAGGGGCATGGCTTGCCGAAAATGGGGCGCGATCTGTGGGATCGAGAAAAGGGTTGGGGCTGTTTTCAGGCCGGGCGGGTTTCAGGCTGTTTCGCAAAACTTTTAGGAGTGGGAAATGAAAAATTTATTCTCGCGCACGGGAACCCTTGGTCTTCTCCTGGCGGCCTTCACGCTCTTCGCTTGCGGCGGCGGCGGCGGAAGCTCCAATCCTCCGGCGCCCGACACCACTCCTCCGGAAACTTACATCACCTCCCAGCCCGACCCACTCTCAAATTCCGGGACCGCCAGATTCGAATTCAACTGCAGCAAGACCAACTGCACTTTTCATTGCCGGATCGATTCCGGGGGCTGGCAATCCTGCGCATCGCCCTCGACTTATTCCGGGCTTGCCGAGTCCGGCCACACTTTTGATGTCGCCGCCACTGACTCCTTCGGAAACGTCGACCCCGTGCCCGCATCCTACACCTGGACCGTGCAGTTCGGGGTCTGGCTCCAGACCTCAGACACCAACCCGCCCCCTGGCAGGTACCTGCACACCGCGGTCTGGACCGGGACTGAAATGATAGTATGGGGTGGGTATAACGGTTTATATTTAGCTGATGGGAGCAGATACGACCCCGCAACCGACTCCTGGACCCCGACCTCGGCAACCGGCGCGCCCTCCGCACGCTCCTATCATTCCGCGGTATGGACCGACACCCTGATGATCGTCTGGGGCGGATATAATAATATAAATTTGAACAACGGCGCAAAGTATAATCCCGCGCTTGACAGTTGGATGCCATTCACAATCACATCAACCATTCCATCGGCGCGGCGTTCCCACACCGCGGTCTGGGCCGGAGACCGGATGATCGTCTGGGGAGGGTTCAAGTCCACGGTCCCGAATTATCTGAATTCCGGCGCCACCTTCCAGCCGGACACGGATGTCTGGAAAGAAACCACGGTTGCCAACGCGCCCGAACCCAGGATCTACCACAGCGCGGTCTGGACCGGGAGCAGGATGATTGTCTGGGGCGGATACACCCCGGCATTGCTCGACACCGGCGGCATCTACGACCCCCTGGCAAATTCCTGGGCCGCGACCTCAACAACCGATGCGCCCCTGAAAAGGCGCTCTCATACCGCGGTCTGGACCGGGACCGAAATGATCGTCTGGGGCGGGTTCAACGGCGGACAGTTGAACACCGGCGCAAAATACGATCCGGGTTCAGACGCCTGGACGCCGACTTCAATAGATAACGCGCCCATTGCCCGGGACAGCCACGCCGCGGTCTGGACCGGGACCCGGATGGTGATCTGGGGAGGGAACAACGGCTCTCCCATCGGCACCGGCTCCCAGTATATTCCGGACTCGGACAGCTGGATACCGCTGACCACGGTCAACGCGCCTGAGCCAAGGGTTGCGCCTTCAGGGGTCTGGACCGGGACCGAGATGGTCGTCTGGGGAGGATACAGCGGCCCCAAATATTTCAACAGCGGCGCCAGGTGGAAACCGTAATGCCATTGCATTTGGCGGCAGGTTTTAAAAAATCCAAAAATGGAAAGGAGAATATAAATGCCTAAGATCAGCCGCCGGGAGTTCGTGGAAAGCATGGCCGTGGCCGGCGCGGGCGCTTGCCTGTGCGGGCTTTCAGGATGCGCGACCATTACCGGCAAGGGCAATACCCCGGAGATCCAGCCCGGGGCCTATCTGGTGGAGGATGGCAAGGTCAGGATCACCCTGAACCAGGTGAAGGAACTGGCCAATATCGGAGGCTCCGCGAAAATCTCGGACGCCAAGCTGCCCGAGCCGATCATCATCGCTCGGACCGGCGGCAACCAGTTCGCCGCGGTGTCCATCAAATGCCCGCACCGCGGGGTGGAGGTCGAGTATGACGCCGCCCAGCAGCAGTTCCGGTGCGCGAGCATCGGCCACTCCTTGTTCGATATCAAAGGAACTTTTATCAAGGGTCCGGCCAAAAAATCGCTTACCAGATACTCCGCCCGGCTCGGCCTGTTCGACCGCGACAAATTGATCGTCTATCTCACTTAATCCCAAACCGGAGCAGCGGTTGCGGAAATTCTTCATGCATGGCCCTGCAATCGCACCCGCTCCATCGCCCCGGAGATGATTGACAACCCCTTGCAATAGTGCTCAAATAATCCCAAACAAGCCGTGTTTCCCGTTTTTTAACGCCAAAATTAAAGGGGCGATGATGGAGACCTTGGGGATTAAGAGCGAAAAAATTGTTGCGTGCATTGTGATTTTGCTGGCCTGCCTGTCCGCCGGCCTGGCCCATGCCCAGAAACCCGGCGCATTCTATTTTGGGGACAGCGATGGAAACGGAGTTATAGAAGTCCCGGACATGATCACCCTGAACACGGTCCTGGGAAACCCCGGCGCTGACGACGCCCTTCTCTACTACGGCTATCCCCAATCCCGTTTCCGCCAGGACCTGGACGGCAACGGAGTCATCGAAGTCCCGGACCTGATCATCCTCAACAGCTGGGTGCCCGGCGACTTTTCCAGCAAGCCCGGCAGCCCGGACCGGCTTGCGCTGGACGGGTCCACACATGTCAACCTGAATCTTGGCGACTCCATTACCTTGAGTGCATATGCTCTATCCCCTGTATCTGCAGGCAGCCAGGCGAGGACCGGTTTCGGTGTGATCTTCAAAATCGACCCCGCATCCACCTGCGCCACCGCCCAAATTCTTGGGTACAGCGTCGCGGGCGGGGCGACCGTGAACGCCTGGCGCTCAAATTCCGCCTATCATTATACCTTGAAGCCCGGCGCTCCTGACAATGGAAAAGCAACCGTGCGCGTGAACAGCAATGGCTGCTCTGGCGGACATACCATTGTGGTTGGGGTTTACATCCCGGATGACACCGAAGCCGGCGTTGTCCCCGGCCGCTTCCCGGTCAAACTAGACGCTTCCCAAAAATTCATAATAACCGTTTTGGGAGGCGCGCATGACTATTGGGTCAAGGACACATTGATCCGGGATTTCCCGAATCCCCGTGCAGAGCACAGCGCGGTCTGGACCGGGACCGTGATGATCATCTGGGGTGGCTACGATGCCTACACGGAATATAACACCGGCTTCAAATACAACCCGGTCACCGATTCCTGGGACGCGATCTCAACCGCCAACGCGCCCACAGGCAGGTCAGTGCACAGCGCGGTCTGGATCGGGACCGAGATGATCGTCTGGGGCGGGATGGGGTCCTCGCCCACCTACAAGAATGACGGCGGCAGGTACGCCCCGGCCACGGACTCATGGGCCGCGACTTCAACCACCAACGCCCCGACCGCTCGCGCTTATCATTCCACGGTCTGGACCGGGACCGAGATGATTGTATGGGGGGGCGGAACCTCATCTCCTGTAAGCACCGGCGGCAGGTATGACCCGGCCACAGACGCCTGGACCGCCACTTCAACCACCAATGCGCCTGCTGCCAGACGATACCACTCCGCGGTCTGGACCGGGAGCGAAATGATCATCTGGGGCGGCTGGACAACCGTGTCGGTAAACACCGGCGGCAGGTATGTCCCGTCCACGGATAGCTGGACCGCGACCCAGACCACAAATGCTCCATTGCCGAGGCGCTATCACAGCGCGGTCTGGACCGGTTCAATAATGGTCGTCTGGGCGGGAATTACCAGCACATCAACTTATTTAAACACCGGCGGCAGATATGACCCGGCTGCCAATTCCTGGACGGCGACGACCATCACCAACGCGCCCGCGGCAAGGTATTCGAACGCTGTGGTCTGGACCGGCGCCGAGATGATTGTCTGGGGCGGACGCGGCACCACGCCCTCTTACAAAGGCGACGGCGGCAGGTACGACCCGGTTGCCGATTCCTGGACAGCTACCTCAACCACCAACGCGCCTTCAGCAAGGGAAGATCACAGCGGGGTCTGGACCAATACCGAGATGATCGTTTGGGGAGGGTTTGACAGCGCCGATTATGTGAACTCCGGCGCGAAATACAATGCCGCAGGCGACTCCTGGAGCCCGACCTCCCGGCCCCTGGTGCCGATCGGACGGCAGAGCCATAGCGCGGTCTGGACCGGCTCGGAAATGATTATCTGGGCTGGATACATCCCGACCGGATACTCCAACACCGGCGCCAAATACAATCTGGCAACGGATTCCTGGACCGCGATCACAACCACTGACGCCCCTTCCGCAAGGATGTGGCATTCTGCGGTCTGGACCGGGAACGCCATGGTTGTATGGGGCGGACGAGACGGTTCTTCCGATTTCAACACCGGCGGCAGGTATTACCCTTCAACTGATTCCTGGGCTGCAACCGCCACCATTGGCGCGCCCGTGCCAAGGAGAGCGCACGCCACGGTCTGGACCGGGACCGAGATGATCATCTGGGGCGGAAACGACTCAACACCAACATATAGAAATGATGGGGGCAGGTATGACCCGGCGACTGATAGCTGGACCGCAACCTCTGCCGCCAATGCCCCTTCAGGAAGGACTGAGCATACCGCGGTCTGGACCGGGACCGAGATGATTGTATGGGGCGGGTTCGATGATGTCGCCTACCTCAACTCCGGCGGCAGGTACGACCCTTCCGGAGATTCCTGGACCGCGACCTCAACCATTGGCGCGCCCTTGGAAAGGGCATGGCACTCCGCGGTCTGGACCGGGACTGAGATGATTATCTGGTCAGGAGCGGATGACCTCTATTATTACAATTCCGGCGGGAAGTATAATCCCGGACTGGATTCCTGGACCGCGACCTCAACCGCCAACGCGCCCACTGGCAGATACATGCATTCCACCATCTGGACCGGCACCCACATGATCGTCTGGGGAGGATATGATGATAACGGTATTACAGACACCGGCGGAAGATACCGGCCGTCCTCCGACAGTTGGTCCCCGACTTCCATGACCGACGCTCCAGTGGCAAGGTATTACCATACCGCGGCCTGGACCGGGACCGAGATGATCGTCTGGGGCGGATACAATGACTATGTTTATTACCTGAACACCGGCGGAAGGTATGTTCCATAAATTAGGAATCAGGCATTAGGCATTGGGAATTGGGGAATTCCGACTAATTCCTAAACCCCAATTCCTAATTCCTGTTTATTTCTTCGTGCCTTTGTGTCTTCGTGGCAAATAAAATTCTCTGCGCTCTCCGCGCCTCAGCTCAGCGGTGATGATTTATTTTTACATTTCATCAACCCTCATTATTCCCGCTTGATTGTTTTTTCCGGTTTTTTCCCGCGCGTGGCAAGAAGGCGCCATTCGTGTATCCAAAATGGGCTGAAAAATGCCTCCCATGTGCGTTTATTGATGAAATTTGCTTTATTGTCTCTATAATCTCTATAATAATAAACGGAGAATTTGTTGGCAAGGGGAAGCCCCAATCTATTCCGTCAGATTTTGGTCCGGGTAGGCATCATTGTTATTGTGGTGGTGCCCATCTCGTTCCTTTATGATATGGCGCTCAGTCATTTGAACGCCCGTCAGCTTGCGGTCCAGACCCAGACCATAATCATCACCCTGCCCTTCATCCTGGCTGCCGTGATCCTGATGATCAGATGGAACCTAGCCCCGCTCACGCGCGCCATGAAGAAGCTCGGCGACGGCGACACGGTCCCGGACAATGAATTGACCGCTGTGGAGCGGCGCGCGTTGATCATGCCTTATCTCGCCGGCCTGTATTCAATCATGGTTTTTTTCGGGACCTCACTGATCGTCAACCTCAGCATTTATTTCCGGGCCGGGCTGAGCCATGAAATGTTCTTGTACCTGGTGGCCAGTTCGGCGACCACATCCGTCATGCTCGGACTGGGAGCGCTTTATTTTTCAAGACCGCCGCTCCGGGACGCGCTCCGGTTCGTAATGGAGCGCCACCCGGACGCAACAATCAAGCCCCCGTTTTTCGTGCCCATCTCAATCAAGGTGACCGGCGCGTTTGTGATCATGGCCGCGCTGGTCCTGGTCTTTTCCGGATTGCTTTCCTCAACCATCATCAAGCGGACCGCCAACCGGGAAAGGCAGGCCCAGCAAAAGAGCGCGCTCCAGACCATCGTTGACCTGGCCGCGCAAAGCGTAGACACCGGGGCTTTGCACGGGACGCTTTCCCGGCTGGGCGCGGCCGGGAAATTTTACGCGCTGATGGACAAGGATTTCAGCCTGATCGGACACCGCGAAGGCTCTCCGCCTCAAGAGACCATTTCCGCGCTTTCCAAGAAAGCGTCTGGAGAAATGGTGGTTGACGAAAAGACCGGCTGGAGCTGGACCTGGGCGGAGGCGCCCTCGGGGCATGACAAGGTCCTGAGCGGCTGGGCGCCGGTCTCGGCCGAAATGGCGGCGGAAGAACTGAAAAAGTATTACCTGGCCGCGGCTTTGATCGCCTTGCTGGTAAGCGCGGCAGTGGGCTATTTGATCGCGCGCGACATTTCCGGGACTTTAAAGCAGCTCAGCGAGAGCGCTGCCAGGATTTCACAGGGGGCGTCTTCAGAGGCCATGGTCCCGGGCAACGAGGATGAAACCGGGATTTTGGCCCGGGCCTTTAACCGCATGGGCGCGGTCCTGCTCAGCCAGCTCCGGGACGAGCTTTCCCACAGCCGCGCCATGATCGAGGCCATCAACGCGGCCCTGAAGACCTTGTCCCCCATGTCCCAGGAGCTGCTCGCGTTCACCAGCCAGCAGGCCTCGGCCAGCAGCCGGCAATCGACCGCGACCGAACACACCGCCGAGTTCTGCGAGCAGGTGAACGCGGTTTCCGAACAGATCTCCAGGACCTCGGCCAAGGTGGTTGAGGCCGCGGAAGGCACGCTGGAAATCACCAGGCAGGGACGGGAGCGCATCGCCCTGACCGAGTCCAGCTTCAACGAGATCATGGGCCGGGTGCAAAAAATTTCGGAAGCGGTGCGCAAGCTGAGCGAGCACTCAAAGACCATTGACGATGTGATCGCGATCGTTGAGGAAATTTCAGACCAGATCAATTTGCTTTCGCTCAACGCGGCGCTGGAGGCCGCGGGCGCGAAGGAGTACGGGACCCGCTTCGGGGTGATCGCCAAGGAAGTGCAGCGGCTGGCCAACATCGCCGGGGACTCCACGGACCGGATCAAGGGCATCGTGGCCCAGATGCAAAAGCTGGCCAAGGAGTCCCTCGCCATCACCGAGCAGGGGGTGGAAGCGGTGGGGGTGGGAAAGGTCGCCATCGAAGAGATGTCCGTGAACTTCGACGACATCTTCCAGGCCAGCTCCCAGGTCGCGGAACTGGTGAAAAACATTGACGCCATAACCCACCAGCAGGCGAATTCCAGCTCGAGGATGTCCCATTCCATTATTGAGGTGCGCGACACGGCCCGGGCGTCCCGGGACGCGGTCAAGAGCCTGCAGGATTCCGTCAAGTCGATCAACGACATCATCAACCAGCTCAAGCGGCACGCGGGCGAGGGTGAAGGGGGGAAATGACGGCGCGGATGAAATTCCCGGACGGGTTTGTGTGGGGCGCTGCAACCTCGGCTTATCAGATCGAGGGCGCCTGGGACGAGGACGGCAAGGGCGAATCGGTCTGGGATTTTTATTGCCGCACCCTGAAGATCGCGGCTAATAAAGAAACCGGCGATGTCGCCATCGATCACTATCATCGCTACAAGTCGGACATCGCCATGATGAAAGAGCTCGGGATCAAGAGCTACCGCTTCTCAATTTCCTGGCCGAGAATTTTTCCGGCCGGAACCGGCGAGCTCAACCAAAAAGGGATCAAGTTTTACAATAATCTGGTTGACGAATTGATTGCCGCCGGGATCGAGCCGGTGATCTGCCTCTACCACTGGGACTATCCCCTGGCGCTGATGCGCAGGGAGGGCTGGCGCAGCCGCGAATCCGTCAAATGGTTCGCGGACTACGCGATTGTTTGCTTCCAGGCTTTCGGAGACCGCGTCAAGACCTGGCTGACCATGAACGAGCCCTGGGTGGACATCTTCGCGGCCCAGTTCATGATCGGCAAGCCAACCATTGAAGGCATGAGCGCGGCCGTGAAAGCCTCGCACCATTACATGCTCGCGCACGCGAAGGCAATTGCAGCCTTCCGGGAAATCGTCAAAGCCGGAAAAATCGGGGTCGCGTTCGCCCTAAGCCCGGTCTATCCCGCGGCGGACTCAGAGGCCGACCAAGCCGCGGTAAAACGCTGGGACGGTTTTGTCAACCGCTGGTTCCTGGACCCCATGCTCAAGGGCCATTACCCGGAAGACATGCTGACTTTTTATCGGGACCGCTTCCAGGCCCCGGAAATCCATGCCGGAGACATGGAGCTGATAAAAAAGCATCCGCTCGATTTCATCGGCGTGAATTATTACTCCCGCAAAGTCGTCAAAAGCTCAAAAGCGGAGCCGGTGCTGGAGTCAGAATTGGTAGAGGACCGCGACCAGACCTGGGCGACCAACGGCGAGGTTTTTCCACAAGGCCTGTACGACATACTCCTGCGCCTGGACCAAGACTACAATCACCCGGAAATTTTCATCACTGAAAACGGGACCTCGTTCGGAGACGAGCAGTTGAAAGACGGCGGACTCGAAGACAACTGGCGGATTGATTTCCTGAAAAAACACCTGGAGGCCTGTGATCGCGCCATCCAACAGGGAGTCAACCTGCAAAGATACTATGTCTGGTCGGTGTTTGATAATTTCGAGTGGGTGTTCGGGTACAGCCGCAGGTTCGGGATCATTTATGTCGATTTCAAGACCCAGGAGCGGACCTGGAAGCAAAGCGCCAGATGGTATCAGTCCGTGATTAGAAACAACGGCTTCTAAACCTCATCGCCAGGATTTTGACACGCGATTAAGAATTATTTGATTTTATAAATCGCTCTCACGGGCGCGTGGTCGGACATGGCGCCGCCCTTGGAATTCACCGGGTAGTCCACGGTTTTATCCAGCACGGAAAGGCCGCGATAAATCTGCCAGTCGATCTTGACCGCGCATTTGAGTTTTCCCGACCGCGCCACGCAGGAGCCGGTGTTCTGGCGGTTGTCCGCAAAGGTGTTCTCAAACCCGAAGTCCTTGATCCGGGAAAAAATTTGGCCGCCGGGAAGCTCGTTGAAATCACCGCCCACCACGATCGGCAAATTGTATTTCTTTGCGTCTTCCAGGATCTCCTCCATCTGCATGGCGCGCTGCCCGCTCGAGCCGTAATTTTCAAGATGGCAGACATACACCCGGACTTGCTTCCCGTCCGGGAGCGTCGCGGTCGCGCCGATGGCCACTCGCTCTCCCTTGCGCGGTTGTCCCTGGACCCACCCCCATTTGGCCCAGGAGTAAACATCGGAGTGCCGGATCACGGCGATGTCCGCGAGCGGGAACGGGGACAGGATGACATTTCCGTGGTCGCCCTGGTTTTGTTTGGTCTTGTCGTTGTATTCAATGAACTCGGTCACGAACACCATGTTCATCTTGAGTGCTTTGGCCATCTCGTCGGCCACGAACACGTCCCCGGTGCGGGAGTGCATGCGGTCGGCCTCGCCGACCAGGGCGATGGTCGCGGGAATTGAAGATTTTTGGTCCTGCAGATATTTCACCACATCCGGCCAAAAATGGCCCTGCTCGATGTTAAAGGCGATCACCTGGACACGGCCGTCAAAAGCGGCCGGGGACTTTTCCGCATAATTTTTTACCACCGGCTGGTTCAGTTGCTCAATACCCTCGACCGGCTTTTTGCTCGCGCAGCCCATAATCAAAATTGAAAGCAGCGCGCCCAGGATTAAACCTTTTTTCATGGAATCCTCCCTTTCAAGAACTTTTACTCTCATGCTATGCTCTAACTGATATGCGCTTCCTCAAAATCCCCGCCCTTGATGGGAGGGGTTGGGGGAGGGTGAAAAAATCAATCACCCTCTCCATAATCCTCCCCCATCCGAGGGGGAGGAAAAGCGGTTTTAAAGAGCACATGATCAGGATGCTGGATATAAATACTACAACAATTCTCCACAAGGAGGCAAGGCGATGAAAAAATATCTTCCGGCCCTCCCGGTTTTCTGTCTGCTGCTCTGCTCAGAACCCAAGGGCGCTCAACAGAAGGTGATGGAAAAATATTTCCCGGAATGCATCCATCAAATGATCGGCGCCACCAGCGGAGCGGAGTGCAGCTATGACCAGAAGAGCCGGGAGTGGCATATCCAATACTGGGGCAATGGCCGGGGCGACTGTCCGGCCGGTTGCATAGAAAAGGATTATTTCGGGAGCTATGCGGTGGACGCCAAAGGCGACGTTTACGAAGGCGCTGATCCCAAGAAGCGCAGGAAAATTGACCCGGCCGAGGTCAGCAAATGGGAGTCGGAACTCTATAAAGAAAACCGGCAGCGGGGGGTTAGCGAGAACGACCCGCTCGGATGCATGAGAGACCAGGACTGCTTCTGGTACCAGTGCTGCTCGACCAGGCCGATGAGCAGGATCTATCAGCAGTCTCACTGGAAGGATGTTTACCTGCTCGACAACAAGACCGACCACTGCGTTATGGAGTGCGAGCACGCGCCCATCCCGAAAGACAAGAAGCTCGCCTGCATCGACCTGACCTGCCGGGCGGTTGCAAAAAACTTTCCCAAAGCGGACCCCTACCGGCCCGCGCTCTGGATCGGGAGAGTGACCTCGGCCCCGCAATGCCGGCCGGAATTCGGAGCGGGCTCGATCTCTGCCGCGCTCATCATAAAGTCCGCGGACAAGCCGGAGATAGAACCCGGGCCAAAGTTTTCAGAATGGGCGGCCAAAAGGCAAAAAGAACTCATTGCGGGCAAGGAGGGCAGGTTTGCCTGCCGGGCCTGCGACATCTGCTTCTATGTGAAGCGCGACTATCTTTTGATCTTCGCGGACGAGCGCGGCAAATTCAACAGCCAGGAGTGGCAGGATGTTGCGCCGTAGTTTTTGGGGTCAGGCCTCTTCGCCGGAGCATGAACTCTGATGCTGAGGCCAGACCCCCGGCTTTTTTCAAATTTTTGAGGATGGAGGCGAGACCATGAAAAAATATTTTTTGCTGGTCCCGGTTTTTTGCCTGCTCTTCTGCGCAGACCCCAAGAGCGCGCAGAAAAAGGTGGTGGAAAAATATTTTGGGGAATGCTTTGACGACACGGTAGGCCTGACCTTCGGCGCGTTCTGCCGCTATGATGAGGGCCGCAAGGAATGGCGCATCCAATACTGGGGGAACGGCTCGGGCGACTGCCCTGCCGGGTGCATTTATAAAACCTATTTCGGGGCTTACCTGGTGGATGAGAAAGGCAACATCTATGAGAGCAGCCGCGACTTTACTGCCAATGAAAAGATCAAGCCCGAGCAAATTATCAAGTATGGGTCAAGCGATAGGGTCATGGCCGCGGCCCCGGATGTCAACCCGGATAATAAACTCGGCTGCGTGAAGAAAGACGACTGCTTCTGGTACCAATGCTGCCACACCGAGCCGATGAGTAAAATCTACAGGCAGAAACACTGGAAAGACGAAAATCTTATGAGCGCGGACGCGGAACACTGCATCATGGAATGCAAGCATTCGCCGGTCCCCAAGGACCAGAAACTGGCGTGCGTGGCTTTTCAATGCCGGGCAATCGCCAAAGATTTTCCCGAGGTCAACCCGGCCCGGCCCGTGGTCTGGATCGGGAGGGTGGTGGCTCTGCCGCAATGCCATGAGAAAGAGGCGAACGAAAACCTGCTCACCACCGCGCTTTTCATCAAGCGCTCGAATTCGCCGGAGATAACTATTGGGCCTAGGTTTTCAGAGTGGGCCAGCCAGAAGGAAAAGGAACTGACCGCGGGCAAAGAAAACAAATTCAGCTGCAAGGCCTGCGACATCTGTTATCATCTTAACCGCGACTTTCTTTTGGTCTTCGCGGACGAGCGCAAGCTGTTCAGCGACAAGGAGTGGCAGGAGGTGGCGCAGTAAAACTATTTCAGATCTCAAATTTCATAAGAATATAAATTCTCTGTGCCATTCCTGTCCACCGAAGTCCCGCACTACGGGACGAAGGCGGATGATGTCTCTGTGGTGAAATAAATTTTATTAAGGGGAGCAACAAATTGTTGACATCTTCAACTAAAACTTCCCTCCCCCTGCGACGGGGGAGGGTCAGGGTGGGGGTGATTGTAATTCCCGAAAATAATCACCCTCCCCACTCCTTCGTCCTGTCGACCATCGACAGGACTTCGGCGCGCAGGCTTAATCCCCTCCCATCAAGGGCGGGGAAAATGGACGAATACAAAATCAAAAAATGTAAAATAAATAGTGCTCGGATTAATATATGCACCGCCCGCAAAATTTTAGTATAATGGGAGTCAGGTGAAAAAAATATTAACGGCGATTTTACTGGTTTTTCTGCTTTGCCCTTCCGCTTTTTGCAGGCAGAAAATCATCCTGGACACCGACCCGGCCATGGGCTATCCGTTCCACGATGTTGACGACGGCCTGGCAATGGGCATCGCGCTCAACTCTCCGGAGCTGGAAATCCTGGGCATAACCGTCATCTACGGGAACCACACGGCGAAAAAAACCTACGCCAAGGCTTTGGAGATCATGGCCGAGGCGAAAAGCAATATTCCGGTCTTGCGGGGCGCGGACGGGCCTGAACAATTTTCCGAAACTCCGGCCAGCAAGTTCATCCGCGAGACCGTGCTCGCGAACCCCGGAGAGATAACCATCATCGCCATCGGCCCGCTCACCAACCTGGCGGCCGCGATCAAGGCCGACCCCAAGGTGGCCAAGTCGATCAAGGCCGTGGTGTCCATGGGAGGAGCGTTGGAGGCTCGGCTGCTTGGGACTCCGCCCGGCGCGTTTGACATGAACTGGGGCTCGGACCAGAGGTCAACCCAAATTGTGCTCGAGTCCGCGCCCGAGTTCGTGATGATCAGCACAGACCTGTGCATGGAAGTGGTGTTCACCAAAGAAAAATATAAGCAGCTAAAATCCTCCGCGCCGTTCCTGGCGGATTACTTTGCAAAAAACATCAAGCCCTGGCTCGATTTCAACCGCGTCATCTTCCACACTGACCAGGGACGCGGGTTCTTCCCCTGGGATACCCTCGCCGTCGAATATGTCCTGGACCCGACGATCTTCACGCCCAACCTGATCAAGATCACCACCCGCCACCGCGGCAAGGAGGCAATTTACATCGATGTCGGGCAAGGCACCCGGATCAACGCGCCCCTGAAAATGGACCGTGAGAAATTTTGGAGACTATTTTTCGATCGGGTTTAAAAACCTCTGGTTTTTTGGTAAAACCGATCGTATAGATTTCCATTGGGAAGGCTCCCGGGTTTGAGGAAACAAGTCCAGTTGTCGGAGGTCTTGCTTCCTGCTTTTTTGCAGATCAAACAATTCCTGCTCGGTCTGGAGCGCGCCGTCTGCGCGGATGTGGTTAAGGTTTATGCCCCGCTCCCTCAACACTCTTCCGATCAGGAGATGGCGATGACATTCTGAGGGGTCCTCTTCGCTGCACAGTAATGCGGACCGGGAATTTTGCATCTCCCTGACCACCCGGTCCAGGGCGTTGCGAAAAGCCTCGGACTGCGCGATCCGGTCATAGAGCACATGCCCGTCCCGGTCGTAAAAAGATTTTTCTTCCGGCTGTCCGCCCAGTTCAGCCCCCAGATAGGCATATTTGATCCTTTCGTTTTCCAGCGCGGATCTTAAAGAACGCATATTGAAGTGGGAGCTGTATTTTGAGTAGGGATGGGAACGGACATCAAATATGGAATCGATCCGGTGTTGTTTGAGCAGGGCGACAAAAACCGTCATTTCATGGTTGGAATGGCCGATGGAAAAAATTTGCGGAGATTCAATTGCATTGTTCAGATTTGACGGGTCTGGTTTTGGGCTGGATTCCAATCGGCTTATCTTCCTCCCTCTAAAACCTATTATAGATAATCCGGGAAAAACCACAATTGGTTTCAGCGATTTGCGCAAGCTCGACAGACTTTTTACTTTCGAATAAAATCTGTTGATGCTTTCGAGCGAAAACAGCGGCGCGCCGGAAAGCCCGCTTTCTCACGGGGGCCGGGACATGACCACTGGGTCGATCCCTCGCAACCTGATCGCGTTCAGCCTGCCCATGCTTTTAGGGAGTTTTCTCCAGATCGCATACTCGCTGGTGAACGCCTTCTGGGTGGGAAAATACCTGGGCACCCGGGCGCTGGCCGCGGTCACGGTGAGCATGCCTCCGATGTTTGTTCTGATCTCGATCGCAGGGGGATTGACGCTCGCCACCAACATCCTGGTCGCGCAGTATGTGGGCGCCAAGGAATGGGACAAGCTCAAAAACGTGGTGCAGACCTCAATGGTGCTGGTGGTGGGCTTGAGCTTTGTGCTGCTGGTCGCGGGCGAGCTCCTGGTCTTCAAGCTTTTGGCCCTGACCAACACGCCTGCGGATGTGTTCGCGATGTCAGCCTCGTATCTGCGGATTTTTTTGTGGACCATCCCGCTGGTGTTCGCTACTTTCTTGATGGGTTCGATCCTTCGCGGGATCGGGGACTCGCAGACGCCGGTATATTTCCAGGCGGTCTCGGTGGTCATCAACGCGGCGCTGGACCCGGTCCTGATGTTCGGCTGGGCCGGGTTCCCGAAACTGGGCGTGGACGGCACGGCTTACGCGTCCATAATCGCGCAGGCGCTGGTGGTGGCGGGGTTGATCGTCTATATACCCTTGCAAAGGCCCCTGGTCAGCCCTGACCACCGGAGTTGGCGTGTGGACTTGGAGACCACCTGGCTTCTCATCCGGGTGGGGTTTCCCTCCATGGTCCAGCAGTCCGTGCTCTCGGTGAGCCTTCTGTTCGTGGTGACATTTGTGAGCGCGTTCGGGAGCGGCGCGGACGCGGCGTTCGGGGCCGGGATGAGGATTGACGGCGTGGCGTTCCTTCCTGCGCTCACCATCGGCATGGCGGTGTCCACGCTCTCGGGCCAGAACATCGGCGCGCGGCAATACGGCCGGGTGAAGGAGGTCTTCTGGTGGGGCATATTTTTAGCTGGCGGCATCTCGTTTTTGATTTCGGTGTTCACGATCGCGTTCCCGGAATTTTTCCTGCGCGCGTTTTTGAATGATCCGGAAGTGATCAAGATCGGCGTGGGATACCTGCGCATCGTGGGCATAGAATACACTTTCCTGGGAGTGATGTTCGTGAGCAACGGGCTGATCAACGGCTCGGGACACACCGTGCCCACCACTTTGATCTCCATCATCACGCTCTGGGGCGTGCGCGTGCCGCTGGCGTCGGTGCTGCCCAAATACTTGAACAGCGTGTCCGGCGTGTGGTGGGCCATGTTCATCAGCGTGACCTGCGGGATGATTTTGAGCCTGGTTTATTACGGCTCGGGCCGGTGGAAGAAGGCGGTGATTGAATAAAAGGCGCTGGCGCCGCGCCCGTAAATAAAGAGGGCGTGAGCATCACGCCCGTACAACATAAAAAAAGGCGGGAGGGAAAAAGCCCTCCCGCCTTTGGTTTTGGTTTGGGGTTAGATAAAGAGCGGCGCGAGCACGAGGGTGATGGTCGAGAGCAGCTTGATGAGCACGTGCAGGGAAGGCCCGGCCGTGTCTTTGCAGGGGTCTCCGACCGTGTCGCCCACGACCGCGGCCTTGTGAGTGGGCGAGCCTTTTCCTCCGAACGCCCCGGTCTCAATGTATTTCTTGGCATTATCCCAGGCGCCGCCTCCGTTATTGAGGAAGAGCGCCATCAGGATACCCACGATGGTCCCAACCATAAGCATTGAGGCCACGACCTCGGCGCCCATGCCGAACACGAACCTGAACAGGACTCCCACCGCGACCGGCATCAAAGTAGCAAGCAAGCCCGGCGCGATCATTTGGCGGAGCGCGCCCTTGGTCACGATCTCCACGGTCCTGCCGTAATCCGGCTGCTCGGTGCCCTTGAGAATTCCGGGCTTTTCTTTGAACTGCGCGCGGACGTCATTGATGACGAAATAAGCGGCTTTTCCGACCGCTCGGATGGCGAGCGCCGAGAACAAAAACACCAGCATTCCGCCCAGCATGGCGCCCACGAACACCGCGGGTTTCGCGATGTCAACGCTTTCCAGGGGGACGCCGTAGTTGCGGACTTCATCGAGGTAGGCTGAGAAGAGCAGGAAAGCGGCGAGTGCCGCGGAGCCTACCGCGTATCCCTTGGTTAGCGCCTTGGTGGTGTTGCCCACCGCGTCCAGCCGGTCCGACTTTTCCCTGATCTCCTTGGGCTGCTGGCTCATTTCCACGATGCCGCCCGCGTTGTCCGCGATCGGGCCGAAGGTGTCCATGGCCAGAATGTAAGCCGCGGTGGCGAGCATGCCCATGGTCGCGACCGCGGTCCCGAACAGTCCCGCGTGCTCGAACCCCGAGGAATCGCCCAAATAGTAGGCTCCGAGGATTGCCGCGGAGATGACCACGATGGGCGCCGCGGTGCACTCAAGGCCGACCGCGAGTCCGGCGATGATGTTGGTTGCGGGGCCGGTCTGGCTGGCCTCGGCGATGGAAAGCACGGGCCGGTATTTATATTCGGTGTAATACTGGGTTATGAAAACATAGGCCACGGAGGTGACGACTCCGATGATCCCGCACAGGAAGAAATGCCACCAGGCCTGGGGCGCCGAGGGGTGATCCAGCAGCCAGTAGCTGGCGATTCCGAACCCGATCATGGCCAGCACCACCGCGATGTAATAGCCGCGGTTGAGCGAGGTCATGGGGTCTTCGTCGTTCTTGTTCCTGACGAGCACGATGCCGACGATGGAGGCGATGATGCCAAAGGCGCGCGCGATCAGCGGGAACATCATCACGCCCAATATCCAGAGCGGGCTGGCGTCCGGCACTTTTGCCGCCATCACCGCGCCCAGGATCATGGCGCCGATGTTCTCCGCGGCCGTGGACTCAAACAGGTCGGCGCCGCGGCCCGCGCAGTCGCCGACATTGTCTCCCACCAGGTCCGCGATGACCGCGGGGTTGCGGGGGTCGTCCTCGGGGATGCCGGCTTCAACTTTTCCGACCAGGTCCGCGCCCACATCCGCGGCCTTGGTGTAGATGCCGCCGCCGAGCTGTGCGAAGAGCGCGACAAAAGACGCTCCGAACCCGTATCCCACGATCAGGAACGGTATCTTGGTGGCTTCCACCGCGGAAAAGTATTTGACCGCGGCATAAAGTCCGGCCACGCCCAAAAGGCTCATGGCCACCACCATCAATCCGGAGACCGCTCCGCCCCGGAGCGCCACCTGGAGACCGTCGTTGACGCTCCTGATGGACCCGGCCGCGGTGCGGATATTGGCCCGGATGCTCACCCACATCCCGGTGTAGCCCGCGATCAGGGAGCAGATGGCCCCGAACACAAAGGAAAGCGTGATCCAGAAGGCCAGTCCGATGCTGGTGCCGACCGGGTCAGTGTCAATGTGCTTTCTTAAGAAGGCATAGCCGATGAACAAGACCACGGCAAAAGCAGCGGCCAGCAGGGCAATGGTCGTGAACTGGGTTTTGATAAACGCCTCCGCGCCCTCTTTAATGGCGTTGGAAATTTTTTGCATCGCAGCGTTTCCCTGGTCCTGCTTGAGCACCCATTTGGCCAGGACAAACGCGGCAACCAGACCAATAATGCTGATTACAAAAATAATTGCCAGTAATCCGACCTCACTCATTTTACAAGTCCTCCTTTAAGTATTTTTACAGCTTTCTGAGGTTGGGATTCTAAGAATTGAAGCTGTCCGATTTGCACATATTTTACAAAAACCCGCCCCTGATACCTAGAATTTTTGCCCTTAAATTTCAGGGAAAAATACTATAAATTGCTTCGTTTGTCAAATTATCGCTGCCAAAATTTCGGCAACCGAAGAAACCCGCGACAGTTTTGATTTAACTTCCTTAAAAGCTAAAATTATTCAAGAGATGACCAGCCGGGAAAGAATGAAAAGGGCGATCCACTTTCAAGGCCCGGACCGGGTGCCTCTAAGCCTCAAGGACGTGTTCCCGCTCTTCATGATCCCGCCCATGAGCTGGCAGCCGGAGTCGCCTTATTACCCGTACCTTCATCCCTGGCTGATCAAATCGCGGCTCTGGCGGTCCAAGCGCAAACTTCCGAGGGGATGGCTCAAGACCACCCGGGTGTGCATTGACGAATGGGGAACGACCTGGAACATGTCCCCGATCGCGAACCAGGGCGAGACCATCAAAGGCGCGCTCGAAGACGGCTGGCATCTGCTGGATGGCTTGAAGGTCCCTGACTTCAAGGACTGGTCCCGCTACAAGCGGTTCGCGCGCTGGAGCAGGTGGTTCGGGGGAAACCGCTACCGGCTGGGCGCGAACGACAACTCCATCTGGGAGAGATACCGCTTTTTGCGCGGGTTCTCGAACTCCATGACCGACCTCATAGAATACCCGGACCAGGTGAAAAGACTGCTCCAGATCCTTTTGCAATGGCATCTGGATGTGATAGATAATTTCAAAAAGGCGGGCGCGGACGCTTTTTTTGTGGTGGACGACTGGGGCACGCAGGATAGGACTTTCATATCGCCGAGGCAGTTCGACGAGTTCTTCGCGCCCTGCTACAAAAAAATGGTCGACCGCTGCCACCAGCTGGGAATGGACTGCGGCATCCACTCCTGCGGCAACATCCGTTTGATCGTGCCCAGCCTGATCAATATCGGGTTCGATTTCCTCCAGATCGACGCCCCCAACATGTGCGGGATCGACTGGCTGGCCGAGAACGCGGCGGGAAAGATCGCGCTCTTCTGCTCCCCGGACATCCAGGAGGTTTACATCAAGAACGACCCCGCGCTCCTGGAAGCGCACATCAAGGAACAGATAAAAAAACTCGCCGGCCCGAGCGGAGGCTATGTTGCCTGGCCATACATGGAGTGGGGCGTGATCGGGGTCACGAGAGAGACCAAAAACCTGGCCAATTCCCTGTTCCTTAAATACGGTAAATACCCGATTAATCTGTAATGTTCCGGCGTTCCGATGTTCCGAAGTTTCGGGGAAAATTAATTTAGGAAATTTCCCTGAACCCCAACCCCTATCCCCTTCTTTTCCTGAACCTCCTGACCGCTGTGCGAGGGACTTTAGTCCCGATGCCCCAGCCCCGACCCCCTAGTCCCGAATTCCAAGACCCTAACCCCTGACCCCCAACCCCTATCCCCTTCTTTTCCTGAACCTCCTGACCGCATCCCGGTTGGCGCCGGATTGGGTGCGTTCCTTATTGTGGAAGTTCATGCGGTGATGGTCGTTAATGAAGTTTTTGTCGCGCTCCCCGCATTGCAGGAAGAATTTTTGGCACCCGCAGGCGCAGACCGAGAGCTTGAGGCACGGCTGAGGCCCGGGCTTTTCGCCCAGGCCGGTGTCGTGGATTTTTGAGGCGAGGAGGTCGTTATAAATTTTGAAAGGGATTTTGCGGCCGGTGAATTTTGAAATTATGGGAAGGTCTTTGACCGGATGCTCCGGGCAGAGCTCATGGAAAAGGCGCGCAAGTTGATAAAAAGCCAGGGGGCGGGCGTCCTCGCTCTCATAAAGCCAGGACTTGAAAAAAATGTCGTGGTCCGGGAAAAGCGACGCGTCGCGTTTGATGGGAGTTGATCCGTGGCTTTTTTCAATTTTTTTGCGAACCCGGATTTGTTCGTCCGGTTTTTGAAGGTCCGCGGCCGCAATCTCCTTTAACATCTCCCGCAATTCCGCCTTCAGCTTACCCGATGACTCCAGGGTGGCGGGTTTGCCGGAGATGGAGGGCAAAACATCCTCAATATCGATGACCGCCTCGGAAATCCGCGTTGCGCTTTCAGCCTTGT